>Ga0187885_10000179_pt1 | contig 78189 bp, 79 predicted proteins | sample June2016WEW_20_1_3_FD_132970 | JGI IMG/M metagenome (GOLD analysis project Ga0187885, IMG submission 132970) | Peatland microbial communities from SPRUCE experiment site at the Marcell Experimental Forest, Minnesota, USA - June2016WEW_20_100 | ecosystem: Environmental > Terrestrial > Soil >...
ACGACCGAGGCCGGGACGTGCGCCGAGCGCGAGCGCATCCGGGCCGTGGTGCGACACGCCTTCGATTCGGGCACGGGGTACGACGGCGCGACCGGGAGGCGAGGGACATGAACGGCGCGCGCGCTCGATGACCGACCGCGAGGAGCGCGCTACCCATCAGGCCTACATTGACCCGAACCCGAACCGTCTTGTTCCAGGTCCCGGTGGTTCCGCTCGTGCGAGTGATGGTCTTCCTGCATGGGACGACGTTGATGCACGCCGCCGGGGTCGGCCAGCCGCGAGAGGTCCGCGTTCGTCAGTCGAAAGAGCGCGATCCCTCGGTCACTGACTTTGCTAACTACGTCCCCATCGGCAACGCGGCCGAGAAAGTCGGTGCCTGGGCAGCCAAGGGGGCGGAAATCGTGTATCTCAGCTCCCTTCGGAACTCCCTCGACGTGGTCGCCGACCGGGTTGTCCTCAACCGATGGGCGTTCCCGACGGGCGATATCCTCTGGCGCGGGGAGGATGAATCTTACGCGGACGTGGTCGCCCGGGCCGGGCCAGACGTTCTCGTCGAGGATGATTGCGAGAGCATCGGTGGCAGGGGAGAGACGGCCTCCGCGCACTTGTCACCAGAGGTGGCGAAGAAGGTACATTCTCTCGTGGTGAACGAGTTTGGAGGCATCGACCATCTCCCCGATGATCCAAGGCGTCTTGTGACACTCGCCAGCGGGTGAGAGGGGCTGCGCGTAGCGATGATGAAGGGCGCGCGTGGTCGATAACCGACCGCGAGGAGCGCGCGGGGCCGCGCGAAGATCGCCCCATGGGCCACTGACTACCCCACCCGGGGACGCCATCTGCCGGCGAGAATTACCTACGGCGTGACGACGCCTTGTCCCTTCTGTCCGGGGAGCGCCTTTCCGAGCCACGAAGCGGCAAGAGACCATGTCCGGATGGACCATCCGGACGAAGTGAGGAGGTTCCTCGAACAAGCCCGGATCCGGCGAGGAGTGCACATGACCGACCCTGAAGCTTGGGCGGCCGGTGAACTCCTCGTCCAGTAGCGGCACTGACCTCCCACACGGCCCGAACTGAAGGCGCGCGCGTTCGATGACCGACCGCGAGGGAACCGGAACCGTACCGTGATGTCAACGCTCCCACTGACCCAAGAACCGTTTCCGGACGGCCCTGTACCGGACCCCGTCCGGTCCAACCCCGAGTGTTGGCGGCAGCCCCGAGGTCTCTCGTAAGTGCGCGCCCTATCTGCTTAAACGCACCGTCAACACTGCCGTCTCGGGAGGCAACTTCTATGTCGATGCCCGGCTCCTCGGCGAGTAGTTCGAGAATCCTGATTCTGGTCGTAGGAATCGCTGTCGGGATCGTCGTGGGCCTTCTGCTGGGGGCTGTGCTCCAACCGGCTTCGAGCAGTAGTGGAAGCTCCCCCGTGGCGAGCGCGGCCGTATCGGTCCACAGTCATGCCTGGGCCCTCACTACGGGCCCAACCACCACTACCCCCCTGGTGAACGTCCTCGCGGGGAGCGCGGCCTATCTGTTCGTAGGCTATGTCAACCCGGAGATCGGCGGTGGCGTCGTCTCTTCCATCACCGATACGGTCGGCGACACCTACAGTCTGGTCATCTCGACCGGCTACGTCCAGAACCACACGCAGGACCTCTACGTCGCAGAGCCTATCCAGCAGACGACATCGCTCAGTGTGACGGTCACCTTCTCCGGCGGGGCGACCCCGATGGGGGGGTCGGTCGCTCTGGTCGACGTGACGGGATCCGGACTCCCCGCCGTCGATGCTGTCTATATGCAAAGCGGAGCGTGGACGGGCACTGCGTCGGTGGCTGTGGTGACCACCCACTCCAACGACCTCCTCCTGTTGGGAGTGTCCGGCATGGGAAGGGACGCTCCGTTCGCCCCTGCCACGGGAGAGACCTTGCTCGATACCTCGGGCAACACGAGTGGACCCTGGGAGGATGGAACGGGATTCGGCACCTTCGCGACCACCGAGAGCGGTACGGGCGCCTTTCTCTCCGCGACGCTCGCCACCCCCGCAGAGTGGACCGCGATAGGGGTCGGGATCTTCGTCGCTCCTCATCCGTCCCTCGCTAGCGCGGGTTCCATCATGGCACCGACCCTTTGGGCCGGGACACCGTCCGTGGTCCTAGCCGTGATGCGCCCGCTGTAAGACGAAAAACGTCCCAGGGAATCCTTCGTCCGTGGGAGAAGTCGTACCGCGTCCTTTCGGAACGACTATCGATCGAACCTACGCCAGCGTTCGACCCCGTCGCAGAGAAGCCCGAGCGCGAGCCCCAGGCCCACGATGGCGAGCAGGGGGAAGAGATACATCCACCAGTAGTCGAAGCCTCCCGGAAAGCTGAACCCCTCGCACGTCCCGAACCCGAGGAGGTACCCCCACTCCGGGAACGAGCCGGAGGGCAGGGGCGAGAAGAACGGAAGGCTCGGTGCGAGGTACGGGACGGGGGAAGTGTAGGGGGGAGTCGGGGGTCCTCCGGGTAGCTGACAGTTGTAGTACCAGGGAAACGCGGAGAGGACGAAGAAGATAGGGGCCACGTCAAGGGGCACCTGGGACAGCACCGGGCCGACCGAGTTTGGCATGACGTGACGGACCAGGATGCGGGGGAAGGATGCTCCCGAAGCGCGCGCCGCTTCGATGTACGGCTGATGGGCGATGACGCGAGCCCGTTCTCGAACAGTACGGGCCATGGTGGGCCAGAGGATAATGCCGAAAACCGCGACGAAGACGGGAAGGCCGACAACGTTGGGCGCTACGGTCAGTAGGCCGGCGAATGCGACAACGGCCAAGATGAACGTTGGGATCGAACCGAGCGAGTCCCCGACGAACGTGACGATCGCATCGACGAGACCGCCTTCGTCGAGACCGGCAATCGCTCCCAGGAAGAAGCCCAGGAACACATCGATGGCCAGAATTCCGGCGACGATCGCGAGATCCCAGGGCGTCGCCTGCCAGATCGCGTTGAACAAGTCCACGCCGAACCCGGGCATTATCCCGAACGGGTGGGCCGCTGAGGGGCCGATCGGGTTGAAGGGAGGGGTCCACGCCAAGTTTCGGGGAAGCTGGTCGAGCGAGCGACGAAAGACGATGAGGGCGCTGAGAGCGGCAACTAAGTAGGCGGCGAGCAACCCGGCGCCCACCAGGAAGCCGGGGCTAGGGGGCCGCCGAGCCCATCGCTCACGGAGGGTAGGTTGTGGCGGAGCCAACGGCACGTCGGCGGGGCGGGGGACGGGAGCGTCGGTCATCGGGCTGCCACCCCGCGAGGGTCTAGCCGGATCGCGATGAGGTCGACGACGAGGGCCCAGACAAGGACCACGATCGCCAACAGGAAGACCAGGGACACGAGGGGGGAAAGAACCCCTCCGGTCAGGCTTGCGAAGATCAGATATCCGAAGCCGGGGTCGACGAAGGCCACCTCTACGGCGAACTGAACGCCGAGGTACTCCGGGATCGTCAGGGCGAAGACGAGAAGGAACGACGGAGCCACCGCCCGGGCGGCGTGGCGCCACAGCAGCGTGCGTTCGGAGATCCCCCGCGAGCGGGCTCCGACAATGTACACCTCCTCTCGGACCGACCGCGCGATGGAGCGAGCGTGCCGGAAGAAGATCGCGACGTAAGCGATCGCGACGACCGAGGCCTGGATGAGGGTCTTGATGAGCGATATCGCCGCGATCGTCCATGCCTGATGGATGACCGCGTCGATCAGCGGCAATCCCGTGGGCTGGGTCGCGAAACCGTAGAGAATCCAGGAGGGGTAACCGCCGCGGTCGAAGAACCAGAAATCGGCCGGAAGCAACCCCTGGGACGGAATGTCTTGGAAGTAGCCCAAGTAGCTGAGGAAGAGGACGTTCAGGACCAGGGTCCCCACGACGAAGACCGGGAGCAGGGCGCCGGTCAGGGTCACGACCCGGGCGGGCGTGTCAAGTCCCGGCCGACGGCTCCAGCCGGCGAGGAGGCTGACAGGGTAGGCCAGCGCGGCCGCGATGGGGAGCGCGAACATCGCTAGCTGCACGGATGTCGGAATGTAGTACGCGAAGATCCAGGTCCAAGGAATCGGCTCCAGAGGGTTCGGCCCTCCCCCCCCATTCAAGAATCTCACGAAACTGGCTGTCCCCCAATTGCCGGTGAAGAGGTTGAACACCATCTGAAAGAATCCCCGGTCAATTCCGGCGAGACTTTCCGGCGGGGTCTGCATGAGGCTGATGGGCACGTCGATGACGAGGTAGAGGATCAGGAGCACAAACACGAGTTGCGCTGGGATCAACAACAGCCGCCGCAGGGCATACCGGGCAAATCCCGAAAGCAGCGGGCGACGGGAGCCATGGGGGATGGTCTCGCCCGACCGACGGAACGAGTCGTGGCACAACCCGGAGCTCGTTGGCGCCTCCTCGGGCGAAGCGATCACGGGGGGAACCTTTGGGGGGACATTACCGTGCCCGAGGCGGACATCCTCCACGGCGACAATTCCGGCCGACCGACCGAGTCGAGGGGTTCTCGCCGCTACGTCGCGAGGTGGGGCCACCCGATCGGCCCTGCCCGTTCGGGCAGGTTCCGGGGCCGACCGCCGGAGGCCCGGTCATCCCCGGGTCGATGGCGGTAGTGGTTAATAGCCCGTTCCGGAGCGCGGGAGCCGACGAGGTCCCTTACTTCTCCGACCGGTGTCGGCGGGAGGTCCCGCTAGGGGTCGTGGACGTTGCGGCGGGCTCACCGGCGGTCGCAAGACCGGGGTTCGTCACGGGCCCCCGGGAGAAGGCAGTGGGGAACGTCGCCACCACGACGACCACAAGCGCACGACCATCGCTGCACGCAGGTATTCGACATGGCCCACCGGGGGAGGGCCGACTCACGGCATTCCTTGAGCGGTTTACCCTTGGAGAAACGCCGACGTCCGGTGCGTCCGACCGCTCCCCGAACACCCCCTCGTCCGTTACGGAGGATGGGGAGGGCAGGGTCGGCCTCCACGCAAACTCTTTAGCTGCTCAAGCCCGAACGGGCTCCGTGATCTCGGAAGGCCTCGACCCGATCCTCATTCAGGTGACGATTCCCCTTCCCATGCCGATGATCTACGCCGCGTTCACCGACCCGACGCAGATCAAGAACTGGCTCGCGGACGACGCCCACGTCACGGCCGAGGTCGGCGGGACGTACCACCTCTCGTGGAAAGGGACGACCCCGTTCGAGAGCCCCGGGAAGATCGTTCGCATGACCCCTGACCTCGACATCGGGTTCAGTTGGTTCGCTCCACCTCCCTTCGAGCGATTGATGAACCACCCCGAGCCCAGGACCCAGGTCTACGTACGGCTCCAGGAGTCTCCGGAGGGAATCGATATCACCCTCGAGCATGAGGGATGGGGCGCGAGCGGGCCCTGGGAAGAGGCGCGCTCGTGGCACTTCCATTTCTGGGAGGAGCGCCTCACACGGCTGAAGGACTACCTCATCAAGACCGCCTACGGTTGAGGGGAACGCAGGTCGTCCGGGTCACGTCCCGCCGGGGGTGTAGCGGTGACATACCGCCTCACCGCAGAGGGCGCACGGGCCGGTCGGTTGGAGCCGAAAGCTCGCGGTCGACCCGATCGCGGCCACCTCCATATGGTGGGTCGGAAGGTGGCCGCACCGGCATCGGGGCCGGCCCACGGGCCGCGTCGCACTGCCGGACGCAGACGCCGCTCGCATGATCCGACGACTTGCCCGCCATGCCAAAAGCTTGTCGCGCGAGTCAGCCCTAAGAGCTTCCCCGAGCGTCCCGCGGTCATGGAGGTCGGCGGCTGTCCGCTCCCTGAGGACCGGCTCTACGACCTCCAGAACGACGTGTGGTGGGCGGACGACCCCGAGGGCGGGACCGGTCGCGTCGGGATCCTGGGAACCTTGAGCGCGTTCGCCGGACCGTTCCGGACGCTCACGTTCCGGCCCATCGAGGGAGCCGTCGGGCGAGGGCGCAGCGTCGCGACGGTGGAGAGCTTCCGATTCACGGGCGCGATCCGGGTGCCGGTCGACGCCATCCTCGTCGACCGTAACGAGGAGGTCGCGCGGCGCCCTCGCCTGCTCAACGACGTCCCGTACGGGGAGGGATGGGTCGTTCGGGTCCGCCCCGCCCGCCCCGGCGACCCGGGCCATCTCCTCGAGACCGCGTCCGCGATCGCCCAGCGCCTCGAGGAACGCATCCGTAGGCAGCGGATCCGCTGCTGGCCGGCGACCCCGGATTTCGAGCTCTACGAGATCGGGGTCGAATGTTCCGCGGTCCTCACAAGGCTCAACGAAGAGCTCGCCGGGCGTTCGCCGGGGGAGGCGATCCTCCTCGTGACGGACGACCCGACGAGCCCGATCGAGATGGTCCGCTGGTCCGACCAGACCGGCCACCCCGTGCTCGCGCACCGCCGGGAAGGAGCCCTCCACCAGTTCCTGGTCCGAAAGGAGGCGGAGCCGAAGCCCCGTCGCCGTCCGGGCTGAGGCGCGGGTCCCGCCTACTTCTCGATCGGGGTCCGGACGAGGTTCCCCCACTCGGTCCACGACCCGTCGTAGTTCCGGACGTCGGGGTACCCGAGGAGGTACGTCAGCACGAACCAGGTGTGGCTCGACCGCTCGCCGATGCGGCAGTAGGTGATCACGGGGTGGTCCCGAAGGACGCCCTTCGACCGATAGAGCTCTTCGAGCTCGTCCCGGGACTTGAAGGTCCCGTCGTCCTTGACCGCCTGCGCCCACGGGATGTTCTTCGCGCCGGGGATATGGCCGCCTCGCTGTGCGTGCTCGGTCGGGTACTCGGGGGGAGCGGTGATCTCGCCCGAGAACTCCTTCGGACCGCGGACGTCGACGAGGGAGAACTTTCCGCCCTTCACGTCGGGAAGGACCTTCCGGACATCCTCGAGGAACGACCGGAGCTGGGCGTTCGGAGGGTGCGCCTTGAAGTGACCGGGCGCCGTTTTCGGCACGTCCTCGGTGAGCGGTCGGTCCTCGGCGATCCATTTCTTACGGCCACCGTTCATCAGCTTGACGTTCTTGACCCCGTAGTAGGTGAAGACCCAGAAGGCGAACGCGGCGAACCAGTTGTTGAAGTCACCGTAGAGCACGAGCGTCGTGTCGTCGTCGACGCCGGCGCGGGCGAAGAGGGCGGTGAGCGCGTCCCCCGAGAGGATGTCACGGGCGACCGGGTCGTTGATGTCCTTGCGCCAGTCGAACAGGACGGAGCCGGGGATGTGGCTCATTTCGTAGTTCGCGGCGGGGTCGTAATCGACCTCCGCGATGCGGACCTTCGGGTCGTTCCGGTGGGATTCGAGCCAGTCGGTCTCGACCAGCACCTCGGGATGCGCGTACGCTGCCATCGGGGGTTTGCCTCGGGCGGGGCTGTTACGGTATGGGGATATACCTTCGTTGGTCGGCTCAATTCCCTTCGCCCATTCAATTCCCCGGGCGACCCACCCCCGGCGGAGAGGGCGAGCGATGCCTAACCGCGACGTCCGCGCTTCGGGAGCGCGGTGTCCGAGATCTCGATGGTCTCGGGGTCGAAGCCGAGCTTGGCGAGCTCCGCGCGGATCCGGCTCCGGTGGTCACCCTGAAGGTACACTTCCCCGTCGACGACGGACCCTCCCGTCGCGAGGCGATTCTTGAGCGAACGGGTCGTCTCCGCGAGGTCGACCCCCGGCGGGAACCCGGAGATCACGGTCGCCGGCTTGTTGTACCGGCGGGGTTCTGCCCGAACCCGGATGCGGGCGGTCTCTCGGTCGAGCGCGGATAGGATCTCGTCGAACTCGTCGTCACTCATGTCAGGTCTCCCGGCCGCCTGCGACCCGGAGGAGCGAGCGGTAGGAGCGGGTCGAAGGAACACCGAGCGGTGCGACCGACACGCACGATGAAGTGGGAGCGGGTCTCGGTGAAGGCACCAGAGCGTACATGCCGGCACCCCGCATGAACGTTTCCTATCATGCCGCGGACGGTCTACGCCTCCCCCCAGCGGTACAGGCGCAGCATGATGACGAGGCCGACCGAGGCGCAGGTCACGAGAAGGATGGCGTAGAAGGCCATCTCGGCCGGGGAGGCGGGGGTGATACCGAGCGCGCCCTGGATGAGGAGGGCGGCGTAGGTGGTGGGCAGGAACCTCGCCGCGTCCTGCCACAACGGCGGAAGGGCGGAGAGGGGGTAGTACAGGGGCGAAAGCATCCCGAGGATGGTGAACGTCAGGTTTCCCACGGGCCAGATCTCGCGCTGGGTGCGGATCCGGCTCGAGATCCCGATGCCCACGGCCGAGAAGAGGACCCACAGGACCCCCAGGCACGCGAGGAGGACGAGGAAGGCGAACGGCGTGAGGGGGGTTCCCTCTCGGGCCCCGGCCCAGACGAGGAGGCCCGTCAGGATCGCGAGCGCGGGCAGCATCGCGATCAGGTTCGAGATGGCGATCCCGAACAGGTAGCGGACCCGACTGAGCGGGCTCGCGACGAACATGTCCTGGAGCGAGCACTCGATCCGCCAGAAGGCACTGTCCCCGAGGACCCAGGAACCGATGTTCTGCATCGTGAAGAGCATCGCCCCCACCACCTCGAGAGGGAGGAGTGAGGGGGGCGCGATGAGCGACAGGAAGTACAGGAAGATGAACGGGAGAAGGACCGGCGTGATCGCGACCGCCGGGTTGCGGCTGATCCAGCGCCAGCCGACGATCAGGAACGCCGGGAGTGCTCGCCCGTTCGTCGGGACGTGCGGAAACTCGGCGCGCATCGCGGCCATCTAGTCCGCCCGCACCGTCCGCCGGGCCCAGTAGATCGCGAAGAGGAAGACGAAGGTTGTCTCGACCACAAGCCCTCCCACGGCGAGCGCGAGCTCGCTCGAGGTGAGGTGGGTGATGCCGAGGCTCATCTGGGCGAGCGCCGCGGCGGCGCTCGGGGGCATGAGCAGGGCGACCGGGTGCAGCGGCGTCGGGAAGAGCCGAAACGGATAGAAGACGGGGGGCAGGACCCCGAAGACGTTGAAGAACAGGCTCGAGTACGCCCAGATCGCCCGGTTGTCGCGGAAGAACGTAGAGAAGACGTAACCGACGGACGCGGAGAAAACCCAGACGATGGCCGCCAGCGCCAGGAGGAGAAGCCCCTGGGCCAACGTGAAGTGGACGACCGCGGTCGCCAAGACCCCGAGGGCCACCACCGGCGCTAGGTAAACCAGCAGGATCCCGGTCGACATCCCGAGGAAGTACGCCTCGGGCGACATCGGGCCGGCGAGGTAGAGGTCGTTCGCCTTGTGGTCGATGCGGATGTAGGCGGCTTCGTTGAGCACCCGCTGGCCCATCGTGAACGTCGAGAAGATGATGGCCCCCACGAACGCGACGCCGAGGAGCGTCGGAGCGAGAATCCAAACGAACACGAGGAGCACCCCCTGGACGAGCATCGAGGTCGCCATCGCGAGCCCCTCGTGCGCCTGGACGAGGATCTCGGTCCAGAGGAACGCGCTCAGACCGCGGAACGCCCGAGAGCTGGGGGGAAGTTCGCTAGTTCTCATCGATCGACCGCCCGACGACCCGAAGGAACGCCTCTTCGAGCGTGACCGGACCGACGGTCGCCATCAGCTTCGAGCGGACGGCGAGGTCCATCAGCTCGCCCAACCGCTCGGGTGTGGCGATGATGGTGAGGGCATCGCCGTCGGTGACGCACGACCCAAAGGTGCGGAACGACTCAATCTGCGCCGCCCCCCCCGGAAGGAGGACCTTGACCGTGCCTCCGACGGACCGCTTGAGGTCGTCTGCGGTCCCCGAGACCAGCACCTCTCCCCGTTCGATGACGTAGAGCCGGTCGCTCAGGGCCTCGGCCTCGTCGAGGTAGTGCGTCGTCAGTAGGATGGTCGAGCCGTGGCGCGTGAGCGCTCGCATCGACTCCCATACGGCGCGTCGCGCGAACGGGTCCATGCCGATGGTCGGCTCGTCCAGGAACAGGAGCGGAGCCTCGGTCGCGATGACGGTCGCGACCATCGCGCGCTGCCGTTGACCTCCCGACAGCGTGATGGAAAGACGGTCGGCGAAGTCGGTCAGCCCCATCTTGTCGAGCGCCTCTTCCGTTCGGGCCTTGGCGGTCTCCCGCCCCAACCCCCGGGCGCGGAGGTACGTGTAGACCTGTTCTCGCGGGGTAAGGTGGAAAAACGGCTTCCCCTCCTGCGGCACGACCGCGATGTACGGTCGGGCCTTCTCGGGGGTCTGGTCGACGTCATAACCGAACACCTGAATCCGCCCGGAGGTGGGCCGGAGGAGCGTCGAGGCGATCTTGAGGAAGGTCGTCTTGCCGGCGCCGTTCCGGCCGAGAAGCGCGACCCGCTCGCCGCGTCGGACCTCGAGCGAGACGCCTGCCAGAGCCTCAGTGGGAGGCGCCCCCTTCGATCGGTAGACCTTTCGGAGGTTCTCACTCCAGAGCGCGGGGTCGGTCACGAACCCGCCCGGCCCCGCGGTGTCGCCCTCTCTTGGGGAGAGGAGCGGCGTCGGTCGTCGGTCGTCGAGGCGCTCCGGTGGAACCCTATTCCGACCCGCACGCGCCTCCGCTGCCCTAGGCCGCGCTCCGTCCCCACGCGCCGTAGCCTCCCGCCCCGCCTCTACCGCAACCTGCGCCCCCGGGTGGCGCGTAACCACGAACGGCCACCACGGACGATGGTCCGTGGAGGAGCGTCCGGACCGGGTCGACCTCCGGTCGCACCTCGATATGGACCATGCTGAGCTTCCTCGAGCCGAGGACCCGGGTCCCGATTTTAAGCTCTGCGCCGCTCGCGCGGCCACACCGCGGCCTCCCCGATCCGAACGGGCATTCCTCAGACGTCCGGAGGCGATGGCGGAGGCTCCTCCGGGAGCATGGCCATCTCGGGCATTTCGGTGTCGCCGACAAAGGTCTCCGGTAGCTCCGTGGGTCGCAATCCCCGCGCGCGGCTCAGGTCGACGGGGAGCAGCCCGGGCGAGGTCTCCCTCCAACAGAGGCGGGCGATCGCATTGTAGAACCACGAGGGAAAGCCCACCGAGGATCCGATCTGCCGAACATCCTGGCGGGTGAGCTCTCCGATCAGGATCAGGATCACGAAGTACGCGACGAAACCGAGAATCACCCCGACGGCGAGCTGGAAGTAGCGGTTGTGGGGCAGGAAGTGGTTGAACTGGGACATCACGAAGAACCCTCCCGCCGCGCTAAGCGTGATCCCGAGGATCGATCGGGGCTGGATGTGGACCCGAATGAGCGTCTCCATGAAGTACGTGTTGAGACCGAGGGCCGCGACCGAGGAAGCGAGCACTGCGATCGAGCCGGCGACGAGACCGTTGCTCAGATAGAAGGGCGACCACGAAGGCATGAGGAGGAAGACCGCCACGAACAGGACGCCCACCTGGGTGGAGGTGATGTACAGTTCCAAGCGCTGCCGACCGATCGAGTTGATGGACGCCTGCATGATCTGGCTCAGCGCGAGCGGGATCGCGCCGACGACCAGGATCGCGAGGGGGATCGACCCGGCGGTGGCGTAGGCCGCGTTCTGGAAGACGTTCAGGAAGACGGACCGGTACGTCACGAGCGCGACGACGCCGGGCACCAGCAGCATCGCTGAATACCGCAAGGCCTGCCAAGTTCCGCGTCGGATCCGCTCGTACTCCTCCTTACGATGCAGTCCGGCCAGGTAGGGGAACAGAGGGGTGGTGACCGCCGCGGGAAGGGAAAGGGCGAGGACCCTCCAGCCGTTCGCGGCGAGGAAGATCGTGAGCGCGGCCGCGCCCAGGAAGGCGTTCACGATGAGCGGGATCATGTTGGTGACCAGGTAGCTCAACATCAGGCTGCCCATCAGCGGCCAAGAGAAGCGGAACATCCGGGTGGCCTCCGACCAATGGAAGCGTCGGAGGAGCCGCATGACCGCGGGAAGACAGTAGATGGTCGACGCGGCCGCCCCGATCGCGTACGCCACCGTGATCCCGAGGATCGTAGGAAAGTAGAGCGCCACGATGATGATCGCCGGCAACCGGGCGATGGCCTCGACCAGGGACGGATACTGCGCCTTGACCGAGTTGCCGACACCGATGAAGAGCGAGTTGTACACCGTCGAGAACGACCAAAGGAGCGGGAGGGTGACGAAGATGCCCAGGGACAGCAGGTCGGTGCTTCCCGAGGCGATCCGGGCTCCGCCGATGGAGACCGGCGCGATCACGAAGAGGATCAGGCCCGCGGCGCCGACCATCAACATCCGCACGAGGAGGTAGGTCGACGTGTTGTCCGTCGCCGGCTTACCTCGGGCGAGGAAGTACGTGTACGCGGTGCCGAGACGGAGGTCGCCGACCCCGTTGATGGACGAGCCGATCAGCAGGAACAGCTGCGCCGTCCCGAGGAGGACCCGACCCTCATCGGTGAGCCCGATCGTCTTGTAGAAGGCGATGCTCGCGAAGAACCCGATCAACTGCGTCGCAAGGCCCGCCGCGAAGACCGCGCTCGAACTGAGCGCGAGGGAGTGCGTCGGCTTCGGGACGACCGTCGGTCCGGGCGAGGCCGCCGGGGACGGGGTCGTGGGTTCCACGGATTACCGGCGGGGCATGGAGAGGACCGCTTCTTATTCCCGTCGCTCGAGCGCCTCGGTCAGCTTCCGGGCCGGGAGGTAGGGGGCTCTTCGCCGGTACGGCGTTCGTAGAGCTCTACCCATAGCCCGTCCGGGTCCGAGAGGAAGACGAGGCGCATCTTGCCCTCCTCGAAGGGCGGGATCTCGACTCGCGCCCCCAGGGTGACCAGCCGTTCGACCACGGCATCCAGTTCGGTGACCCGAAACCCGAGATGGTCGAGCTCGTCACCGAGGCGATAGGGCGGGTCTCCCGGGTAGTAGTTGAGCTCGAGGATCGCCTTGGTCTCCGGGTCGTAGAGCTCCTGCCAGAGACCTCCCGCCGACATGCGGCCGGACAGGCCCACCTTGAGACCCAACCCTTCCGTGAAGAACCGTACAGCTCGGGCGAGGTCCCGCACCCGGACACCGGTGTATTCCAGCGGCATTGATTCGCGTCCGCAGACCACTCCGTTCGGTCGGCTTCCTCCCTTCCTCCCGCTCGGACTTGAGGGGCACCCAGTTCAGCCATCGGAATACTTCGCTTTGTTCCTTCGGTGACCGCCGGCGAAAGGGTCGCGGTCGTGGTCTCCCCGCGGGGTACCGTCGGACGGGGCCATCGGCCCATCGACACCCGCCGGTTGGAGGGGGAGGTGGGAGCACGGGGATTTGAACCCCGATATGCGGGTCTCTCCGCGCGCTCCAGTCACTCGTCACGGGGGCTCATCGCCCCTCCGCAGACCCTGATCCCAGGACGACCTTCGGTCACCCTGACTGGAGCCCGCTGGTCTGCCAGATTAGCCTATGCTCCCTCCGGGAACGCCGGGAACCTCAGGAGAGATAGCCTTTTTCGTCGAGCTGTTCCCCGACCCCCTTCCCCCACCGGGGAGCGTTCGCGCCGGCGAAATGTTTATCTGAAAGCACTTTTGTGCCAAATCCAATGCATTTGCATGACCCCTCTTCGACGCCACCGCCGGTGCGACGGACGGTCCCGCTCGCCTGGTTCGTGGTAGGCGTGATCGTCGCCGCGGGCGTCTCGGTGGCCGGGATCGCCACCTCCTACGCCCTCCGACCGGGGTCCCCGTCCGGTCCGCTCAGCATCACGGACGACCTCGGTCGTCACGATACCGTGCCGGCCGACCCGGCGCGGGTGGTCGTCCTCGGGCCTTCTATCATGGACTCGATGTATCGCCTCGGGCTGCGGAGCCACGTCGTGGGGGTCGACTGCTACGCCCCGAGCCTCGGGGGGCTGTCGTCGGACTATTCGGCCGACCAGGTCGCTCTCTGGAACCTTTCCTCGTCCATGTGCGTCGAGACCGGGCCGACCTTCGACGTGGAGCAGCTCCTCGCGCTCGGACCGCAACTGGTTCTCGCGGCCACGATCGTCTCGGTGGCGGCGGTCGAACAGATCACCCAGACCTACCACATCCCGGTCGTGATGCTCCAACCCGCCACCCTGACCGGGGTCATCCTGAACGATCAGCTCCTAGGGGAGATCTTCGAGGTCCCCGGGGCTTCTTCTTCGCTCGTGAGCTCGCTCCAATCCGCCCTCTCCCGGGCAGCCTCGCTCCAGGACAACCTGACCGCGAACGGCACGCCGTTCCCCACCGTTCTCGTGACGTACTCCGCCGACGGGAACGGCTACTGGACGTTCGGCCCCGGGACGTTCGGTCAGTCTCTGATCGAGCTGGCGAGCGGTGCGAGCATCTCCGCGAACGCCACGCTTCCCTACCCCGAGCTCTCAGGCGAGCAGGTCCTCGCGAGCAACCCGGAGTACCTCGTCTACGGGACCGGGTTCGGGATCAACGAATCGACCTACGCCGGAGGGCCGTTCTGGTCGCAGCTCATCACGACCCAGGGGGGCCATGCGGTCGGCATGGACTCGAACTACTTCACCGAGCCCGACCCGACCATGATCCTGGTAGGCCTTCCCCAGCTCATCGCGGTCCTCCACCCGGGCTCCTCCGCGTAGCGGGAGCGACCTCGTGGGAGCGACGGCCGAGGTTCCCACCGGGACCGCGAGAGGGCTCGGCCGTCGTCCCTGGGTGCTCGGGCTCCTCCTCGCCCTCCTCGGGGTCGGGGTCTTCTTTTCGCCGATCCTCGGGACCGTGTCGGTCTCTCCCGACACCGTGCTGAGGATCCTCCTCCATCAGGTCTCGGGTGGGGCGCTCTTCTCCGACCCGTGCGCGGGGGCGAGCGTCCCGGCCAGCGGCTGCTCGGGCCTCATCGAGATCGTCTGGGACGCTCGGCTCTCGGAGGTGATGCTCGCGGTCGTGGTCGGAGCCGGTCTCGGGATCTCCGGCGGTACGCTCCAGGGCGTGTTCCGGAACCCGCTCGCGGACCCTTTCCTGCTCGGGATCTCGTCGGGGGGCACCCTCGGGGCCGCGGTGGTCGTGGTCTTCCGGATCGGGGTAAGTGAACAGAACCTCCTCCTACCGCTCTTCGCGTTCGTCGGAGCGATCGCGACCGGGGCGGTGATCTTGGTCGCGGCCCGCAGCCGTTTCGGTTCCGTCGAGACGCTCCTCCTCACCGGGGTCGCCCTCTCCAGTTTCCTCTCCGCCGTCCTCTCGCTGCTGCTCCTCTACAGCCCGACCGGGAGCCTCCAGGTCGATTTCTGGCTGCTCGGCAACCTGGGCTCCCTCGATTGGACCCAGGACGGGATCGCCTTCGGAGTGGTCCTGGTCGCGGGAACGCTCCTGGCGACGTACGGTCGGGAACTGAATCTCCTCCAACTCGGCCCGGACGTCGCCCAGAGCCTCGGGGTCGACTCCCGGAAGGTGCGAGTTCGCCTCCTTCTGCTCGCCTCGGTCACGACGGCCGCCGCGGTCGCGTTCACCGGGATCATCGGGTTCGTTGGGTTGGTCTCTCCGCACGTGGTCCGCCGGATCGCGGGCAACGACTATCGCCTCGTCCTCCCCGGAGCCGCGCTCGTCGGGGGAGGGTTCCTGCTGACCGCTCGGGACCTCTCGCTGGTCGCCTTTCCGGGGACCCTGTTGCCGATCGGGATCTTCACGTCGTTCGCCGGAGCGCCGTTCTTCGCCTACCTTCTCTTTCGCCGGCGAGGGGCCTCGACCATGGGAACCCCATGACCGGGCCGACGGGATCGGCCCTCCGGCTCCGGGGAGTTACCGTCCGATTCGGCGAGCGGACGGCGCTTCAGGACGTCAACCTCGAGGTTCCCCGGGGGCAGTTCGTCGCGCTCACCGGACCGAACGGGTCCGGAAAGACCACGTTGTTGCGGGCCGCCTTAGGGTTCCTGACCCCCGACGCGGGCTCGGTCGAGCTGTTCGGAAGCGAGGTGCTTCGGCTCTCGGTGGCGGAGCGAGCTCGACGCGTCGCGTGGGTCCCCCAAGAGGAGAATCCCCGGGAGGATGCGCCGCTCCTCGACTATGTGCTCTACGGACGCTATGCCCATCTCGGATGGCTCCAAGGCGAGACGGCCCGGGACCGGGAGGCGGCCGTCCGGGCGCTGAGAGCGGTGGGCCTTGAGGAGCGAGCGGGAGACGGGATCCTCTCCGTCAGCGGAGGGGAGAAGCAACGGGCGATCCTGGCCCGGGCGCTCGTCCAAGAGGCGCCCCTCGTCCTGCTGGACGAGCCGACGAGCCATCTCGACATCGCGCACCAGCTCGACCTCCTGAGCCGGGTCCGCGAGCTCTCCGGCGAACGGGGCGTGACGATCGTCGCGGCCCTTCACGACCTCAACCTGGCCGCCCGATTCTCCGACCGGATCGTCGTGCTTTCCAGAGGTCGGCGGGTTGCGGACGGGGTGCCGGCGGACGTCCTCTCCGAGGAGCTCCTCGCCCGGGTATGGGGGGTCGTCGCGGACCTTCGCCGTGACCCACGGACCGGCGCCCCGTACCTTCTCCCGCACCATCTCGTACGGCCCGCGCCGTCCGGGCCGGGAACGTTCCTCGGCAAGGGGCCGGTCCATGTCGTCGGGGGCGGGGGCTCGGGGGCGCCCTACCTGAGGGCTCTCTCCGAGGCGGGGTATCGCGTCACCGCGGGGGCCCTGCACCTCCTCGACTCCGACCTCGAGACCGCGGAGAGCCTGGGCGCGCTCACCGCCGTCGAGGTACCGTTCGCCCCGATCGGGGACGAGGTGCGGGAGCGACTGCGCACGCTCCTCGAGGCGGCGACGGCCATCGTGGTCGCACCGTTCCCGGTCGGGCCCTCCAACCTGCCCAACCTCGAGGAGGTACGACGGTTGCTCGGGCGCGTTCCAATCCTCCTCGTTGACCGACCGACCGGCGAGGAATGGGATTTTGCCGGGGGACGGGCGCGCGCCCTCCTCGCGGAACTCCGTCGCGGCGGAGCCCGACCGGTCGCCGGGGCGGCCGAGATGCTCGAAGCCCTCGCCGCCGAACCGGCCGCCTCGGCCTCTCAGTGACCGCGCCGTCGCGGTTTTCCCCCCCCGGGAAGGGGAGCGACCTCGAGGGGGGGCGGGGAGGGGCCGGCGAACTGAGCCAGGAGGTACGGAAGGTCGTTCTCGAGGACGAGGATGTAGCTCGGCACACCGAGCCGGGAGGCTTCGAGGCAGGCGGTGCCGGCGGCGAAGCGGAGGACCGAGCGGACCCCGGCGTTCGAGAGCGCATGGTAGGCTTCGAGGCCCTCGGCGGTGACGAGCGCGAGAGGGTCCGAGGGCAGGCTGTCCCGGACCCGGTTCCCCAAGCGGCGGTCGGCGAGGTCGCTCGAGGTGAGGGTGCGCACCGAGATCGGAGCCGGTGTGAGCGGAACGATCCCCTCGAGGTCCGAGACCTCGACGAGCGAGCCCTTCCGACCGCCTTGGCGAACCCGGCCTCGCGAGGGACCTCCCCCGCCCGGGCGGGCGGAGAGCAGGCCGTGCTGGAGCTCGAGGGAGACAGCGGCCCCTTCCGCGAGGTCCTCGAGCGCGAGAGCGCGGGTCGACCGGATGACGTGGACCCGCTCGATCCGCTCCCGAAGGTCGTCCCCGAGGCGACGGAGCGTTTCGTGGAGCCAGGCGACTCCTTCGACCGTCGGTCGGTACCGGCCCTCTCGGACGGTCACGAGCCCGCGGCGGCGAAGCTGACGGTAGGAGTGCGACACGGCCTGGACCGTGAGCCCGAGGCGCTCCGCGATCGGCCGCAGCTGGGTCGGCTCGAGGGTGGCGCACTCGTACAGGAAGAGGAGCTCGGTGACCGTCCCGCCCCGCCGAAGCCCGGCCAGCCCCGTCGTCTCGGGAGTGCGGACGCCGACCACGGAGCGCGGAGACTTCCGGCGGATAAAACAGTCTTTACCGCTCGGGAAAACGGCCTTGCCTAGGAGGGCACCCCGGCCTTTCGCGCGGACGAGCGCGGCATCGGGTTCGCCCGGCGGACCTCCCGGAGGCGGTCCCGGATGCGCGCCGCCTCTTCGAAGTCGAGGCGCTCCGCGGCGAGGCGCATCTCCTCCTCGAGGTTCGTGAGGAGCAGCGGGAGCTTGTCCTTCCAGTACCGTCCGAGCCCGCTCGTGGAAAGCTCACCGGACGGGGCTTCCTCCTCGGGGGCGAGGAGCGAGCGCACCTCCTTGCGGATGGATTCGGGCACGATGTCGTGGACGCGGTTGTACTCGACCTGGGTCTCCCGACGGCGCGCCATCTCGGCCATCGCGCGCTGCATCGACCCCGTGACCCGGTCAGCGTACAGGACGACCTTCCCGTCGACGTTGCGGCTCGCGCGCCCCGAGGTCTGGACGATGGACGTCTCGCTCCGTAGGTACCCCTCCTTGTCGGCGTCCAGGATCGCGACGAAACTGACCTCGGGGAGGTCGAGCCCCTCGCGCAAGAGGTTGATCCCGACCAGCACGTCGAACTCACCCAGCCGAAGGTCGCGGAGGATCTCGACTCGCTTCATCGTCTCGACCTCGGAGTGGAGGTAGCGGACCCGGAACCCCTGGTTGGCGAGGTAGTTCGCCAGCTCCTCGCTGGTCGCCTTCGTGAGGGTGGTCACGAGCGCTCGGTCGCCACGTGCGATGCACGCCCGGAGCTCGACCATCAGGTCGGCGATGTGGCCCTTCAGCGGTCGGACCTCGATCGGGGGGTCGACCAACCCCGTGGGCCGGATGATCTGCTCGACGAGGCCCTTCGAGGCCTTCCGTTCGAACGGTCCGGGCGTCGCCGAGACGAACACCGTTTGGGGGACGTGGGCCAGGAACTCGGGGAACTTGAGGGGACGGTTGTCGCGGGCGGAGGGAAGGCGCCATCCGAACTCGACCAGGTTGTCCTTGCGGCTCCGGTCGCCCTTGTACATTCCCTGGATCTGCGGGATCGTGACGTGGGACTCGTCGATGAACGCGAGGAAGTCGTCCGGGAAGAAGTCGAGGAGGGTGTACGGAGGCTCGCCCGCGCGGCGCCCCGCGAAGTAGCGGGCGTAGTTCTCGACCCCCGAACAGTAGCCGGTCTCTCGGATCATCTCGAGGTCGTAGTCGACCCGTCCCTTGAGGCGTTGAGCCTCGACGATCTTCTCCTCGCGCTGGAGCTCCTTCACCCGCTCGTCCCGCTCCTTCTCGATCTCGCTCAGGATCCCACGAAGGCGTTCGTCCACGGTCAGGAAGTGGGTCGCCGGAAAGACGGCCAGCTCCGAGAGCTCCCGGCGCTCTTCCTGGGTCAAGGGGTCGAGCTCTACAATCTCCCGGATGGTGCTCCCATCGAGCACCACCCGATGGACGGTCTCGCCCGCGCCCATCACATCGATCGTCCCGCCGCGGACGCGGAAGCGGCCCCGCTTCAGTTCGATATCGTTGCGGGTGTACTTCATCCGGACCAGCTGCTCGAGGAGGGTCTGCCGGGAGATCTCCTGGCCGACGGCGAGGTCGACGACGGAGGCACGATAATCCTCGGGGGAGCCGAGACCGTAGATGCAGCTCACCGAGGCGACGATGAGGACGTCCCGTCGCGTGAGGAGCGCCTGGGTCGCCCGGTGCCGCAGCCGGTCGATCTCCTCGTTGATGGAAGCGTCCTTCTCGATGTAGAGGTCGATCTGGGGAACGTACGCCTCGGGCTGGTAGTAGTCGTAGTAGCTGACGAAGTACTCGACCGCGTTCTTCGGGAAGAGCGCCCGGAACTCGCTCACGAGCTGGGCCGCGAGCGTCTTGTTGGGGCTGATGACCAGCGTCGGACGCTGGAGACGCGCGACCACGTGGGCCATCGTGAACGTCTTGCCGCTGCCCGTCACGCCCAGTAGGGTGACGAACTTCTCTCCCTTCTCCACCCGCTTCACGAGGGCGTCGATCGCCTCGGGTTGGTCGCCCTGGGGCACGAGGTCCGTTTCGAGTTGGAACTGTCCCGGCAGGGCGTCCGAACCCTTCCGGGCGCCGGGATTCCGGGTCATGGAACGGTCGGTAGTTCGAGAGAGGCCCCGAGGTAGCCTCGCGGGTCGACCGTCACGCTCGTGAAACCTAGGCGAGCGACCTGGCGAGTCACCTCGCTCGCGAGCGGTTCCGCTCGGAGGCGGGACACCTCGGAGGAGGCGACCTCGATCCGGGCCGTTCCGCCCCGGACGCGTACCCGGACCCGGCGGAACCCGAGACCGAGCAGGACTGCTTCGGCCGCTTCGATGCGCGCCAGCAGCTCGTTCGTGACGGGGTCACCGTGCGCGATGCGCGAGGCGAGGCACGCGTCCGACGGCTGGTCCCAGTTCGGGAGACCGCGACGGTGGGCCTCGGCTCGAATCTCGGCCTTGCCCCACCCCGCCCACAGGAGCGGATGGGTAAACCCGGCCTCGTCCATCGCGCGGAGACCGGGTCGGTCGTCCGTCAGGTCGTCCCGATGCACCCCGTCCAGGTACTGGACAGCCGATCGGGCGGCCCCGAACTCGCGAAGGACGATCGTCTCCACAGACCGACAGAAGTAGCAACGATCCGACCGATTCTCCCGGTACTCCGGACGGGAGAGCGGGTTCACCCTCAGTAGCACGTGCTCTACTCCGATCGCCGCCGCCACCCGCTCCGCTCGAGACACCTCGGCCCCGGAGACCGCGGGGCCGATGAGGGTGACCGCGACCGCCTCCGGTCCCAGCGCCGAGAACGCGAGCGCGGCGACCGTAGAGGAGTCGACGCCCCCGGAGAGTGCGACCACCGCCCGGCCACCTTCGCGGATCCGTGCGACGACCTCGTCAGCGGGGCGGCCCGCGATGGCCGGGGAGAGCGAAGAGGACATTCTTCTCGTTCTACCGCCCGTGGCCCATTACCCTTTCCTTCGGGCTACGACCCTCCCGCCGACTTCCCACCGGTGCGTCGACCGGCGGGGACTTCGAATCGGCCGGTCGGGGGAAACCGTGAGGCGGGCATTTCACGGACGAACGACGAAGCTGTACTCGAACTCGTAGGAGTGGTCTCCCCCCGAGATCTGAATGGTCATTCGCCCCCGGATTCCCGCGAGCTCGCCGGTACCGGAATCCGGGACGACCTCGATCGTCTGTCGGGGAGCGCCGCGGTCGAGGATCCCCGAGTGCTGGAGGAGGAAGGTGCCCGTGCGGCCCTCCAGCCGACCGCGAACCCGCTCTATCAACACGTACCCCGCGGAACCTTCCGTTCGGGTCATACCGGTCAGCATTCGTCCTCGGCTGGTCCCGTCGAGGTCCCCGTGGAATCGCTTGCTCACCCTCATGGATCCGAGGGGGGTGCCATCCCCGAGGTCGTCGTCCGAATCTCGACTCATCTCGACCTCGAAACCCCCGCGAGCTCTCGTCACGCTCTCGTTCCCCCCCGGTTCGGTGGAAGCCTCAAGGGGTTTAGAACCTCGGGGAGAGATGCGGGAACACCGTGCGTGGGGGGAAGGCCGCGCGAGGTGCAATCGCCATAGCCCAGGCGGCCGTAGGGGAAACCGATGCAAGCGGTCCGCGACGGAAGCCGGTGGATGCTGCGACTGGAGGATGGAGAGGACCTCTTCGAAGCGATCTCGGGATTCGCGCAGCGCGAGAACGTTCGCGCCGGGACCGTCGTGTTCGGAATCGGGATGTTTCGTCGGGCGACGTTCGGCTACTGGGACGGAAGCCAGTACCAAACCCAAGAACTGACCGTGCCCCACGAGGTCGTCTCGCTCCACGGCACCCTCGCCCGCGGGGGCGGAGGGCCGTCCCTCCACCTCCATGTGGCCGTCGCCGGCCCGGACCACCGGGTCGTCGGGGGTCATCTCCTGCGCGCGACGGTGGGGACGATCCAGGAGGTCCTGATCGAGACGTTCCCCGGGCGCACGTTCGGCCGCCCTCTGGTCGAAAGCTACGGCCTGAAGATGCTCGACCTCGAACCGTCGGCCGAACCGTAGTCGTCCGCCATCCCTTTCCGTTCCGCCCGGCTCGTGCGGTTCGTTCATGTCCGGGCCGCCCTCCGTGTTCACGACCCTTGACCCTCGGCTCGAGGACGCGATCCGTCAGCGAGGACTTACCGAGCCCACGGAGATCCAGCGTCTCGCGTTCCCGCTCCTCGCGACGGACGCGGACGCCCTCTTGCTCTCTCCCACGGGGACGGGGAAGACCGAAGCGGTCCTCCTGCCCCTGCTCTCGCGCCGCCTCGCCGACCCGACTCCGCCGATCTCGATCCTCTACATCACTCCCTTGCGGGCCCTGAACCGGGACCTCGAGCACCGCATCGTGGCTCTCGTGAAGCAGGTCGGTCTCACCGCGGCGGTCCGCCACGGGGACACTCCGACCTCGGCACGCCTCGCTCAGTCCCGTCAACCGCCCGACCTGCTGCTCACCACCCCCGAGACCCTGCAGCTCCTTCTCACGGGAACCCGCCTTCGGGAATCCCTTCGGAACGTCCGCTCGGTCGTGATCGACGAGGTCCACGAGCTGGTCGGTTCGGACCGAGGGGCGCAGCTCTCGATCACCCTCGAGCGGCTCGACAAGCTCACGGGACGCGCCGTTCGCCGTATCGGCCTCTCGGCGACCGTAGGAAACCCCGGCGAGGTCGCCCGGTTCCTCTCCCCCGCCCCACGGGACGTGGAGGTCCGCGTCGCCCAGGAGCGACGGCCGCTCGAGCTCACGGCACGCCGGCCGGACCGAAAGAGACCGCCTCTCGACGAATCCCTGGTCCGCGAGCTCAAGGCCGACTCGACGCTGCTCGAGGGCCTGAGGGCGGTCGAAGAGGAGGTCCGGGAGCACCGGACCACCCTCGTCTTCGTCAATACCCGCCCGACGGCCGAGGGGCTCGCGGCGCGTCTCCAGAAGCTCGCGCCGGACCTTCCGATCGCGGTCCACCACGGTTCGCTCTCCCGAGAGGTCCGCGAGGAGGCCGAGCGCGCGTTCCGGGACGGACAGCTCCGGGCGCTGGTCGCGACGTCGTCCCTCGAGCTCGGGATCGACATCGGGGCCGTCGACCACGTCGTCCAGTTCGGCTCGCCGCACCAGGTCGGCCGCCTCGTCCAGCGGGTCGGTCGTTCGGGCCACCGGCTCGACCGCACGATCCACGGGACCGTCCTCTCGCTGGACGACGACGACCTCGAAGAGGCGGCGGTGCTCGCGCGGAGGGCCGACGCGGGACTGATCGAACCGGTCGCCTGGCGTACTCGCAACCGGCTCGCAGCGGCGCAGCAGGTGGTCGCCTCGCTCCGCGCGGAAGGGACCCTCGAGCTCTCGGAGCTGCTCCGACCGCTTCGGCACGCCGCGGCCACGGCGGACCTCTCCGACCCGGAGTGGACCGAGCTCATCGACTACCTGGTCGGCCTCGGGCTCGCGAAGCGGCTCGGCGACCGGGTGGCGCCGGGACGAGGGACCCTGCACCGGTTCTACGCCTCACTGTCCCTCATCCCGGACGAGCGGACCTACCGGCTCCGCGACATCGGCACGCGGCGGCTCATCGGGACCCTGGACGAGCGCTTCGTCCTGACCCAGATCCTGGCCCAACCCGAGGAGATCTTCCTCCTCCACGGGCGGACGTGGAAGGTGGTGGAGTACCGGGAAGGCGAACTCCTGGTCGAGACCGTCCAAGAGATCGGACGCGAGCCTCGGTGGGCCGGGGAGGACCTCCCGGTCCCGTTCGATGTCGCTCAGGAGATTGGGAAGCTCCGGCGGGAGGGGTCGTTCGAAGAGTACCCCATCTCACCGGAGGACCGAGCGCATCTCGACGAACGTCGGAAGGACCCGGCCCTCGCCGGCACGATCCCGACGGACCGACGGGTCACGGTCACCACCCACGGTCGCGTGGTGGTCTACGGTGCCTGCTTCGGCACCCGGACCAACGAGACCCTCTCCCTCGCGACCGCCGGGCTCCTCACCGCCCGCCTCGGGGCCCGCGTCGAGGTCGCTTCGGTCGAGCCGACCTGGTTCGTCCTGGAGCTACCGGTCGCGGTCGACGCCCTCACGCTCGTCGACGCTCTCTCGATCGAACCGGCGACCCTCCGTCCTCTCGTCGAGCGCCTCGTCCCCTCGGGCCTCGACTACCGCTGGGTCTTCCTCGCGGTCGCCCGCAAGCTCGGGGTGATCCCGGCCTCGGCGGACCCCCGGGACCTCCGGACCCTCGACCCCTTGCTCGCGGCGAGCCGGACGAACCCCCTCGGCGAGGAGACCCTCGAGAAGACGCTGCACGACCGGTACGATGTCGACCACGGGGTGGAGGTCCTCGAGCGGATCCGGGACGGCGCAATGGAGGTGGTCGCCACCCCCCCTTCGAAGTTCACCGACGGACCGCTCGAGCGCCTGGAGTGGCGGACCGTGCTCGACATCCCCCCGCCCACGCTGTTGAAGGCGGTCCAGGAACGGCTCGCGAAGGAGCCCCTTACCTTGGTCTGCCTTCGGTGCGGCTTCGTCCGGACGACGAGCCCCTCGCGGTACAAGGCTGAGGGAGGGAGCCGGTGCCTCCTCTGCCACGGGTCGCTGTCGGCGGTGCTGTCGCCCCGGCGGACCGAGGAGGTCGACCGGTTGAGCGCCTACGCGAAGCGGAAGCGGGCCCGAGAGAAGCCCGCCCCAGGTCGTCGCGTGCGTCGGGAGCGGGCCCTGCCCGCGGGGACGGAAACGCTCGTGCGCACCGGGTACACCTCGGCCGAGCTCGTCGCCCACTACGGGGAACGGGCGCTCTACGCTCTGGCCGGTCGGGGGATCGGGCCGGAGACCGCGCGCCGGCTCTTGATGCGTCTCTATCGGGACGACAACGCGTTCTTCACAGAGATCCTCCGGGCGGAACGGGCCTACGCCCGGACCCGGGTCTTCTGGGACTAGGAAGCGTCGGCGAGGCGCCGGACCAGCTGCTCGACCACCTTCCGAGAAGCGTCCGTCCGGAACCCCTCCGGGCGGGCATGGGTGCGAGCGACCCGGAATCCGAGCGAGCGGAGTCCTTCCTCCACGGCCCGGAGGCTCGGCGGCGCCGCCAGTTCGAGCCGCGAAGCGAGGACGTTCGCCTCGAAGTAGAACGGTCGGTCGGCGGTGACCTCCTCCTTCAGCCGGGAGATGAACCGCTCGACCTCGCGGGCGCGGGCGGCGCCGTCGGGGACCCGAAGGCGCGAGACGAGGTCCGCGTCGAAGAGCGGACCGAGCCAGAGCGGACCGTACGGTCCCCGGTCCCCGACCCACGGGCCCGGCCAGTTCTCGGGGTCGATGGTGCCCACCGGGACCGCCGCGTCCGAACGCTCGTTGACCTCGACGTAGGCGCGGACGTAATGGTCGCGTGCGTACGCGAGCATCGGGCGGATCGAACGACCGAGCGCCTCCGCGTCGCGCGCCAGGTAGGCGAGGAGGATTCGAAGCCCTCCCTCCGGTCCTAGGCGACCGCGCACCGGTCGGGCGCCGTAGCGCCGCCAGCAGGCCGACGGCTGGGTCCCCGCGAGCACCATCATGTCGGTCGCCGTGACGGCGACGACCCCCCCGGGGCGGACCGAGCCGAGCGCGGTGCGTACGAACGGGGCCGGGGTCCCGTAGGGGTCGAGGTCGACGTAGTCGAACGGGGCTGCGGGTGGAGCGAGCCGGGCGTCCCCCTCGACCACGAACGCGCCCGGGACGCGGGCCGTGTTCTCCCGGAGCACTCGGCATGCCTCGGGGTTCGCCTCCGAGAACGTGAAGGTACCGAACGCCCCGGATTCCCGGAGGAGGCGGAGCCCCCGCACCCCCGTCGCGGCGGTCATCTCCCAGCCGGTCCGGCCACCGTGGGTCGGTGGGGGAAGCGCCTGGGCGAACGCGACCCCGAGGTCCCGGTCGCCGGCCATCGCCGGGTTGTAGAAGACCGGCGACCGCCGTCCCGGACCCCGGCCCGGCGCGGTGAGCGGGAGGAGGAGCTCGGTCCTCCCTTCCGAGACGAGAGCTAGTGGGCCCGGCCGGTGATGAGGTGGACGATCTTGAACGCGAGGAGATTCTTGTTCACCGGGGTCACTTCGAGCAGGCGTAGTTCGTCCCTCCGACGGATGTCCTGGAGCAGCGGGTTCCTCGATTTCTTGTGCAGGGTCATGATGATCGACTTCCGGGCGTCGAGCGTGTCGATCACGCTCTTCGTGAACACCTCGCTCTCGACCTCCATCTTCCCGACCTCGTCGATCACGATCACGTCGGCGGACTCGCGCGCCTCGGCGAGGGCCCGCGTCCCGAGACCCTCGAGCGCGGAGATGTTGACGCCGAAGCGGCCCGACCGCACCCGAGACTTCAACCCCTCGTGGGCGAAGACCTCGTGCTCCTTCGTTGTCCAATCGACGATCTGGAACCCCGCGCGCCGCTGCTTCTCGACGATCGGCTCCGTCACCATGCCGCCGACCTTTACCCCCTCCTCTTCGAGGAGCTCGATGATGCGGAGCAGGGTCTGGGTCTTGCCCGAGCCCGGGAGACCCGTGATCCCGATCTTGACTGGAGGGGAAAGTCGACGAGGCATCACCAAGTATACCGCTAGGATGCGTAGTACGCGTGGAACCAATAAGAAGACGTCGTGCGGGCGCGCCGCTGCGGCCACCCGCCACCGGCGGACTCGAGCTCTCCGACGGGGAGGCATCGGTCTACCCCCCGCGCGAGGACACCCTGCTCCTCCTCCCGTTCGCCGAGGTCTTCCCGGGCACCCTCCTCCTCGAGGTCGGAGCCGGTGCCGGCCTGGCGGCCCTCACCGCCGCGCGACGTGGCGCTCGGGTCGTCGCGACCGACGTGAACCCTCACGCGCTCCGCTGCCTGCGCGAGCGGGCCCGAGCGGAGGGGGTCGACCTTACCCTTGTCCGGACCGACCTCGCTCGCGGTCTCGGGCGCTTCGACCGACTCCTTTCCAACCCGCCGTACCTGCCGACCCGGCCCGAGGAGCGGGACCCCGACCGGTGGCACAACCTCGCGCTCGACGGAGGGCCGGACGGCTGTCGGGTCACCGCGCGGCTGGTCGAGGAGCTCGACCAGCACCTGACCGCCGACGGGACGGCGTTCGTGGTGGTATCCTCGCGACAGGACGCCGACGCCTTGGAGCGGATCCGGAACGGCTGGGCGAGGCGCGGCGGGAGCATGGAGGTGGCCGACTCCCGCGCCCTCGAGGGGGAGCGGCTCGAGGTCTGGCGGCTCCGCCTCGGTCCGCGCTAGACGTGCCGTTCGGCGTAGGTCAGCACCGCGTCCAAGAACCGTTGGCCGTCCCCGAACCCCTCGGCCGACCCGGTGCGGGTCCAGTCCGGCGCCTGGGCACGGAAGAACGAGCGCTCGGGATGCGGCATGAGGCCGAAGACGTTCCCTTCCGGATTCGTGAGCCCCGCGATGTTCCCCTCCGAACCGTTCGGGTTCCAAGGGTAGCGCGCGGGGCCGCCGTCCGACGCGACCCAGCGGAACAGGACCTGGCCGTTCTCCTCCACCGAGCGGCGGAGCTCCTCGCTCCCGAGGACCAGCTTCCCCTCCGCGTGGGCCGAAGGGAAGAGAAAGCGAGTCCCTTTGGGGAGCCCCTGGAGCGGAGGGAAAGTCCCGCCTTCCCAGGCCACGAACGTCGGGCGGCATTCGAAGTGGCCGGAGTCGTTGGTCATGAGGGCGGCCTCGGGGGCCACGAGATGCCCGCCGGGCCGGCCGGGCAGCAGGCCGAGCTCGGTGAGGACCTGGAAGCCGTTGCAGATCCCGCCTACGATCCGACCGCTTCGCACGAACTCCTCGAGCTCGGTGCCGATTGAGGCTCGTACGCGGGCGGCGAGGATGGCCCCGGCGCGCACGTAGTCGCCCGCGGAGAAGCCGCCGGGGACGAACAGGGCCTGATAATTGGAGAGCCGACGCCGCTCCTCGGGGAGCACGTCGCGCCCCTCGAGTTGCTTAAGGTGCACGACCTCGGGACGCGCCCCGAGGGTCGTGAGGGCCTCCCGGAGCTCGTCGTCGCAGTTCGTCCCCTCGATGGAAAGGACCGCGACCGCGAGGTTACGGCGCGCCACGACCGACCGAGGCGGCGGACCGTTTAACCGTTGTTCCCGGACGACGCGCTCCCTCCCCGGGGACCCCCGGACCAAGCGGTGGGTCGAGGTAGTGAACGCGGAGACGCTCTCCCCGGCGGGCGACCCGACGTCCGGCCGGCATCAGGGCGAACGCAGTCGCTCCGGCGAGGCTCGTGATCACCGACGACCCGCGGTAGGTCGTGTACGCGCGTCCCCGCTCGAACCGCAACGGCACGATGGTGGCCAGTCCCGGGGAAGGCGCGACCGCGTCGCTGCCGAGGACCGCCCAGCCGTCGGTCCATCCGGGCCCGGGCCTCCGCGCGAGCCGCCGGAGAACCGGGAGGACCAACCAGTACATGTTCGCGAGACAGGAGGTCGGGTGACCGGGCAGCCCCACCACGAGCTTCCGTCCGCTCCGGACGGCGAGCGTCGGCTTTCCCGCCCGAACCGCGATCCCGTGGAACAGAAGAGGTCCGAGCTTCGACAGAATCCGGGGCAGGTGGTCGCGCTCCCCCACGGAGCTTCCTCCCGTCGCCAGCACGAGGTCCGCGTGCGCGAGCGCGGAGCGAATCGCCCGCTCGATGAGGGCGGGCTGGTCGGGGACGGGGGAATAGAGGTCGGGGATCCCTCCGGCGGCGAGGATCACGGACGCGAGCGAGGCGTTGTTGCTCTCGTAGATCCGACCGACCTGAGGAGGGTCGCCGGGGGCGAGGAGCTCGTTGCCGTTCGGGACGACGGCGACCCGCGGCGCGGCGTAGACGGGGACCTTCGCGATGCCGCACGCGGCGATCGCTCCGGCCGCCGGTGCGGAGAGCTCGTCGCCCTTCCGCCCGAGGAGAGCACCGCGGGGAAAGTCATGACCGGGGGGAGAGATCCGGTCCCCCCTCGGGATTGGACGAGGGACCCGAACGATCCCGTCGTCACGAACCACCTCCTCGAAGATGACCACGGCATCGGCGCCTCTCGGAATGGCCCCGCCCGTGGCGATCGCCACGGCCTCCCCCGACCGAAGGCCGCTCGGATACGATTGCTCGGCGAAGACCTCGCCGACGATTCGGAGCTCGACGGGCCGGGCGCGTGTCGCCCCCGAGGTATCCCGGCTCCGAAGGGCGTAACCATCCCACGTGGTCCGGGGGAACCCCGGGACGGGGGCGGGCGCCCGGACGTTCGAGGCGAGGACCCGTCGGAACGCCCCTTCGACCCGAACCTGCTCTACGCGGTCGATCGGTCGGGTCGCCGCCAGCAGGCGTCGGCGGGCCACGTCGACCGGCGTCAGCCGACCGAAGGCGTGCATCTCCATGCGGCGAAGCTACCTCTTTCCCTCGATCCACCGGGCCGAGCTACGGGTCCCGGCCGTGAGGCACGCCAAGAGGGGTTGACCGGCGAACCACGCCGCGTAGAACCCGCCCCGGAAGGCGTCCCCGGCCCCGACGAAAGTCCGAACCCGGGCCGGACGGGCCGCGCGGACGTGGACGGTGCCCACCCGGGAGAAGGCGGTGGCCCCGGCGCGACCTTCGGTCCGGATCACGAGGGGCACGAACTCGAGCAGTCCCTTGGGTCGACGGGCCCCGACGAACTCGAGGGCGCGGTCGATCTCGGACCGGTTGCCGAAGAGGAGCTCCGACCCTCGGAGGAGCTCGCGGAACGACCGGCGGTCCCAGCGGTAATGGATCTCCTGGGCGGGGTCGGCCGCCACGCGGAGGCCACGCGCCCGCGCCGCCTTCTGGAGACGAAGCTGGAACCCCGGGTCCGCGGTCGTCAGGTGGACCCAGGAGTACTCCCGGAGCAAACGGACCGGTGGTAGGGCCACTCCCCGGGTCCGCGACATCACGCCCTGGTCGATCAGCGTCCGCTGGACCCCCTCGCGGTCCTCGATGGTGTAGCAGGTCGGGGTGGGCTTACCGATCACCCGTTGGATACCCCGAACGTCAATCCCCGCGTCCCGGAACGCCGCGACATACTCGTCGGGAAATCCGTCCCCCACGCGGGCGACGAGGCCGGTGGCCACCCCGAGCTTCGAGGCGGCCCGGGCGATGTTGGCGGCGGTGCCACCGACCTCGGCTCGATGCTCGAGAACGGCGACGGTCCGGTCGGCCGCGGGGAACGAACGGACCGACAGGAACCGGTCGATGTTGACGTGACCCGAGACCAGCAGGTCCCGGGGGCGGTCGGCGACCGTTCCCGTCATGGTCGGCGGAATCCTGTGAGCCCCCCGGTCGCTTATCGCTTGGGGGCACCCGGTAAGCCGCTTAAGCCGCCGGAAGGTTCCCGCGGAAGGCGGCATGCTCGTCGTAGGTGCCATCCTCGACATCGACGGCGCACGACCGGCCTACGTCCGCTTCCGTAACGGGCGCGTCAGCGAGGTCGGCACCCGGGGCGCCGAAGGTCGACGTCGGGGCGAGCGGACGGTTCGAGGGATCGTCGTCCCCGCCCCGGTCAACGCCCATACCCACCTCGGCGATGCGGTGTCGGTGCGCGAGCCCCCTCCGGGTCCGGTCGCTCAGCTCATCCAACCCCCTCACGGCTACAAGTTCCGACTCTTGGCGAGCGCCTCTCCCGCGGAGAAGGTCTGGGCGATCCGCGCCGCGCTCCGTCGGATGGAACGGGACGGGGTCGCCGCGACCGTCGACTTCCGGGAGGAGGGGCGGCCCGGCGTCGAGCTCCTGCGCGAGGCCGCCCGCGGAAGCTCGGTGCGCGTCCTCGCCTTGGGGCGTCCCCTCGCCCGGCCGGTCGTCCGGACCGAGCTCGACCAGCTCCTCGCGGTAGCGGACGGGGTCGGACTCTCGAGCGCTCGGGACGAGACGGACGATACGCGTCGGACCGTCGCTCGGGCCTGTCGGGCCGCGGGAAGGAAGTTCGGCCTCCATGCGAGCGAAGCGGTCCGGGAGAAACCCGAGCGGTACCTGGACCCGCGACCGGACCTGCTGGTCCACCTCGCGAAGGCGACCGTCGACGACCTCGCGATGGTGCGCGACGAGCGCGTCTCGGTCGCGGTCTGCCCGCGGTCGAACGCGCTGTTCGGCCGTCAGCCCGACCTCGGCTCGATGGAACGGCTCGGGCTCTCCGTCCTGCTTGGGACCGACAATGCGATGTTCCACGCCCCGTCGCTCTGGCGAGAGATGGAGTTCGCCTACGTCGCCTCTCGGCTTCGCCGACGACCGGTCTCGGCGGCGTTCCTCGCCCGGGCGGCGCTCGTCGAACCCTGGAAGTGGCTCGGGGAGCCGGAGGCCGCCCTGGTCGTTCCGGAGATGCCCGTCCCTCCGGTCGTCCTTCGATTGCCCCCGGACGACCCGGCCTACCAGGTCGTCACGCGCACCACCGAACACCTTATGGTCCGGGTCCGGCCCCGGGGCCGACAGCGGACCGCGGGGCGATGAAGAGCGACGAGCTGTTCGCACTGTTGCGCCGTCGGGGCGTCCTCTGGCCGAGCGCCGAGATCTACGGGGGCGCGCAAGGCCTCTACGACTACGGTCCCCTCGGCGCGTCGCTCAAGCGGCGGATCGAAGAGGCCTGGACGGCCTGGTTCGTCGGCCTTTCGCACGACTACTACCTGATCGACCCCGCGGAGATCCTCCCCGAGGCGGTCGTGCGCGCGTCCGGTCATCTCGAGAACTTCACCGACCCCGAAGTCACGTGCGAGACCTGCCACAACGCGTTCCGAGCGGACTCCGTCCTCGAGAAGGTCCGACCCGAGGGGGTGGACGGCCTGACGCCCGCGGAGATCGGAGAGATCGTCCGGGCCCGGGGCGTGAAGTGCCCGAGCTGCGGAGCGACGACCCTGAACGTCCCCCAGCCGTTCCACCTGATGTTCGGGCTCGACTTCGGCGTGACCGGGCACGAGCGGGCGTACCTGCGACCCGAGACCGCGCAGAGCAGCTACCTCTCCTTTCCCCGGATGTGGGACGTCGGTCGACGAGCCCTGCCGCTCGGGGTCGCGATCGTCGGAAAGGCCTACCGGAACGAGATCGCGCCCCGCCAGGTGCTGTTCCGGATGCGGACCTTCGCGCAGGCCGAGCTCCAGATCTTCTTCGACCCCGAGAGCTTCCCGCTTCCGTTCGACCGCGTGCGCGACGAGAAGCTCCCCGTCGTCCGGGCCGCGCGACGGCTCGCGGGGTCGGAGGCGGTCGAGCTCGTCTCCGCGGGAGACCTCGTGAGCGCGGGAGGCTTGCCCGAGTTCTACGCGTTCCATCTCGCCCACACCTACCGGTTCTATCGCGACGTGCTCGGATTCCCCGCCGACCGGCTCCGGCTGCTCGAGAAGTCCGACCAGGAGAGGGCGTTCTACAACCGGATCCAGTTCGACGTCGAGGCCGACCTCGAGAGCCTGGGCGGATTCAAGGAGCTCGCGGCGGTGCACTACCGCGGCGACTACGACCTCGGTCGTCACGGACAGGGCTCGGGGCGGGACCTCTCCGTGACGCTGACCGGGGGCCGCTCCGTGCTCCCGCATGTGCTCGAGCTCACGTTCGGTGTCGACCGCAACCTCTGGGCGCTCGCCGACGTACACCTCGGAAAGGACGGGGAGCGGACCGTCTGGCGCCTCCCGACGTACCTCGCGCCCGTGCCGGTCGGGGTCTTCCCCCTGATCGCGAAAGAGCACGCCGCGTTCGCCCTCCGCCTCTCCGATGACCTTTCCGCCGCCGGGATCCCGAACCAGTACGACGACGCGGGGACGATCGGGAAACGCTACGCGCGCATGGACGAGGCCGGAACGCCGTTCTGCGTGACCGTCGATGGAGAGACGGTGGCGGACGGCCCGAGGCAGGGCACCGTCACGGTCCGTACGCGGGACTCGAAGGCCCAAGAACGGGTCCCGGCCACGGACCTCGCGACCCGCCTGGCCCCGTTCCTGCGGCCCCCGCGACCGGCACGGGGCTAGCCCCCGGCCCGCCTTCGTCCGCAAGACAACGGCTATATCTCGCGTCCGAGTCACTCCGTTCTGATGGCGACCGGCGGAGGAGAGCCCCCTCAACCGATAGGGGCGGCGACCCCCTTGGCGGCCCGGCGGTCCCGCTGGATCGGTCAGCAGTACGCGGACATCACGAAGCTTCGGGAGATCGCGGCCCGCCACGACCGCGCGAGCGCGCGGGCCCAGCAGCGGGTCGCCCGGCTCAACACCCGTATCGATAAGCTCCGGCACCAGGCCACCCTCCTGCGGGAGAGGGGTCAGCGGGCCCTCGCTCAGATCCCCGAGATCGAGCAGGAGATGAAGCAGCAGGAGCGGGACATCGAGGCGGCGACCAAGAAGACCGGGGGCGCCCCCATCGGCTCCGACGTAACGAGCATGCACTATCGCGTCCGCAAGCTTCAGCAGAAGGTGGTCGACCGCCAGCAGAAGGCCCGGGCCCTGGAGCTGCGAGCCGCGACCAAGACCCAGAAGACCGCCGAGCTCAAGGTCAAGGTCGACCGGTATCTGGAGACCGCGCGTCTCGAAGAGCAGGAAGCGGCCGCGTACCGGCAACGGGCGGACCGACTCCAGATGGTCTCCGAGCACGAGGTCGCGGACCACCTCAAGGCGACCGCGGACACCCCGAAGGGGTCCTCCGACGAGCCGCCCTCCTCGCTATGAAACTCATCGTCACCGTGGGCATGCCCGGCTCGGGCAAGGACGAGCTCGTGGGCGTCGCCCGCGCGATGGGCCTCGCGACCCTGAAGATGGGCGACCTCGTCCGCGACGAGACGCGCCGCCGCGGGCTTCCGATCTCGAACTCGAACGTCGCACGGGTCGCGTCCGAGGAGCGCGACAAGCACGGACCGGGGATCTGGGCACAGCGCGCGATCCCGAAGTTGACCGAGACCCGAATGTTGGTCGACGGGTGCCGGTCCGATACCGAAGTGACCGTCTTCCGTCACAACTTCGGTGACCTGTTCGTGCTCGGGATCTATGCCTCTCCCGAGACCCGGCACGACCGGATGGCGAGCCGCAGCCGCGCGGACGACGCGGCCGACCTCCAGGAGTTCTTCGACCGGGACCGACGGGAGCTCAAGTGGGGCATCGGCAACGCATTTGCCGTGGCCGACGGGATGCTCGTGAACGAGGGCACGCTCGACGAGTTCCGCCGAGCGGGCCGGGCGGTACTCGAGAAGATCCTCGCGCGTGAGGAGTGAGCCGCCCGTTCGCCCCTACGCGATCGTGGACGGGGGCCCCTGGGTGAGCAGGCTCCGGATCGAGTCGAACCGCTCTCGGTCGACCACGACCGCGAGCGGCCTCCGGTCGGCCGTGAGCGCGGGGAGCCGGCCGACGAGATGCTGGTCACGGGCCTCCGCGAATTCGCGGGAGCCCCGACCCGACGCGGTCTCTCGGTCCCACTGGAGAGCGAACTCGTCGGGGGACGAGGGAGTGGGGGGGCTGCGCGAGATGCGATGCTCCCGGACCGTCCGACGAACGAGCTCGAGGTAGCCAATGTGCTCGGCGAAGAGCGCGGCCGTGCGTTCGTCGTCCGGGTCCAGTGGCTCGGTCGGGAGGCCGCGCGACCACGCCCACCGGAGGGCCTCGACGAACGATGGGTTCGGGACCCGAACCTCGCCGAAGCGGACGAGCCCGCGGACCTCGCTCGTCTCGTTGTCGGTCAGGGGGACGATCGGTTCCGCGTCCGCGGTGACGAAGTAATCGAGAAGGCTCCCAAGCTCGTCGCTCGAGACGCCCAGACCCACCCGCGCCGGCGCGAAAGCGTCCAGCTCGGAGAGGACCCGGGGAACCTCGGAGACGAGGCCGCGGACCGGAGCGATCAGGAGGATCCCGGGCGCGTTCTCGAACTTCGCCGTGATCACGGGCCTTCCCGCTCGGTGATCTCCTCGATCAGTTCGTCCGGGTCGCGGTGCCGTCGGAGCTCGGTGATCGTCAGGATGGGCAGGCCGGCGATCGCCGAGCGGGTGACGGGGTCCCGGACGATGAACACCGCGTGTCCTTCGGCCACCCGGGCCAAACCGGGGAGGACCTCGGCCCGGTGGAGCGCGGTCCTCAAACTTCCGACGGCGGCGAGCAGGACCTCCGGCGTACGGGCGAGCGCGTCGAACGGAGCTCGCACGGTCACCGTGACCTCGAGTCCCATCCCGTCCAACTGCCGGACGACCCCGTCCCGCAGCGTGTCCCCGGTACTGGGATGCGAGCGCGCCGTCGCCGGCTCGGAACCGTCGGTCGCCTTCTCTCCCGCGGCCGCGTCGCGGGCTCGGGCCGACCAATCGAACAGGTCGATCGGTTTCACGACGGTTTCGCCGAGGAACGTCTCGATCCGTTCGATGACGAGCGCTTCCGCGCCCGCGCTCTCCTCGTAGAGCTGGATCGCTCGGCGGGAGACGCCGGCGATGCTGGCGAGGGTTCCGAGAGAGAGGCCCCGTTCGTTCCGCAGCTGTCGGAGACGCGGTCCGTCCACCTGGGCGAACGTGCCTCCGGGGCTCGCATACAGGAACGGGGGGAGCGCCTTCTCGAGGAACTCTTGGAGCGTCTCCTCGTTGATGATCGGGACTCCGTAGCGGGTGTAGACCACCCCGGGGTCAAGGTCGGAGGCGCCCGACGTCTGACCGATCACCAGGGTGATTGCCGGGAAGAGATGCCCGAGCTCGCGGAGGCGGGTGGCCTCCTCGGAGTCCAGGGCATCGATGTTCTTGAGCACCTTGACCAGGAGGAGCATAGCGTCCCGACGGGCCGCGAGGTCGAAGCTGGTCGGCCGGATCGCGTGCGTGTCCGCGACGTAGAATCCCGCACGCTCGAGCAGCTCGCGGATGTGTTCGATCGAATGCTCCCGCGCAGACTGCAACCGGCTCCCCCCAGAATAATCCACTTACTTCTTTTATATAAAAGAGCATGGTCCGAGCTCTCGGAGAGTGGGACGCCCCACCCACCAAGAACCGTCTTGGCCGCGGGGCCGTTGGGGGGGGTCGTGGAGAGCCCCCTTCGCCCGGTGCCGGGCGCGCCGGCGCTGGTCATCGAACCGGCCGGGCGAGCCGAAGCGAGGATGCTCGTCATCGCGGACGTCCACCTCGGCCTCGGCAGCACCCCCGAGCGGTCCCTCGGCCCTCCCGAGGGTTCGGCCGACCGCCTCGCCGAGAGGCTCCTCGAGGTCGTGCGCTCGACCCGGGCCGAGACGGTCGTCGTCGCCGGGGACGCGAAGCATCCGATCGTCGGGACGCCGCCCGCGCTCCGACCCGTGGTCTTCGACTTCTTCGCCGAGCTCCTGCGAGCGGGACTGACGGTCGAGCTCGTCCTCGGCAACCACGACGTCGGGATCGTTCGCCATCTGCCCCGCGAGGTCCTCGTCCACCCGGCGACCGGGGTCGTGCGAGGAGAGGTCGGAATCTTCCACGGCCACCGATGGCCGTCGAACAAGGTCCTACGGGCCCGGCGGTTGGTGGCCGGACACCTGCATCCGGGGTTCCGGCTCGCCCCCACGGCGGAGGACCCCGAGGGAAAACGTCGCTGCTGGGTCCGGGTCGAGCGGGTCCCCTCCGGAGCGAAGGCGTCGCGCCGCCGTCGTCACATCGAGCCTCAGGCCCGGGAGGTCGTCATCCTTCCTGCGTTCAACCCGATCGCCGGTACGGAGGCGTTGAACCGCGAACGACCGGCGCGCGGCCGTTCGTTCCTCTACCGCCGGTTCCTCGCCGACGGGGTCGCCCGGGCCTATCTGCTGGACGGCACCGACCTCGGCGTTCTCACGACCCTGTCCGAGCACGCCCGCCGGCCGCGAGCAGCGGACCGAGCGCCCCCGGGTCGGTGACCGGCGGCGCGCACGCGGTCCCGAAGCAGACGAGGGCCCGGGCCTCCTTCGGAGCACCTTGCCCCGCCATCTCCCCGGGGAGAGAGAACGGCGGCGGCGGGTGCCCGGAGAACACCCATACGTTGGGGTGCCAAGCCCGACGGGCCGCTCGGAGGAGCGCCTCGGCTTCGGCCCCCTCCCCCTCGACGACGACCGTGGCGGGCGGAGTCGTGAGGAGTCCCGCGGCCAGCGCGGAGCCGCCAACGAAGAGACCGGCGTTTCCGACGCGGCGGGTGATCGGCCCGAGGAGGGCGCGGGCCTTCTCCGTCCAGCGGTCGTCGTGCGTGAGGGATCCCGCCCGGAGGAACGAGATCGCGGCGGAGGCGTTCGCGGAAAGATGGGGACTGTCCTCGAGCGGGTAGGAGGGCTCGGTCACCCCTCCGACCACCGACCCGTCGTACAGGCCCGGCGACAGGTCGCGGAGGAGGCCGTCCTCTCCGCGGAACTCCCGGTCGACGAGCTCGAGGAGGGCGACCGCCGTCTCGAGATACTTCGGCTCCGCGAGCACTCCCGAAAGCTCGAGGAGACCCGAGGCGACGGCGACCTGGTCCTCGAGAAGCCCGAACCCTCGCGCTCCGTCGGGGTCGACCCGGTGACCGACCCCCTGCCCCGGACGGAACGCTTCCTTCAGGAGCCGGTCGGCGGCCTTCCGAGCGTCGGCGACGACCAAACGGTCGCCCAGGAACGCACCGGCCCGTGCGAACGATGCGATGAAACGGCCGTTGATGTCGGCATAGACCGCACGGTCCACTGGGGGCGTCGGACGGTTCGATCGCACGGCACGAAGCTTCGCGATGGCCCGTGCGAGCGCCGGCGCGGCCGCTCCCGGCGGGTACACACCCTCGGCGGCCTCCGCGAGGGGCAGGAGCCGGAAGAGGACGTTCCGGTCGGGGTCGTGGGGCATTCGCCCATCGGTCCCGACCCCGAAGAACCGCGTGACGAGACGAAGCTCGTCCGAGGCGAGCGCTTCCTTGAGCTCGGAGCGGGACCAGGTGAAGTACCCTCCGTCGTCGCCGGGGGCGTTGTCCGCGTCCTGGCTCGCCCCGAACCCACCCCGCGGGTCCTCGAGGACCTCCCGCACCCAGCCGACGGTCGACCGAACGACCTCCTCGAGCCGGGGGTCCAAGAACCGGGCTGCTCCCTCCACGTACACGCCCAAGAGGGCGGCGTTGTCAACCCCCATCTTTTCGAAATGAGGGATGTGCCAGCCTTCGTCCACGGAATACCGATGGAACCCGCCCCCCACCTGGTCGAGGAGACCGCCGTCGGCCATCCGGGTGAGCGTCTCGTGAGCGCGCTCGGTGCTCGTGGGATCCCCGTGCTCGAACCCGTCCCAGAGGAGGAAGGACACGGCCGTCGGGTGGGGGAACTTGGGCGCCATCCCGAAGCCGCCGTTGACCGGGTCATAGCTCGAATGGATCTCCCCGCGCACGCTCTCGACGAAGGCATCGAGCGGTCGGTCCGCCGGCGACCGGGCCTCTCGCATCCGCGTAAGAGCGCTCTGGATCGCTTGCGTGTTCTCTCGGATTCGCTCGGGTTCCTCGTGCCACAGCCGGGAGACCTCCTTGAGGACTCGACGGAAGCCGGGACGGCCGTGCCCGTCCGTCGGGGGGAAGTAGGTACCGCCGAGAAAGACCTCCCCTTCGGGGGTCAAGAACGCCGTGAGAGGCCAACCGCCCTCGCCCGTGAGCGCCCCGACCTGCCGCTGGTACCTCCGGTCGATCTCGGGGTGCTCATCGCGGTCGACCTTGACCGCCACGAAGTGCTGGAGCAATAGGTGGGCGACTTCGGGGTCGGAGTAGGTGCCCTCGTCCATGACATGGCACCAGTGGCACCACGAGGCTCCGATGTCGAGCAGGATCGGACGCCCCGTGCGCCGGGCCAGTTCGAACGGCTCGGGACCCCACGGGTACCACTCGATCGGCTGCCCGGCGGCGCTCCGAAGGTAGGAGGACGACCGGTCCGCGAGGCGCCAACCGCCCGTCCGTCCCGGTCCCGGCTCGGCGGGAGCGCTCATGGGCCGGGAGGTCCGTCCTCGGCTCTTACCGTTGTCGGACCGCCTCCTTCGCCGACGACGGTCGGCCTCCGGGAGGGGCGTAACCGGCTCACGGGAGCGTTACTCCCCGCGCGCTCGTTATAAAGGGGGCCTCAGTGCCCGGGCGAGGCGCTCACCATGGAGATGCAACCCGGCCAGATGGCCTACGACCGGGCGATCACGGTCTTCTCGCCCGACGGACGGCTCTTCCAGGTCGAGTACGCCCGGGAAGCGGTGCGGCGCGGAGCGACGACGGCCGGGGTCGTCTATTCGGACGGCGTGGTGCTCATCGCCGACCGACGGATTCCGAACCCGAAGCTCGCGGAAGCCTCGAGCCTCGAGAAGATCCACCAGATCGACGAGAACATCGCCTGCGCGACCGCGGGCCTAGTCGCGGACGCCCGCGTCCTGGTCGACTACGCCCGGCTCTCGGCCCAGATCAACCGGGTCACCTACGCCGAGCCGATGTCGGTCGAACTCCTCGTCCGTCGCGTCTGCGATTACAAGCAGCAGTACACCCAGTTCGGCGGGGTCCGTCCGTTCGGGACCGCGCTCCTGGTCGGTGGATACGACGACAGCGGGGTCCACCTCTTCGAGACCGAGCCGTCCGGTTCGCTCACGAGCTTCAAGGCCGCGAGCACCGGCGGCAACAAGGGACCCGTCATGGACCTCTTTGAACAGAAGTACCGCCCCGGCATGGACCGGGACGGGGCGATCCTCCTCGCGCTCGAAGGCCTTCGAGCGGGCCTCGAGGAAGGCGGCAACCTCTCACAGGTCGAGGTCTGCTCGACCCAGGTCGGCGAGGGGATGACACGCTTCCCCTCGGACGAGGTCCAGAAGTACGTCCAGCGCCTCCCACCGGCGGGCGGGGCCGGTCGACCCGGCCGCCCCTAGACCGGCGCCCCTTCACGTTCCCTATGGTGAAGGTCGAGGACGCGGTCATCGCGCGCTGGGAGACCCAGGGCTCGCGGTTCGAGGTCCTCGTCGACCCGCAAGCGGTCCAGGACCTCAAGGACGGAAAGAAGGTCGACCTCTCCGACAAGCTCGCTCTCGACCAGGTCTTCAAGGACGCGAAGAAGGGCGACAAGATCTCCGAGGAGCACCTCGAGAAGACGTTCCACACCCGCAACCTCGCCGAGATCGCTCGGGTCATCATCCAGAAGGGCGAGGTCCAGGTCACGACCGAGCAGCGTCACCACCTCCAGGCGACGAAGCGCCAGCAGGTCGTTGCGACCATCGCCCGGAATGCGATGAACCCCCAGACCGGTGCCCCGCACCCCCCGGCCCGGATCGAGGCGGCGATGACGGAGGCAAAGGTCCACATCGACCCGTTCCGCCCCGTCGACGAGCAGGTCCAGGAGGTCCTCGCGAAGCTGCGCCCGCTCATCCCGATCCGCCTCGACGTCGTCAAGGTCCGGATCAAGATCCCCGCCCAGTTCTATCCCCACGTCATTGGCGAAGTGAAGGGACTCGGCCGCCTCCTCGAGGAGAACTGGCTCTCGGGCGGGAACTGGAGCGGCATCGTCGAAATCCCCGCCGGAATGCAGACCGAGCTCTACGAGAAGCTCAGCGCGCGCACCAAGGGCGCCATCGAGACCGCTTTGGTTAAATAGGGCACGCCGGTCGAGCGGCCCGGTGCAGCAAGCAACATGTCCAGAGGTCATCGTCCGGGCCACCGAACTCGTGGCCGCGAGGGTTCTCCCTCGTCTCCCTTCGGGGACCGGACACTAGTTCTTCCCGGTGAAGAGATCCGTGCCCAGGGTCTGAAACCGGGGCCCGGGACCTACCGCACGGGCGGCAAGGTGTACGCGAGCGTCCTGGGGCTGCTCTCCGAGCGACCTCCGCTCGTCCAAGTGATCCCGCTCTCCGGTCGGTACATCCCGAAGCCGGCCGACACCGTCATCGGCACGGTCACGGACGTCCAAGGGACGTTCTGGCTTCTTGACATCGGCGCCCCGCGCTGGGCCCCCCTCCACATGACCGGGACCCCGTGGCAGGTGGACGTGGGGGAGACCGAACGGTTCCTCCGCGTGGGGGACGCGGTCGTAGTGCAGATCGAGAGCCTCGAAGCGACCGGGCGCATCGGCGTCACGATGAACGGCGAAGGGCTCGGGAAGCTCGAGGGAGGGACGATCGTCCGCATCTCGCCCGCCCGCATACCGCGGGTCGTGGGCCGGAACGGCTCGATGATCGACACCATCCGACGTCTCACCGGCGCCGAGGTCGTCGTCGGCCAGAACGGGCGGGTCTGGATCGGAGGTACGCCGGAGGGGATCCACCGCGTGAGCGAGGTCCTCCGGATCATCGAGGAGAACGCTCAGCACTCCGGCCTGACGGAGCGGGTGGAAAGCTACCTCCAATCGACCACTTCGACCGGTACGAGAGGGCCTGAAGCGCCCCCGCACGAGCACGCTCATCGCGATGCCCCCCCGCGGGTCCTCGGTGCGGCGGAGCCGGACGAGGACGCGGTCGACGCCGAGGACGAGCCCCCTGAGCCGAGCGAATCGGGCGGACACTGACGGATCAATCATCCAAGGAGAACGAAGATGGGAAGCGTAGGAGCGAAAGAGGTCCCCGTGCTGTTGAGCCCGGAAGGGCTCCGGATTGACGGGCGGAAATTGGACGAACTCCGGCCGATCCGCATTCAGGTCGGCGCCCTGCACAACGCCGACGGCTCGGCGTTCGTGGAGTGGGGGGCGAACAAGGTCATGGCGGCGGTCTACGGACCGCGCGAGGTCCACCCCCGGCACCTTCAGCAGAACAACAAGGCCGTCATCCAGTGCAAGTACAACATGGCGGCATTCGCGGTGGACGAACGGAAGCGGCCGGGGCTCGACCGTCGTTCGCAGGAGATCTCGAAGGTGATCGGAGAGGCGTTCGAGTCGGTCGTCTTCGCGGAGGAGTACCCCCGCACGAGCATCGACATCTACATCGAGGTCCTTCAGGCGAACGCCGGGACGCGGTGCGCGGGCCTCGTCGCCGCCTCGATGGCGCTCGCGGACGCCGGGATCCCGATGGTCGACCTCCTGCCCGCCGTCGCGGTCGGGAAGATCGCCGGGAAGATCGCCCTCGACCTCAAGAAGGAGGAGGACAACTTCGGGGACGCCGACCTACCGATGGCGCTCGTGCCGCAGTCCGGTCGCCTCGTACTGATCCAGATGGAGGGGCACATGACCGAGGAGGAGCTCTCGCAGGCGCTCGAGCTGGGCGTGCAGGGCTGCCGCGAGATCTACGAGAAGATGAAACAGGCGCTCCGCGAGCGGTACGCCACCGGGCCGATCGGAGGTTCCGCATGAGCGAAGAGGTCTCGGCGGAGATCCTCACGACCCACATCCTCGACCTCGCGGCCGAGGGAAAGCGCCTCGACGGTCGCGGCCCCGACGACTACCGCCCCATCACGGTCGAGCCGGGGTTCGTCACCACGGCGGACGGCTCCGCCCTCGTCCGGATCGGCCACACCGCGGTCCTCGCGGGCATCAAGCTCGAGCCGGGAAAGCCGTTCCCCGACACCCCGAACGCGGGCGTCCTCACGACCAACGCCGAGCTGATCCCGCTCTCGAGCCCGACGTTCGAGCCGGGGCCACCGCAGCCCGGGGCGATCGAGGTCTCCCGGGTCGTCGACCGCGCGATCCGGGCCGCCGAGACGATCGACCTGACTCGCCTCTGCGTTACCCCCGGCGAGAAGACCTGGGTCTGCTACGTCGACATCCACGTCCTGGACCATTCGGGGAATCTCATCGACGCCGCCCTCCTGGCGGCGCTGAGCGCGCTCAGCCACGCGACGGTGCCGGCGAAGCGGTTCGAGATCGCCGAGGCCGATTACCCCCTCGAGGTCAACCACTTCCCGGTCGAATGCACGTTCGTCCGCCTCGGCGACGCCATCGTCGTCGACCCCACGTTCGACGAGGAGCGGGCGGCCCAGGGCCGGATCACGGTGGCGACCGATGAGGTCGGCCGAGTCGTCGCGATGCAGAAGGGCCTGGTGGGAGCGTTCTCCCCGGACGACGTGAAGGACGTCGTACGGCGGGCGTTCCGCCACGGCGAGCGCCACCGCGTCCTCGCGAAGGGAGGGACCTCATGAGCAAGCGCACAAAAAAGGCCGGCCCGACCGGTTGGATGGGACCTCGGTACGGGATCCGGATCCGCCGTCGCGTCGTGGAGATCGACCGCGCCCGCGGGCCCGATGCCCCGTGTCCGCGCTGCTCGACCGTGACGCTCCACCGTGTGGCGAGCGGGGTCTTCGAATGCCGCCGCTGCGGGACCCGGTACTCGTCCAACGCGTACGTCTTCGCGGCCCCTCCCCCAATCCAGCGGACCGAGCGAGAACCGACCCCGGGCAACGCTTAAGCTCTCGAGGAAGGTCGAACCGGCCGTCATGTTCCGCTGCATCCGCTGCGGGGAAGCCCTTCCCTCGGACGCGAACCTCTTCGGGGTCCGCTGCGATAATTGCGGTGGGAAGATCTTCACGAAGGAACACCCGAACGTGAAGAAGGTTCTGAAGGCGCGCTAGCGCCGAACGGTCCCTCGTCCCTCGATCGGGTAGCCGGCCCGTCGGCAGGCCGCCGCGACGATCCGTCGCTTCTCGCCGCGGAGGACCGGAAGGCTCGCTCGGGCCGTGATCGAGTAGAGACGGAGCGCGCCCTCGCAACTGGCCGTCCAGCTTCCCCCGTCGGTCCCGAGTGCCGCGCGCTGGGCGGACCGAAAGGCCGGCCCGGCCCACTTTGCCGTCCGCTCCCAGAAACCGTTCTCCGTCTCCACCAGTCGTTCGCGCCGGAGGACCCAGAGGAACGCCATCTGGTTCGCGAGCAGGTTTCGTTGGACGGACGCCGTCTCCCGTTCGCCGGTGCCCATCGCCCGTAGAAGCTTCGCGACCTCCTCCGCCCATCCCGAGAGCTGGTTTGCGATGTAGGCGTCGCGGGCGCGGCGGACCGAACGCCAGCGGAACGCCCGGGCCTCTCGTTGCAATCTCGCCGCGACCCCCCTCGGGTCGCGCAGGATCCTCGCGTGCCGCCAACCCGGAACCGCGCCATCGAGGCGGCTCGGATTGCGCAGTTCGCGACGCTCCGCCGCGACCGTGCTGTACTTTACCGAGACCAACCGTCCGCCCCGTTCTAGGCACACCTGACGTGGGCGCCGTCCGTTCCCGACCACCCAAAGGTCGATGTCGGAGGCTTCGTAGGCGTCTCCTCGGACCCAGCTTCCCACGAGTAGGATGGCGGCCCTACCCCCGGGGTCCAGCTCGTTCGCAAGCCCTCGGGCGGTTCGCAGAACCTCCCGATGCTCGGCCGGGCTCGCCAGCGGGTTACGACCTCGCCTCGAGGGTCCGGAACGGCGACGAAGGGGTGGGTGAGGTGGAACCATGCCCGGGTTCCCAAGGTCTCCGGACGAAAAACCCCTGCGGCCCACGACCGACAAACCGTTTCAGGGAGAGCCTCCTCGGTCTCCCGTGAAAGGGCCGACCATCCGGTTCTTGGGCGGAGTCCGCGAGATCGGGGGGAACAAGATCCTCCTCGAAGACGGTCCGGATCGGATCCTGTTCGACTTCGGCCCGTCGTTCTCGCCCCGCGTGGAGGAATTCTACGTCGAGTACCTCCAGCCCCGGTCGACGAGCCGGGCGAAGGACCTCCTCGAGTTCGACCTCATCCCTCGGATCTCGGGCCTCTACGCCAAGGAGGCGCTCGGGGACGGCGACCTCCCCTACGCGCCCCCCGAGGTCCACGGGATCTTCGTCAGCCACGCGCACGCCGACCACGCGGGGTACCTCGAGCTGGTCGACCCGTCGATCCCGGTCCATGTCGGCGAGGGAACGCGGACCCTGCTGTCCGCGATCGAGACGTCCACGCGGATGAAGTACGGCGACCATCCGTGGAAGGTCTTCCCCGACCGGACGCCGGTCCGCATCGGCGGGATCGAGGTCGTCCCGTTCCCGGTCGACCATTCGATCCCGTTCGCCTATGGGTTCCTCGTGCGGACGAGCGAAGGCACGCTCGCCTACACCGGGGATTTCCGACACCACGGCCCCCGAGCGGGCGATACCCACGCCTTCTTCGACGCCGTCGCGGCCGAGAAAGTGGACGCGCTCCTGATCGAGGGGACGCGTGCGGGACCCGACCCACGGAGGAACCTTTCCGAGGCGGGAGTTCGGAGCGGGGTCGACCGGGTGCTGAAGGAACGGCCCGAGCTCGCCCTCGCCTGCACCTACCCTCGGGACATCGACCGGCTCCGTACCCTGTACGCGGCCGCAGTCGCGGCCGACCGGGAGCTCGTGGTGTCGGTCCGCACCGCGCACCTCCTCTCCCAGGTCGCCCCTCGCTTCCCCCCGGGGGAGATCCCCGTGCCCGGACGCTCCCCAGGGCTCCGTGTCTACGCTCGGAAGAAGCGGGTCTCCTACCTGTGGGAACGACCGTTCCTCGCCGACGCGCTCCCGTCGGAGGAGGTACGGAGCCGGGGACGGAAGTATCTCCTCGCGCTCGACCTCGCGCACTTCCCCGAGCTCATCGACCTGAGACCCCCGAAGGGGAGCCCGTTCATCCATTCGATGAGCGAACCGTTCAGCGAGGACGATGTGGACGACCGAGTGATGCACAACTGGCTCGACCACTTCGGTCTCCAGTTCCACCAGATGCACGCGAGCGGGCACGCGTCGGGTTCCGAGCTCCTCGATATCGTCCGCGCGGCCGGCGCCCGGACCGTGTACCCCATCCACACCGAGCATCCCGAGGCGTTCGAGAAGGCGGGCCCGTCCGTCCGCTCCCCCGAGCTGGGGGTGTCGTACCCCCTCCACCGCTAGGCGACCCCCCCCGGCGACGATAGGTTAACGTCCCGAAGGGTCTCGGAGCTCGGATGGACCCGGATCGTTGCTCGACGGGGATCGCCTCGGTCGACCGCCTCCTGGGCGGAGGGCTCGAGACCGATTGCATCACCGAGCTGTACGGCGAGGGCGGGAGCGGGAAGACCCTCTTCTGCCTCCAGGTGGCGCACCGGGTGGCCCTCGAGAACCGCTGGGTCTTCTACGTCGACACCGAGGGAGTGAGCGTCGACCGCCTGCGCGCGATCGCGGGCGACGACCTCGACCGGGTGCTGAAGCGCTGGCTCCTCTCGACCCCGAAGGACCTCGCCGGACAGGGGAAGGCCGTCGGAACGGCCTGCGCGCTCGCGCGCGAGGGCCAGCGACCCGTCGGCCTCATCGTGGTCGACTCCGGGACGTTCTTCTATCGGCTTTCCCTCTCGGGACCGGACGAGGACGACGCGCGCCAGGCGCTATCGCTCGCGGTCGCTGACCTCGTCGCGACCGCGCTGCGCGCCCATCTCCCGGTGCTCTTCACGAACCAGGTCTGGCGGAACCTGCGGGATGGTGGGCTGGAGCCTCTCGGAGGCTCGTTCCTGAACCATGTGGCGAAGACGATCCTTCGGTTCGACCGGCTCTCGGGCCCGCTCCGCCGGGTCGTCCTCACCAAACACCGCTCCCTCCCCGAAGGGTCGGCCGATTTCCGGATCGGGCCGACCGGGCTCGAAAGCGTGGGTCCGGGATAAACCGAGATAAGGAAGGACGCACCTTCCCGGGCGATGGACGATACGGTCCAGTTCTCGGACATCCCCACTCCGATCGGGATGTTCCGCATCACCTACCTCCGCTCGAGCGTGCGGGTCGTCGACCTCCTCGAGAACGGGGTCCCGCAGACCGGCCTCCCGAACGGAGCCGTGCGGCGGAACCCTCCGTTCCCGCCCGCGAGCCCCCCTCGCCAGCTCCGGGAGTATTTCCAAGGGACCCGCACGGATTTCGACCTCGAGGTCGAGCCGGACACCGCGTCGGTGTTCGACCGCGCGGTCTGGACGGAGTTGCGCGCGGTTCGGGCCGGCTACACGGTGACGTACGGGGAGCTTGCGAAAAGAGTGGGCTACCCGGGGGCGGCCCGGGCGGTCGGGGGCGCGATGCGACGCAACCCGATCCCGATCATCATCCCGTGCCATCGGGTCGTCGGTCAGGGAGGCGCGATCACCGGATTCGGGCTCGGCCTCTGGCGGAAGCGATGGCTGCTCGACCATGAAGGGGCCTGGCCGTTGCGCTCCCGGTCGGCCGAAGGGCCCCGCCCCCACGGCCAACGCACGCTGGACACCCTGAGGGAATCCCCCAAGGCCGGCCGCTCGGCCAAGGCCACCGCGTCGGTGGTCCCGGTCCGGCCGCGAACGCACTACCCGGCGTAGTAGGAAGCGTCGTACGGTTCGGGCTTGAGCCCGCGCCGCTGGCGAACCTCGGCGACCACCTTCGGCTGGAGGTCGATCGGAACAGGCTCGAACCCTATCGATTCGGTCGCCCAGAGGACCTTGCCAGCGGTCGCGCTGCGGATGTCGGAAGCGAACCCGAACATCTCGGCGACCGGGACCTTCGCCACCACCGTCTGGAGGTCGCCCACGCTCGTCATGTCGAGGATCTCTCCACGCCGGCGCTGAAGCTCCCGGGTCGCTCCCGCGAGGACCTCCTGAGGAACGTTCACCGTGGCCTTCTGGAACGGCTCGAGGAGCAACCGGTCGCCGAGGCACATCGCCCCGTAGATCCCCGAGCGGGCGGCCGGGATCGTCTGCGCCGGGCCCCGGTGGATCGAGTCTTCGTGGAGCTTCGCATCGACGAGGCGGACCTTGAGCCCGTAGACCTTCTCGTTCGCGAGCGGGCCTCGGTTGACGGCCTCCTTGAACGCATCGACGATGAGGTCCATCGTCTCGTTGAGGTACTGGATCCCCTTCGTCACGTCGAAGAGGATGTTCGTCCCCTCGACGGCCACGATCCCCCGGCCCTCGTCCCTCGGGATCCCGAGCGTTTCGAGCTTCGCGACGAGCACCTTCGTGTCCTTGAACGACTTTCCCTGGGGGATCTCGCCCTCCTTGAGGGCCTCGACCACGCCCGCGGGCAACGCCTCGACCTCGAAGTAGAACCGGTTGTGCTTGTTGGGGGATTTCCCTTCGAACGGCCCACCCGCGTGTCGGACGACCTCGCGATAGACCACGATCGGCTTCGACGCCTGGATCTCGACCTTGTAATCGTTGACGATCCGGTACTGAGTGATCTCGAGGTGGAGCTCGCCCATCCCCGAGAGCAGGTGCTCCCCGGTCTCCGGGTTGATCTCGACCCGCAGGCTCGCGTCTTCCTTGGCGATCTTGCGCATGACCTCGATGAGCTTCGGGAGGTCGCCCATCCGTTTCGGCTCGATCGCGACCGTCACGACCGGCTCCGAAACGTGACGGATTTCCTCGAACGGCACCATGTCCGGCGCGTCGGACATGGTCGTCCCCGCGAACGCGTCCGTGAGGCCGATCACGGCCGCGATGTTGCCGGCGGTGACCTCCTCGACCATCAGCCGCTCGGGACCCATGAAGAGGGAAACGTGTTGGATGCGGTTCCGCAACTTCGACCCCACGACGTTGAGCTCCATCCCCTTCTGGAGGCGGCCCGAGAAGACCCGGCCCGTAGCGATCTCGCCCGCGCTCGGGTCCATCGTGATGTCGGTCACCATGAACGCGGTGGGGCCGTTCGGGTCGGTGTTCGCCATCGCCACCCCGATCGGGGAGGTGGCGTCGCCCTTCCAGATGTTGGGGATCCGGTAGCGCTGGGCCACGTGCGGGCTCGGGAGGTGGCGGACGACCATGTCGAAAATGACGTCGTTGATCTTGGTCTTCTGCGCGATCTCCCGCGAGCGACCCGTGGAGACGTAGTCGATGATGTCGGGGAACTTCACGCCCGTCTTCTGCATGTACGGAACGCTGATCGCCCAGTTCTCGTAGCCCGAGCCGAACGCGACCGACCCGTCCCGGGGGTCGACGCTCCAATCGTCGACGAACTCCTCGGGGGCCATCTTGCGGATGAGCTCGTTGACCTCGGAGATGATGTTCGTGAACCGCTTCTGGAGCGATTCGGGCGTGAGCTTGAGCTCCTTGATCGCGCGGTCGACCTTGTTGATGAACAGGACCGGCTTCACCTTCTCGCGGAGCGCCTGCCGGAGCACGGTCTCGGTCTGGGCCATGACCCCCTCGACCGCGCAGACGACCACGATCGCGCCGTCGACCGCGCGCATCGCGCGCGTGACGTCCCCGCCGAAGTCGACGTGCCCGGGGGTGTCGATGAGGTTGATGAGATGCTGCTCCCCCTGGAATTCGTGGACGATGGTGACGTCCGCGTTGTTGATGGTGAGCAGACGCGCCTGCTCCTGCTCGTCGAAATTGAGATAGAGTTGCTTTCCCGCGAGCTCGGTGGAAATCATCCCCGCCGCGGCGAGGAGGTTGTCGGAAAGCGTCGTCTTCCCGTGGTGGATGTGCGCCACGATCCCGATGTTCCGGATCCGGTCGACGTTGCGCATCATCTCGGGAATGGCCTTCGCCAGTTCCGTTCGAATGTGGGTCATCGCGAGCTCCTCGGGTCCTACCGCGCCGATTGGGCGACCCGTTCGACCTCTTCCTTCCGACCGACGGCGAAGGAGGTGAGGTCCCCCTTCGCGGCCAGGCGGATCTCGTCCGCCAGGCAGGAGTGGATCGGTTTCGTGGACTTGTGCGACGCCTGGATCGCCCCGAGGGCGATGTTCCGGATGGCGACGTTGAGGCGTCGGGCGGGCGAAGCGTCGACCGCTCGCGGGACGGAGATCCCCCCGAACTGGAGACGGGTGACCTCCTCGCGGGGTGCGGCGTTCTCGACGGCATCGACGAGGAGCTGGAGAGGGTTCTTCTGTTCCTTCTTCGCCACCTCGTCGAACGCCTTGCGGATCGTCGCGAGCGCCTTCGACTTCTTGCCGGTGAACTTTCCCCCTTTCATGAGGTGGTTCGCGAGCCGCTCCACGAGATGCATGCGGGTCTTAAGGAACGGCTTCCCTGTGAGCTTCCCTTCGGTGTGGGGGGCGTAGATCGGGTGCAGGTAGATGTACGGCAGTAGCCCCGGGTCGTGGACCTCGACCCCCTCGAACGGGTACTTCCCGAAGAGGGGCGGGAGCGGGAACGGAGGGGGAGGCGGCGGCTCGGGCCGGTGGACGATTGGCCCGGCGTCCTCCTCGGTGGAGTCCGGTGGCCGCAGCGATTCGGGGCCCCCGCTCATCGGGCCGGCTTCTCCTTGCGTCCGCGCACGAGCTCGTCCAGCGAGACGCTGTTCACCTGGATCACCTTGTAGCGGACGCCGGGAATATCCCCGTACGACCGACCCATCCGGCCGCCGATTCCTTCGACCAGGACCTCGTCATGCTCGTCGATGAAGTTGATCGCGCCGTCGCCGACCGCGAAGGCGGTCACCTGACGGCCGTTCTTGATGAGCTGGACCTTGATGCACTTGCGAATCGCGGAGTTCGGCTGCTTCGCCTCGACACCGACCTTCTCGATCACGATTCCGCGCGCCTGCGGGGCCCCTTCCAGAGGGTCCGAACGTTCCTTGAGATGCAGCGTTCGCCGCTTGTAGTAGCGGTCCGACCAGCGCCGACGCTGGCGGAGGGTGGCCAGACGGCCCGCTGTGTTGAGCCCCGATGGCGGCGACATATCGGCGGAGGGGCCGAGCCACAGGGTAGTGGTATTTAAGGTCCGTGCCGAGTCGTGCACGGCGGCGGGTGAGAGCGGCCCGGAAGGACGAAATGAACGAGACACGGCGACGGCCGACGGCTCCCCGGACCGCTCCGGCCGCACGCCCGAACCGGGTCGTGGACCCCCGGGTCCGGAAGGCGTGGGACCGGCTGTCGGCCGAGATACGGGCGTGCCGAAAGTGCCCGCTCGGCGAGGTTCGTACCAACGCGGTCGTCTACCGGGGCGGGCTGGCCCCTCGGGTGCTCTTCGTCGGCGAGGCGCCCGGAACGGAGGAGGACCGCACCGGACTACCGTTCGTCGGTCGGTCGGGCCGAGAGCTCGACCGAGCGGTGGCGGCCCTCGGGCTCTCGGACGAGCAGTTCGGGGTCCTCAACGTCCTGAAGTGCCGACCTCCGGACAACCGGTTCGACCGAAGCGCGGCCCGGACCTGTCGACCGTACCTCGACCGACAGTTCGACCTTCTCCGACCCGACGTGATCGTGACGCTCGGAGCCCGGGCGTTGGCGGCGGTCGAACCGACCGCCCCTCCGATGCTCTCCGCCGCGGGTCGGCCGCGGGATCACGGCGGGACCCCTTACTTTCCGCTCATCCACCCCGCGGCGGCGCTTCGGTCCCGACGGCTACGCGAGCGCTGGGAGCGGGACGTCCGGACGCTCGGACGATGGCTTGCCGAGCGCCTCGCGTAAACGGCTTTAACTCGGGTCGGGCTCGGGGTCGGCCGTGCGCACGGTCGAGCTGTTCCTCTTGGAAGGTTCGTACCAGGCCGTCGACGACGGGGTCGTCCTCGAACTGTTCGGTCGAACGCGGGACGGGGCGCCGATGGTCGCGCGCTACTACGGGTTTCGTCCCTACTTCGTGATCACGGAGCCGACGGACGAGGTGCGGGCTCGGCTCCGCGCCGACAAGGAGATCGTTGAGGTCCAGGACATCACGACCTGGGTCGCCGGCCGGAGTCAGCCGGCCGTGCGCGTCACCCTGCATCGCCCGTGGCTCGTGCCGCAGTACCGGGACCAGTACCGGCGCCGAGGCGACGAAAACAGCGTCCTGGCCTGCGACATACCCTTCGTCCACCGCTTCCTCTACGACAAGCATCTCGGTCTCGCGGTCGCCTTCGAGGCCGAGGAGGAAAGCGAGGAGGTCCGCGCCCGCTACACCGTGGCGAACGTGGTCCGAGTCGTGACCACCGACGGGCACGACATCCGGCCCACAGAGGTGTTCCGTCCCCCGCTGCGGGTCCTTTCGTTCGACGTCGAGAACGCCATCCGGGAGCGGACCATCTTCACGATCTGCGGGGTTTCGGAGGGCGGCGGCCGACCTCGCAGCACGTTCCGGCTCCGGGGACCGGACGAGCGTCACCTCATCGAGGAGTTCGTGAAGACGATCATCCAGGACGACCCGGATGTGATCACCGGCTACAACATCGGCGGGTACGACTTCCCCCTCCTCGTCGAGCGGGCCAAGGCGACCGGGCTCGGGACCCTTGCGATCGGTCGGGAACGCTCGTCCCCGCGAGAGATGGGGGAGCGTCTCTGGAAGGTGACCGGGCGGGCCGTGGCCGACGCCTGGTGGTCGGTCCGACGCGACCTCAAACCCAAACAGGAAACGCTGCAGTACGTCGCGCGGACCCTCCTCGGCGACTCAAAACTGGACGTCGACCGGAGGGAGATCGAGAGGGAGTGGGCGAACGACCCGGAACGCGTCATGGAATACTGCGAACACGACGCGGACCTCGCGCTCCGAATCCTCCAGCGCCTGCGCACCGTGGAGAAGGCGGCCGACCTCGCGACCGTCGCCCATCTTCCGCTCGAGGAGGGAATGAACGGACGGACGTCCCTCTACGTAGACGCGCTGCTCATCCCCCGCGCGGACGCGCAAGGGGTCGGGGTCCCGATGAGCCACTTCGCGGGCCGCGAGAACCCGATCGAGGGCGGGTACGTCCACCCGATCCGTCCCGGGATCTACCGTTGGGTCGTCGTTCTCGACTTCAAGTCGATGTATCCGTCCATCATCATCTCCCAGAACCTCTGCTTCACGACCCTCTCCCCCGAGGGGACGACGGTCGCTCCGTCCGGAGCGCGCTTCGTCACCGCCGCCGTCCGTCGCGGGATCATCCCGGAGATCCTCTCCGGCCTGCTCGCGGACCGGACCCGCTTCCGCCAGGCTGGCCAGGCGGCGGCGAACCCGGAGATGAAGGAGTACTACGACGGCCTCCAGAACGCCGTCAAGGTCCTGATGAACTCGTTCTACGGGGTCCTCGCCTCGAGCTTCTACCGGTTCACGAACAAGGAGATCGGGGCGGCGATCACGGCGTTCGGGCGGGAAGCGATCACCTCCATCATCCGTGACCTCGAGGCTGACGGTCTCGAGGTCGTCTACTCCGACACCGACTCCGTCTTCGTCCGGTCCCCGGTCGCGTCGCTCGAAGGCGCGCGAGAGTTCGGGGAGCGCGTCGCGAAGCGGTTCACCCACGAGGGGGTGACGTTCGAGTTCCAGTCGGTGTTCGAGTCGTTCTTCTCCCACGGCGTGAAGAAGCGGTACGTCGGCCGGCCGGCGTGGCCCGCCGGAGAACTGGTGGTCCGCGGGTACGAGACCCGGCGCACGGATGCGTTCGACTTCCAGTCCGCGGCGCTCATGGAGATCTTTGACCTTGTCCTGAAGGGCGACACCGAAGGGGCGCTGCGCCGGGCCCGAGAGCTCGTTCTGTCGGTCCGGAACCGCGAGGTGCCGGCCGAACGGCTCGTCATCGCCCGAACGGTCCGGGCGGAGAGCGAGTACAACGAGTCGACGCGGGAATCGCTGCCGTTCCTGCGGGTCTTCAAGCAGCTCCGCAGCGAGGGCTACGACGTGATCCCCGGTATGCGGGTCGCCTGGGTCGTCACCGATTCCCGCAAGACCCCCCAGGAAATCGAGCCGTGGGTGGAGGGCCGAACGTTCACGAAGGAGCCGGATTGGGAGTACTACGCCGACCGGGTGGCGCAGACCCTCGCCCGCGTGACGGAGGTGTTCGACTGGGACGCGGCCGCGCTCCTGCGGGGCAGCCACCAGCGGAGGCTCTCGTCGGCGCCGGAAGCGCCCCGAGTTCCGGAGACGAACGCCCCGCCGGCGACGCTCGACACCCCGCTCTCCGAGGTCGGCAAACCAACGAAGCGTCGGAGCTCGACCCGGAGCCTCAGCGATTGGCAATGAGCCCGTGGGCTCAGGTGCCGGGGCGTGGTGTGCCGGGGGGTGGGTCGGGCGGGACCGCCGATTCTCCCCGGAGCGCGAGGATCCCTCCGGCGACCGCGACCGGGATCCCGAGGACCCCGATGAGGGGGAGGGCGATGCCGAGGATCCCCGCCGAGAGCAAGAGCGTGAAGACGGGGATCGCGGTCATCAGCATCGGAGGGATGACGAGCCCGACCTCGCTCAAGGCGAGGAAGTAGAGCGCGGGCGCGAGGAAGAAACTCGTCACCCCGCACAGGGCGAGCAAGAGGGCCGGAACGGGGGCGACCGAGGCGAGCCCTCCCCAGCCTCCCGGGAAGAGCGGGGCGGCGAGGACGAAGAACACCCCGGCGGCGAGCATCGACTGACCGACCACCGCGGACGGGGCCATCGTGCGATTGGCTCTCGCCGTGAGAAGGAAGTAGGCAGCGACGGTGATCGGTACCCCGGGCACGGCGAGCCACCCCCAACCGTGGACGGAGGCGAGGTTCTGCCCGCCGACGATCGCCATCGTCCCTCCCGCGAGACTGACGACAATGCCGATCGCGAAGAGCGGCGTCGCGATATGCGAACGGTACGCCTTTAGGAGGAGCGCGACCACGATCGGCGTCAGGACGACATCCCCGATCAGCGAAAGGAGGGAGGCGTCCACCGGTCCCGTGAGGTACGTGGCGGCCAGGACCGAAACCTGCAGCCCGAAGAGAAGACCGACGCGCCCGTACGCCATCGGGTCCCGCCAGAGGGCCGCGAAGGCGCGCCCGTGACCGGTCCCGACCGCCCACCCGGCGTACACGGTCCCGCCGACGAGGAACGGGTACGCGAGGATCGCCGACGGGGCGGTCCCCGGGGTCACCCACAGGACGAAGAGGTAGTAGGTGGCCCAAGCAAAGGCGGAGAGGACCGACGCGACGATCGCCCACGCGATGGTGCGTCTCCCGACCGCCACGTCGGTTCGTTAGGTTCGGTCCACGATAATCGTTGCCGAGTCCGGGGCACCGGCGGGGGAGGACGGCGGGACCGCTAGGAGTATCCCTCGAAGGAAAGACCGTGGACGGGCACGGAGACGCCCGAACCGCGCTCCACGTGCCCGACCTCCACCGCGTCGGGGGCCCCGGCCCGTGCGAGTCGGCGACGGGTCTCGGCGAGCCGGGCGGAGCCGACCACGAGAACGAATCCAATCCCCATGTTGAACGTCTGGAACATCTCCTCGTCGGAGAGGCCTCCGAGCTGTTGGACCCATCGGAACAACGGCGGCACCTCGGGCCACCGGTCGAGGACGAACGCGACCTTCGGATGCAGCCGAATGAGGTTGCGGACGCCTCCGCCGGAGAGGTGAGCGAGGCCGTGCGCCGCCGGGGAATCAGCGAGGGCGTCGCCGACGACCGAGTAGATCCGCGTCGGCGTGAGAATCTCCTCGCCGACCGGTCGGTCGCCCCCCGGCCGGGGGCGGAGCAGGTCCACCGACCGTTCCTTCAGGAGACGGCGGAGCAGGGTCAACCCGTTCGCGTGCACCCCGGAGGAGGGAATCCCGAGAACCCGGTCCCCCGGACGGATGGCGGTCCCCAGCACCGGTCGACGACCGCGCGGGAAGAACCCGAACGCGGTCGCGCCCAGGTCGATCCCGTCGACGATCTCCGGGACGACGGCGGTCTCCCCGCCCAAGAGGGAGCAACGGGCCAACCGGAGCCCTCGGTTGAGCCCCTTTCCGATCCCTCGGAACGCGTCCGGGTCGGGCTGAGGACAGAGAATGGTGTCCACGAGCCCGGCGGGTCGGGCCCCGACCGAAGCGAGATCGTTGACATTGACCCCCACGATGTCCTCGCCGACCTCCTCCCAACGACCGAGCTGGGCGGCGAGCTTCACCTTCGTTCCGACCGTGTCGGTCGTGACGGCGATCGTCTCCCGGCCGATGCGCAGGAGTCCCGCGTAGTGTCCCGGGGCTTCCACGACCCGGCCGGCGGACGGCGGCGGGCGGTAGGAGACCTCAGCGAGCAGTGCCCCGAGCGCGGAGGACGCGCGCGATCGGTCGACGCCGCTCCGTGCGTAGGTCCAGGGCCGGTCCGTTCGAGGAGGGGAAGCCATGAACGACCGAGGGCCCCGGGAAGAAATACCCTCGCCTCCGGGGGGGGTTGAGCTATTTACGCTCCTCCAGCGTCCGACCAAGGGATGCCCGGCGCCGCTCGCCGACGAAAGGCGGAGGCGGCTCCCCGTTCCTCGGCATCGACCGCCCTCGTGCTGGCAGGCCGCGCCCTCGTTCGGGGACGGCTCCAGCCCATAGAGATCGCGATCGACGACGCCGGTCGGATTCAGTCGGTCGGCAAGGTCCGTTCGGGGGCCCCGCGCCACGACGTCGGGGACGCCGTCATCCTCCCGGCCGCGACTGACATGCATGTCCACTTCCGCGAACCGGGCGGCCCGGCCGAAGCCGAGACGATCCCGACCGGCACGGTTGGCGCCGCCCTGGGCGGGGTCTCCCTGGTGGGTGAGATGCCGAACACCCGTCCGCCGGTGGCGGACGTCGAGAGCTGGCAGGATAAGGCGCGCCTCGTGGAAGGGCGGGCGGCCGTCGACGTCCTGCTGTTCGCCACCCCCACCGTCCCACGGGCGCTCCCGTCGCTTTCCCGCAAGGTAGGCGGATTCAAGGTCTACCTGGCCCCGACCACGGGCATCGAGGAGTCGCCTGCTTCCTCCGAGCTCCCCGCGCTCTGGGACCGGCTGGCCGAGCTCCGGCTCCCCGTCTCCGTGCACGCGGAGGACCCTACCCGTTTCGTACCGAACCTCCGCCCGACCTCTCCCGCGCAGTGGAACGGTTGCCGTCCGGTCGCCGCCGAGGAGGCCGCGCTCGACGGATTGACCCGGGCCCCGAAGGCTCTTCGATTACACGCCGCCCACGTGACCACCGCCGCCGGGGTTCGAAGGCTGAACGCGGCCGGGCTCTCCTTCGAAGCCACCCCCCATCACCTTCTCCTGTCCGACCGCTCGGGGGTGGACGCGCATTTCAAGGTCAACCCTCCCTTACGGAGCGAGCCGGAGCGGGTCGCGCTCTGGGAGGCCTTTCGACGCGGAGAGATCCCGATCGTCGCGAGCGATCACGCCCCTCACCCGCGGGATGCGAAGGAGCTCCCGTTCGACCGGGCCCCGAGCGGAATGCCCGGGGTCGAGACGGGGCTGCCCCTCCTGCTCGCCAAGGTGCGCGGAGGAGACCTCGACCTGGCGGTGCTCCTGGCGGCAGCGTGCGACCGCCCCGCCCGCTGGCTCGGCCAGCCGCTCGGTCGCCTCGCCCCCGGCCACCGGGCCAACCTTCTCGTCGTCGATTTCACGAAGCGCTCGAAGGTCGAAGGTCGGGGACTGCGGTCTCCCTGCGGCTGGACCCCGTTCGAGGGCTGGGAAGCGGTCCGACCTTGGGAGCATTACCGGGACGGCGAGCGGATCGTCGAGGCGGGGGAGTATGTCGGCCGTCCGGTGGGTCGGGTCGTCCGACCCGAGTATGCTCCCGGCGAACCCGGGGATGCTCTCCGACCCGACGGTTGATCAGGGGGACGACGGAGGAGGTCCCGCTGGCGCTCCCCCGGACGGGGTCCTCGATCGGGGGGAGCGGGTCCGGCGGGGAGGCCATCCGGGTTCCAGGACTCCCACGATCTGCAGAACGAGGTAGGCCACGACCGCCAGCACGAGCACTAGGACGGGCACGTCAAACAACTGGAGGTAGGAGGATAGGAGAACCCAGTTCGACCGAAGGAGCATCCCGGCATAGATCAGTGCCACCGTGTAGGGGATCGCACCGGCCAGCGTGTAGACCCCAAAACGAAAGGGCTCCATCCGAGCGGTCCCCGCGGGGTAACTGATGTACGTCCGGACGACCGGAACGAGACGGAGGAGGGCGACCGTGATCTCGCCTCGACGGGCAAAGAAGCGGTCCATCCGCTCCAGGGTGCGAGCTTCGTGCCGAAGGTGGCCGATCCCGAGCCCCGTGATGCGGTCGCGCCACCAAAGGCCCACCGCGTAGGCGGCGTAGGCGCCGATCATGGTACCCGCGAGCGCCGCGGTCAGCGCCCAGCCGAAGGCGAAGGTCCCGTTGGCCACTAAGAAGCCAGCGAACGGCAGGATGACCTCGGCCGGAATCGGAGCAACCCCGATCATCGAGACCACCATCAGGGCGAGGAGGCCGGGGAGCCCGATCGTCGTCATCACGGTCGTGATGACGTCCACGACCGACCCGATCAGTGAGAACGTCACAATGGCGCGACCCCCCCGGTTCCGACGGGCGGTCGGAGCTCACGTCCCGGACGTCGGTCCGAAGAGGAGACGAAAGGGGGTTCGCAGTTGGCTGTTGGTCCGGGCGGGGATCCCGTCGAACTCGAGGGGATTCTGACAACCGCCGCACGACACGACGGGACGTTGGCGGCCGAGGGCGATGGAGAGGGCAATCCCCACTTCGATCTCCCGGGGTCGTTCCGGAGCTTGCTCGACCGCCCGGCGAAGCTCCACGAGGAGCGCGTCGCCGTTCGTCGACGTCTCCGCCCCGGTCATCGGGGACGAAACGCCGGGCGCCTTTTTAACGGGCGCCGTCCGACCCGAGCGAGGTCCCTACGGGGACTTCTCAACGTCCTCGACCACGTCCGAGTCCTTCGCCCCCGGTCCCTTCTTCGGGGGCTTCTTCAGGATCTCGCCGCTGATCTTATCGAGTTCGGCCATGAGGGAGTCGATGTCGGACCCCGCCCCGGCCCCCGCGGTCGCGCCCGCTGCCCCCGCCGCACCGGCGGCTCCGACAACCCCCGGCGGGATGACCGACGGCGGCGCGTGGCCCACATCCTCGGCGGTCTCGAGGTACGGAGGAGCCGCGGCTCCGCCGGCTGGTCCCGCTCCTTCGGCAGGTCCGGCCGTCCCCCCGGCGACGGAAGTGGCAGGCGGCGGGCGGCGCCGGCGCATGAGGAACAACGTCGCGGCGATGACCCCGGCGATGATGATGATCAAGATGGCGGCGATCTCCCAGGCCGGAATGCCCGAGGAAGATGAGGACGGGCAGACCCCGTACGGGCAGGACGTCTGGGCCTGAACCGTACCGACATTCGGGAACAGGCCCGCGGCGAGGACGACCGCGAGCATGGCGAGACCAAGCGCGAGCGGGACTATGCGAGAACCTCTTCGGTCTGACACAATGACCGGAAGGACGGGCCGCCCTCCCCTATACACGATGACGCTGGCCCTATGTAAGCCTGACGAGGAATCCGGTAACGTTATACAAGCGTTCGAAGGGACGTGGACGGCCGTGCCGGGAGTTCGAGGGATGCCCGGAATAGGATAATAGTCCCGGCCCGCTCCCGATGCCGGACCGATGGACATCCCGTACACCACGATCTTTGTCGGTCTCCTCCTCGCCTACCTGGTCTATTCTGTGTGGGCCCGGTTGGATGGGCGGTATCCCATCGGGGCCGCTCTGGTCCTCCTGGTCGTGACAGCGGTCGTGGACGCTGCCGGGGAGGTCGATGCCGCGAACTCGCTCGCGGAGTACGTCTTCTTCCTCCTCGCGGGGGGAGTCGTCCTGCTTCTCATCGAGCATGTTCGCGACCGGGCCGGGTCGCCGTCCGCGAACCCCTCAGGGAGCACGACGCCGGAGGGCGTATCGCCCGAGGCGACGGAAGAACGGAAGGGGCCGGCCGACCAGCTGCTCGACGGCCTCGAGGAGAAGGCGGTCCCCGTCGTCGACCGAACGGGTGGCAAGGACGAGGATCACGAACAAAAGGGCGACCCCGAGCCCGAGGGGAGGTAGGACCCACCAGGGCAGGGTCGGGTGCAGGAGCCAGAGCCCGACACCGACCGGGAGCGCCGTGACCAGGAGGGGGGTGACGAAGTGCCACTCGAACGGGTGGACCCGGGTGAGGAAACCGAGCTGGACCAGGGATAGCGTCGAGTAGGCCGCATTGGCGACCCCCCAGGCGATGGCCGCCCCCACGTATCCGTAGGTCGGGACGAGGGCGAACGCGACAATGACGTCGACGAGCCCCGCCGCGATCGCGTTGGCGGCCAGGAGCCGCGTCTGCCCGAACGCCACCTGGGCGGTCGGCGCAGGTCCGAGGACGGTGGTGGCAAACGCTCCGGCCACCGTGATCTGGAGCGGTAGTACGATGGTCATGTAGTTCGGGCCGTAGACGAACCCGAGCGAGGCGCTCGGGAGGAAGAAGAAGAGGAGGAAGAGCGGCAGGGAAACGAGGATCATCCATTTCGTCACGGTGGCGTACGTGGTGGCGATCGACGGGGTATCGCCCTGCCGGACGAACCGACTCGCGACCGGTAGGAAGATGTACGCCGCCGCGCCGATCCCGATCGGAACCAGGCGGGCGAGGGTGAGCGACGCGGTATACGTCCCGACCTCGCTCGGGTGGAAGATGCCGAGAATGAGCGTGTCCCCGGAGCCCGCGATCGTCCCCATGACGCCCACGACAAGGAGCGGCGCCGTGAACCGGAGGAGACGAGGGAGCGCGGAGGGCGCCCGGGGCCCTGGGGAGAGGTGCCGAGGCAGGCGGCGGACCAGGTAGACGACGAGCAGCCCGAGAGTGACCGCGTTCGCCAGGGCGAAGGCGAGGAGCGCCTCTTCGTAGGTGATCCCGGGCGGCGGCAGTACGAGCCACACGGTGAGGAACGCGACGAACAACGCCGGGTTGACGACCTGGACGAAGAGGGCGTTCGGAGTGACGTCCTCGTATCCCTGGAAGATCGAGGCGATCAGGCCCGCGAGGATCCCCGAGCCGACCGCGACGGGGAAGAACTGGAGGCCGAGGGTGATCCCGGGAGACCCGAGCGACTGCCCGATCGGTCCGGCGAATACGAAGAGGAGGACCGAGATTCCGAGCGCGGCCCCGCCCCCGATCCATAAGGCACCTCGAACGATGGTCCGACGCTCATCGTCCGAGGTTGCGTAGGGCAAGCTTCGGGCTACCGCGCTCGGCAGACCGAGGGACCCGATCGCGGCGAGCACCCCCGCCAGCGTCAAGCCGAAGGAGAACGAGCTCCAGTCGCTCGCCGAGATGCTCCGGACGATGACCACCCTCGAGACGAAGTTAAGGCCGACCAGGACGAGAGTGGCGACCAACAGGAAGAGGGTGCCTTTGGTGACGCTCGACAGTCCCTCCCGAACCAGGTCTTCGGAATCGGTGGCCAAGACCTTCGCCTGCGAGCCGAATTCCCCTCGACATGCTAAAAGTGTAGTGTTCGGAAGGCAGGGTTAGGATTCTAGTAGCCGACCTCCGCTGGCCCTATCGTGGGCATTCCCGGTCCGGGGGGTGGAGAATGGGCTGCGGCCCTGCTCGCCTGGGCCGCCCTCGCGGTGGTCGTGGGCGAGTTCGTCCGAGCGCTCACGGCGCGATGGGTGCCTCTCTGGCGGCGACCCGAGCCGATCGAACGGGGGCTCCTCGACTTCTATCTCGGAGGGGCGCTCCTCTATCTCGTCGCCTCCGTTCCGTGGGACGCCTTCGTCGCTCCCGTCGTCTACCTGCTCCCCATCGGGGCGGCGGCGGGGGCGGTGACCCTCGCGATCCGTTCGTCCCGGCGGCCCGGGTGGACCGACGAACTCCTGGCCTCGCTCGCGCCCCTCGGCCGTCCCGTCTACCTCGCGGTCCTCCTCTCCGCCCTGGGTCTGTTCGTCGTGGAACTCTGGGTCACCCTCCCGGTCGGCACGGGGAACACGTTCGACTCGAGTCTATTGACCGTGTACACGAGCCTCCTCTTGCAGAACCACGTGACCGCGCTCTCGTTCGCTCCGTACGCCTCGACCGGAGTCCTTTACCCGCAAGGGACGACCGTCTGGCTCGGCTGGGCGCAGCTGGTCTTCGGGCTGCCGCCCGCGAGGACGAGCCTCCTCGTGACCCCGCTCTTCCTCGCGTTGGCCCCTCTCGCGGGATTCGTCTTCGGCCGACGCCTGTTCGGAAGCGACCGGGCCGGCCTCGCGATGGCCCTACTCCTCGCGTGGGTGGGGCCCGGCACTCGAGGTATGGTGGCCGGCAGCAACGACTTCGTCTTCGCGTTCCCGCTCGTCCTCCTCCTCGCAGGCCAGGCCGTCGTCTGGCTGCGCTCGCCGCTCCCGCGGTTCTCGGACGCCTTCGGGTTCGGACTGCTGACCGGCTACTCGGCGGCGATGAACCCGGTCGGCGCCGAGTGGCTCCTGCTCACCCTGCCGGTCGCCGCTCTCCTCACTCGACCTCGCTTCGGCGGCCTCGTGCGCGGCTGGGTCGCGCGATGGGGAGTCGCCGTCGGAGCGACCCTGATCGGAATCGTCCCGTCGCTCTACGTCCTCGGTCTCGGGCGCTCAAGCCCCGGATTCGTCCCGGGGGCGACCTCGGCGCCAGCCGGTAGCCCGACCGGGATCACCGAAGCCCAGTTCTTCGGTAGCATCGACCCGTTCCTCTTCCGGTCGACCGACGTCCAACTTTCTCCGGTCGCCGGGTTGCGGCTCGAGCTCGCCATCCTGATCGTTCTCGGGCTCGCGCTGCTGTTCCTCGTCGGCCGAGATTCGGCGCTCGGAAGATACCTTGAACCGTTCCGCCCGTTCGTGGCCGGCGCCGCGGCCGCCCTGGTGGGTCTCTTGGCCCTCTTCTGGGCGGCGCACTACGGCTTTGGTCCGGGTCTCGCGTTCGGTGGCATATCGAGCGCGGAGGAGCTCTCGATCTGGCTCTTCGCCCTCTACGGACTCGTCGCGGCCGTCCCTCTCGCCCTCGCATTCGAGAGGTTCGTGGGTTGGGTCCGCCGCACGGAGCGGGCGCCCACAACGGGCCGCGCGTCGGCCGGCCCCCGTCGGCCGAGGAGGGTCCCGTCGACCGCCCTCCGGGCCGTCGCCCCGTTGATGATCGTGGTCGTGATCGTGGTTCCCGGGGTCGTCCTCACCCCGACCGAACTAGCGCCCGGGCTCTCCGAGCTGTATCATGACTTTGGGAACGTGACCGCGGGCGACTTCGACCTTCTCGAGTACGCGGGAACCCACCTTCCCGCTGGCGCCCGGGTTCTGGTCGCGCCGGGGAGCGCCGGCCAGTTTTTGCCCGGATACTGCTCCAACATCGTCCTCCTCTATCCCATGGTGCCGGGGTGGTCGACGGTGAACGCCTCGTACGAGCTTCTGGTCCACGACCTCCCGAACGGGACGCTCGGCCCCGCGGACGTGCGGGCCCTCGCCGTCCTTCACGTGGGGTACATCTTCGTGACCGGCAACAATACGGTCCTCTGGTGGGCGTTCTCTCCCCGGCCGTTCCTCTCGGAATCCGCGTCCTACCCGCTGCTCCACAGCGACGACGACGCCTACCTGTTCGCGGTCGTCGGCTGACGGACCGCCGGCGGGAGTTCGCCGGTCGTTAGACGAACTCGTCGAGGAGCTTTTCGCGCCCTTTGAGCCCGGTCGGCTGAGAGGCCAGCGGCCCGGCGGCCAGCACTTCCTCGAGATCCTCGTACGTCGGCTTCTCGACCGAGTAGAACAGCCCGATCGGGATCTTGTCCCCCCACTCGAGCGAACGCTGCCACGCCGCGACGATGTCGCTCGGGTCGTGGCCGGCGCTCTCGAGCTTGTAGACCCGCTGGCGGAAGAAGTCGAACGTGTTGATCTTGTTGTACGTCACACAGGGGGAGAAGACGTCCACGAACGCGAACCCCTTGTGCTGGATGCCGTTCGCGACGAGGTCGGTCAGGTGCTTCACGTCCCCCGAGAACCCGCGGGCGACGTACGTCGCGCCGCTCGCGAGCGCGAGGGCGATCGGGTCGAGCGGGTTCTCGATGACCCCCGTCGGCGTCGACTTGGTCTTCTGGCCCATCCTCGACGTCGGGCTCGCCTGGCCGGTCGTGAGGCCGTAGACCTGGTTGTCCATCGTGACGTACGTCAGCTTGACGTTGCGTCGCATCGCGTGGATGAGGTGGCCGGCCCCGATCCCGAAGCCGTCCCCGTCGCCGCCGGTCGCGATGACCGTGAGCCCGTGGTTCCCCCACCGGATCCCCTCGGCGATCGGGATGGCCCGGCCGTGGAGCCCGTGGAAACCGTACGACGACAGGAAGTGCGGGAGGTTGGACGAGCAGCCAATCCCCGAGACGATGACAACGTCCTTGCTCGGGATTTTGAGGCGCTTCAGGGCCATCTCGATGGACGCGACGACACCGAAATCGCCGCACCCGGGGCACCAGGTCGGCTTGATCTGGGACTTCCCGACGACCGGAAGGAGGGTCGATGACGTCGTGACTTGGGGCGCCGCAGCGGTCTCTGCCATCGTCACATCACCTCGAGTGCGTGGGCCATGATCTGGTGCGGGTAGAACGGCTCTCCATCGTACTTCAGGAACTTGTGCGGGAGCTCGATGCCGGTCTCCGCGCGGAGGAGGTGTCCGAACTGCCCGGAGTAGTTCCCCTCCACGAGGAGCGTCTTGTGAGTTCGGGCGAACATCGATTGGACCACCTCGGGGTCGAGCGGATAGAGGGTCGGGAAGCGGAGGAGGTTGGTGGTCTTCCCCTTCTCGTGCATGACCTCCATCGCGTCACGAACGGCGCCGACGGTCGACCCCCAGGCCACGAAGGTGAGGGGGGCATCGGCAGGGCCTTCGAACACCGGCGGAGGGGCGTCCTTCGCGAGGCCGTGGAGCTTGCGCATCCGCTTCTCCATCATCTTCTCCCGCACGGTCACCGACGCGGGGATCCCCGCGCGGATATCGGAGACGTCGTGGCCCCACTCATCGTGTTCGTCCGACAAGGCGATGTGATTGAGGCCAGCTTGGCCGGGGAACGCCCGGGGCGAAACCCCGGAGTCGGTGTACCGGTAGCGGCGGTAGTCGGGCGTGTTCGGCTCGACCGTGACGAGCGAGGGGATAGGGACGTCAAGGTTGATCTCGCCCCGGTCGACTCCTTCCCAACACTCCGCGAGGTGGAAGTCGGTGAGGAGGAGCGCCGGCACTTGGTACTTCTCGGCGAGCTCGAACGCGGTGATCGTCAGGCGGTACGCCTCGACCGGGTTCGAGGGCGCGAGGACGACCCGGGGGAACTCTCCCTGGCCCGCACCCAGCAGGAGGTTGAGGTCCCCCTGCTCGGTCTTCGTGGGTAGCCCCGTCGAAGGGCCCGCGCGCGCCGCGTCGACCACCACCACGGGGGTCTCCGTCATGCCAGCCATTCCGAGACCTTCGGTCATGAGCGCGAATCCGCCGCCGCTGCTGGCGGTCATCGTCCGAACTCCCGTGAACGATGCGCCGATCGCCATGTTGATGGACGCGAGCTCGTCCTCTGACTGCTTGACCACCACGCCCGTCGCCCGCGAGTGGGCCGCGAGCCAGTGCATGATCGAGGTAGCCGGGGTCATGGGGTACTGGACCAGGAACTTGCACCCGGCCGCGGCGGAGGCGAGCCCAATCGCCTGGTTGCCCGTCATGAGGAGCTTCGGGGGCCCCTTCTTCGTTAGGGTCGGGGGGTGGACCGCGGCCTGCTTCTCGGCGAGGTGATACGCGTCGGCGCACGCGCCGACGTTCCACGCGACGATGTCCCCGGCTTTCCTCCCGAACGAATCGGTGAGGACGGATTGGATCATGTCGAGCGGGATGCCCGCGAGATACGCCATCGCTCCGATGCCGGCGGCGTTCTGGAGGATCGATTGGCTCGTGTACTTCCGCGCGATCTCGAGCGTCGGCACGGCCAAGACATGTATGCCCACCGGGAGGTCGCTCGCCGCGAGCGGGAACTTCTCGGGGTCGTGGATGACCGTTCCGCCCTGCCGAAGGAGCGCCGAATGGACGTCAACCGTCATCCGGTCCATGGCGTACAGGATGTCAACACCGTCGCCTGGGGAGTGCACGGGCTTCTCGGAGGCCCGGGCGTGGAACCAAACGTGGCCGCCCCGGATTACCGATTGGTAGGCGTTGATGCCAAAGACATGGTACCCCATCCGCGAAAAGCAGCGGGTGACCGTCTCGCCGATCGAGGCGATTCCATCGCCGGCCTGACCGCCGACGCGGACGGCAAACTCATTCATGGTCAGTTCGAGCGCCCCTGCGTATTAATCGGTTCTGTCAAGCCGGATGTCCGTAACCCTTAGGGGGGCGGTTGGTTGGGTGCGCCCATGCCCGGCCGGGTGACGGTCCTTCTCTTCGCGACGGCCCGGGTGGCGGTCGGGACGGCCCGGCTCCCCTGGCCGGTCGACTCGGGCAGCGTAACGGCCCGCTCTCTCATCCGCTCCCTCGGGAACCGCTACCCGAAACTCGCGCCCGTGCTCCGGACGAGCCGTTTCGTTCTCAATGGGCGGTATCTTACGACCCTCACGACCCGGGTACGACCGGGCGATGAGTTCGCGGTGCATCCGCCGTACGGAGGCGGCTGACCGTGAGCGTTCGGCTGACCCGCCAACGGCTCTCCGTCCCAGCCGCGATGCGGGAGTTGGAGGGACCGGGGCTGGGAGGCGTCGTGGTGTTCGCCGGTCGGGTCCGCCCGGACGCGATGCGTCGAGGGCGGGTCATCGCCCTCGACTACGAGGCGCACCGACCGCTCGCCCTCGCCGTCCTCGCCGACCTCGAGCGAACGGCCCGCCGGCGCTTCGGTGTGGGGAGGGTCGTCCTGTGGCACCGTCTGGGCTCGGTGCCGGTCGGCGAGATCTCGGTGCTCGTCGGGGTCGCGGCGGGCCACCGGGAGGAGACGTTCGGGGCCGCCCGGTTCCTCCTCGAACAGCTGAAAGCGAAGGCTCCTATTTGGAAGGTGGAGAGAGCACGACCCGCGCGTCGACGGCGACGGCGCCCTGACGGACCGGTCGGACGATGAGCGGGTTGATGTCGAGCTCGACGATATCGGTCAATTCCATCGCGAGCTGAGAGACGCGCTCGATCACCTCCGTCAACGCTTCGATGTCGCTGGGGGGCTCGCCCCGGACCCCTTTGAGGAGCGGGAACGCTCTCACGGACTGCACCATGCGCAGCGCCGAGAGCGGTCGGAGGGGCGCGAGCCGGAACGTCACGTCCCGGAGCACTTCGACGTAGATCCCACCGAGACCGAAGGCGATCACCGGCCCGAAGTGCGGGTCCCGCTGGACGCCGACCAGGACCTCCTTCCCACCCTCGACCTCGGCTTCGACCTCGAACCCGTCGACCCGAGCATCGTGGGCCCGGGCCTGGAGGGACTGCTGCATCGCCTCCCATGCCGTTCGGAGCGACGCGGGGTCACGGATCCCGACCGCCACCCCGCCGACATCGGTCTTGTGGGAGAGGTCGGGAGACGCGACCTTGAGCACGACGGGGAACCCAATCCCCTCGGCCGCTTCGACGGCCTGGTCCAGGGTCTTGACCAGTTGGACGTCGGGGAACCGGATCCCGTACGCGACGAGCAGGGCGCGCGCGGCGTAGTCGGGAAGGACGGTCGTGCCGTCCCGTCGAGCGCGTTCGATTACCTCCTGAGCGGCCGCGCGGTCCACGGAGAACGTCCGCTCGGGCGCGCGGGGTCGAGTCCACCAGTCATGGTAGCGCGCGAGGGATGCGAGACCCTGGGTCGCCTCCTCCGGGAACGTGAACGTGGGGACTCCGTTGTCCTCCAGGATCGACACTTCCCGAGAGAGGTCGTTCACGCCGAAGAGGCAGGCCGCGATCGGCTTCTGGGTCGTGGCCTTCGCCTCCAGGATTGCCCGGGCCACCGACTCGGCGGTCATGGTCGAGGTCGGGGTCGTGATGACGAGCGCCCCGTTCATGTCGGACCCTTCGAGCAGCATCTTCAGGATGTCTCGGTAGTGGTCGGCGCCGGCGTCGGCGGTCATGTCGAGAGGGTTCGCGATCGACGCGGACGGAGAAAGGCGCGGCACGAGGGCATCGTGCATGGCGCGCGAGAGGGGCGGGAGCTCGAGGCCGTGCCGTATCGCGGAATCCGCCGCGACGATCCCCGGACCCCCCGAGTTCGTGAGGATCATGAGGCGAGGCCCTTCAAGCTTGAGGCCGGAAGCGAAGATCTTCGCGGTCCGGAAGAGCTCCCCGAGGGTCTCGACCCGCTCGACCCCGGCTTGGTTAAAGAGGGAGTCGTACAGCTGGTCGCGGCCCGACTGCGCGAGCGAACCGGTGTGGCTCTTCGCCGCCCGTTCCCCCGCCGGCGTGCGCCCGCTCTTGATCACGAGGACGGGCTTGCGTTCCGTCACCTCCCGCGCGGTCTCCAGGAATTTTCGGCCGTTCACGAGGCTCTCGACGTAGAGCAGGATGACCTTGGTGGCGTCGTCCTTGCCGAGCGAGTAGAGAAGGTCGTTCTCATCGACCCCCGCACGGTTCCCCACGGAAACGAACCGTGAGAAGCCGATCCGCTCGGTCGTTCCGTAGGCGAGGATCCCCGCGCAGAGGGCTCCGCTCTGGGACACGAACGCGATGTTCCCTCGGGGCGGCAGGTTCTCGCTGAACGTGGCATTGAGGTTCACGTCGGGGGCCGTGTTGATGACCCCGAAACAGTTGGGCCCGACGACGGACATCTTGTACTTCGCCGCCCGCCGGACCACGTCCTCCTCGAGCGCCGCTCCCGCCTCGCCCTGTTCGCGGAACCCGGAGGAGATGATGACCACGCCGCGAGAACCCGCCTTCCCGAGCCGCTCGACGGTGTCGGCGACGGTGGGAGCCGGCACGATGATGACACCGAGGTCCGGCGTCTCGGGCAGGTCCTCGATGTCGGGGTAACACCGGACGCCCGAGACGCTCTTCGAGGAAGGGTTCACCGGGTAGACGACCCCTTTGAACCCGGCTTCGAGGATGTTGCGGAAGAGGTGCATGCCGACCTTCCCGGGCTTGTTCGACGCACCCACGACGGCGACCGACGAGGGCCGAAAGAGCTCGTCCAACTCGTCCGACCGGCCGACCGTCATAGTTTCCTCACCGAGTACGGTGCCGCGGACGGCAGTCCGTTATATATCCACGCCCCCGTCAACACCTCGTGACCGCCGACGGAGAGCCTGCGTACCCCTCCGCGCCGCCGCCGCAACCTCCGACGCCCGCCGCACGTCCGCCCGCACGCGGCCTCCTCCAGCGCATGGATAAGGGCGGGGTCCGACACGTCGTGGCGGTCGGGAGCGGAAAGGGAGGTGTCGGGAAGTCGTCCGTCACCGCGCTCCTCGCCATCGAGCTCGCGCGTCGAGGTCAGCACGTGGGAATCCTGGACGCCGACATCACCGGGCCCTCGATCCCGAAGCTCCTCGGCCTCACCGGTCCCCTCTTCGACCGGGGCGAAGGGATCGAACCGACCCAAACCCCGTCGGGGATCTCGGTGATCTCCTCGCAGTTCATGGTCGAGGACGAGCAGACCCCGGTCATCTGGCGAGGCCCTCTCGTGACCCGGCTCATCACCCAGTTCTTCGGAGGCGTCCACTGGGGGGACCTCGACTTCTTGCTCATCGATATGCCGCCCGGGACGAGCGACGTGCCCCTCACGGTCTTCCAGACGATCCCGATCGATGGGATGGTGTTCGTGCTGACGCCCCAGGACCTCGCGGCGCTCATCGTGAAGAAGGCGATGAACATGGCCCGCGACCTCCACGTCCCCCTCCTCGGGGTCGTCGAGAACATGTCGTTCATGACCTGCCCGCACTGCCACGAGCGGACCGAACTTTTCGGCCCGAGCCGGGTCGCCCGCGTCGCGCAGGAGTATGGGATCCCGGTCTTAGGGAGCCTCCCGGTCCTGCCTCCGGTCTCGGAGCTTTCGGACGACGGTCGTCTGGGAGAGATCAGGTCGCCCGAGGTCGCGGCGCTCGCCGAGACGTTCGTCCGGGCCGTCGACGACGCTACGAAGAACCGGGTGACGGTGCTGTAGCCGCCCGCAGTTCGGAAAAGCGGACGACCTCGCTCGGAAGTCCGCGCCGGGCCAGGGCGGTACGCAGCCCTTCGAGGTGGGCGTCGCCGACCACGGCGGCCATCCGCCCGTACCCCTGCTGTCGGAGCGAGACGAGACGGTCGGCCATGTGCTCGTTCCGGTCGTCCAATAGGACGCGGGCCATGGTCGGGCTGGCGCGCCGCAGCTCCTCGGTGTACTCGTTCGGAGACTCGGCGTAGCGGTCCATCTCCCGGGTCACGAGGCGGGACGGGAGGAAGAGCCCCACGAGGCCGCTCACCAGCAGGGTGACCCGCTCCTTGAACGACATCGACCGCACGAGGTTCGCGAGCGTGACCCGGAGCGGGTCGTCGATGAGGAAGACGGGGAGGCTTCGGTTCCGGGCGACCCCGATCGCGACCTTCATCTCCGCCCCCGGGACCCCGGCCCCGATCTCCGAGCCGAGACGGCGCTGCACGACCCCCCAGAGCCGAGCGAAGAGGGGGGACGAGCCGGAACTCCGTCCGGGTCCGTCCGGGGACATGAGGGACTGGGCCCGCTCCGCATCGAGCTCCACGGCGATCGCGTCCAGGACCCGCTCGGAGAGGATCCGACGCAGCGGCTCGCTCAGGTCCACCACGTGGGCCGAGCCCAACACGAGGACCGGGGCTTCCAGGGTCGAGGAGTACACGTCCGACCGAGGTCGGAGGCGTTCATCTCGCTGGCTGTCGAGCCGAAAACGCCCATATAGGCGAGTCGGGTCGTCCGACCGCATGACGTGGACCCTCTTCTCCGTCCCCAGCACGAAGCGGACAGAACTGGACGCTGTCCTCAAGGACGACCGGGTCTCCCGCCAGAGCCAGAAGGTCCGGGACGCGGCGGCGATGGGCGGCCCCTCCGGCGCCACGTACGTGCTCATCGAAGGCGCCGCGGAGGCGGTCCACCGGGCCGAGGAGCTCCTCGCGCCCATCGGCACGCGCCTGCCGACCGCGGACGCGGAATCGCTCTACCGCCGGTTCAAGGACGAGGACGACTCGGCCTCGGCCGGGATGGGCCTCTTCTTCACCGAAGAGTAGGGGCTCACTCGTTGGACGGAGCGTGCGAGGGCTCGAGGTCCTCGCCGCCGGCGAAGACCCGCTGGAAGGAGCGGTAGAGGTCCTCGAGGCCGCTCGCCTCCTTCGCGGAGGTGGGGACCAGGCCGACCAGCGGGGCCATCGTCTCGATCGCCCGGAACAGCTCGGTCGACAGCTGGACGTCCGGGGTCGGCGTATCGCGGCCGATCGCGTCGTAGAGCATGCCCGTGTCGTCCGACCAGCTCATCACCTCGAGGAGCTGCTCGGGGCTCAGCACATCCGACTTGGCGAGGATGTTGACCATCGGAAGGCGGAAGCGGAACTCCACGGTTGCTCCCAGCATGAGGAGCGAGACGAACCCGGCGGCGGTCCGGGCGAGCACCGGGTCGTAGAGGAACGCGATGACCGAGCGGTCCCCGCTGAGCGCATCCACGATCGCCTTCGAGGCCTCTCGGAACGCGAACAGCTCGATCTGTCCGGGCGTGTCGATCAGGATGTAGTCGGCCTTCTGCTCCTGGACCGCCTGCTTCACCTCGAAGACCTTGAGGGCGATCATGTCGGCCGCGACCACCTGGGCACCGTTCGGGCCCAGGCCGTACTCGTCCTGCACGTCGGCGAGCCGGACCCACTCGCGGATGTCGACGTCCGCCGCGTCCTCCGAGGCTTCGCTCCCCGGGTCGAGGTTCACGACGGCCGCGTCGTAGCCGGCCGAACGCGTCCACTCGGCGAAGGCACGCACCAGCGAGGTCTTCCCGGCGCCGGCCGTACCCGTGAAGTAGATCGTCCCCGGCTCTTCCACGGATCACTTCCGTCCCGCGGCCGCCCGCTGCTTGCGGAGCTCCGCGGCCAGCTCCTTGAGGAAGCGGGCCTTCGTCGTGGGACCCTTCTTCGTCACCTTGACCCGGCCCGAGTAGTCGTAGAAGCGCCGGGGGTACTGCTTGTCGGCCTCGGCCTCGGCGTGGAAGCCCAGCCGCTTCGCCGCTAGGACGATCTCCTCGGTGGTCAGGTCCGGCAGGCTTTCCGGTTCGGGGACCCGACGTCCTCCCGTCCGCGAGAGGCCGCGAGCGAGGTACGCCGGATACACGTAGAAGTGGTCGGGCATTAGGGACCGGCGCCGCGTCAGGCCGAGGCCGGGCTCGGGACCCGCACCCCGTTCAGGACCCCGTCCTGGCCCGGGCGGGAACGAACGCGGACGAGGCCGACATCGGTCTCCAGGATCGCGCCTTTCGTGATGATGTTCCGCTGGACGTAGTTCGGGTTCGCGGGGTTCTCCCGGACCGTGATGACCTTCGCCGGCTGCATCTTCTTGGTCGCCGGGTCGAAGACGTTGATCGTCTGGGTCGTGAGGATGCGGAGCTTGCGATTCGCGCCCCGGACCCGGTAGACCTTCACGGTGCCGGCGCCGAGCGTCGCGTGCTGCTGCTCGCGCCCGATCTCGAAGCGGCGCTTCTTGCGGATCGGTCGAAGGCGGCCGCCCGTCCGCTTGCGACGCGACCGACCTTGCCAGATCCCCACGATATCCTCCGAGAGGTGCGGTCCGACCGGGGTTCCGTATATGACCTTTTCAGCGAGACGCGCTGCCCGGTCTGACGGTGAGGACGGTCTTCACGGTACCCGAGCCACGGTTCCCGAAGACCTCCGCGAACTCCTCGAGCGGTCGCCGCGCCGAGACCATCTCGCCCACGCTGCCCGGCCAGCGCTGCTCGAAGACCGTGAGGTCGCGGAGACCGCTCTCGAAGTAGGTGCGGTTCGCGTTCACGGAGCCGACGAGCGCCTGGTTGCCGAGGACGACGTCCCGGAAGAGGAGCCCGCCCGCGACGTTCGTCGGGGGGCTCGCCGGGTCCGGAATCCCCGTGAGGACCAGGACGCCGTTCGGTCCCAGTCGGTCGACCAGCGTGAAGTCGAGCGCCACGGACCCCGTCGCCTCCACGACGAGGTCGAAATGGCGGTCGGCGAGGGGACCGAGCCCGTTCGCGACGTTCACGTGCGTCGCGCCGATACGGCCGAGGAGACGCCCGGCAACGGTCGTGCTGTCGTGTCGGTCGATTGCCACGACATCGTACCCCCGGACCCGGAGGACGAACGCCGCGAGCATGCCGATCGCTCCCGTCCCCGCGACGAGCGCGCCCGGCGTCCCCCCCTTCGGCTCACCCGGGGTCGGTTCCTTCCGGTCGAGCACCCGCTGACCTTGGAAGACCGCCTTCTCGACCACGCTGAGCGGCTCGAGGAGCACGGCCACCGGGGCGAGAGAGGGCGGCACGGGGACCAGGTACTCGGGGACCTCGACGTACTCCTCCACCATGTAGCCGTGGGCTCCGTCGATGCCCCGTTCGGTGAACCCGCCGGTTTCGCAGAAGTCGGAGCGGTTCGTGCGGCAGAACCGACAGCGCCCGCACCCTCGCCGCACGGTGGCGACCACCAGCTCTCCGGGACGGAACCCGACCACCCCCGGGGCCACTTCCCGGACCTTTCCGAGGTTCTCGTGGCCCAGGATGAGGTAGGGGGACCCGGTCGGCGGGCGCCCGTACTTCCCGTCGACGATATCGTGATCGGTACCGCAGACCCCGCATTCGATGACCTCCACGCGGACACCTCCCGGCGGAAGAGGCAGGGACGGCACGTCCGCGAGCTCGGCTCCGGGCGTCGGCGGTCGCACGACGAGCGCCCGGACGGTCACTGGCCTAGGAACGGCGTGAGGAGCGCTCGGAGCGGTTCGAGCCGAGCCAGGACCGCGGCCTGTTCGACGGGAGTGAGCGGCTCGTACGGGGCCCGGTACCCGACCTCCGCGCCCCGCAGGTGCGCCGCGAGGAACTTGATGGTGGAGGGAGACGGACCGGACCTCGTTACCTCGACCAATCGGTCGACCACCGGTTGGAGCTCCTGCGTCCGGGCCCGGTCCCCGCGCCGTGCGGCCGCGACCAGCTCGACGCAGAGCTTCGGCACGATGTTCGCCACGCCCATCACGGCGCCCTTCGCGCCTCGCTCGATCGCGGACGAGGCGAACTGAGGGTCGCCCGGGAAAACCGCGAGCTCTTCCGGGGCTCCCGCCAGGAACGCGGAGACGCTTTCGAGGGAGCCCCCCGTGTCCTTCACTCCCGCCAAGACCCCCTCTCGCGCGAGGGTGTGAACAAGGGACGGCGGAAGGGCGTAGCCGACCAGCGACGGGATGTTGTAGGCGAGCAACGGAACCGTTATCGCCTTCCGCAGCGCCCGGTAGTAGTGGTCGATCGCGGCGGGCGTGGGGTGGAGATAGTAGGGAGGGACCGCTACGATCGCGGCGGCGCCGATTCCTTCGGCCTCTTCCGCGAACGCGACCGCTTGAGCGGTAGACGGAGCCCCGCAACCGACCCACACGTCGGTCTTGCCGGTGGCGCTCTCGACCACCACTTCGACCAGAGGTCCGCGCTCGGTGGGAGTGACCGACGGGAACTCCCCGGTCGAGCCGAGGACGAAGAGGTGGTCGGCCCGGGCGTCGCAGAGGTCCCGCGCGAAGCGGGCGTTCCGCCCCGGGTCCACGGCCCCCTCCGCGGTGAAGAGCGTCGGGACCGGTACCGAAAGTCCCTCGAGCGGCATCGCTCGCGGTAGCCGCGCGCCGACTTAATGGCTTACGTAGCTGTGCCGCGGTCGGGGGCGGCGCTACGGTCGCGGAGCGGATCCTCGGTCTCGACGAGGCCGGTCGCGGGAGTCTCGTGGGACCGCTCGTCGTCGGAGGGTTCTGCGTCTCTGCCGACCGGGTCGCAGACCTCGTCGCCTTGGGGGCCAAGGATTCCAAGGCGCTCACTCCCCGCGCCCGGGAGCGGGTCTTCGCTGGGCTCGATTCGCTCGGAACGCGGGCCGATGTCGTGCTCTCGCCACGAACGGTGGACCGGGCGGTCTCGCGGGGCCGGCTCAATGACCTCGAAGCGGAGGCGTTCGCCCGCCTCGTCCGCGAGCTCGCGCCGGACGTCGCCTACGTCGACGCGTGTGACCCGAACGAACGGCGGTTCGGCCTCCGGGTCGCGCGCCTCGCGGGGGGAACGACCCGAGTGATCGCCCGCCACCATGCCGACCGGGACTTCCCGGTCGTGGGCGCCGCGTCCATCGTGGCCAAGGTCCGGCGCGACCGGGCGCTCGCTCGGTTACGGGAGGAACTCGGGGAGGAGCTCGGCAGCGGGTACCCGTCCGACCGACGGACGGTCCGGTTCGTCCGCCACGTGCTCGCCGACGGGTCGGCGGTCCCGTTGTGGGTGCGCGGTTCGTGGGCCACGATGCAAAGGGTTAAACCCCGCCGACCGGCTCGCACGCTGGACAGCTTCCTCCCATGACGGTCGAAGATACGCTCGCCTCCCTGGTGGACCGGTTCAACCGGCACGCGGAGCGGACCCCGGGGGTGACCGAGGAGCTGGACGGGATCTCTCGGACGATCCAGATCCGCCTCACGGACGGGGGGACGTACGCGGTCGACCTCTCCAAGGGGCGTCTACGGAATCTGAGGACGGGTCCGGCGGCCGGCGCCGACGTGCGGATCACGACGGACGTCGGTACGTTCGACGCGCTCGTCAAGAAGGACATCGGCCCGATGAAGGCGCTCGTGACGCGCAAGCTCTCGATCGAGGGGAGCCTCGAAGACAAGCTCCTCTTCCGCAAGCTCCTCTAAGAAGAGCGCGCGGATCGGCCTAGAGCTACGGCAGGAAGACGCAAGCGGCGATGCATACGCCGTAGTGGTCCATCGGGATCGACAGCTCTTCCGTACGGTAGTGGATTCGACGGAGCTCGACGCCCCGGAAATGGGCAATCTCGGTCATCCGCCACTTCAGGAACTCCTTGAGCGATTTCTGGGTCCCGTGAAGATGCCCCTCCGCAACGTAGCCGCCCTGCCCGTCGCTGCGGAACCCGTAGGCGATCCCGGCGCTGATGACCTCGCCTTCCCCGCCCCCGTGCCGGGCGAGGACGCAGTGCGTAATCGCCCCCCGGGAGATGGGGACCCGGTCGGTCTGGCGGATCCCGATCGGCAGGACGGAGGAGACGCTGACGAGGTTCTGCTCGCCGATCCCGGCCTGCAGGAGCGCGAGGTCGAAGGCGTTCAGCTCGCTGGTCTTATTGATCCCTTTCCCGCTCGTGACGAAGAACCGTGAGGGGACGGGGACGAGGGTGTGCGCCGTCGGTTCGGCGCGTCGCGGCACGCCGTGCGGGGAGGTCGACGGGCCCTTAAGGTTTGGGCCGGGCCGCCGAGTTCAGACCATGATCGCGTGCCGACGGCGCATGGACGACTCGGTCTCGCCCCGTACCCGCAAGAGCTCCGCGACGAGGCCGTCGGTGAGCCGAAGGCTGGCCTCTTCGAACAGCGTGCCGAGGGGAGCGTAGCGCGGTCGGTCGGGGTCCTCCTCGAACTCGATCGAGAGGAGGTGGCTTGCCGTGTGGGCGATCTTGGAGCCGGGCTTCGACGTGAGGACGATCAGCTCCGCTCCCTCCCGTCGGACGATGTTCGCGGTCTGGATGGAGGAGTAGCTCTCCCCCTGGGCCGAGAGGATGAAGACGGCGTCCCCCTGCCGAACGATGGGCGTGACGCTCTCTCCGATCACGTACGCCCGAAGGCCCGCCTGAACGAGCCGCATGGCGAACGCACGCCCGATGATCCCACTGCGGCCGGCCCCGTAGACGAAGATCTGGGGCGCTTTGAGGAGGATTTCGACCGCACGGGTGATGGCCGTCGGGTCGATCCGTTCGAGGGCGAGCGTGACGCGCTCGCCGATGTACCGTTGCGAGCGGACGAACGTCGTCCCGTTATCGACGTCGATGGCCGCCATGGCGCACCTCCGTGCGTCGCTTACGAGGCAGGACCCGAGACGGCTTCGGTCGGTGGCCGGCCGGCCGGGGAGGCGGGGGTCGGGCCGTCGGCGGGGATTTGAGCCTCGGCGGCGCCCGGGGCGGCGGAGCCCGGGGCAGCGGCCCCGCCGGAGGCTTCGGCGGAGCCCGGGGGGCGGGAGGAGCGTGCAGTTTCCACCAGCGGCGTGTGAGCGCCCGCTCGTACAGGAGCTTCATGTACATCGCGTCGTGCTCGAGCAACGGAGAGCTCGAGATCACCGTCACGTCGTAGTCGCGCTCGGTGAGGATCTCCGCGAGGGGGTCGAACCGGACGAGCCCTCGTTTGATGGGCGTGAGCCGGAACTCCCCCGGCCCGTAGAACTCGACCCCCGAGAAGTTGAGATAGACCGGCCCGTCGGTCGCTCGGACGAACTCCTTCACGACCGGGTCGAGCTGTTCCGCCTCCTCGAAGCTCGTGCGCTCGCGCGCCGCGATGTGCGGGAGATTGAGGACGGGCACGGTCCCCTTCACCCGCCGCACGAGCTCGAGGACCTCCTCGCGCGAACCGAAGACGTCGGGATGACCGCTCGGTTCGATCGCCAGTCGGACGGTTCCCTTCGAGAACTTCCCGAGCCATTCGGAAAGGTCCGAGACGATCTCGGTGAGCTGCTGGATGGAGTCGGCGCGGTCGCCCGGCCCGTAGAAGCCGAGGTGGGTGACCGCGAGGCGCGCGCCCAACCCTTGGGCCAGCACGCCCGCCCACTGGATCTGACGGGTCGACTGCTCGCGCGCATCGGCGGAACCGAAGAAGTCCACGTAGTAGGGGGCGTGGAGCGTGAGGTCGGCATCGAGCGCCTTCCCGAGCGCGCGCGTCTGCTGGAGGTCCGCGAAATCCTTCGCGAGGCTCCAGGTCAGGTTCGTAATCGAATCCCGCCGCTTGAGGGGCGACGTCATCGCCAGCAGGTTCGGGGCCCCTCCCTGATGGTCGGCCGGCCCGACGCTGACGACCAGCTGCGTAACGAGCTCGCGGGAGGTCTTTCCGATCTCCTCATCGAGGACGGCCCGAGTCAGGTGATTCACTTTGATGAACTGGACCTCCATCGCGGTGAGCCCCAGGTGGTGCACGTCCGCGATCCCGTCCCGGAGCGTGCGCCCTTTGCAGGAGAGAGGGATCCCCGCGGGTCCAAACCGGATCACGAGTAACCAGGCCTCAAAATGGGGAGAACGCGCTAAACGATGGTCCTATATATCGGAATCCGGGCGAGGTGCCTCCGGGGAGACCGGCCGCTCCCGTAGGGAGCGGCCGGGACGGAACCCGAGAGCGACCACGTAGAGCTCGGAGGACGGGGCGCGGGACGCCGGGGGCTTCGTGCGGACGACCTCCGCGAAGTGGGGTTGCACCTCGAGCACGAGCTCGTCGACCAGGTCGCCCGCGAACACCTTTGCGACGAACGCCCCTCGGGGCGCGAGCACGCGAAGCGCGAGCGCGTGCGCCGACCGGACCAGGTCGACCGAGCGAGCGTGGTCGGTGGCGTACGCACCGCTGATCGACGGGGACATGTCGGAGAGCACGACGTCAAACCGGGCGGCCCCGAGCCGCTCGAGGAGCGACGGGTCACCGACGCGCCCCCGCACGACACGAAGACCGTCGGCCGGGGCGATCGGGCGGGGGTCGACCGCGACGACCGTGCCCGAGGGACCGACCCGGTCGAGGGCGATTACGGACCAGCCTCCCGGGGCCGCCCCGAGATCGAGGACGCGGGCGCCCGGTCGGAGAAGGTGGAACCGGTCGTCGAGGTACGCGAGCTTGAAGGCGGCGCGCGAGCGCAGACCTTCGCGCTGGGCCGCCCGGTAGTACGGGTCGCGCCGCCGCTGGTCCACGAACCGTCGACCCATGGGGAGGGCGGGAGCGGACGCGCGTACATGAAGGCCCCGCACTCCGCGAATGCGGCTCGCGCGACGTCGAGTTCCGCCACCGGGGCGTGCCTCGGCTCGACCCGTAAGCGCGGCAACGACTTGGACGGCTCGGGTCGGCCTTCGGGAACCGCACCTTCACTCCCTCGACCGGGAATCGGCGCACGCGGGTCGTCTTCGGGCCGGCGCGGGACGATGGGGCCGTCCGAATTTGAATCGGAGTCTCTTGCACCCCAAGCAAGAAGGATGGTCCAAGCTACCCCACGGCCCCACGCCACGCCGGTGGCGCATCGACCCGACCGACT
>Ga0187885_10000189_pt1 | contig 75184 bp, 63 predicted proteins | sample June2016WEW_20_1_3_FD_132970 | JGI IMG/M metagenome (GOLD analysis project Ga0187885, IMG submission 132970) | Peatland microbial communities from SPRUCE experiment site at the Marcell Experimental Forest, Minnesota, USA - June2016WEW_20_100 | ecosystem: Environmental > Terrestrial > Soil >...
ATCATCCTGGTGGAAGCCAACAGCCAGGCACTCTCGGACCTGATGTCCGCCGTGGTCGCCGCGGCCAACCAGCCCGGCGTCTCGGTGGTCTCGATGAGCTGGGGGGGCAGTGAGTCTTCTTCTGAGCTCTCGACCTATAATTCCTACTTCACTACGCCCTCGGGCCACATACCGGTGACGTTCGTGGCCTCCAGCGGCGACAGCGGCGCCTACGACTCGACAACCGGCGCAGTGGCGGCGGACTACCCAGCCGTGTCGGCCAACGTGCTGGCCGTCGGGGGGACGTTTCTCAGTACCGACGCCGCCGGCAACTACATCTCCGAGAGCGGCTGGGGCAACTATTGGCTGAGTAGTTACTATGGCGGCAGCGGGGGGGGCATCAGCACCGTTGTTCGCCAGCCCAGCTATCAGAGCGGCGTGGTCACCCAGAGCAGCGCCTACCGCACGGTGCCGGACGTGGCCTTCGACGCCGATCCCAACAGCGGCGTGGCCGTCTACGATTCATGGGACTTCGGCAGTTCCGCGCCCTGGGCTCAACTGGGCGGCACGAGCGTAGCCGCGCCGTCGTGGGCCGGTGTGATCGCTATCGCCGACCAGGGGCGCGTACTCCAGGGCCTCTCGACCCTGGATGGCCCCAGCATGACCCTTCCCAAGATCTATTCGCTGCCCAGCCGGGACTTCCACGATATTACCACCGGCAACAATGGTTACCCCGCTACCGTTGGGTATGACCTGGTCACCGGGCGCGGTACGCCGATCGTCAACCTGTTGGTGTCCGATCTGGCGGGCTTTGCTCCGGCTGCGCAGGCGCCCGCTCCGACCATCGGATCACTCGTGGTCAACCCTTCGTCGGTGACGGCCGGTGCGTCGGTCACCCTGACGGCCAGCAATGTGCAGGACACCTCCGCCACGATCAGTTCCGTCCGCTTCTATCTGGACACCAACGGGATCGCCGGCTTGCAGATCGGCTCCGATACGCTGGTGGGCAAAGGGACCCAGAACGGCAGCACCTGGTCCCTGTCGATTTCCACCAGCGGATTGGCCATCGGGAGCCACACCTACTATGCCGTCGCCACCGATAGTGCTAATGTCGCCAGCGATGCCGTTGGCACCAACCTGAACGTGACCCCCGCGGCACCAGGCAATGACAACTTCGCGAGCGGTACCGTCATCTCAGGAACGTCGCTCACGGTCACCGGGACCAATATCGGGGCGACCAAGGAAGCCGGCGAGCCGGCCATTGCGAGCAACGCGGGGGGCAGGTCGGTCTGGTACACCTGGACCGCGCCAGCCAACGGGAAGGTGACGCTGAACACCCATGGCAGCAATTTCGACACGCTGCTGGGCGTCTACACCGGCAATTCGGTCTCCAGCACCACCCTGGTCGCCAGCAATGACGACGACCCTGCCGCTCGCTATTCCGCCAATCCTTACACCAGCGCCGTGACCTTCAACGCGGTGGCCGGTGTGACCTACCACATCGCGGTCGACGGCTACAGCGCAGCCTCGGGCAACATTGTACTGAACCTGGTCGAGACGCCCGCACCCGCCAATAACAAGTTCGCCCACGCCGTCGCGCTTCAAGGCCGGCCCGTGATGTGGACGGGCACCAACGCTACCGCCACCCGTGAGGTGGGCGAGCCCTACGTCGCCGGCAACGTCGGGGGGGCCTCGGTGTGGCTGACCTGGACGGCTCCAACTTTCGGGGCGGTGACCATCAACACGCACGGCAGCAATTTCGACACGCTGCTGGGCGTCTACACCGGCAATTCGGTCTCCGGTACCACCCTGGTCGCCAGCAATGACGACGACCCTGCCGGCAGAACCCTTACCAGCGCGGTGGCCTTCAATGCGGTGGCAGGAGTGACCTATCATATTGCGGTCGACGGCTACAACGGGGCCACCGGCACTATCGTGCTGAACATCGTTTGAATTTCGACTGATGCGAGAATGGCCTTGGGCAACGGATGCCTTGAGGAGCAGGATCTGTTTCTTCCAGAGCCGCGAGTCCCTGGCCGCCAGGCTGGTGGCCGCAGAAAGCCAACTGGACATGTCGCTCAATTGGAGACGGCTAATGGGGGAGGGCAGTACCGGCCGGTTTAGGCGCTTCCGGCAGGGGTTCTGACGCCCTTGTCACCGATTCCGGCACCGGGCAACCGCACCGTTCGTGCCCGTGGCGACCTGCGGGCTGGTTTCGTGCTGCACGAGGCCGATGCGTGGCAGCAGTTCGTTCATCGACCCGCTTCGCAGTCCCCCAAGGTCCATCGAGACATATGTGAAGCCCAACGTTTTGAGGCGGCGAACAAGCTCGTCCCTGACAGCTAAGAGCCTGCTGAAATCTTCTGCCGGAACCTCGATACGGGCCACGGTATCATGGTCGCGCACGCGGCATGCCACGAAGCCCCAGTCGCGCAGGGCATTCTCGGCCTGTTCGACGCGAGCCAGCCGATCGGCCGTAATCGGCTGGCCGTAGGGAACGCGGCTGGCCAGACAGGCCATCGCGGGCTTGTCCCAGGTCGGCAGGCCCATTCGTCGCGAGAGCTCCCGCACGTCGGCCTTGGTTAGCCCGGCCTCCATGAGCGGGTTGCGGACGCCGAGTTCCCGACCGGCGGCAAGGCCGGGACGGACGTCACCGGCATCGTCAGCATTCGCGCCACTAATGATAGCGGAGAATCCCCTGCTGCGGGCCAGTTCCGCCAATCGGGTGAAGAGGTCATGCTTACAGAAGTAGCAGCGGTTGGCCGGATTGGCGGCGTACTGCGGATCGTTAAGCTCTCCGGTGGGCACCTCGACCAGTTCTACGCCCAGCCGCCCGGCCAGCTCGCGCGCCGCGACCAGTTCACGCTGCGGCAGACTGGGCGAGACGCCCACGGCCGCCAAGACGTTGGTTGGCCCAAGCGTCCTGGCGGCCAGGGCGAGCAGGCAGGAGCTATCGGCCCCGCCGGAGAAGGCCACGATCAGACGATCCATGCCCCGCAGGGCTTTTGTGCACTTGGCCAGACTTGCGTCTGAGTCGTGACCTTCACCGTTTGGAGCCGGCCCATCCATGACCGCTCCTATGCTTGCGAGGCCTTCAGGGCCTGGTCCAGGTCGGCAATGATGTCCTGGACATCTTCGATGCCGATGGACAGGCGCACAAACTCCGGCGTCACGCCCGTGGCTACTTGTTCCTCCGGCGTCAGTTGCGAGTGCGTTGTCGAGGCCGGGTGGATGACCAGCGTCTTGGCGTCGCCGATGTTGGCCAGGTGGCTGGCCAGCTTGACGTTGTTGATGAACTTCACGCCGGCCTTCGCGCCACCACGGATGCCGAAGCCCACGATCGCGCCTTGCCCGTTAGGCAGGTACCTCTTGGCATTGGCGTAATGCGTGTGATCCGGCAGGCCGGGGTAGTTGACCCACTCGACGGCCGGGTGGGTCTGTAGCCACTTGGCCACCGCCAGGGCGTTCTCGCAGTGCCGCGGGAGGCGCAGGTGGATTGTCTCGATGCCCAGCAGGAACAAAAACGCCGCGAAGGGACTCAAGCATCCGCCGGTATCCCGCAGCCAGTGCGTGCGGATGTGGATGATGTACGCGATGTTCCCGATGGGTTTCAGCGCCTCGGTGAAGATGATGCCGTGGTAGGCCGGGTCGGGCTCGGTGAACTCCGGCCACTTCTTGGGGTTCTCGGCCCAGGGGAACGTGCCGCCATCCACGATCGCCCCGCCGATGTGCACGCCGTGGCCGCCGATGAACTTGGTGGTCGAGTACACCACGATGTCCACGCCGTGCTCGATGGGGCGAAGCAGCGGCGGCGGCGTGACCGTGTTGTCCACGATCACCGGCAGGCCATGCTTGTGGGCCACGTCGGTGAGCTTGCGGAAGTCCGGCACGTCGTTCTTGGGGTTGCCCAGGCTCTCCAGGTACACCGCCCGGGTGTTCTTGTCGACCAGCTTGGCGATCTGTTCCGGGTGGTCGGGGTCGAAGAACCGCACCTCGATGCCCAGCTTCTTGAAGGTCTGCGTGAACAGCGTCCAGGTGCCTCCGTAGAGGTTGGTCGAGGAGATGAAGTTCTGGCCGCTGTGCGTGATGGTGAGAATGGCGGCCGTGATGGCCGCCTGCCCGGAGGCAAATGCTAGGCCGGCCGCCCCGCCGTCCAACGCCGCCAGACGCTTCTCCAGCACATCGTTGGTGGGGTTCATCAGCCGGCTGTAGATGTTGCCGAATTCCTTCAGCGCGAACAGGTTTGCGGCGTGGTCCGTGTTCTTGAACACGTAGGACGACGTCGCGTAGATCGGCACCGCGCAGGCCGTCGTGGTGGGGTCAGGTTGCTGTCCTGCATGCAGGGCCAGCGTTCCTAAACGATAGTGGGTTGCAGTGGTCATTTCAGCGTTCCTTTCATGGTACAGCAGTCAGTGGGACTACGGGACGCCGACAGGCGGGTGACTTCCACCACGGAAATCGAACTTGCCCTAGTGTCGGGCCGCATCGGTCCCTTTTCGGCCGTCGCGACGTGTCGGTCGCGATGGCCACGGGCTGGCTTTGGCACCTTGTCCCTCGACTGGCTCAGGGCAGGTTGTCGTGCGGTCGTCGGGCCAGTACCCTCGCGCACTCTTGATGTTTGCAGCGAACCGATTCGACTTGTGCAGCTTTTGTCTCTGGGGTCGTCGATCACTCTCCTTTCTTCCCGTCACCGTCACGCCGTCAGGTCGGCGAACAGCGGCGATGACAAGTACCGTTCGCCGAAGCTGGGGACGATCACCACGATCACCTTGTCTTTATTCTCGGGCCTGGCGGCCACGATGGCCGCCGCACGCAGCGCCGCCCCGCTGGAGATGCCCACGAACAAGCCCTCCTCCTTCGCCGCCCGGCGTGCCCAATCGATGGCCTCGTCCTGCTCGATCGGGATGACCTCGTCCACGACCTTGAGGTTCAGCACCTTTGGCACAAAGCCCGCGCCAATGCCCTGAATCTTGTGCGGGCCGGGTTTTGGGGCCTGGCCGGCAAGCGCCTGGGTGAGCACGGGGCTTTGAGCCGGCTCGACCGCAATGGCCTTGAACGACGGCCGGCGAGCCTTGATGACTTCCGAGACGCCCGTGATCGTCCCGCCCGTGCCCACGCCGCTGACCAGGATGTCCACCTTGCCGTCGGTGTCGAACCAGATTTCCTCAGCCGTGGTGCGGCGGTGAATCTCCGGGTTGGCGGGGTTCTCGAATTGTTGGGGCACAAACACATTCTTGTCGGCCCCGGCGATCTCCAACGCCCTGTTCACCGCGCCGGTCATTCCTTGCGCCGCCGGCGTCAGCACCAGTTCGGCCCCTAGCGCCTTGAGCACCTTGCGCCGCTCCAGGCTCATGGACTCCGGCATCGTCAGCAGCAGCCGGTAGCCACGGGTAGCGGCTACAAACGCCAGCGAGATCCCTGTGTTCCCGCTGGTCGGCTCGACGATTAATGTTCGGTCGGTGATCTTGCCACTCTTCTCAGCCGTATTGATCATCGCCACGCCGATGCGGTCCTTCACGCTCGCCAGCGGGTTGTGGCTCTCCAGCTTGGCCAGCACCGCCGCGCCCCGGCCCGCCAGCTTGCGGACGCGGACCAGCGGCGTGCGGCCGACCGTTTTCGTGATGTCCTGATATATGTTCGACACGGATGTCTCCTAGTGCGGTGGCCTGGTCACAGAACGCTCGCGATGATCCACCAACTGATCGCCAGCGCCGCAATCGCGATAAACGCCATTTCCATAAGGGTCCAGATGATCTCGGCAGTCATGATGCGCTCCTTAGAACTCGTACTTGAACTGGAGCCACCATGCCCCGTCCTCGACGGTGTTGGCCATGTTCCCGAAATCGCCCCAGCCGGCCACCAACGTCGCGTGCTTGTTGATGATCCAGCTGACGTCGATGGCCTGCCAGTTGTTCTCATCACCGACCAGGCCGGGGATCCTGTCGTACGGGTTGGCCTTGCCGCGGAACTCATAGGCCACCAGCAGCCAGTCCGTGGGCAGGTAGGCCACGCTGCCCTCGAACGTGGTGGAGCGGTGGTCGCTAAAGCCCAGGAAACCCAACTGCGCGGCCGAGCTGTTCCGCAGACCGGCGGTCAGGATCAGGGGCCGGTTGAGCGTGAAGATCTTGTCCACGAAGGTCTTGCTGGCCGTGAGCGTGAAGTCGACACCGTTGGCCTTCTCGTACCCGATGGAACTCAAGGCCCCACCGAGCTTATTGTTTATCGAGGAAATGCCGTCATTCACCTTGAAGTGCACGCCGCCGGTCAGGGCGGGCAGCGGCAGGCCGAAGCTGTTTTCTTCCACCAGCAGGCCGCGGACATTGAAGTTGTGCAGCCAAACGGCGTCGTGGTCGATGTCCACGCCGGTTGCTCGACGGATATCATTGTCGAGCGTTCCCACGCCGAAGCGATCCAGGCCGTAGCCAAGCTCGATCCGGCCGAAGAGAGTCTCCGTGATCGTCAGGGCCTGAAGATTCTTGCGGCCCATGATGACGTTTGAGAAGGCGGCGGCCGGCAATCCAAACCAACTGCCCTTGGGGCCGGGATTGACCAGGTACGCCATGGGCGTGATGGCGCCACCGCCGTAGCCCTCAATCGTGTGGAAGGGCAGGGGAGGGCCTTTCTCGGCAGCGGCGGGGGGCTGACTCGGCGGGGTCTTGGCCGCGGCCGGCTCCTCCTTGGCGGCAGTTTCTTCAGCGGCGGCAAGCTGCTGGGCGGAGGCCAGCCAGTTGCTCTCCGTCGCGACATTCGCTTCAGCAGGCGGGGCGGTATAGGATTGCTTGCTAGCTAAACTGGCCAGATCAAACACCTCCGTAGCCTCGTCCTGCGCAACGACTACGGTTGCGAGCAAAAAGACGAACAAGATAGACAGAACATGAATTTTCATGGGGTGTATCCTTATCCTTGGGGCCAGGGAAGACTCGACGGTTGCAGGCCGGTCGACACGCGCTACATTCGCCGGCTGCGACAGCGCATAGGCACCCAAGGGTTCCGGCGGAGCTTGAGGTGCTTCCGCCGAAGCTCGGCGAGAAAGGCCGCGGTCGCCAGGGGCGGCGCGGAGGCTGGAGTGATGGTGTTCGTAGTCATGTTTTTGTATTATCCAACTAAGTCAATCGGAGCAGTGTATTATAATGTCAAAGAATGTCAAGCGAATTTGTCATATTTTATGTAAATTTCTACATAACCATTATCCACAATATATTAGGTGAAACATAATACGAAGATTCAATCAACTCATACTCCATATCGAGTTGACCTTTGTAGCTTCAAATGGCATAATTATCATCTATCTAGTGGTGATTAGAGGAGTGGAACGGTGAACATATCGCAGAAGTGTCAGTACGCCGTGCGGGCCATCCTTGAGTTGGCTAAGCGATACGGTAAGGGGCCGATCCCCATTAGCGAGATTGCCTCAAACCAAGCCGTGCCGCCGCGGTTCCTGGAGATCATCCTCAACCAGTTGAGGCAGGGGGGCTTTGTCGAGTCTCGCCGGGGGGTGCAGGGGGGATACCTGCTCCGAATCGACCCCAAGGAGTTGACCGTCGGTACGATCATCCGTTTCGTGGACGGCCCCCTGGAGCCGGTCAAGTGCATCGTGGGAAAGAGCAAACCCTGTCCCCTCAAAGGCCGCTGTTCCCTGATCGACGTGTGGTTGAAGGCCAAGGCGGTCGTCGAGGAAGTCTATGATGCGACGACCTTCCAGGACCTGGTAGAGAAGGAACGCAAGTTCGACCGCACCCGTGCGGCCGAGTACTGCATCTGAGGGCAAGGCCGTTTCACTTTCCGCTTCTCATTGAAGATGTCGCGATTCTTTTGTCGCCGCGCCTTTCACAAACCCGGGCCGTTCGTGCCCGTGGCAACCCACGCCAAACTGTCTACAATAGCGTTCAACCCCATCGACGGGTGGAACAACCGCCACGCAAAAAGAACGGAAGGTCAAGCCATGAAAGTCATCGCCTTCAACGGCAGCCCTCGCAAGGATGGCAACACGTTCCTCCTCATCAACCATGTGTTTGCCGCCCTGCGAAACGACGGCATTGACACTGAGGTCTATCAACTCGGCGGCGCTCCCATCCACGGATGCCGCGCCTGCTATCGATGCTTTGAAGCCAAGAATCGCCGATGCGCCTTCGACGATGATGTGGCCAATGAATGTATCGACAGGATGGCAAGGGCCGACGGCGTCATCCTCGCGTCGCCCACCTACGTCTCTGACGTAACCCCCGAGATCAAGGCGTTGATCGACCGCGCGTGCCTGGTGGGCAAGGGCAACGGGGGCATGTTTGGGCGTAAAGTCGGCGCGGCCATCGTGGCCGTACGAAGAGGCGGTTCGATCCACGCCTTTGACACGATGAACCACTTCTTCCTCATCAGCCAGATGATCATTCCAGGCTCGGCCTACTGGAACATGGGCGTGGGGCACAAGAAGGGTGAAGTCGAGAAGGACGAGGAAGGGATTCGGACCATGAAAATTCTGGGTGAGAACATGGCGTGGCTGCTGAAGAGGGTTGTGGACTGAAGAAGTCCCGACCGCCCAACCGTCTTATCCAAAGACGCAGATGAGTTTTTCGGGGGACAGCTCTAAGAAGCCGTGGCGAGCTTGACGCCCAGTGCCTTCAGATCGGCGACGGCCTTGCCTTCGGGCTTGCCTTTGACGAGGACCGACTCGGCCACCTTCTTCAACTTGAATGATTTGGCCACCGACTCGATGCTGGCGATGGCCTTGCCGCCGCCACCGTGGGTGAGGAAGGCGGCATAGGGCTTATCGGTGACTTGGTTCTGCGTGGGGTAGAACGCACGATCCAGGAAGTCTTTCAGCCCGCCGCCCATGTAGCTGAAGGCGTCGTAGGACCCCAGCGCTACGGCGCTGCAATCCAGCAGGTCCTGGGGTTGGGCCTCGAAGCCGGTCTTGACCACGACCTGGGCGCCCGCGGACTTGGCGCCTTCGGCGATGGCTTTGGCCGCCGCCATGGTGTTACCGGACATGCTGCAGTAGACGACCAGTACCTTTGACATGACGTTGCTCCTTTCCAATGGAAGACCGTTCCCGGGATGATGGTAAAGTGGTCTTAGGCCTCTTGTCGAGCCATAACCCTGCCATGCTACCTGCCCAAACCCATCGCCGGGGCGATGCACTCAACGATGAACCGCTCGGCCGGCGCGGTGAAGTGGCTGCCCCAGTGCCTCCAGCGAATCCACGCTGGACGCCAACGGAACGAGATAATCTTGTCGCACGCCGGTCCATGATACCCCAACGTCCCCATGGACGGCGTGTATACGCGGTCGGCCGTGCCCACCAGCAGCGTGCCCAACCCCACCACCATATCGAGCACCGATGAACTGACGATCACCGGTCTGCGGACGTGGCCGGCGGCGGGGTTCAGGTCGCGCCACGGAGAAAGCGCTGCCGCCAGCAGCACTAACGAATCCACCTGCACCTCCTTGGGGAGAAGCTCCACCGCCCGAACGGCCACGAAACAGCCACAGGAGTATCCGATCAGATGAATCGGACGGTCCGGGTGGGTTTGGCGCAGTTCGATAAGGCGATCAGCCAACCGGCGCGCCTGGCGGTCGAGGAATCCCCGCGCGGCGATGGTGGGAAGGACCAGCATGGCTCGCCAGGTTGGATCCCATGCCCAGAATAGGAATTCGCCGCCGAATCCCGCGCGTCGCAAGCCGGCGGCGGTCTCGCATCGTCCCCACCGCACACCGAGCCAGCGAAGCGGCTCGATGAATAGCACGATCCCTTTGCGGGGATCCCCGGCCTCGACCGGCTTGGCTCGCAGTGCCGCCAGCAGGCGAGGCAGGACATAGACACACGCCACAGCCACACCCAAGCACCACAGCACCAAACGGCCCGTTAGGAATTGCGGCATGACCGGAGTCTAACGGGCGATGAGCCGTTTGACCATCCAGCGTTCCGCGATCAAAGACTGATCGCCGTATCCCAGCCACGGGTCGGCTACTGTTTCGTCAGTTCGTACAACCCATGGCCGATGGAGCGCAGCCTGCCCTGACGGACCAGTTCCTGCCAGACGGATTCGGGCCACTCGATCGGCGGAGTGATGGCGGCGGCCACACGCGAATCCGTGCCCTTGGACAGCGGGTTGTGGCTGTTGATCTGCGATTCTTCGTCCAGACGCGTCAGTGCCAGCCGTTTGCGGAACGCCCGCAGGGCACGCTTGCAGGTCTCCGCGCTGGGGGCGTCGGCGTGCGGCAGCCCGGCCGTCGCGGCAGGGGCGCGAAGCTGATCGATCAGCTCAGTCAACTTCACCACGTCGCGCATCCCCACGACATGCGTCACGCGCTCGGAAGGCACGTCGGTCTTCTGCAGCAGGTTGTACACCTGCTTCCATTCGCCCGCGGCCCGACGAGGATCCTCGTAGCCCCGGATGGCGGCCAACAGTTCATCGAGTTTCGTCACTGTGGTCGGGTCGCTGGTCATGCGAGGGCTTTGCTTTCAGGCCTTCCTGATTTCAGCCGCCACGGCTCGTGCCTTCCGAAGGGCAGCGTCCTCCAGAGGACTTCCCCCGGAGTCGCCCATCACATCGCAGTCCCCATTGGGGTGGCAAATCGCAAAGAAACTCAAACCGGAACGCGGCAGTCGTTTCCGCAATGCCGTTTCCATGCGGCCTGCTTCTTGGGAGCCTGATACCGTGACAAGCTTGTAGTGATATTTGGGGACGGGTGGTTTTTCTCTGCCTTTCACGGTCATTGGGCTCCTTAGTCACGTCTTTGCGAGCATATGGGCCGGCGGATAGATCACGGCAGCACTAGAGCCCCCCGGCAAACGTCTATGCGGTGATCGCATTGTCCTCGTCGTATCCGTCCTTGTCAATGATTCGGCCCGTCCGAAGCGTGCTCTTCGTCTTATCCAAAGACGTTTCCGCGCGGAAGTAGCTCCTGAGCCATCTCTAGGCTTTTGTCGCGTTGGGTCCATCCGGATTTCAGGGACAGGCGGGGTCGAGCCTCTTGAGTTCATCGTCGGACAGGTGAACCTCCAGGGCCCCGAGGTTCTCGCGCAGTTGTTCCTCGCCGGAGACGGAGAATACCGGCACCGTGACCGCGGGGGTCCGACGGATCCAGGCAAGCACAAGCTGGTTGGGCGTTATGCCCTTCTCCTGCGCGAGTGCCCGCAGCGCCGCCAGGCGTACGGTGCTGTCGGCCCAGACATAGTGGGACGGAAGGGCCTTGTGGCTCTGCGTATAGGCGCCCTTGAGCAGCGGCGTATACGCCATGAGCGTCACGTGTTCGGCGCGGCAGAAATCCAGCAAGTCCTCGTCGGCGGCGACCTGGGGCGTGAAGTCCGCACCGGGTCCGGGACGCAGATAGGTATATCGCTGCTGGACGCAGCAGTACGGCGGGTAGTCGTGCTTAGCCGCCAGGTTGCGGGCAGCCTGAATCCGCCAGGCGCGGCAATTGCTGACGCCCACGTAGCGGACCTTTCCCTGCCGGACGAGCTTGTCCATGGCGGCCAGCGTCTCCTCCAGCGGCACCGCGCGATCGTCCCGATGCGCATAGTACAGGTCGATCGTTTCGACCCCTAGGCGCTCGAGGCTCTTTTCACACTCGGACTGGATGACGCGGCCCGCCAGTCCGCCTTCGACGCCGGGGCAGGGAAATCCGACCTTGGAGGCCAGGAAAACGGTGTCGCGATGGCCCCGTTGCCGCAGCCATCGCCCGATCACGGTTTCGCTGCCGCCGCCGGGGGATTCGGGGTCCTTGCGGCCGTAGATGTTGGCCGTGTCGAGGAAACTTCCCCCGGCTTCTACATACAGATCCATCAGCGCCCAGGACGTTGGCTCATCCACCTTCCCTCCGAAGTGCATCGTCCCTAGACAAAATTCGCTGACGGCTACACCGGTGGTTCCCAAAGGCACCTTGTTCATCGATGGTTCTCCTAGCCACATGTGGCTGTCCGAGGCCGCGGCGACCTGGCGGGATTCCGAAACGTCCTCTGGACCCGGCCCCGTTTGCTATCGAGTGAACCGTCGCGCCATGGCCACGACAAACGAGGCCATCAGAAACGCGCCGATGATGGCTTCCAGGCCGGCCATCAATCGCAGATTCCCCGCCGGCAGCAGGTCGCCATACCCCACCGTCGTGAACGTCACAATGCTGAAGTACAAACAGTCCCACGGGTTGTGCGTTATCACTACCTGACCGGAGGCGCTGGCTATCGCAGACTCTACGATCCCGTAGTGGGCGTAGTACGCCGTGCACCCCAGGATGACTATCAAGGCCCACCCGATGATTCGAGGTATGCGTTCGCCGTACCCGAAGACGAGCCTGCCCAGCAGGAATCCCAGCATGGCGAGAATGACCCTTCCCGTCCCGCGGATGCCTCTCCAGGCACGGTGCGGGATCGTCTCACCCTTGTCGCGAGGCCCGACCACGTCTTTCCAGGCTCGCTTGAGGTACACCCACCAAAGGGTGCACTGCTCCGCATAGTGGTACTCGCCCGCCAAGTGGTAGTCTCCCCGGTTCGTGGCGGACTGCTTCGCCAGCCTGTACGCTCCGGCCCCTTCACTGCGCAGGCGGAAAGGAAGCTGACCCTTGTCGTGCCCACCGGGCAGCCCGACCACAAAGACCCCGCTCGACATGGCGTGCTCGAAATTTACGCGGTCGCTGAATCGGGCGGAAGAGAAATCGGCGTGCCCGCTGAACTGCGCGAAGACGAATTCGGCGCCGCAACTGAACTGGGCGGAACCGAACGAGGCGTGGCCGCTGAATTTGGTGACCCAGAAACTCGCAAAGTCACTGAATTGGGCGTCTAGGAACATCGCGTGGCCGTCGAACTGGGTCCCGACGAAGCTCGCGTTGCCTTTGAACTGGGCCGCGACGAAACTGGCCGGGCCGCTGAACTGGGCCCCGACGAAACTCGCGTCGCCGCTGAACTGGGCCTCGTCGAAACTCGCGTGGTTGCCGAAGCAGGTGTCGAGGAAACTGGCGTCGCCGGCGAACTGGGCCTCGTCGAAACTCACGTCGCCGCTGAACTGGGCCTTGCAGAAGCTCGCGTCGCCCTTGAAGGTCACTCCGCCGAAGCCCTGGCCGTCGGGGTCCGGAGGAAAGGTCACGCCGTCGAAGTTGCCCTCTCCGCGGGCGGCTTTGGCGCGGGCCTCTTGCCAGAAGGCCCGGGCCTCGTCTTTGGCGAACTCCTGCTTGGGCCGGCTCGGCTCTTGGGGCATTTGACGAGTCCCTTTTTTCAGTTAGCCAATTATCGCCGGTGGATACGGCAGTTACCCCGCGACGTCAAGTGTTTACTACTCGTTCCCTGGCTTGTCCGTCATAGCCCGTAGGGCGAAGGCGGATGCCTCTTGCCTGTCTTGAGTGTGCACAAAGGGGGTGCAAAGCGGCGGAGGTTTGTTATAGTTTATGCCCCTACGATTGGTTGGAGAGCGTATGGCTTCCGGTACGGTGACGGACAAATTGCGTGGCCGGACGTTGTGGATTCCCCGCATGACGTACGCCGGCGCCAAGATGATGGCGGCCGTGTTCCGCTCCATCGGCATCGACGCCGCCGTCACGCCCCCCAGCGACGACCGCACGCTGGAGCTGGGCGGCTTGTACAGCAGCGGCGAGGAATGCTACCCCGAAAAGGTCACGATGGGCGACTTCCTGCGGATCATCCGCGCCAAGGACTTCGACCCCGCCCGCACGGCCTTTTTCATGCCCACGGCCGAGGGGCCGTGCCGCTTCGGCCAGTACGGGCCGTACCTCAAGCTTGTGCTCCAGGAACTGGGCCTCCAGGACATTCCCATCATCTCGCCCACCAGCAAGAACAGTTACGACGGCCTGGCCGATCACGCCCCCGACATGATCCGGCACCTGTGGTGGGGGCTGGTCGCGTCAGACATTGTGCGCAAGATGCTGCTGAAGACCCGGCCCTACGAGACGACCGCCGGCCTGACCGACGCCGCCTACCAGCGCAGCCTGGACCGCCTGGAGGCCGTCGTCCAGCGGCCGGACCTGTCGTCCGGCGACCGCCTGGCGGGGATCGTCGAGGCACTGACGATGTCGCGGGATGAGTTCCACGCCGTCCCAGCCCACTACACCAAGGACAAGCCCCTCATCGGCGTGGTGGGGGAGATCTTCTGCCGCCTGAACACTTTCAGCAACTCCGACGCCGTCCGCAAGATCGAGGCCCACGGCGGTGAGGCTTGGCTCAGCGACGTCAGCGAGTGGGTCTGGTACACCAACTGGTCGCAGAAGTGCCTGCTGAAGCGCGACGGACAGACCTTCTCCCTGGCCATGCTGGCCGCGATGGTCAAGAACGCCGTGCAGCGCCGCGACGAGCAGAAGCTGCTGGAACCGTTCGCCGACGATTTCGTCGGCTACGAGGAGCCGCACGACCTCTACGAGCAGGTGCTCAAGCCCGGCTGGCCGTATCTGCCCGCCGACGGCGCGCTGGGCGAGATGGCCCTGTCCATCGGCAAGAGCGTGTACCTGTACCGCAAGGGCGTCGACGGCATCGTCGACATCAGCCCGTTCTCGTGCATGAACGGCATCGTCTCCGAGGCCGTCTATCATGCCCTGGCCGCCGACCACGACGACATTCCGGTGCGGAATTTCTACTTCGACGCCACCAGCTCCAACATGGACCGCGACCTGGATATCTTTATGGAATTGGCCGTCAACTACCGAAAACGAAAGAAACAAATTCGCCGCTGGCCGGCGTTCTTCTTGGACTAAACTTAACCGACGGATCATGCAACGGATTGACCAGGACATTTTAGCCTCGCCTCCAAGGCCGGCCGAGAATCGCCAGGCCGATCCTTGGAAGCCGCTGGCCGAGCTGCGGCAACGGATCGGACAGTTCGCCCACACCTACGCCGCCTTGCCCCTGGACACCCAGGCCACCTGCCCGACGTGCCGCCGGGTGGTGCCCGCCCGCTTCGAACGCCTCGGCCGCCAGGTGGTGCTGAGCTTTCGCTGCCCCGCCTGCCCGCCGCTGGCCCAGGTGCACGACGACGCCATCTGGACCCACCGCGTCGGCGATTTCCCAGGCAGCGCCGAACGGACCTTCGGCGGCCATCGCGTCCAGCCGGTGCTGCGCCGCCTGCCGCGGACCGTCGAGACGCTGTGCCCCGAATGCAGCGCGACGGTGCTGGGGCGGTACTTCGTGGAAGATGGGGCCGTGTTTGTCGAGAAAACCTGCCCCGCCCACGGCTATTTCCGCGACTGCATCAATAGCGACGCGCTGCTGTATTCCAAGGCCGCCTGGTGGAGCTACGAGGAGCTGGCCGGCCTGGAGCACCCCCACGTGCCGACGAAGCATTGCCCCGGCGATTGCGGCCTGTGCGGCCAGCACCTCTCGTGCGCCTGCCTGGCGCAGATCGACCTGACTAACCGCTGCGACATGCGATGCCCGATCTGCTTCGCCAACGCCGGCGCCGGCCGGCCCGTCTCCCAGCCGCCCTACGAAGAAATTATCCGCCAGCTCCGCGTGCTGCGGGACCTCAAGCCGCTGCCCTCCACGGCCATTCAGTTCACCGGCGGGGAGCCCACGGTGCACCCGGACTTCCTGCGGATCGTCTCGGCCGCGCGCGACATGGGCTTTTCGCACATTCAGATCGCCACCAACGGCCTGCGCATCGCGGACCGCCGCTTCGCCCGCCAGGCCGCCGAAGCCGGGCTGCACACGCTGTACCTCCAGTTCGACGGCGTCGGCGAGGAAGCCTACCGCCAGACGCGCAACTATCCGGGCATCTGGGCCAAGAAGCTGGCCGTCCTGGACAACTGCCGCGACACCGGTATGAAAATCTGCCTGGTGCCGACGATCCTGCGCGGCGTCAACGACAACCAGGTGGGGGAAATCTTCCGCTTCGCCGTCGCCCACGCCGACGTCATCAGCGCCATCAGCTTCCAGTCGGTCTCCATCACCGGCCGAATCGACGCCGAGCAGCGCCGCGCCATCCGCTACACGTTGGGCGACCTGGCCCACGGCATCGCCGAGGCCTCCGGCGCCAGCCCCTTGCGCGACATGTTCCCGCTGACTATCGTCGTGCCGCTGTCGCAAATCTTAGAAGCCCTCACGGGCCGGCCCAAGGTCCAACCCAGCTGCCATCCGGATTGCGCGTTCGGCACGTACTTCCTAATCTCCCCGGAGGGCAAGGCCTATCCCTTCCCGCAGGTGATCAACGTGGAGGGCATGTTCAGCGAGATGAACCGCATCGCCGCCGCCATCCGCCGCCGCGGGCGGGCGACCTGGCTGGACCGCTGGCGGACGCTCCGCATGTTCCGCCGGCACTTCAACGCCGCCGCGGCCCCGCCGGGCCTGACGGTCAACCGGTTCATCCGCTCGCTGCGCGGCCTGGTGGACAAGCACGTCGGACGCGGCGAGGGCGAACAAGCTACCTACAAGACGCTGCTGTGCGCCGGCATGCACTTCCAGGACCGCTACAATTTCGACGTCCAGCGGGCTCGGCGCTGCGTCATCCTGTACTCCACGCCGGGCGGCGTGTTCCCCTTCTGCACGTACAACTGCGGGCCGGAATATCGCCCCGTGGTCGAGGGCTGCTACGCCGCCGCGGGCCAGCCTGCCGCCAGGGCGGCCGGGGCCGCCGAATCGGCGGCGGAGGGTTCGGCATGATCGCCCCGACGCATAGTCGTTGCGGCACCACCGTGCGCTCGTACACCGCCGCGGCGGAGCATTCCACGGCCGCCGCGATCGGCAAGCAATACGCCGACGACTTCCCCGCCTCCGTCAATCCCGATAAGCGCCCCGACCGCACCGACGATGGCCAGGTCAGCAGCGGCGCCGCCGTCCGTAGCGGCGGCCGCCGGGGCGACCAGGTCACGCCCCAGCCGCTCCAGATCGACTATCACCATCCGCTGGAACGCTGGCTGAGCACGTCGCCGGGCCGCTGGCTCCTGCGGCGGCTGTCGGCGCCCGGCCGCGACGGCGTGACGGCCCTGGAGCGGATCGTCGCCGGTTACCGCGATCCGGCGCTGCCGCTGGGCCGGCGGGTGAAGTATTGGCTGCCGCACCTGCTCATCGATCGCCTTCGCGGCCGGATGGACGTGCCCGCCTTCCGCCGCCGCCTGGCCGAGCACGCCCCCACGCTCCGCGGCCTGGTGATCGTCGCCCGCTCGCTGGCGGAATACGGGCCGCAGGTGCCGCAGCGGTTCGTCGCGCCGCTGTTCGTCGTGTGGAACTTCACCAACCGCTGCAACCTCGCCTGCCGCCATTGCTATCAGGACGCCGACCGCGCCGCCCACGACGGCGAGCTGAGCCTGGAAGAAAAGCTGGACGTGGTCGATCAGTTGGGAAAAGCCTACGTGCCGATGCTGGCGATTTCCGGCGGCGAGCCGACCGTCAGCCCGCACCTGGTCCCCGTCCTCCAGCGGGCTAAGCAGTACGGCATGCACGCGACCATCGCCACCAACGGCACGACGATGACGCCGGAGTTGGCCGCCCGATTGGCCGAAGCGGGCCTGCGCTACGTGGAAATCTCGCTGGACAGCGTAGACGAGGCCCGCCACGACGCGTTCCGCGGCCAGAAGGGCATGTGGCGGCGTGCGGTGGCCGGCGCCAAGGCCGTGGTCGCCACGCCGGGCTTGCGGCTGGGCATCGCCATGTGCGTCCACCAGGACAACGTGCACGAAGTGGCGGACATGATCGCCTTCGCGGAGAAGCTCGGGGCCGGCTGCTTTGCCCACTTCAACTTCATCCCGGTGGGGCGCGGGTTGAAAATGACCCGCGGCGACATCACCCCGGCTCAGCGCGAGCAGTTGCTGGCGCTGCTGAACGCCAAGATGCAGGCCGGCGGCATGGGCGTGATCTCCACCGCTCCGCAGCTCGGCCGCGTGTGCCTGGCGGGGGCGGCCGTGGACGGCGGGCGGGTGACCTGCTCGCACGCCGGGTCCGGCAGCGGCGTGAAGGCCCGCGTCGTGGCCAAGTACCTGGGCGGCTGCGGGGCCGGACGCACCTACGTGTGCCTGGAGCCCAACGGCGACCTGACCCCCTGCGTGTACCTGCCGCACCGCGTGATGGGCAACGTCCGCTCGGCCGGCCTGATCGACATCTTCCACCGCAACGCCTTCGCCGAGATTCTCAATGACCGCTCGCGACGCCTGCACCACTGCGAGGTGTGCGCCTTCCGCAATTATTGCGGCGGGTGCCGCGCGAGGGCCGACGCCTACTTCGGCCAGCTCCACGCCGGCGACCCCGGCTGCATCTTCAACGACAAGCACTGGCAGGCGCTGGTGGCCGAGGGCGCCGCGGCCGAAGGGCAGCAGGCGGTTACTTCACTTCACTCAGCTTGACCCACCGTTTCTCAGCCGCGGCGACGGCGGCGGCCTCCAGCACGCGCTGGGTCTGGTAGGCGTCGGCGAAGTCCGGCATCGGCACGGTGGGGGCCTTGCCGGCCAGCATCCGCAGGATGTCGTAGGCCATGTTGGTGAAGCCGTGCTCGTAGCCGATGATGTGGGCGTCCGGCCACCAGGCCGCGGCGTAGGGGTGGTCGCCGCCGTGCGTGCACAGGATCGTCGTCCAGCCCTGTACGGCGCGCGGGGCGGTGGCGTCGTAGTACTCCAGCTCGTTCATCCGCTCGAAGTTGAATCGCAGCGCGCCCTTGACGCCGTTGATCTCAAAACCGTTGCGGTTCTGGTTTCCGGTGGCCTGGCGGGCGGCCTCGAACGTGGCCATCGCACCGCCGCTGAACCGCGCCAGGAACGCCACGGCGTCGTCCACCGTGACCTTGCCCGTCTTGGCGGAACGTTTCAGGCCGGCTGCGATGCCGCCCGCGGCGGAACCGCTCATGACTCGGCGGCGCTTGATGAACGTCTCGGCCATCGCGCCGCAGACGGCGGTGATCTCCTGGCCGGTGACGAATCGCGTCATGTCCACGATGTGGGCAGCCAGATCGCCCAGGGCGCCCGAACCGGCCTGGCGGCGGTCGAACCGCCACGCCAGCGGCACGTCCGGGCCGGCCCAGTCCTGCAGGTAGAACGCCCGCACGTGGCGGATGGGGCCGATCTTCCCCGTCCGCACCAGACTGTACGCCAGCGCCACGGCCGGGCAGCGGCGATAGTTGTACCACACGAACGTTTTTTGCCCGGCCCCGGTCCCGCCTTTAGCCTCGGCCGCCAGGTGCGCCATCTCCCGCGCGTCGGCCAGCGTCCCGGCCAAGGGCTTTTCGCAGGCCACGTGCTTGCCGGCGGCCAGGGCGGCCTTGGCCATCGGCAGGTGCAGGTGGTTCGGCGTGCCGATGTCCACCAGGTCGATGTCGTCGCAGGCGACGACGGCCCGCCAATCGGTGCTGAAGTACCGCCAGCCCCACCGGGCGGCGAAGGCCCGAAGCTTGGCGGCGTCGCGGCCGCAGATGGTGTGTAGTACCGGCACCGCCGGGAGGTCGAAGAACTTGCCCACCTGGCTCCAGGCGTTGGAATGTGCCCGCCCCATGAACGCCTGGCCAAGGAGGGCGACGCGAAGACGATTGGGATGCGACATGGCGGCTCCTTTCAGCCGGAAACGGCGATTATCTAAGCACGGCGGGGGAGCGGCGGCAAGGGCGGGGATATACCTTGCAGACTGGACGGCGGCCCGTCCGATAATATGTTATTAGGCGTGCGTTCAGCCGTGGCGCATGGACGCGCTCATGCCGATTGCGGCATGAGACAAGCGGAAGGACTGCGCACTCTGCGCACTAAAGATGCCAGGACTTCCGGCCGGTGAGGGTGCGTTCTGCGCACGTCGTAAGGAACAGGACGGTCGTGATTATGGCAAGGAAGCAGCAGGCTGATTCCGGTCCGCATGGCCACGGGGGGTGGAGGGCCGTGCGGTACTGCGCCGCGTTGGTGCTGGCGGGGGCGGTGGTTTTGTGCTGGCTGAGCCTGCTGACGTATTCGCCGCAGGACCCGCCCTCACCGGCCGTGTATCCGCCGCAGCGGCCCGCCAACGCCGCCGGCGTCGTCGGGGCGTACCTGGCGTACGTCCTGCGATACTGGCTGGGCGGGGGCATCTACATGGGGCTGGCGTTCGCCTCCGTGGCGGCCTTCATCCTGGTGCTGGGCGGGCGGATTAAGGCCATGCCGTGGCGCATCATCGGCGTGGCCATCCTAGTCGCCGCGGCCAGCGCCGCGGTGTACCTCATCAAACCCATCCCCGCCGACGGCGTCACCGTCGGGCCGGCGGGGGTTCTCGGCACGGCCGTGGGACGGTTCGTGCTGTCGCGGTTCGCCCAGGCCGGGGCGTGGGTGATTATTATCATTTCCCTGTGCGTCGGGCTGCTGCTGGCGGCGGAGAACCTGGTCCTTCAATTGCCGCGCCTGGGCCGGAAGGTCTGGGAAAAGCGCGGCGAGATTCCGGCGGTGGTGGAAGCCGTCCGCGCCCATCTGCCCAACGGCAAGGCCGCCGAGCCGGCCGCCAAGGAAAAAGAAAAGGAAAAAGCGCCCGCCCCCGCACCGCGGGTGGCCGTGCCCGTGCGATTGCCGCCGCCGGTCGCCAAGGCGCCGCTTGCCGCCAAGCCGTCGCCGCGGCCGCCGGCGGTTCGACCGAGCTCACCGCAGGCCGCACCGGCCCGGCCCACGCCCGGCAAGATCGCCCGCGGCCAGGACGGCAAGGAATACGTGTTGCCGTCGCCAGACCTGCTGGCCGAGCCGACGTCCAATTATCTGGAGCTTCAGGAATCCCAGGCCGCCGAGAAGCGTGCCGTGCTCCAGCAGACCCTGGCTGACTTCGCCGTGGGCGCCGAGGTGGTGGGGCACATGACCGGCCCGGTCATCACGATGTTCGAGCTGACGTTGGCGCCGGGTGTGAAGGTCTCGCAGGTGAGCAACCTGGCCAACGACATCGCCCGCGCGCTGGCCGTGCCGGGCGTGCGCGTCGTCTCGCCGCTGCCGGGCAAGGACACCATCGGCATCGAGGTGCCCAACCTCCAGAAGGAGATCGTCCGCATCCGCGAGCTGATGAAGTCCGCCCCCGACGCCGAAAAGTCGATGCACCTGCCGCTGTACCTGGGCAAGGACGCCAGCGGCTCGGCCATCGTGGCCGACCTGGCCTCCATGCCGCACATGCTGATCGCCGGCACCACCGGCTCGGGCAAGAGCGTGTGCATCAACTCCGTCATCATGGCGCTGCTGATGACGCGGACGCCCGAGCAGGTCCGATTGATCCTGATCGACCCCAAGATGGTCGAGATGGCCGCCTTCGAGAACGTGCCGCACCTGATGTGCCCGATCGTCAACGACATGCGGCGGGCCGAGGACATCCTGGAATGGGCGGCCGTCAAGATGGACGAGCGCTACGAGCTGTTCAAGGAAGCGGGCGTCAAGAACATCACCGGCTACAACCGCCTGACGAAAGAGGAAATCTACCAGCGCCTCGGCGCCGCCACCGAGGAGGAGCGCGCCCAGATCGCCACGCGCCTGTCGTACATCGTCATCGTCATCGACGAGCTGGCCGACCTGATCATGAGCTCCAGCCGCGAGGTGGAGACGTACATCATCCGCATCGCCCAGAAGGCCCGCGCGGTAGGCATCCACCTGCTGCTGGCCACGCAGCGGCCCAGCGCCAACGTCGTCACCAGCCTCATCAAGGCCAACATGCCCTGCCGCATCAGCTTCCGCGTCGCCAGCCGGCTGGAAAGCCGCATCGTGCTGGACCAGAACGGCGCCGAAGTGCTGCTGGGCCAGGGCGACATGCTGTTCCTCCAGCCGGGGACCAGCAGCCTCATCCGCGCCCAGGGCACCTACGTGGACGAGGGCGAAATCCGCACCATCATCGGCGCCCTGCGCAAGGGCGGGGAGCCGCAATACAGCACGGAACTGATGCGCCTCAGCGCCTCGCCGCTGGACGGCGGCGACGGCGAGAAGGACGACCTGTTCGACCAGGCCGTCGAGATCGTCCTGGGGACCCAGCGGGGCAGCGTCTCGCTGCTCCAGCGGCGATTGCAGATCGGCTACAGCCGCGCCAGCCGCATCATCGACCAGATGGCCGAGGCGGGCCTGCTGGGCGACTACAAGGGCAGCCAGGCCCGCGAATGTCTGGTGACCCTGGAGGACTGGCAGGCGATGAAAGGCTCCATCGCCGCGGACCACTCGGGCGATTCCGCCGCCAACGGGGAACCGACCCACGCGTGAGGCCGCTAGGCCGGGCGATTCGCCGAAAACCGCCGGACCGGAAAGGACCGTCGTGGACCGGACCAAGGAACACGCCGACCTTGCAAGCACCGCCACCGAATCGGCGGCCGCGGAGCAGTTTTCTGCGACGGCCGCCTCGCCCGCGGCGGCCGAGGCGCCTCGTGAGCGCCTTTGCGTCGGCTGGGTGGCGGGTCCGACGACGGTGGAGGAGTACGGCCGATCCCTCCAGCCGCTGGCGATCGGGCTGATGGACGAGTTGGTGGAGGTCCTGGCCATCTGTCCGCAGGGGGCCGACGTTCAGGAACTTCCCAGCCCGCCAGTGGAGACGATTTTTTACGGTCCGTCGCGGCGGTGGTGTTTCGACACCGGCGCGGTCGACGAGTTAGTAGAGGAGCTTCGCCGCCGCAAGGTGCGGCTGTTGCACGCCCTGGACGCCGGCGCCTGGAAGCTGGCGTCGGAGCTGGGGAAGCTGGCGGGCTTGAACGGCATCGCCGGCAGTCTGGACCTGGACGACCATCGCATCCTGGGCCACCTGGGCGATTCCGCCGCGGCGGTGCTGGCTGCCTCCGAGCCGATCCGCCAGTCGCTGCTGGTCCATCGCGTGGCCGAATCGCGGCGGATCGAGTTGGTCCGCCCGGGCGTGTATCAGGTCCGCAAGCCCACCTGCTTCTTGGACGCTCGCCTGCGCGTCTCGATCGTCGCCGGCGGGCCGATGGACGAGTTTGAGCCTTTCGAAGCCGTGATTCGCTGCTTCGCCGCGCTGCGGAGCGGTGGGCGCGACTGCGTGTTCTTCCTGATGGGCGAGGGCCGGGCCGAGAGACGCCTCCGCGCCCTGGCCGAGACGCTGGGCGTGCGGGCAGACCTGACCTTCGTGGACCGCCAGTCGCCGCGGTTGCTGCCGGGGATTTTCAAGGCCGCCGACCTCTATGTGGCGCCCGTGCCGGACCGCGGCATCGACGTGCCGTGCCTGCTGGCCCTGGCCGCGGGCGTGCCGGTGCTGGCCGCCGGGCAGGGCGCCAGCGACTTCCTGATCGACGGGCAGACGGCGCTCCAGTTTATGCCCGGCAACGCGGCCGATCTGACCGCCAAGCTCACCGCGCTGCTGGACGATCACGCCAAGGCCGCGGCCCTGGCCGACGGGGCGTTGAAACACCTGCGGCGCGAGCACAGTCCGGCGGGGGCGGTGGCGGCCGTGACGCGGATCTACCGGCAGGTGGCGGCCGCCCCTACGCCTTCAGGGGCACTCCAAAGCTCTTGAGCAGCCTGGCCAGCTCCGGCCGAAGTGATGCACTCAGCGGCGTCAGCGGCAGGCGCAGCTCCTCGCGGATCATCCCCGCCATGGCCAGCGCGGCCTTGATGGGAATGGGATTGGTCTCCACGAACAGGCCGCGGAACAGCGGGAAAAGCCGCAGGTGCTGCGTGCAGGCGTCGGCCAGATCGAAGTTGGCGATGTGGTCGCACAGCGTGCGGATCTCCGCCGGCAGGATGTTGGCCACGACGCTGATGACGCCGCTGCCGCCCACCGCGCAGAGGGGCAGCGTGAGGGAATCGTCGCCGGAAAGGATCGTGATGTCGCAACTGGCGGCGATCTGGCTGGCCAGGTTCAGGTCGCCGGTGGATTCCTTGACGCCGACGACCATCTCGATGTTCTCGTACATCCGGGCGACGGTCTCGGCCGTCAGCGCCACGCCGCAGCGGCCAGGGATGTTGTACAGCACGATGGGCAGACCGATCTCGGCGATCCGCGCGACGTGCTCGAACATGCCCTGCTGGGTGGGCTTGTTGTAGTAGGGGTTGACGATCAGGCAGCCGTCGGCGCCGCAGTCCTTGGCGTGGCGCGTCAGGTCTATCGCCTCGGCCGTGGAGTTGCTGCCGGTGCCGGCGATGACGGGGACCCGCCCGGCCGCACGCTGAACGACAAACTCGATGACCTTGTGGTGCTCTTCGTAGGTCAGCGTGGGGCTCTCGCCGGTGGTGCCGCAAGGCGACAGGCCCTGCACGCCGCCGTCGATCTGGAAGTCGATCAATTTGCCCAGGGCGCCGTAATCCACCTGGCCATCGGCAAACGGCGTGACCAGGGCCACAATCGCACCCTCGAATCTTTTGCGTTCCGGCATTTTTTGCATGAAACACTTCTCCCGGGCTAGCCGCCCTTGGGGCCTGCCCGCCATGCCGGCGGGCGGAGGGAAGATTATATCCCCCCAGACGGGGGTCTCAAGCGCCGCCGGTCAGTCGGGCGACGAATTCCTTGGCCGCCGCGACGAAGGCGCCCTGGCGGACGTCCTTCTCCAAGAGGGTCAGCGTGGCCGCCGGCGGCTTGCCAAGTAGTTCGGCCACGTGGCGGAAGGTGCGCTTATCGCCGCTGCCGCCCATCGTGCAGAAGGCGCCGGCCTTTTTTATGGCCGCGCCGTGCCGCGTCAGGTACGTCCGGATGGCGGGGGCCATCGTGAAGGCCCACACCGGCGTGCCCAGGACGACCAGGTCATAGGCGCCGGGGTCTTTTTGCGGCGGGTCGATGTCCGCCAGGCGCTTCAGCGTGGCGTCCTTGCCGGCCAGGATGTAGCCCATCGCGCCGCCGCGGTCCTTGCGGTCGTGGAGCTCCTCGACGTCCGCCCCCAGTTGTTCGGCCAGGACGCCAGCGACCGTGCGGGTCACGCCCGTTCGTGAGTAATAGACGATCAGCGTCTTCATGCGCCACCTCCCTGAATTGCGGCCGGCGGGACCGGCAGTCCTAGCCGGCGGCCTTGTCCAGCAGACGCTTCATCTCGGCCACGGCCTGGCGCATGCCGACGAAGACCGCGCGGGAGACGATCGAGTGGCCGATATTGAACTCGGTAAAGCCCGGCATGGCGGCGATAGGCAGCACGTTGTTGTACGTCAGCCCGTGCCCGCCGTGGACGATCAGGCCGGCGGACAGGCCGGTCTCCAAGCCGCTGCGGATGGCCTCGACGGCCTTGGCCACGGCAGGGCCGGTGGCGTTGGCGTAGGCGCCGGTGTGGATCTCGATGGCCTCGCAGCCGGCGTCGCGGGCGGCCAGAATCTGCTCCCGCTGAGGATCGATGAACGCGCTGACGACGATCCCGGCGGCTCGCAGGGCGCCGGTGACCTTCGCGACGCGGGCCGCCTGGGCCCGGACGTCCAGCCCGCCCTCGGTGGTAATCTCCTGGCGGTTCTCCGGCACCAGCGTGGCCTGGTCGGGCTTCAGCTCCATCGCGATGCGGACGATTTCCTCCTCCAGCGACATTTCCATGTTCAGCTTGCAGCGGACGGTCTGCCGCAGCAGGTGGGCGTCGCGGTCCTGGATGTGGCGGCGGTCGGCGCGGAGGTGGAACGTGATGCAGTCGGCCCCGCCCAGCTCAGCCTCCGCGGCCGCCCAGACCGGATCGGGCTCCACCGTCCGCCGGGCCTGGCGGATCGTGGCGACGTGATCGATGTTGACTCCAAGTCCAGCCATAGGCTCTCCGAAGGGTTCTTCCCGCCGCGGTGCATTTTACGTAACCGCCGTCGCGACGCCAGCAGGATTCAGGAAAAAGGTTAGAGGTGAGGCTTCGCTGTAGGAAGGTCACTTTCTAACCTCTAACCTCGTCGCGTGTCTGGACCGCGGACAGAATGTTTACGCTCAGAGCGAACGGAACCCAAACGGGACCAAGAGCACAAAAAAAGGGGGCGATTTTGTGCCTCTTTTGAGACACTCCATCGCCCTTCGCCTTGGTAGGAACCCGTCGCCTCAAAGAGGAGGCTTATATCGTGCAAAGACCTCGGAGGAGGAGAGACCGAGGCATTTCCAGCGGGCGCTCATCTCCACTGTTCGCACGACCAACGGATTTCCACCGTGAGAAACCTCTTACGACCGAGTTGCCTCAGGAGGAGGAGGAAGGCAACTGCAAGTGGGCGCTTATCTCCAATTGCAATGGTCGTCGCTCCAGAGGTTCCTCTTTTTAGACAACCCTCACGTTTGCAGGCGGCTCTAGTCTAGCTCGAACCGCCACAGGCTCCAGGCTCACTGGCGACCTGCCGCTCTTTGCCCTGACAGGGCTGCTCCCTCCTTCCAAATCTTGTTCTTGGCCGGTGGCGTGATTGGCGATCGCTCGCCATTGTGAGGAGGCTACCGGCCTGGTGAGGAAGTTGGCGCTATTCTCGCGGGCGGCCATCTCGTGTTCCTCACCCCCGAGGTCGCCTACGACCGTCAAAGGGCAGCGAGGCCATCGATGCCGCATCCACTGTAAGGTTTGCCCAGTTGTCTCCGGATCATCGCTGGTGGCCAGGATCACCGCCGCCACGGGCTCCCGTGGGGGGTTCTCCAGCACATCGTAAGTACTGCGATAGGTCCGAAGACAACCTGTCTTCACTTTTAAGAACTCTCGTCCGATCTCCTCTGCCTCGTCGCAGTCACTGCAGACCATGACGATACACAGATTCGATCGGGCCGGCCTCATCGCCGGGACCCGTGCTTCAACATCAGGCAACATCTCCCTTCCTTCCTTACTACTCGCTCCGCTACACAGTAGGAGCAACGCCGGTGCCGAAGAGGAAAATTCCGAATCGACATTTTGTAACTCACTACCACAAAAGGAGATAGAAATTTATTTTTCTCTCGCCCCTCTGGCACAACGCCCTGGAGAGCCTCGCAGACTGCTGCACGATGCTACAGGTGACGCCGCCGCGTGCTACACAGTGTTTCAATCTGGGCCGCTGCTGCCGCCGCACCCCAGGACTTCCGGCACGGGGCGTGCCACGCGAGGGCTCGCACGTCGCCCGGCCGGCTTTGCAAGTGGCGGTGCGTCGCGCAGGAGCGCGCCTATCATGTCTATTAGGATAGGGCAGGACGGGAAAGATTTTCCGCCGGCGTGGTTGCCCACGCGGATTTCCGTCGCAGGTTCGCCAGAGAGAAAGGAATAGCGATGACCAGCCTGGATAATCTCCAAACGGCCTTTGCCGGAGAGAGTCAAGCCAACCGCAAATACCTGGCCTTTGCCGACCAGGCTGAAAAGGACGGCCTTCCTCAGACGGCCAAGCTGTTTCGGGCGGCCGTCGAGGCCGAGACGGTCCACGCCCTGGCCCATCTTCGCGCCATGGGCGGCCTGAAGACGACGGCGGAGAACCTCCAGGCCGCCATCGGCGGGGAAGCCTACGAGTTCCAGAAGATGTACCCTCCCTTCGTGCAGCAGGCCCGCCAGGAGGCCAATCAGGCGGCCTTGACGTCCTTCAAGAACGCCCTGGCGGTGGAGGAGATCCATCACCGGCTCTATTCCCAGGCCTCCCAGGCCGTCAAGGCAGGGAAGGACTTCCCGCCCACGAAGGTTTTCGTCTGCCGGGTCTGCGGCAACACGGTGTGCGGAGGGGCGCCGGATAAGTGCCCGGTGTGCGGATCGGCGAGGGAGAAATTCCGGGAGGTTTTCTAAGGCAACGGCGTCGGAGGGAGAGGCCTTAGCGGTCCAGGCCCAGCAGGCGGATCTTACGCTGGAGCGTCGTGCGGTGGATTTGCAGGAGCTTGGCCGCGGCGGAGCGGTTGTACTTGGTCAGCTCCAATGCCCGGCGGATCATGTCGGCCTCGGCCTGGGCCAGGTTGAGCGATTCGGGGCGCTCCGAGCCGGCGTAGCGGCCATTGCCATTGCCGTTGGGCGTGGGCAGGGAAGGTTCGGTTGCGGCCGGGGCCTGGTCCTCGTCGATTTCCTCCCCGGTCGTCCTGGGGATGGCCGCCAGGCCGGCGTCGTCCCAATCGACGGCGTCGGGCATCATCGGCGACACCTTGGCGGCGTACAGTCGCTCCACGTAGCCGCACAACTCGCGGACGTTCCCCGGCCAGGGGTACCTCAGCAGCGATCGACGCAGCGGGGCGTTCAGATGGTAGGGGGGCATCTCGTAGAGCTGGGCGTAGTATTCCAGATAGTAGTCCAGCAGCAGCTCGATGTCATCCTGCCGCTCCCGCAACGGCGGGATGACGATGCGTACGACGTTCAGGCGGTGATACAGGTCGGGCCGGAACTTGCCCTCGGCGGCCCGGCGGGCGAGGTTGCAATTGGTGGCCGCGACGAAACGGACGTCCACCCCGATGGGCTTGGCCGCCCCCACCGGCGTGACCTCCCGCTGCTGGAGCAGCCGCAGCAGCTTGGGCTGGAGGTGCAGCGGCAACTCGCCGATCTCGTCCAGCAGCAGCGTCCCGCCCTCGGCGGCCCGGACGATGCCCATCGTGTCGGTAGCCGCCCCGGTAAATGCGCCCCGCACGTGGCCGTAGAACTGGCTCTCGAACAGGCTGGAGGTGATGGCGGGGCAGCTGACGGGGATGAACGGCTTGGACGACCGCTTGGAGTAGGCGTGGATTCTCCGTGCCAGGAGTTCCTTGCCCGTGCCGGACTCTCCTTCTAACAGTACCACGCAGTCGTTAGACGCCACCGCGTCGGTGAGCTTCAAAATGTTCCTGAATAGAACACTAGCACCGACGAGGACCGTGCTTCCGACCGCGAGGCCGCCTTGCAGTGAACAGCTGGCAAGGCACGGATGTGTGTCTCCTCCTACGTCTTTCATCCGAGCACAGCCTACTTCTACCACAAGAAGTTACGGATTAGCCTCCGTGCAACCACTCAAGATATGCACACCTGAGTGGAGATAAGCGCCTCACGTTCCACCAATATAGCCGACCCTCCCGTTTTTTGCAAGACCAAAAATAGGGTCCGGGGGGAAAGAAACTCATCCGCCGGGGCCGCCGTATCCCCAGCGGCTGCGATTGGGTCCTGTGGCCAGTAAATGCCACATCCAAGGCTATGGGAAATATAAAGTTATGGCTTGCGTCCTTTTGAGCAGATCTGGGGCGAAAATTTCACCGCCCAAAGCAGATTTTAGGGGGTGGAATCTTTAGCTTATTCTTCATCGTCCAGCCGCACGACGAGCAGTTCCCAGCCATGGGCGGCCGTGGGTTGGGAGGCGTGGGGGGGTGTGAACTCCTGGCCCGGTTCGACGATGGTAATGAGCACCTGGGCCCCCTCAAAACTGGTCCCCTGAAAGGCGTGTGAGAAGCTGTGGATAAGCACCTCGGCCGAGACGCCGTACAGCATCCCCACGATCATCTCCAGATGCTTTATCTGGCCCAGACCTTGTGCGTCGGCGATCTGCTTCAGTTGCGGCCAGAGGTCTTTGGCCAGCCCATGCTCGTGCATGATTTTTCCTCGCCCGCCGAGGGGTGCCACGGCTGCGTAGCGTGCAGCCGTGCTAGGACGGCTGTCGCAATTTTTCTTCCACCAGGGCCACGGCCGCCTTCAGTAGTTTATCAAATTCGCGATCCAGGGCGGGACTCAAACCCAGTCCGCGGGTCACCTCGGCCGGCTGGACGGCCAGGATGACCACGTCGTCGGGGGCGGTGGAGAATTGGCGGCACAGCCGCAGCGTCTCCACGAAGGGCATGTCGTGCAGGCTGATCCGTCCGGCGGAATCGTCGGCCAGTTGCAGGGGGCCGATGAGGCGATGCTGGCCGGCGGGCAGGCCCATCTCGGCGGCGTCAAAGACGATCAGCCGCCGGGCCGACTCGATCACGCCCATCAGGTTCAGGCCCCGGGCGCCGCCGTCGATGAACTCCACCTCCGCCGGCCAGCTCTTGGCCTGGCGCACGGCCTCCAGCAGGCGGACGCCCAGCCCGTCATCCCGCATGAGGAGGTTGCCGATGCCCAGGACGGTCAGCTTGGTCATGACGGACTTCCGATGTGCCCGGCGAGGGCCGGTCCCCTCGCGCCGAGCGCCTTACAGCGTGCCCTTAGTGGAGGGAACCTTTTTCGCTTTGGCCTTGGCCCGCAGGGGGTCGATTTCCTTGGCCATGCGCAGGGCCTGGGCGACGGCTTTGAAAATCGCCTCGGCCACATGGTGGTCGTTGCCGCCGTAAGGGACGTTGATGTGCAGGTTCATGCCGGCCTTGGTGGCCAGGCGGCGGCAGAACTCCTCGACGAGCTGCGTGTCGAACGTGCCGATCTTGTCGCCGGCGAAGCGGACGTTGAACACTACGGCCGCCCGGCCCGACAGGTCCATCGCCACGTTGGCCAGGGACTCGTCCATCGGTACCGACGCCCAGCCGAAGCGGCGGATGCCCGCCTTGTCGCCCAGCGCCTTGGCCAGCGCGTCGCCCAGGCACAGAGCCACGTCCTCGGTGGTGTGGTGATCGTCCACGCGCACGTCGCCCTTGGCCGCGACGGCGATGTCGCAGCCGCTGTGCGTGCCCAGGTGATCCAGCATGTGGTCCAGAAACCCCACGCCGGTCTTGGCCTTGACGTTCCCGGCCCCGTCGAGGTCCAGCGTGATCTCGATCTGAGTTTCCTTGGTCTTGCGGGTGATATGGGCGGTACGGTTTTTCATAGGTCGAAGTTCGGAGGTCGAAGGTCGAAGGGCAAGCAACACCAACCGACCTAGGTTGCTCTGATATTATCCTTGGTTATGCCTCGTAGGCTACGGATGAGGCCCTTTATTATCCTTTGCAACTCGTTGATACTGTCTATAGGACTGACGATTTGTACCTCTGTGAGGAAACCCAGGCGTCGAGAGATCAGCAACTGTGTTTCCACTTCATTAATCGATCCTAAAGCCATGTCGAGGAACCGCAGGTAGTCAGCCCGGCCATATCGGCCGAAACCCTCCGCGATGTTGCACGGGACGCCTACAGCGGCCCGTCGCAGTTGTGCCGTTAGACCGAAGCGCTCGTCTGCCGGCAGGTGCGAGGTGATGCGGTAGATGGCCTCGACAAGGTCCATCGCCTTCTGCCAGGCGATGAGGTCTTTGTAGTTTGCCACCTTGCCCACATTCCACCCACTTCGACCTACGACCTACGACCTACGACCTTCGCCTCGTCAATTGCCGCCAACAGTGCATCATTCTCCCGCTCCGTGCCGACGCTGATCCGCAGCTTGTCGCGGAGGCGGTCTTCGTTGAAGTATCGGACCAGCACGCCGCGGGCCTTGAGGGCTTCAAAGACGCCGCGCCCGTCGCCGCCCGGCACGGCCACCATCAGATAGTTCCCGCCGCTGGGATAGACTTTCAAGCCTCGGGCGGCGAGTTCCTTCTCCAGGCGGCTGCGCTGCTGGCGGATGAGCTTCACGCAGCGGTCGTGGTATTTCCGGTCGGCCAGGGCGGCGGCGCCCACGGCCGCCGGCAGCGGACCGACGTTGTAGATGGCCTTGGTCTTCAGCAGGCCGGCCATCAGCGCCGGATTGGCCAGGCCGAAGCCCAGCCGCAGGCCGGCCAGGGAGTAGGCCTTCGACAGCGTCCGCAGCACGACGACGTTGGGGCGGTCGATGGCCAGCTTGGCAGCGTTTTGATCGGCGAAGTCCACGTAGGCCTCGTCGAGCACTAGCAGGCCGCTCAATTGCCGCGCTAACCAGTCGAGCTGATCCGGCGTGGCCGTCGCGCCGGTGGGACTGTTGGGGTTGGCTATGAACGTCACGGCCGCGCCCGTCGCCGCCAGGGCCTCCAGCGGCAGCGAGAAGTCCTCGTTGGCGGGCACCTGGATGCACGGGGCGTTCTCCACTTGCCCCTGCGTGAAGTAGAAGGGGAAGGTCGGATACGGATACGCCACCGCCCGGCCCGGCCCGGCCACCGCGCGGGCGATCATGATGATGAGGTCGTCGCTGCCGTCGCCGGGCAGGATCCAATCCTCCGCCACGCCCATCAACTCCGCGGCGGCCTTGCGAAAGCAGCCGACCATCGGATCGGGATACAGGCGCAGCGACGCACCGTCGAACTTCCGCATCGCCGCCAGCGCCTTGGGCGAGGGCGGGTAGGGGTTCTCGTTCTGGTTGAGCTTGACGACCCCGCCCATGTCGGCCGGCTGATCGCCGGGCACGTAGGCGTCCATCGCCTCGATGTTGTCCTTGAAAAAGCTCATTTACGTTTTTTGGTTTTCGGTTTGGGTTTAGAGCTTGTCCTCCGTAGCCCCGGCTTTGCCGAGGGCGAAGGAGGATTTCGGATTTCGGACCTGTCCTCCGAAGCGGGCTTGCCCGCGAAGGAGGATTTCGATATTCGGATTTCTGCCGTACGTGCATGTGCGGTCAGGCCCTCGCGCGTGGCGAAGTCGCGGACGTCCTTTGCGTCAGCCGCCAGAGCAGCCTTGTTGTACCGCACGATGCTGGAGGCCTTCAGGAAGTCGTTGCAGCTTAGTGCGCCGAAGAACCTGGCCGTCCCGCCGGTGGGCAGCACGTGGCTGGGCCCGGCGACATAATCGCCCAGCGGCACCGGCGTGTATGGGCCGACAAAAATCGCCCCGGCGTTGCGAATGCCGGCCAAAACCTTCTCGTCATTGGCTGTGATAATTTGCAGGTGCTCGCTGGCGAAGTCGTTGGCAATGTCGCACGCCTGGGACATATTTTTTGTGACGATGATTGAGCCGTAGTCCTCAATGCACGCCTTCGCCGCCTTCGTGCGTGTGATCGTCGGGTCGGCCAGTTGTTTGTCGATTGCTGCGGCCACGGCCTTGGCGAGCTTTTCCGACGGCGTAACCAGGACGGACGATCCGGGATTGTGCTCGGCCTGGGCGATCAAATCGACGGCAATCCACTCGGCTTTGGCAGTGTCGTCAGCCACGATCAGCACCTCGCTGGGCCCGGCGGTGCTGTCGATACCCACCAGACCAAACACCTGCCTTTTGGCCTCGGCCACGAAGGCGTTGCCCGGCCCGACGATCTTGTCCACCGGCCGAACCGTTGCCGTGCCGTAGGCCATCGCACCTATCGCCTGCGCCCCGCCCAAGCGGTACACTTCCTTGATGCCCAGCAGTCCCGCAAGGGCCAGTACCAGACCGTTTATTTCGCCGTGGTCCGTCGGCGGGGAGCAGATGGCGATCTCTTTCACCCCGGCCACCTGGGCCGGCACGACGGTCATCAACAGGGTCGAGGGATACAGCGCCCGCCCACCCGGCACATACACGCCCACGCGGTCGATGGGTATGTAGCGGACCGAAAGCTTCCGCCCTTTGCAACGCAGGGGGGCAGGGGCTTTGACTCGGATGCGCTTTTGATAGCGGCGGATGTTGGCTGCGACGCGGCGGGCCAAGGTCATAAAGGCCGAGTCGGCTTGGGCAACAGCCGCTTTGATACGTTCCGAAGGTACACGCAGGGTTGTAGGCGTCAGCTTGACGTCGTCAAGCCTGCTCTCCCAGTCCACCAGAGCCTCATCGCGGCGGGTACGCACTTCTTCTAAAATCTCAGCCACTTGGTTGCGTACATTGATGCCGACCTTCTTCTCAGATGGCAGGATGAAGCTTCGCAGCCGATCCCGCAATTTGGCGACCTTGGCGTCGAAATCGGCCTGGCGGTAATTAATGATCTGAATGCTCATGTCGGACCTCACTGTAATGGCCCACTGGGGGCTTTGCAACGCAAACGCACCTGCCTGCCGGCAGGCAGGCCTCAACAGGGAACTAAGGAAACTCGCACGAAAAAACAGGATAGAGAGAAAATGAGAAGTACCGGGGCTAGGCCCGGTGGTGGGCGTGTCGAACCGACATGATTTTTGTCAGCCTCATGACCTGCTCATGCTATCGCTAACGCGGCTGGCGGTCAAGGCTTTTCACAAGCCGCGGCGGAAAGAGGATAGGTCGAAGGTCGTAGGTCGAAAACTATCTACCGGCCAGCATGTTGGCCGGTAGACCATATTAACCCGTTGGCCAGTTAACAAGTCAATCAAGTAACCGTAACCTATGGATTTAGCTCAAGTTTTGTCGAATGTTTACCGAAATGAACATTCATAAATTAGCGTGTTGACTTTTGGCAACAATTTAGGTAGGAAAAGGCGCATAGCCCATGCGCAAGAAAAAGAATGACGGTCAAAAGCTTGCATGGCTGGCGTTGGACCTGCTGCCGCAGGCGGTCTTGATCGCTAGGGGCGGCGGGGCGGTCATCTTCCGCAATCAGGAGGCCGCCAGGGTCTTGCCGCCGGGCGATTGCGTGTCTGAGGTGCTCCGCGATGGCGAGGGGGCGCCCCTGGATTGGGCGTCCGACATGGCCGCCCTTCCGCAGGAACCGGCCGGCCTGGTCCACCCAAACGTCTCCCTGGCCGGGGCGGGCGAGCGGCGGCTGCTGGTGGACGTTCACATGCGTTGTATCTCCCCGCCGGAGCCATCCACCCGGCCGGCCGGTCGGGCAGGCAGGTTGCCGGAGGCGGGCGATTCGCTTGTGCTGGTGGTGGTGGAGGACGTCTCGCTGCGTGCCTCGGCCGAGAGGCGTCTGGCCGCCAGCGAGCGGCTGACCGCCCAGGCCAAGGCCGCCGCCCGCATGGCCCATGAGCTGAACAATCCGCTGGACGGCGTGCTGCGGTACGTGGGTCTGGCCCAGCGGTTGTCGGCGGGCCAGGCCGGCGAGCACCTGGCGGCCGCCAAGGACGGCCTGATGCGCATGGCTGAGATCATCCGCGAGATGCTGGACGCCAGCGCCGCCAGCCGGGGATATCGCCAGCCGCTTGCGGAATTGCTTGACGAGGCCGTCTCGGCCTTCGCCCCACGCGCCGAGGCGCTGGGCGTGCGGGTCGAGTGCAGCACGGCCGAGGGGGCCGACACCGCGGTCGATGCACGGATGTTCCAGGTGTTCTGCAACGTCATCAAGAACGCCCTGGACGCCATGCCCTCCGGCGGTGTGCTGGCGATCCGCACGCACGTCGCCGACGGCCAATGCGTCCTGACGTTCGCCGATACCGGCTGCGGCCTGACGGCCCAGCAGGCCCGGTGCGTCTTTGAGCCTTTTTACACCACCAAGCCCGCCGGCCAGGGGGTGGGGCTGGGGTTGACCATCTGCCGCGAGGCCGTCACGGCCCTGGGCGGGGCGATCGCCATCGCGCCGGGCGCCAAGGGCGGCGCGGTCGTGACCATCACGCTGCCGACCCGCCAACCCGTGCCGGTCGGCGGCCAAGGAGACTAGCGCATGGCCGGCGAGAACCGCGAACAACCGCCGCAAAACGCCCCGCCGGGGCAGGGGCAACCCAAGACACGCATCCTGCTGGTGGACGACGATCAGATCGTCCTGGACAGCCTGGGCAGCTTCCTGCGGCTGGACGGCTACGACGTGACGGCAGCCACGGCCGTCGCCGGGGCCATCGACTGCCTCCAGGCCAGCCGCTACGACCTGGTCATCACCGACGTCTCCATGCCCGGGGCCGACGGCTTTGAGCTGCTGCGGCACGTCAAGGCCCACTGGCCCGACGTGGTGGTCATCATGATTACCGGCTACGGCACGATCGAATCCGCCGTGGAGGCCATCAAGCAGGGGGCCTACGACTACCTGACCAAGCCGGTCATCGACGACGACGTCCGCCAGGCCGTGCGCCGCGCGCTTCAGCAGCAGCAACTGGTGGCGGAGAACCGCCGCCTCCGCGCGGCCATGGCCGGCCGCGGCGGTTCGGGCCTGATCATCGGCCAGCACTACCGCATGGCCAAGGTCTTCGAACTGATCGAGGCCGTGGCCGACAGCCCCACCACCGTGCTGATCACCGGCGAGAGCGGCACGGGCAAGAGCATGATCGCCCGCGAGATCCACGCCCGCTCCGCCCACCGCGAGGGGCCCTTTGTGGAAGTCGCCTGCGGCGCCCTGCCCGACACGCTGCTGGAAAGCGAGCTGTTCGGTCACGTCCGCGGCGCCTACACGGGCGCCGTGGCCGACAAGGCCGGCAAGTTCGCCGCCGCCGACGGCGGGACGATCTTCCTGGACGAGATCGCCACCGCCAGCCCGCAGCTCCAGGTCAAGTTCCTCCGCGTGCTCCAGGACCGCTGCTTCGAGCCGGTCGGCAGCAACGAAACCCGCCAGGTGGACGTGCGGGTGATCCTGGCCACCCACCACGACCTGGCGGCCGAGGTCCAGGCCGGGCACTTCCGCAAGGACCTGTACTACCGCATCAACGTGGTCAACATCGAGCTGCCGCCGCTGCGGGATCGGATCGGGGACATCCCGCTGCTGGTGGACGCCTTCCTGCTGAAGTACCTGGAAGGGACCGACAGGCCCATCGAGGGCATCACCCGCGAGGCCCTGGCGCGATTGCAGGGCTACACCTGGCCGGGCAATGTCCGCGAATTGGAAAACGTCATCGAGCGGGCGGTGGTGCTGTGCCGCAAGTCCCTGATCGACGTGGACGACCTGCCGCCCGTTTTTGCCACCGGCGCACCGCCCATATTTCCCATCCTCGCCCCGCCGGAGGCCGGCGGATCAGGGGCAGGGGCGGTGGCGGGTGCAAAAAACCTTCGCCAGGCCCTGAAGGAACCGGAGAAGAAGCTCATCGAGGCCGCCCTGGCCGCCAGCGGCGGCAACCGCCAGGCCGCCGCACGGCAACTGGGCATCAACCGCGTGACCCTCTACAAGAAGATGAAACGCTACGGCCTATTTTCTCGCTAAGTCTCGCTAAGCCTCGACGAAGTCTGCCCCCCGCCCCCTGTAGCCTTGCTGGAGAAAAAACCGCCGCGCGATGGGGGCGTGCCTTGTTTTTGAATTCGGTGGAACCCTATTTTTTACAGTAGGTTATGACAAAATACTTCCGGGGACCGCGTTGGGGGGAGGATCTCCACCGTGCTCTTGGTTAGATTTCGGATTTCGCCTTGACAAGTGAGGTGAATAGGGTACAATCAGGGGGTGCAAGTGGCTCGGCCAGGAGCAGGATGCATGTGGCCGGGACGCTTGGATCCAACGGAGCCCCGCCATGTAGGGAAACATGTGGCGGGATTTGGGTTTGCGACCTGCCTTAGTAAGGAAGGAGTTGTGTCAAGAATCTGTATCGGAGTGTCACTTCTCTTTCCCGCGACGTGTCTTGTGATGTCTTGTGGTCTTTAGGTCTTTCTTCTGAAAGGAAGGGTTATGATGAAGCAAATTGCAATTATGTGCACCCTGCTGCTCGCGGTGGCGACGGTCGCCAACGCGACGTACAGCTGGAACTCTGGCGCTTCTGGTAACTGGAGCGATTCCTGGACCGGCGGCACCAACAACGGCGGTAGCAAGAGCGTGATCACCTACGGTACGGTGAATGCCAACGTGAACACGGCTACCCCCAGCCAGGTTATTACGATTGGCGGCACCACCGACGGCGGTGGCACGCTGAGTATCGCCAATTCCTCCATCAACGTGATGGACTTCAAGTCCGGCTCAAGTGAGATTCTGGGCTTGGGGAACGGTGGAATTGGCGTGATTAACCTCAGCGCCGGCACCCTGGAAGTGGGCAATGCCTCCACTACGTCGCCCTACAACTTTGGCACGAGCGGCGGCCAGTGCATCATCTATGGTCCGACGGACGTCGCCACCGATGCCGGTGTGTTGAACCTGTCCGGCACCGGCATCCTCATGGTCGAAGCCCTGCGTCCTAAGAACACGGGCGACGGCAGCGTGTTCAACGGCACGGGTGGCTCCCTGTTTATCGGGACCGCCTCCAACGGCGGCATCTATGCCTTTGGTCTGCAAAGCGCCGGGTTGGGCTTCAACATGGGCTCGGCCCTCCTGAATCCGGGTGGCAACACCGTCGTCGGCACGATGATGGACGGCAATGCTTCTCGGAAGCAGGACCTGTTGGCCAAGAACGGCACACTTCAGTTTGACATTACCGGGGCCACTACGTTTGACACGATTTCGGCCTGGGGTAAGGTCTTCCTGAATGATCCGAACGGCAGCGCTGGAAACGCCACTGTGAGCATCAATCTGATTGGTTTTTCGCCGACCAATGGCGAGACCTTCAACGTCATCACCACGGGTGCCGGCGCAACGCCGGGCATCTTAGGTTCGGTGGCGAACATTGTTGATGCCAGTGGCAACAGCCTCGCCGGTGTTTGGACCGCTACTCCGATCGACACCGACAGCGATGGCACGGCTGATACGCTGCAGCTGACGTACATTCCCGAGCCGGCAACGCTGTGCCTGCTGGCCATGGGCGGATCGGCCCTGTTGATCCGGCGGAAACGCAGCTAGTCGCACGAAGCAGCAGTAACGCGAGCAGTTTGTAGCAGGTAACTACAAGCACGCCGGGCCCTTTTGTCAGCGGTCCGGCGTGCTTTGTTTTTTCACTTCCCCTGCAGGAGGTTTTTCGCCTTTTGCCTTTCGTCCTCCGCCGCGCGCCCGGATCGCCTGCCCCGGTTTGCCCGATTTGCCCCCCTCGGACGGATATCGTAGATTTCTCTTGCTAGGGCAAAAAGCCCATCGGCTGGGAACTACGCGTTCCTGGCCGATGGGGACGGAGTAAACGCAAGGCCCGTGGCAGGGAAAGCTCGGCAGTCCCGCCTTAGGAGGACAGGGAGATAGGGATGAAGAGGGTTGGCTTAGTCTTGGTTGCCCTGCTGATGCTTGGAACGGCTTCCAACGCGTCCAACACGTGGGTCGGCGGCGCCAGCGGCGATTGGAGCAATCCGGCTAATTGGAGCACCGCCACGCAGCCCAGCAGCTCTGAGACGGCGGTCATCAACAACGCCGTGGTGACGGCGGACGTCCCTGCGGCGTTTGGTCAATTAATCTTGTCCAACGTGGCCAATTCGAACGCCACGTTGCTGGTCAATAACCCCTCCGTGACCCTCGTCATCGCCAAGTCCAGCACGGAGGACGTCAGCGGCGCCTACGCCGATCCGGCGATCGGCACCCTGGACCTCCGTGCCGGCAGCGTTCGGGTGTACAACACCAGCGGCACCAACGGCGAATACCGCCTGTCCCACAGCTACACGGCGACCTGCCAGGGGACCATCAAGCTGTCCGGGGTGGGCATTCTGGACCTGGACGTCCTGAGCAAAGGCGACAAGGCCGCCGTGAATTCCACGTTCGTTGGCACGGGCGGAACCCTGATCATTCGCAATCAAATCAACAAGTTCGGCCTGGTTTCCGGCGGCTATTCCGGCTTCCATCTGGGCAGCTCCCTGCTGGCCCCCGGCGGCATCGGGACGGTCGGGGCGCAGATCGGCGTGGGGCTGTCCCAGAACACCGATTTCTTCGCGGACACAGGCACGCTGGAGTTCGACATCGCCTCGGCCACCTCGTATGACCAGATCAAAGGCCGAGGGACCTGCGATCTAACGGACGGAGCGGCGCTGAGCGTGCAGTTTCTGGCCGGTTACACGCCAGCGGCTCAAGCGTCCTGGGATCTGTGGGTGCCCTATGATGCCAACTCCAGCGGTGCCGGAATTCCCACGCTGCGTGTGCCCACCGGGTACAACGCCGGCGATTTCAGCCTCGCGTGGCTGGATATGGTCAGCGACCCCAACGGATGGGCGGATACTCTTCGATTGACGTACGTTCCTGAGCCGGCGGCTCTGGTGATGTTGGTAGGGGGATTGGGCTGGCTGCTGATCCGCCGTAAAGCGGCCTAAATGGAAAGGGAGGGTCTGATCGCAACAGACGAGGGGTATGACAAGTGTTTGTTGTTGGGTGTAGCAGCAAGCGCGCCGAACCCAAAAGGGCCCGGCGTGCCTTGCTTTTAACCCCGCTTAGCAATCCGCGTCCGTGCCCTTAGTTCCGTACTTCGAACTTCGACCTTCGCACTTCGACCTGCCGTTAGTGGCTCCCCGTCCGTTGGGGCATGCCGTCGTCGCTGTCGTAGGGCCCGCCCTCGATGGGCCGGCCGGCGACCTCAATCCGCTCGACGGACGAGGCCCGGCCGCTGGCGGGGTCCACGGCCACCAGCAGGCCGCAGAGGCGTATGTCGCCCATGGCGATCTCGAAGTGCGCCGGCATGGACGTGGTCAGCGCGCTGAGCACGCGGTCCCGCCGCCGCCCCAGGACGCTGTTGTACGGGCCGGTCATGCCCACGTCGGAGATGCAGGCCGTGCCGCCGTCCAGGATTCGCGCGTCGGCCGTGGGAATGTGCGTGTGCGTGCCGAAGACGATGCTGACCCGGCCGTCCAGGTGATAGCCGATGGCGATCTTTTCGCTGGAGGCCTCGGCGTGAAAGTCCACGATGCGGACCTTCACGTCGGCGGGCATCTCGGCCAGCACGCCGTCGATGGCGCCCCAGGGCGAGTCGTTCTGCCCCATGTACATCTGCCCCAGGGCACAGGCCACGCCCACGCGGCAGGAAGACGACTTGGTCGGTAGGACCGTCCACCGCCTTCCGGCGGCCAGGGGCGAAAGGTTCGCCGGCCGGACGATGTGGTCGGAGCTTTGCAGCAGGGGGATGATCTCCTTCTTGCGGAAGGCGTGGTCGCCCAGCGTGACGGCGTCCACGCCGCTGCTCAGCAGCTTCTGGAAGATCACGGGGGTCAGGCCGCTGCCGCCGGCGGCGTTCTCGGCGTTGCAGACGACGAAATCTATCGACCGCTGGCGAATCAACTCGTCCAGCTGCTCGGTCAATACCTTTCTTCCCGGCCGCCCCACGACGTCGCCGATGCATAAGACGTTGATTGACATCCAAATGCTTTCTAGCCCCCAGACACCAAGCCCATTATAAGGCCGGCCGCTGGGAACGCCTACAAAATGGTCGCTAAATTTCAACGTCCCTTGCCAATAGGCTTGTAAGCCGCAGCGGCGGCGGTATAATTCCGCGTTCCAGCCTGCCCGTCGGCAGGCTGGTTTGTACCGACAGCCGCCGGAGGGGCGGCAGGAGAAACGTGTGGCCCATTCGCTTTCAGCTAAGAAACGTGTTCGTCAGAACGTCACCCACCGGGCGCGGAACCGCTGGCGCAAGGACAAAGGCAAGCAGGCCGTCAAGCAGTTCGAATCGGCCCTGCGGGCGGGCAAGCCGGATCAGGCGGCCGAGCAGTTGTCGCTGCTGTACAAGAAGCTCGACCAGATTGCCGCCAAGGGCGCCATCCATAAGAACGCCGCCTCCCGCAAGAAATCGCGACTGGCCAAGCGGCTGAACAAGCTGGCCAAGTAAGCGGCGCCGCGTGCCGCGCGAGGCGGTCCAACTCATGGGCGCCGGCAGCGGAAAGTACGTCAGCCGTGGGGGAGACAAGCTCCAAGCCGCCCTGGCGGCCTTCGACCTGGATGTTCGGGGATGGGTGTGTGCGGACTTCGGCTGCCACGTCGGCGGCTTTACTGATTGCCTCCTCCAGCATGGCGCGGCGAAGGTCTACGCCGTGGACACCGGCTACGGCACGCTGGCCTGGAAGCTCCGCCGCGACGGCCGCGTCGTCGTCATGGAACGCACCAACGCCCTGTATGCCGAACCGCCCGAACCGGTGGACCTGGTGACCATCGACGCCGGCTGGACGGTCCAGCAGCGCGTCATCCCCGTCGCTCAGCGATGGCTAAGGACCGATTCAGCCGGCCGGCCCGTCGGCAAGGTCCTGTCGCTGCTGAAACCCCAATACGAGCTGGCCAAGCTCCAGCAGCGCAAAGTTACGGCGGCCCTGACGACCGAGCAGGCCCGGGGCGTGTGCCTGGAAGTCTGCCAACGCCTGGCCGAGTTGGATTGCGGCCCCGTGGCCGTGGCGACCTCGGCCCTGACCGGCAAGGCCGGCGGGGCGGAGTTCCTGCTATTCTTCGAATTTGGGCCACCGCCGGGGGCGTCAACGGAGTAATAACTGTAGTAGCGATTTTGGAAGTGATATGGGATCTGCATCGCAGCCGCCCTTGGTGTGCCCATAAGGCTGGGAGGACGCTTGCAGAAAGGCTTTGGTTGACACCCATATATGGGCGGCTATACTCCCAGCCGTCCCATAGGTAGTAACGGCTCTTTCCCGAGGCGACCATGCAGTGCCCTTTCTGTGGCCAGGACAATGACAAGGTCGTGGACTCCCGCAGCAGCGAGGGAGGCAAGACGGTCCGTCGCCGTCGGCAATGCCTGGCCTGCACCCGCCGATTCACCACCTACGAGCGGCCGGAAGAGGCCGTGCGCCTGACCGTCGTCAAGAAGGACGGCTCGCGCGAGCCGTACGACAGGCAGAAGGTGATCGCCGGGCTGGAGAAGGCCTGCTCCAAGCGGCCGGTGGGCGTGGAGAAGATTCGCCAGATCATCGAGGCCTGCGAGGAAGACATTTTCCGCCACTACGACCGCGAGGTGCCCTCCAGCTTCATCGGCGATACGGTCAGCCGCCATCTGCGCGAGGTGGACAAGATCGCCTACATGCGGTTTGCCAGCGTGTACCGCAACTTCGACAACCTCGGCGAACTGATCGAGGAGGCCCGTGAGGTCAACCGGCTTCCGGCGGTCGGCAAGGATCAAAAAGAATTGTTTGAAGCGCCCGCCCCGGCCGCGCCGCCCGGCGGCAAGACGGGCCGGGCTAAACCGCGAGGCGGCCGGCCGCCCGCGGCGAAATAAATGAGGAAAATGAAGAAAAAGTCCTCATCGCTCCGGCCGCGGCGAGCCTCCGGCGCGCCGGGATCAGCGGAAAATAGTTATGAGTAAATCCAACAAGAAAGCAGCAAGTTTGCCGGTCGCCGCCGCAGCGGTCGCCGAGGCGCCGCGACCGGAATCGCGGTGGCTGGGGGCGACGTGGTTGCTCATCGCCCTGTTGGTGGCCGCGATTTCCATCGGCACCATCTGGGCCGAACCCCGACCCATCGGCGATTTGTTCGTCGCCCTGGCGGTCGGCCGGGACGCGATGAACGGCAAGCTGGGCAAGCCCGACGACTGGGCGTTCACCACGGAAGGCCGGGTGGCCATCAACCAGAACTGGGGCAGCCACCTACTGCATTACTGGGTGTACGAAGCCACCGGCCCCACGGGCCTGCTGGTGCTCAAGATGGCCCTGATCGCCGCGGCGGCGCTGTTTATCTGCCTAGCCGCCCGGCAGCGGGGCGTCGGCTGGCCGGTGGCGCTGGTGGTGGCGGCGGGGGCGATTGCCACCGGGCGTGCGTACATCGACCTGCGGGCCAACCTCACCACCCTCACGCTGGCGCCGCTGGTCTTGTGGCTGCTGTTCAAGACCCGTCAAAACGTGCACTGGATCTGGCCGGTCATGATTCTGAACGGCTTCTGGGCCAACGCCCACGGCGGATTCATCTTCGGCTTGGGCATGACGGGATTGTGGGCCGCCATGCTCTGCATTCAGCGGACGATCCTGCTGCTGCGGACTGGCCGTCCGGCCTCGGCGGCTCTGAAGCAGGCGCTGACGGAGCTGTGGCCCCTGCCGGTCGCCACGATCGGTTCGGTCGCCCTGGCGGGATTCGTCAATCCCTACGGTCTGACCAATCTGACGTTTCCCTTTACCATCCTGGCGCCGGCCTGGCTGAAGCTGAACGAATGGCAGCCGCTGATCGCGAACGTCGCTTTCGGGTCCACCTGGGGTCTGGGGACCACGGGGGAGTACTTCGTGGTCCTGGGCGTTTTGGCCGTGTTGCTGCTGTTTCGCGTGGCGGGAATTCCCGGCGTGCCGGCCAGCCACCTCCGCCGGCCGAACGTGCAGGAGGTCTGCGAGACCAGTTTCGATCTGATCCTGACGGCCGTGGTGGTCTACATGGCCTTCAAGGCCCGGCGATTCGTGCCGCTGTCGGCGATCGTGCTGGCGCCGTTTCTGGCGATACAGCTTCAATGGTTCGTCGATTGGCTGGACGGGTGGCGGCGGCTGATCGGCAAGGCCGTTCTGGTTGCCGGCGCGGTGGCGATGGCTGTGCCGCTGCTGATCCACGCGTACTGGCTTTGGCTGTATTACAATCCCAACAATCCTCGCGTGGCCACTCAGTCGGTTTTCGACCGGATGAGCGGTGTCAGCGTACAGCCGGTGGGGGCGGGCCAATTCCTGGCGGACAACCACGTCAGCGGCAGGGTTTTCAACGAGTGGCGATGGGAGGGGTACCTGCACTGGATATGCCCGTCCGTCAAGGTGTTCCTCGGCGGCCGCGCCCACATGGTTTACGATCCGGCGACGGACGATCTGGCGGGGCGGATCCTGGCCGGTCCGACGAAATTTACCCCGACGCCCGACAAATATCTGGCGGATCTAGGGGTGCACCTGGTCGTCGTTCCGCTGGACGACGGACACACCGGGCTGCTGTGGCAATTGATGGAGCGCCCCGGCGCGGCGTGGGCGTACATCTATTTTGACGGCAAGGACGTCGTGGCCGCCGATTCCGCCTGGCCGGCGACGGCCGAGCTGATCCATCGCGCGGCCGACGGCGAGTTGGTCTATCCCAACCCAGCCACGGCGGCGATCAGCCGGGCCATGGCGATAGCGGCCCCTTGCTCCAACCGCCCGCCCACCGAAGCGATGGAGGCGTTCCAGGCCGCCATTCGGATTCGCCCCACCTTCATGGCCTACAACGCGGTTCGACAGCTCGCCCTGCGGATCGAAACCCCGGCGTGGCAGAAAGAGTACTTCCAGCGGGAATACGACCGCCTGGAACAGATGGACTATCACGTGGCGAACGGCGTCGCCATCCTGAGGATGCGCGCGCAATTGGCGGACTACCTCTTTACCCTCTACCAAGCCGACGGCGATATGGCGCAGGCCCTGCAATGGGTGAAGGCCAAGGACCAGGCCGCGGCGGACTTCAAGGCCCTGGCGGACCGGTGGCCGTAATCGCCCGGCGAGGGAAAGGGGGCGGCTTTTTTGAGGTGGGTGAGGGAAGGTTCGGTTCGGGATCGCCCGCCCCTATTTGGCTTCCATCCAGTTGCGCCCCACGCCCACGTCCACCTTCAGCGGCACCGACAGCTTGATAGCGCCGCTCATCTCCGCGACGACCATCTCGCGCTCGGCCTGGACGGCCGCGGCGGGGACCTCCAGCAGCAGCTCGTCGTGAATCTGGAGCAGCATGCGGCTGGGGCGGTGCTCGTCGCGGATCCGCGCGGCGATGCGGACCATCGCCTGCTTGATGAGGTCGGCCGCGGAGCCCTGCACCACGGAGTTGATCGCCAGCCGCTCGGCTAGGCTGCGGATGGCGCCGTTGCGCGAGTCGATGCCCGTAATCCGCCGCCGCCGGCCGAAAATCGTCTCCACGTAGCCGTCGGCCTTGGCGGCCCGAATGCAGGCTTGCAGGAACTCCTCGATCTTGGGGAACCGCTTGCGGTAGCGGTCGATGAACTCCGCCGCCATCGTGCGGCTGATCCGCAGCGTCGTCGCCAGCCCGAAGGCCGTTTGCCCGTAGATGATGCCGAAGTTGACCGTCTTGGCCGTGCGGCGCTGCTCGGCGGTGACTTCCTCTGCCGGCACGGAGAACACCTCGGCCGCGACGATGCGGTGAATGTCCTGGTCGCGGCGGAAGGCCTCCGTCAGCGTTTTGTCGCCGCACAGGTGCGCCAGCACCCGCAGCTCCACCTGCGAATAGTCCGCCGACAGCAGCCGCCAGCCCTCCTGCGCGACGAAGGCCGAGCGAATCTGCCGGCCCTGATCGGTGCGGATGGGAATGTTCTGGAGGTTGGGATCGCTGCTGGACAGCCTGCCGGTGGTCGTGGCGGCCTGGTGGAAGCTGGTGTGCACCCGGTGCGTCCGCGGATGGATGCACTGGGCCAGGGCCGTCAGGTACGTGCTGATGAGCTTGGTCAGCTTGCGGTAGTCCAGCACGTCCGCCGGCAGTTCGTGCAGGGCGGCCAATTGCTCCAGCACCTTCGAATCGGTGCTCGGCCCGGTGGCGGTGCGCCTCAGGGCCGGCAGCTTGAGGTCCCCAAAAAGCACCTCGGCGAGCTGGCGGGGGGAGTCCACGTTGAACGTCTTGCCGGCCAGGGCGAGGATCCGCTCCCTCAGCCGGTCGGCCTGGGCGGCTAAGACGGTCTCCATCTTCTTGAGCACGGCGGCGTCCACGAGGATGCCAGTCCGCTCCATCTCCGCCAGGACCGGCATCAGCGGCATCTCCAGGCGGCTGAACAGATCGTCCAGGCCTTCGTCGTGCAGCTTGACGCGCAGCACGTCCGCCAACTGCCAGGCCAGGTCGGCGTCCTGGCAGGCGTAGGGGGTCACCTGCTCCAGCGGCACGGCGTCCATCGTGGTTCGCGTGCGCCCCCGGCCGATGAGGTCCTCGATGGGCGTCTTGCCGCGGCCCAGGAATTCATGGGCCAGGGCGTCCAGGCGGTAGGTGTCGCGGGAGGAATCCAGCACGTGGGCGGCGATCATCGTGTCGAACATCGGTCCGGCCAATTCCATGCCCGCCTCGGCCAGGACGATCAGATCGTACTTGAGGTTCTGGCCGATCTTCTCGACGGCCGGGTCAGCCAGGACCGGCCCGATGGCCTTGCGGACCTGCTCAATGGGCAGCGTGGCCGCCCCCAGCGGGGCCTTGATGGGCAGGTACACCGCCCGGTCGGCCTGCCAGCACAGCGAGATGCCCACTAGCTCCGCCCACATCGGATGGGTGGAGGTCGTCTCGGTGTCCACGGCCAGACGCTTGGCGCGGGCCAGTTGCTTGGCCAATTTTTGGAGCTCTTCCAGGCTGCTCACCGCGCTGTAGTCCGATTTGGCTGAGGCTTCTATCTTCTTGGGTGCCGGTTCGGGCGGCGCGGTTTTCTCAGCCGGCTGGTCGGCGTCTTTGGCGTCGAGCTGGTCCAGCAGGCGGTTGAAGCCCAGTTCCTCAAAGATCGGCCGGATGGCCTGGCCGCGGATGCCGGCGAATTCCATCGACTCCAGGCTCAGCTCGATGGGCACGTGGCGGTCCAGCGTCACCAGCCGCCGGGCCAGGGCGATCTGGTCGCCGCAGGTGCGAATCTTCTCCGCCAGCTTGGGCGACAGTTCGTCCAGATGCTTCAGCAAGGCCTCGATGGAGCCGTACTGGCTGATAAGCTTGGCGGCCGTCTTGGGCCCGACGCCCGGCACGCCCGGCACGTTGTCGCTGGCGTCACCGGCCAGGGTCTGAACGTCCACGGCCTGCTGCGGCGAGTAGCCCTTGGCCGCCTGAATGGCCGCGGCGTCGAGACTCTCGTCCTTCGATGGGTCGTACAGCGTCACGTGCGGGCCGACGAGCTGATCGAGGTCCTTGTCGCGGCTGATGAGCACGACGTCGATATCTTTTCCCGCGAACTTCTCCGCGGCCGTGGCCAGGATGTCGTCGGCCTCGTAGCCTTCCCGTTGCAGGATGGGGATGCCCATGGCGGCGACGATCTGGACGATCCGGCCGATCTGCACGGGCAGGTCGTCCGGCATGGGCTTGCGGGTGACCTTGTACTCGGCGTAGAGCTTCCGCCGCTGGAGCTTTTCCGCAGGCCCATCCAGGGCCATGGCCAGGTATGCCGGCTGGCGGTCGCGGATGAACTTCAGCAGCATGGAGCAGAAGACGTAGGTCGCCCGAACCGGCTCGCCGGCCGGGCTGGTCAGGGCGCGGAACGGCGCGTAGTAGGCGCGATAAATCTGCGAATGGCCGTCGAGGATGTAGAGCGTCCGGGCCATCAGGAAAGTCCGCGAAGGGTGACCACGGCGATCATGGCCGTCAGGCCGCGGCGGATCATCATGATCGCGATGGCGGCCAGGATCAACGCGGCCACTTTGGACATCACGCGCGAGCCCGTCCGGCCCAGCAACCGCTCTATCAGGTCGGCGCTGAGGAACACTAGGCACGCGATCGCCACGTTGACCACCACCGACAGCAGCGTTTCCCACAGGCCGTACACGTCCACCAGCAGCAGCGAGGTCGTCAGCACGGCCGGGCCGATGATCAGCGGCGTGCCCAGCGGCACGGCCCCCACCGTGGAGACCTGGCGGGTGAACTTCCTCTCGCTGACCAGGTCCACCGTGGAGATGATGAACAGCAGCACCCCGCCGGCCACCATGAAGTCCTGCACGGTCACGCCCATCAGGTTGAAGATGGCCTTGCCCAGGAAGATGAATCCGATGGCCACGCCCAGGGCCGTCAGGAACGATTGGAGCACGACCGTCCGCCGCTGGACCTTGTCCAGCCCCTCGGTGAGGTTCATGAAGATCGGCAGCACACCGATGGCGTCCACGGAGACGAAGATCGGCACGAAGGTCAGCAGGAAGCTTTTCATGGGACGGTTCCTTGGCGGCCTTTGCGCGCCAGACGCCGGCCGCGCAGGCATTATGTCCACTGCGCTGGGGATGGGCAAGGGGGCGGTCTTGGCCTACAATGGGGGGCCATGTCGCCTTATCCGCAAAAACGACTCCGTCGCCTGCGTGCCAACGCCACGCTGCGGGGGATGCTGGCGGGCGTGAGGCTGTCGGTCCAGGAGCTGATCGCCCCGCTGTTCGTGTGCGAAGGGGAGCACCGGCGCGTGGAGGTTCCCACCATGCCGGGCCAGTACCAGCTTTCGGTGGACGCCGCGATCCAGATCGTCCGCCGTTGGGCCGGCGCGGGCCTGCCTGCGGTGCTGCTGTTCGGCCTGCCGGCTCGGGCAAAAAAAGACGCCCAGGGCACTTCCGCCTGGGACGCCCGCGGGCCTGTGCAGCGGCTTTGCCGCGAGATTAAAAAACATTCGCCGGCCACGCTGGTCGTCACGGACGTCTGCCTGTGCGAGTACACCGATCACGGCCATTGCGGCGTGCTGGCCAAACGGGCCGACGGCTCGATGGACGTGGACAATGATTCGACGCTCCAGGCCCTGTCGAGAGTGGCTCTGTCGCACGCCGAGGCCGGAGCGGACCTGGTCGCCCCCTCGGCCATGATGGACGGGCAGGTGGCCGCCATTCGCTCGGCCCTGGACGGCTCGGGGCACGCCGGCGTCGGCATCCTGGCCTACGCGGTGAAGTTCGCCTCCAGCCTGTACGGGCCGTTCCGCGACGCGGCCGGGTCCACGCCGCAATTTGGCGACCGGCGGGGCTATCAGATGGACTATCGCTGCCCGCGCGGCGCCTGGGCCGAGGCGGCCGCGGACATCGAGGAAGGTGCCGACATCCTCATGGTCAAGCCGGCCGGGGCCTACCTGGACGTGATCGCCGACCTGCGCCGCCGGACCGATATGCCGATCGCGGCCTACCACGTCAGCGGGGAGTACGCCGCCATCAAGGCCGCCGCGGCCGCCGGCGCCCTGGACGAACGAGCCGCCGCGATGGAAATTACCACCGCCATCAAGCGGGCCGGGGCGGACCTGGTCATCACCTACTTCGCCGAGCAACTGGCCGTCTGGCTGCGGGAAGCGTGACGTTTCTCTACGCTTGTGCGGGGCGTTTGGAGGTCGACAGGAACACCACCAGCAGCACGGCCGCCAATCCAGCCAGGCCGGCCCCGATGCCGAAGGCGATCACCGGGCCGATGAACTTCCACAGGATTCCGAAGATCAGGCTCGCCGGCAGGGCCGCAAAGCCTATGGCCCCGTGATAGACGCCGTACGCCGTGCCGCGGTTCTCGGCCGGCACGAAGTCCGCGATCAACGCCCGCTCGACGCCCTCCGTCAGGCCGTAGTACACGCCGTAGGCCGCGACCAAGGCCCAGAACTGCCAGGTCTGATGGACCACCGCGAAGCCTAGGTACACCAGGGCGTACACGGCCCAGCCGCCGACGATCAGCGGCCGCCGGCCGATGCGGTCCGACAGCATCCCGCCGGGGAAGCTGGACGCCACCTTCAGGACATGCAGCAGAATCCACAGGCCGATGAGGTCGATCATGCTCAGGCCGAAGCGCTCCCAGCCGTACAGCACGATGAACAAATCGCTGCTGTTGCCCAGGGCGAACAGGACTACGATCCCCACGAAGACGTAGAAGGGCCGCGGCAGGCGGCGCCCATCCTTGCTGGTGATTTTGGCGTCGGTGGCGGCTGGTGGCGATATCTCGCGGACCTTGCTCACCAACATGACCATGGCCGCCAAGCCCGGAATCAGGGCGATGCCGAACAGCCAGCGCAGCGCGGTGACGACGTGATGATGGTCCTGCCCGCCGGACGTGCCCCACCAGCCGGTCTTGTCGAACAGTTCGCCGCCCAGGAAGGCGTACAGGATGGCGATGGCCACCAGCGGGCCGGCGATGGCGCCGGTGTTGTCCATCGCGCGGTGGAAGCTGAACGCCAGTCCCCGGTATTCCGGAACCACCGACTGGCTGATCAGCGCGTCGCGGGGCGAGGTGCGGATGCCCTTGCCGATGCGGTCGGCGAACTTCATGACCACCACCTGCCAGCCCGCCATGGCCAGGGCCATCATCGGGCGGAAGATCGTCGATAAGCCGTAGCCGACCACGACCAGCATCTTGCGCTTGCCCAACACGTCACTCAGCCGGCCGGAAACGAGCTTCAGCAAGCTGGCGGTGGCCTCGGCCACGCCTTCCATTAGCCCCACGTAGAACGGCGCCCAGCCCAGCGGCACGATGCCGGCGATGAACACCGGAAGCAGCGGGTTCATCATCTCGCTGGAAAAATCAGTCAGCAGGCTGACCAGTCCCATCATCAGCACGTTGCCGCGAATGGCTGAGCGCCAGGTGGGACGGTTCGTCAGGGGGGACGCCAGGTCGGGGGTGGGGGAGGCGGACATTATTAATGATGGCCTTTCTAGTGGGCTCCAAGTCGTTGGCGGATGTAAGTCGCACGGGCCTCGGCGCGGGCCGGTCCGTCCAGCTCCTGCTTGAGAATCTTTTGGAGGTGCGCCGGCTGGGTCAACAGGAAAATCTCGTTGACGGTCTTGATGTCCACGTCGCGGACCAGCCCGGTCGCGATGCCCAGCCGCACCAGCGACAGCAAAAACGTGGCCTCCTGGTTGCTCATCATCCTGGCCGACCGCAGCAGGGCGAGGCTGCGCTGGATTTTGTCCTCGACGGCCTTGCCTTGCCGCTCCCGAAGGATCTGGCGGGCCTGCCGCTCGTATTCCACGAATTTGGGGATAAGCCCGCCGGCGAACTCGTCGGCAATCTGCTCCTCGCTGTGGCCCAGGGAGGTCTGGTTGGAGACCTGGAAAAAGTCGCCCAACGCCTCGGTGCCCTCGCCGTACAGGCCGCGGACCTCCAGATGGAGCTCCTTGGCCGCCCGCAGGGCCTTTTCAATCTCCCCGGCCATCTTCAGGGCCGGCAGGTGCAGCATGGCGCTGAGCCGCAGGCCCGTGCCGACGTTGGTGGGGCAGGCCGTCAGGTATCCGTAGCGGCTGTGGAAGGCGAAGTCCACGTGCTCCTCCAGCAGGTTGTCCACGCGGAGCGCGTCGGCCAGGGCTTCGGGCATTTGCAGCCCGCAGCGGAAGGCCTGGATGCGGAGGTGGTCTTCCTCGTTGACCATGACGGCCACGGTCTCCCCGGCCGCGACGGCCACGCCGCGGGGATGGTCGGCGGCCGCGTGCTCGCGAGAGATCAGGTGGCGCTCCACCAGGAGCCGGCGGTCCAGGTCCCCGGCCGCGGCGAGGTCCACGTAGAGCATGGTCGGGGCGATGCCGGCGCCCAGGAGCTCTTTTTTCAGCCGCGCCTCGACGGCCTTTTTCTGCTCCTGTGAGCAGCGCGACAGGAACGGTTCGCCGGCCAGGTTGCGGGCCAGCCGCGCCCGGCAGGAGATGACCACGTCCTCCATCGGCCCGCTGCCGCGGAGCCATTCTCCGGCCTGCTTGGTCAAGTCGGCCAGCTTCATGAGGCCTCCAACTCCTTGATCTGGTCGCGGATTCGGGCGGCCTTTTCGTAGTCCTCGGCGGCGACGGCCTTTTTGAGCTCGGCCCGCAGGCGCAGCAGGGCGTGGTGCTTTTTCTGCTCCCCGCCGCCGCGGTGGGGCACCTTGCCGACGTGCTGGCTGGCGCCGTCCTGGGCGCCTTCGATCAGCGGCAGCATCGCCCGCTCGAAGGCGTCGTAGTCGTGCGGACAGCCCAGCAGCTTCTGCTGGCGGAACTCCCCGAAGGTCAACCCGCAGACATCGCAGGCCAGCGATGCATTTTCCTGCTCGCCGGAGGTGTGCATGACGAAGTCCTCCAGCAGCTCGCTGAGAGACATCTGCGATTTGACGAACACGCCCTCGGCGGCGGCGCAACTCTGGCAGAGCTGTTTCTCGACCAGCTTGCCGTCGGTGATGTCGGTCAGCAGGACCGTGGCGGGCTTACCGCATTTTTCGCACTTGTCCATGGCTTGCAAACCTGCCTGTCCGGTAGGCAGGTTGGATTGTACCGCAACGTCGGCCGCGGCGCACAGCGATCAGGGGGATTGGGGGTACCACGTGGCCCAGCACTCCTCGGCCTCGCTGACGGCCAGGTGGTGCAGGCCGGCTCCCCCGCCCAGCCGCCGCATCAGGGCACGGGCCAGAAATTCCGCCACCCGCTCGGCCGAGGCGCCGCTGCCGGCGGCGACCAGGGCGTTGAGGTCCTTGTCCTCCAGCTCGGCCGCCACGGCCGCCAGGGCCTTTTGGGCGATCTGGAAGTCGACGACCACGCCCGTGACGGGGTCCAGCCGCTCGGATCGGAACGCGGCGATCACGTTCCAGCCGTGCTTATGCGGGGCCTCGAACGTGCCGTCGGGCAGCCGGACCGCGTGGCTGGCGGTAAAGTGGCACTCCACGGATACTTCATAAATTCCCATTAAAACATTGTAGACACCCACCAGACTGTTGCATAGACCGCCGCCGGCCCCTATAAAATCGCTTTTGCTAGAACCGGGCGAGGGAACGCCCCGTAGCATTATGTATCGCGGGCGCTTAAGCTCACTCCCGGAAAAAGTAGTAGCTTGCCACGCTTGGCTTACGTTTTAACTAAGGATAGAAGGCTCGGAGCAAAGCATGGCCCATGACATCTTGAAGGACTCCGTCGAGGCCCAGACTGGTCGGACCAGCTTACTGATCATCGGCATCCTCATCGGCGGGGTGCTGATGCTGTGTTCCTACGTGGCCGACTGGGTCTTCGCCAGCCAGACCTTTTCCACCGAAAACGGGACTTTTAATTTCTACAGCGACCTCCTGGCGGTGTTGGGGACGATCCTGCTGGGCGCGCCGATCGTCATTCACGCCGCCCGCGCCCTGTGGCACGGCGAGGCTAACATGGACGAGCTGGTGGCCCTGTCGGTGTTTGCCGCCGTGGCCGCCAAAGACTACAAAGCCGCCGGCGCGGTGGCGTTTTTCCTGCTGCTGGCCAACCTCATCGAGACCCGCACGGCCCTGGGCGCCCGGGCGAGCATCGAAAGCCTGGTGCGCCTGTCGCCCAAAAAGGCCCACCGCCTGACCGATGGGCGGGAAGAGCTGGTGGACCCCCAGGCCCTGACTCCTGGCGACATCGTTCGCGTCCGGCCGGGCGACAACATCCCCGCCGACGGCGAAGTCGTCTTGGGGCAGTCCTCCGTGAACGAGGCCAACGTCACGGGCGAATCCCTGCCGGTGGAGAAGGCGGTGGGGGACGAGGTGTTCTCCGGCACCAACAACCTGGCCGGGGCGATCGACGTGAAGGTCACCCGCGCCGGCGACGACACCACGCTGGGCAAGGTGCGAAAGCTCATTCTCCAAGCCGAGGGCACGCGCATCCCCATCATGCGGCTGATCAACCGCTACGCCGGCTACTACACGCCGACCATCCTGATGCTGGCCGGGGCGGTGTGGTTTTTTACGCATGACTGGGCACGCGTGGTCACGATGCTGGTGGTGGCCTGCCCCTGCGCGCTGGTGCTGGCCGTGCCGACGGCCATGGTGGCGGCCCTGTCGTGCGCCGCCAGGCTGGGCATCCTGGTCAAGGACGTCTCCACCATCGAGCTGGCCAAGACCATCACGGCCTTCGTGTTCGACAAAACCGGCACGCTGACGACCGGCGAGCTGTCCATGACGCAGATGGGCCCGGCCGAGGGCGTCGACGCGGCGGAACTGCTTTCGGCGGCGGCCTCGGCCGAGCATCTGTCCAAGCACCCGGTGGCCCGGGCCGTCGTGGCCAAGGCCGCCGAGGCTCAGGTGGAGATCGACACGCCCTCGGACTTTCAGGAAGTCCCCGGCCGCGGCGTGCGGGCGCACATCGACGGCCGGACCATCCTGGTCGGCCGCAGCACCTGGCTGACCGAGCAGGGCGTCGCGCGCGAGGCGATGATCAATCCCAAATACCCCGAGCCGGAAGGCCTCAGCACGCTGCACGTGGTGTCCGACGGGCGCGTGCTGGGCTGGATCGGCCTGGAAGACCGCACTCGCCGCGAGGCCCGGGCGGCGCTGGATGAGCTGCGGCAGTTGGGCATCAGCAAGCTGGTGATGGTGACGGGCGACCGCTGGTCGGTCGCGCGTCGCGTGGCCGGCGAGATGGGCGCCACCGAGGTGCAGGCCGAGGTGCTGCCCGCCGACAAGCTGGACCTGGTGGCCGCGCTGAAGGCCGCCGGGTACCGCGTGGCCGTGGTGGGCGACGGCGTGAACGACGCCCCGGCCCTGGCCGCCGGCGACGTGTCCATCGCGATGGGCGCCGCCGGCAGCGACGTGGCCATCAACTCCGCCACCATCGCGCTGATGAATAACGACCTGGGCCGGCTGCCGTTTCTGGTCCGCCTCAGCCGGCGGACCACCGCCGTGATCCATCAGAATTTACTGTTCGGCGTGACGTTTATCGTGGCGTTTGAAATCCTGGCCGGGATGGGATGGATTCGGCCGGTGGTCGGGGCCTTGCTGCACATGGTGGCGGCGACGTTCGTGATCTTCAACAGTGCCCGCATCGTGCGGTTCGGCGAGGAGCTGCACCGGCTGGCTCCCTCGGCGGCCCCGCCGACCATGCCGCGACTGGAGGCCGTGCCAGCGACGTAGTGTTCAGCAAGGCCTGCCTGCCGGCAGGCAGGCCTGCCTACCGGTAGGCAGGTTCAGCGCGGAGCAACGGATTGCGTGAAGAAATGATGTCGAGTTTTAGGCAACAGCAGAATGAGCAGCACCGCTGCGGCGAGGACGGCGGTCAAAGCCGTCTGGGATCGCTGGATCGGCAGCCACGGCCATTGGCCGTAGGTCAGCCAGGCGGCCAGGCCGGCGGCGGCTACGACAATCGAGACGGCCAGCAAGACGCCGTAGCTCCACTTCACGCCGCGTGCGAACAAGGTCCACAAAATCCAGGCCCCAGCTGCGACGACCACGGCCGCGGATCGAACAACCAGGGCCTCCGGCGTGCGGAAGGCCGCCGTGGCCATGACGGTCACGACGGCCCACAACACGATGGCCAGGGCGGCCATGCGTCCGGCCCAGGCCAGCAGGTTCACGGTCGCAGGCAGCGAGGCCGACGCGGTGGCCGCCTCCAGCGAGCGCCGCTGGAACAAGGCCGCCGCCACGGCCAGCACGCCCCCGATGTACAGCGCGCCATAGGCCGTCGCCCAGACGATGTAATCGGCGGGAATGGCCTTCTCGCGCACCAGGGCATCTTGCACGTCGAACAGGCGAAGATTGGGGACCAGCCAGCCCAGGACCTTCACGGCGGGATTGGTTCCCTCGGAAGCGAACAAATACGGATGCAGGTAGCCCACCACCAGGACGCCGCCGCAGATCAGCAGTGTCATGACCTGGCCCAGCCGCGTGCTGGCCGCCACGGCCACGGCGGTGAAGACCATCACGGACAGGAACGTCATCAGGATGCCGGCGGGAAGTTGCCGGGGGATCTCAGCGCCGAAGGGAACGATCGTCCAGCCCTTGCCGACGAAGCCGATGACCGCCGCCGCCAGCGTCAGCAGCAGCAGGCTGGCGAATACCCCGGCCGAGGTGAACGTCCATCCGAACAGCAGGTTGCCCAGCATGGCGATCAGGATGGCGGCGCCAAACGCGGAAAGGCCCAGCACGAGCACCGGCCAGTCGAGGACGTTGGTGGCGTTGGACATCACGCCGTGCCGCACGGTCATCAGGAACACCAGCGTCGCCAGGTAGTACGCCACCGCGACGGCTGCCGCGACGCCCGCGAACTTGCCGGCCACGAACGTGGCGCGGGAGACGGGCTTGGAGATCACCGTCAGCGCCGTGCGGTCCTCGATTTCCCGGCTCAAGGCCGCCGAGGCGCTGAAGGCCGCCATCAGCAGCCCCGACACCAGCAGCGTGCTGATGCCCAGGTCCAGGAGCATCTTCTGGTCGCTGGCGCGGTAGTTGGCGTCGGGGTCCATGGTCCAGCCGGCCAGCGGCACGCTCAACACCAGCACGCCGAAGGTCACCAGGATCAGCACCACCGTGATTGGTTGACGGATCGTTTGGATGAACGTGTTCGCCGCGATGGCCAAAAATCGGGTCATGGGTGTTTCCACAAGTCTTGGTTTGACTTAATTTCTACGGGCCCCGGCGCGCCGGAGTTGTCCGTGGGCCGGTGGATTGTAGCGCGGCGGGGTCGGTGTTGGCAAGATCGGCCGATCCGCACCGCCGCGACGATTGAATTTTTCGACCGGGAGAAACAGCTGAGATGAACGAAGCCAGACACGGAAAGAACGTTGCCATCGCCGGGGCGGTGCTCCAGGCGATCTTCACGGCCGTGATGGTGGGGATCTTCCTGGTGGTCAAGTCGCAGGCGGCGCTGTCGTGCCTGGTATTCCTGGCCGGCGGGGTGGGCGTGTGGCTGATGGTTGCGTTGTTGTTCTACGTCCGCCAGATGGAGCGCCGCGAGGCCAAGGAGATGGAGGAGATCGCCGCAGCCGCCAAGGCCGGCACGATCTTCGAGGAAGACACCGCCCAGCTTCGTCCCGCCGCGGCGCGGCTGGCCTGGACCGAAAAATGGGTCGTGCCCGTCTTTACCTTCCTGTGGGCGGGCTACCACGCGGCCTTGGGCGTGTGGATCGCCCGCGGCGCGGTGGCGGTTTTGAGGCAGGAATGGGGCCAGCCGGCGGCGGCAACCCCCGGCGCGGCCCAGGCGATGCTGTTCGCCACGTTGATCGCCTTCGTGGGCTTCCTGTTCAGCCGCTGGTCGCTGGGGATGGCCGGCGAGAACGCGTACCGTCCGTTGCGGGCGGCCGGCAGCTACCTGTTCGTCAACGTCCTGGCCATCGCCGCGACGGCCGGGGCCATGCTGGCCGCCTATCAGAGCTACGCCCAGGTGGACCTGGCCGTGGCCGCGGTCGTGCCGCTGGTCCAGATCGTCCTGGCGGCCGAGCTGGTGCTGAGCCTCCTGCTGGATTTCTACCGCCCGCGCATGGCCGAGCAGGAGGAGCGTTACAGCTTCGACTCCCGCTTGTTCAACTTCGTCGCCGAGCCCGGCCGCATCGGCCACTCCATCGCCGAAGCCCTGAACTACCAGTTCGGCTTCGAGGTCTCCAAGACCTGGTTCTACCAGCTCCTCAGCCGGGCGTTCGTGCCGCTTCTGATCGTGGGCGCCGCCGTGATGTTCGCCATGACCTCCGTGGTCATCGTCGAGCAGGGCCAGCGGGTCGTCGTGCTGCACTGGGGCCGGCCGGACCAAACCCATCCGCCGCTTTCACCCGGCCTGCACTTCAAGTGGCCCTGGCCGGTCGACACCGTGCGGCGATTCGACGTGGCCACCATCCATGAGGTAATCCTGGGCACCGGACGGGAGCGCACCGAACAGGAGCGCCAGGGGGCGATCGTTCAAACGGGAACCTTCAAAGGCCGCGAACTGTACCTGTGGACCTCCGAACACGGGGCCCGGCAGGAGAACGACTTCCTGGTCGCCGTTCCGCCCGACGTCTATCGCACCGCCGGAGAGGACCATCGTCCGCCGGTGAGCATCATCAAGCTGGTCGTGCCCGTGCAATACGTCATCACCGACGTCTATAAATACGGCTTCAAGGTCGCCAACCCCGAAACGCTGCTGGAGGACGAGGCCTATCGGCAGATGGTCAGCTACTGCGCCAGCGCCACGCTGGATTCCCCCGTGGGCCTCCAGCAAGCCGACCGTCCCGAGGCCATCATGACCTACGGCAGCACCCGGGCCGCCGGGGAACTTCAGAAACGCATCCAGGCCGCGATGGACAAGCTGGACCTGGGCGTGAAGATCGTTTACGTGGGCCTCTCGGCCGTGCACCCCCCGGCCGACGCGGCGGCGGCGTTTGAGGACGTGCTCAAGGCCGAACGCCAGGCCGACAAGACGCGCTATGAGGCCGAGGCCGCGGCCAATGAAACGCTCGCCCAGGTGGCCGGAGACCCCATGGCGGCGTTGAAACTGGCGCTGGCCATTCGCACGCTGGAGGAGCTGGAAGGGCTGTTCCACCTGCGCGACAAGCCCGCCGACTATCAAAAGACGCTGGGCGAGTACATCCGCCTGGCGGAGAACGATCTGAGCAGCCTGGACGAGGAACTGGCCCGCGACCGGCTACTGGGCCAGCAGATTTCCTCCAAGCTCCAGCTCCGTCAGGACCATCAGGATCACCTCCTGTTGCTGCGCCGGCTGGAAAAGTGGACGGACGTGGACTATTCGGTCCTGATGGCCGACGCCCGCCACCGCGCCGACGAGCTGTTCGACCAGGCCAGCGGCCAGCCCGCGGCGCTGGTAGCCCAGGCCGTCGATTACCGCTGGACGCGCGAGTTGGCCGAGCAGTCCCGCGCCACCGCCTTCAGCCGCGAATTACTGGCCTACCAGGCCAGCCCCAACATCTACATGCTGGACCGCTGGCTGGACGTGTGGGACCAGGTCCTGCCCGGCATCACCAAGTACGTCCTGGGCGTGGACCGCGACAAGATTGAAATCTGGCTGAATTTGGAGCGCACCCCCGGCGTGCTGGAAGGCGCGCTGCCGATGACGCCGGAAACGAAGAAATGAACTGACGGGCCCGCCGACGGGCGGGCGGACGAAAAAACCGCAGAGGAATGCAACGATGAAGAAGCATTATGGAATGTTCCTGCTGGCCTTGCTGGTCGTGGTGCTGCTGCTGGGCAGCACCGTGGCCTATCAGGTGGACTTCAGCGAATACGCCCTGATCAAGACCTTCGGGCAGACCACCGCTCAGATCGACGGCAATCAGCAGGCGGGCTTGAAGTTCAAGTGGCCCTGGCCGGTGCAGCGGCTGGTCCGCTACGACGCGCGGACGTTCGTCTTCGAGGACACCTCCAGCGAGGTGGCCACCCGCGACAAGCAGAACCTGCTGGTCACGATGTACTGCGCCTGGCGGATCAACAAGCCGGCCCTGTTCAACCAGACCATTACCACCGTCGCCGCGGCCCAGGACCGCCTGCGCGACCTGGTCCGCAGCGCCAAGAAGGACGTCGTGGGCCGGCACAACATGGAAGACCTGATCAACACCGATCCGGCCAAGATGCAGATTCCTCAGATCGAGGAGCAGATCCTCCAAGCCGTCCGCCAACAGGCGATGGACAACTACGGCATCGAGGTCATCCGCGTGGGCATCAAGAGCCTGGGACTGCCCAAAGAGGTGACCACGGTGGTCATCGAGGCCATGAAGGAAGAGCGCCAGCGCGACGTGCGCAAATTTGAGGCCGCCGGCGAGGCCCAGGCGACGGCCATCCGCGAGCGGGCCAAGGCCGCCAGCGGGCAGATTCTGGCGTTCGCCGACCGCAAGGCCGCCGAAATCCGCAGCGAGGGCGACCGCGCCGCCGCGACGTATTACAAAGAGTTCGCCCGCAACGAGCGGTTCAGCATGTTCCTGCGTTCGCTGGAATCGCTCAAGACCGAGTTGCAATCCAAGGCCGTGATCCTTCTGGACGGTTCGGAACTGCCGGCGGTGGAGTTCTTCCGCACCGGCCCGTCGACCAAGCGCTTCTCCAGTATCCCGCCGGGGGCGCCGGAACAGACCAAGTAGCGCGGAGCCACGATACTTATGGGACTTTTAGACCATCATCATCACCATCACGCCCACGAGGAGCCTGGAGGAGTCGTGCCCTCCGGGCCGACGAACCCCGCCTCCCAAAGCCTGGCCGAGGCGCTGCGGGTGAGTTTCCGCCTGCTGTCGGTCATTATGGTAGTGGTGCTGTTCTTCTACGTGCTCACCGGCGTCAAGAGCATCGAGAGCTCGCAGGTGGGCGTCAAGAAGGTGTTCGGGCGGGTCGTGGAAGTGGTCGAGCCGGGGCTGGCGTACACCTGGCCGTTCCCCATCGGCAGCATCGACGTCGTCAGCATTCGGGAAGAAACGCTGCCGATCGACGACTTCTGGATGTTCGAAACGCCGCAACAGAAGTCTCAAGACCTGCTCAGCCGCGAGGTGACCTTCGCCGGCCTGGACCCCGCCCGCGACGGGGCGCTGCTGACGGGCGACCGCAACCTCCTGCACGTGCAGTTGAAGTGCCAGTATCGCATCGCCAAACCCCTGGATTTCCTGAACAATATCGCCGGCAGTGAAACGGCGATCGGCGACGTGATCCGCTCGGCCGTGTGTCACGCGGCCATTCGCGCCGCGGCCGTCCAAACGGCGGATGGATTGCAGCGGACGGCAGGGATGACCTTCGCCTCCGCCGTGCGGGCCGGCGCGCAGGACGAGTTGGACGCCTTCGGCAGCGGGATCGAGGTGACCAACGTTCTGGTGGTCCGTTCCACCTGGCCGATGGGCGCCTTGCAAGCCTACGTCGAGGCGCAAAACGCCGTCAGCAAGGCCGAGCAGACCAAGAACGCCGCCCGCGCCGAGGCTGAAAAGCAGCTCAATAACGCCGTCGGGTCCAGCTACCGCACGCTGGTGGGCGACGTGGGCGGCGCGTCGGCGACGTCGGGGCCGACTTCCCGGCCCGCCGAGGAGAACCTGATCGCTCAATACGCCGCCGCGATGGCCGCGGGCGACCAGGCCGCTTCCGCGGCGCTGCTGGCGAAGATCGACGACGTGCTCCGCAGCCACGACACCGGCGGCCAGGCTGCTCGAATCATCGCCGAGGCCGAAGCCTATCGCACCACGACCATCCAACGCATCACGGCGAGGGTCCAGCGATTCCGCGAGCTCCTGCCGGCTTACGAGAAAACCCCCGATATGTTGCTCCAACGCCTCTGGACCGACGTTCGCGAGTCGATCCTGAACTCGCCCACCGTCGAGAAGTTCTACCTCACCTTCGGCCCCGACAAGACGATGGTGAAAATCAATCAGGATCCCAACGTACTCGCCGAGATCCAACGGGCGTTGAAGGCCAAGGACGAAGAGAAATCCAAGGAATAGCCCCCTGGCCGCCCGCCGCGGCGCAGGGGCGGAAGACCCGGAAGTCATCATGGCTGAAACGAACGGCGCCGTCGTCGCGACCCGCAGGCTCACGAAGGTCTTTCGCGACTTTTGGCTTCGCGAAAAAGTGACCGCCGTGGCCGACCTGAACCTGGACATCCGTCCCGGGGAGGTCTTCGGGTTGCTCGGGCCCAATGGCTCGGGCAAGAGCACGACCATCAAGATGATCCTGGGGCTGCTGTTCCCCACGCGGGGGACGATCTCCGTCTTCGGGCGGCTGCCGACGGACGTGGCCATCAAGAGCCGCATCGGCTTCCTGCCGGAGGAATCGTATCTGTATCCCTTCCTGGACGCGCGGGAAACGCTGGACTTCTACGGGCGCCTCTTCCGCCAGCCGCGACGCCAGCGACATCGGCGGATCGACATGCTGCTGGAGATGGTGGGGCTGGGCAGCGTGGCCTATCGGCGGGTGGGGGAGTATTCCAAGGGCATGCAGCGACGGATCGGGCTGGCCCAGGCGCTGATCAACGACCCAGACCTGCTGATCCTGGATGAGCCCACCAGCGGCATGGACCCCATCGGCACGCGACAATTCAAGGACCTCATCGAGACGCTGGGGCTGCGCGGCAAGACGGTGATCCTCTCCAGCCACCTCCTGGCCGACGTGGAGGACGTCTGCGACCGCGTGTGCATCCTCTACGGCGGCCGCCAGCGGGCCGAAGGCGACATCGCCGACCTGTTGGTCCGCCGCGGCCTGACGCAAATTACCACGCAACAACTCGACGAGCCGACTCTGGAAGCCCTCCGTCGCCAACTGGCCGCCGCGGGCAAAACCATCGTGGACGTGACCTCCCCGCACGACAAGCTGGAGTCACTGTTCCTTCGGATCGTGCAAGAGGCCCAGGACCAGCGCCTGGCCACCGGCGGGGCCCTGGCCGGCGGGCGGATGGCGGAATTTCTGCGCGGCCAGGCGCCGGAAGGCAGGGGAGAAAAGATACTCCAGCAACTCGTCGCCGCCGCCGAAGTCTCGCCGCCCGCCGCCGGGGCCGCGCCGCAGGCGCCCTCCTCCGCCCCCTCACCGTCGCAGACCCGGCAATCCGTGCTGGAGGAACTGCTGGGCAAGGACAAAGACCAAGGCCGGGGGCCAGGTCAGGGCCGGGGCAAAAAAACCCCGCCCTCCCAGGAGCCTTAGCGATGCGCCGCATCTGGGCCGTAACGCGACAGACCTTCGCCCAGTGCCTGCGGATGAAGGTGGCCGCGGCCTTCATCATCCTGCTGGGCGTGACGCTGGCCATTTTGCCGGTGACGATGAAGGGTGACGGCACGCTGGCCGGGCGAATCCGCACGTTGCTTTCCTACGGCTGCGGCATGACGGCGCTGTGGCTGTCGGCGGTGACCATTTTCACGTCGATCGCGGTGGTCGCCTCCGACATCTCGGGCAAGCAGGTCTTTCTGGTGGCCGCCAAACCGCTGGCCCGCTGGCAATACGTCCTGGGCCGCTGGCTGGGCATCGTGATGCTGGACGCCATGCTCCTGGTCTGCGCCGCCGTGACCCTCTACGCCTTTGCGCAGTACCTGCGGGGCCAGCCGGCGCTGAACCCCTCCGACCGCCGTGCGGTGGAGACGGAGGTCTTTGCCTCGCGCCGTCGCGTCTCGCCCGATCCGCCGGACGTCCGCCAGCGCGTGGAGCAGCGCATCGCGCGGCTCAAAGAAGAAGGCCGTTACGCCGATGCCCTGGAGGCGTACAGGCTCCGCGCCAAGGGCGATGCATCCCTGGCGGAACAACTGCTCACGGAACAGATTCAGGGAGACGAAACCACGGCGGTCCAGTCGGTGGGGGTGGGCGAGGGATTCCTGTGGCGGTTCAAGGACATTCACGTCGTCGGCGAGGAGATCGCCGGCCGGGGTAAGGTGACGGCGGTGAACCTCCAGGCCGGGGCGCTCCGCATCCAGGCCGATCCGCGCCTGCTGGGCGGGATGGTCTATAGCGGCCCGATTCGCGTCGAGGGCATCGACGGCCAGGTGATCCGGCTGGAGGGGGACTTCTTCGAGGTCCAGTTCCGTCCCGAGGACGCCCAGCGCAGCACCCTGACGGTCCTGAAGCCCGGCAGCGAGGTGGCGCTGGAGGTCGATCCGACCATCCAGGTGAGTTTCAAGGCCAATGCGGCCTATGTGTCGGCCGAGAGGATGCTGCCGGCCCTGTGGCAGGTGCTGAATCCTTCCACGGGCTTTTTCTATCAGGAATTCCGCCGCGACCTGTACAACACGGTCCACACGCTCACCCTTTCCGCCCGCACGGTCGACACGCAAGGCCGGACGGAGATCCGCTACATCAATCTGCCTTTCACCTCCACCGGCCAGGGCGCCAGCGTGACGATCCTGAACAGCGACGTGGGGGTGCTGTATCGCGTCGGCGGCTTCGAGGGGAACTTCATTCGGGCGATGGCGCTGATTTTTCTCCAGTTGATGTTCCTGGCGGCCGGGGGCGTGTGCGTCGGCACGTTCCTGTCGTTTCCCGTGGCGTGCCTGGTGGTCTTTGCCGTGCTGCTGCTGAGCGTGGGCAAGGAGTTCCTCGCGACCGCCACCGCGATCAATCCCCTGATAGCCACCCCCGTCAGCCAGTACATCGGCCACGACGCCATGAAGGTCATCCAGGTGCTCTTGCCGGACCTGTCCCACACCAACCCGTCGGGGTTCCTGGTGGACGGGATGCTCGTGGAGTGGAGTTATCTTGGCCGGGAGGCCGCCTCGACGATCGGCCTGCGCGGGGTGTTGGTGTTGGCCTTGGCGTGCCTGATCTTCTCCAAGCGCGAGCTGGCGAGGGTACAGGTGTAGCCGCACAAAACGGCGGGAGCCGTCACAAGAAACATGATTCAACGTCCGCGAATTATTCAGGTACTCTGGCTGCTGACGGCGGCGGGATTGCTGGCCGCGGCGGGACTGATCCTGCCACGCCTGGCCGGCCTGAACGCCGTCTACGAGGTGGGGCCGGCCGAATCCGTCGCGCGCACCCACCCGGAGGCGGCGCTGTTGACCATCGCCCCCGGCGGGCTGCGGGCGCCGGTGGTGAACTACCTGTGGATCCGCGCCGAGAACCTCAAGGACGCCGGCCGATATTACGACGCCATGCAGCTGGCCGATTTGATCTGCGCCCTCCAGCCGCGGTTCCCGGGAGTCTGGTCGTTCCATGCCTGGAACATGGCCTGGAACATCTCCGTCGCCATGCACACGCCCGAGGAGCGGTGGCTGTGGGTGACCAACGGCATGCGCCTGCTGCGCGACAAGGGCATCCCGCTGAATCCCCGGGCGCTGCTGCTCTACAAGGACCTGGCCTGGATCTTCTACCAGAAAATAGGGAGCAACCTGGACGACATGCACATGGTGTACAAGCAGCGGTGGGTCGCCGAAATGCAGCACCTGCTGGGCGCACCGCCGCCGGGAGCGACCGCCGAGGTGATCGACGCCTTCCGCCCGATTGCCCAGGCCCCGCTGGACAAGACCACCGACCGCCAGGGACGCGACCTCATTCAGGACGATCAGCTTCGGCTGCTGGAGGCGGACCCCAACGTGGCCGAGTATGTTCGGCTGCTGGAGGAACAAGGCATCCCCATCGACCGCAACTTGCTGGATGCCTATAATCGTTTCAGCCGCGAGCAGCCCGTCGAAATGGTCCGCATCCAGCCGCCGACGGTGTCCACGCCGCAGGACAAGGCTGTCTCGGCCCTGATCAACAATCCTCAGTATGCCGCCGCCCGCGCCAAGCTGCTGGCCTTCGTCCGGGCGCAATTGCTGTGGAACGAGTACAAGATGGACCCCGCCTGGATGCTGGCGCTGATGGAAAAATATCAGGTGCCCATCGACTGGCGGCTGCCCTGGCCGCACGGGCTGTATTGGGCCAGCTACGGCCTGAAGGTCAGCAACGACACGCCCATCGAGGCGGTCAACTCGCTCAACACCGACCGCATCGCGCTGGGGTGCATGAAGGCGCTGGTGGCCGCCGGGCGCCTGACCTACCTGGAGAACCCCGACCGGCCCAATGAACCGTCGGTGGACTTCTGGGGCGATTGGCGCTACATCGACGCCGCGCAGCGGGAATATCTGGACACCATCGACGTCATCTGCAAGGCCGAGGGCGGCACCCCGTTCACCAAGAACATCTTGCGCGGGGGGCACATCAATTTCCTGATCCTGTCGTTCCAGATGCTCTACGTCCAGGGCCAGGTCGACCGGGCCGAGTACTACTTCGACTGGGTCAAGAAAACCTACGGCATGAAGAGCGACGAGTGGGATCAGCCCCTGGATGAATTCATCATCATGATGCTCAACAAGGACCGGAACCTCATCAGCGAAGAGGTGGCCCGCACCCAGTTGGCCGGGGCGCTGCAAATGGCCTACTACTTTTTGGCCGTGGACAACATGGACGCCTACAACCGCGACATGAAGTACGCGGCGCGGGTTTATGAGGTGTACCAGAAGAGCAACTTCGGCACCGAGTACGAGCGGCTCCACTTGCAGCCCTTCGAAGCCATCACCAGCCACATCGCCGCCGCGGTGCTGGTGGACCCGTACTGCGCGGGGTACTACCTTCCGCTGATGGGGCGCGTGCAGCTCTACTCGCGGCTGGACGACGCCACGCGCGTGCTGGCGTATGACCGTCTGGTCGGTTCCCAGGTGCTCCAGGAGCAGTGCCGCGACGAAGGGCTGGACTTCAACAAGGCCTTCCCGCAACCGCCCGGCCTGGAGCAGTATCGCCAGCAGCAGCTCCAGAAACTGGCGCCCGGCCAGCCACCGCCCCCCAGGCCGCTGCCACCGCCAGGGTAACCAATAGCCGGTAGCCAGCACCCGATAGCCAATCGTTGGTAGTTACCGGCTACTGACTACGGACTACTAGCTACTTTTTTTAGTCCAGAATGGTGGACGTCTCGGCCGGCAGGTGGAGGCGTTCTCCGTGATCGCCGCAGAGGATCAAGCCTTCCAGGGGATCGATGTCCATGACCCTGCCGGCGTAGCGCCGCCCGCCGACCTGGACGGTGATCCGCTGGTTCATCATGCCGCACCGCGCCAGCCAGGCGTTTCGCAGTTCCTCCAGGCGGCCGGCTTGAATCCGTCCCACCCAGGCGTCCAGGCGGCGCAGGACCGCGCGGATGACATCGATCCTCTCGACGATCAGGCCGGTCTGCTCGGCCAGGCTGGTGGCCGGGTGGGCCAGGCGCGACGGCGGCGGGGCGGCGTGGACGTTAATGCCGATGCCGATGACCACGGCCCGGCCGGCGGGGCAAGTGCTGAGCTCCACCAGGATGCCGGCGATCTTCTTACCGTCGGCCAGCACGTCGTTGGGCCACTTCAGCCGGCAGGACAGGTCGGCGATGTCGTCGATGCCTTCCGCCACGGCTAGACCCGCGGCGATGGTGACGGCCTCGTGGGCGAGGTTCGCCCCGTCGATCAGCAGGACGCTCATCAGGACGCCCGACCGCGGCGGGCTGGCCCATCGCCGCCCCAGCCGCCCCCGGCCGTGGCGCTGCGACTCGGCCAGGACCGCCAGACCGTCGGCGTTCTTCTGGCGGGCGGAGTGCCGCGCGACGTCATTGGTGGAACTCACCTCCCCGAAGCAAATCACGTTCCGCCCCACGCGCTGCGTCCCCAGGTCCTGCTCGATCAGGCTGGCGTCCAGGGCCGCGGGCCGCTGCAATCGCACGCCCTGGGGCGAAACGTCCAGCCTCTGGCCTTTTCGGCGCAGGGCCGCTAGCGCCTTGGTGACGGTCGCCTGGGGGGCGCCTGCGGCCGCGGCAAGCTCCACCATGGACACGAACCCCTCGCGGCGATCGTACAGCAGCCGCAGCAATCGGTCGGCGGCGGTCGGGCCGGTGTGAGTGGACATGCACGTGCCTCTTGGGGTTGCCCCTGCCGGCTGCCTATTGCCCGGCCACGGTGACCAGGAACGTTCGGCTGCGCGGGCCGTCAAATTCGCAGAAGTACACCGCCTGCCAGGTGCCCAGGACCATCTGCCCGCCGCGGATGGGCAGCGTCGTGCTGCATCCCACCAGCGAGCTTTTGACGTGGGCGGCGCTGTTGCCCTCGCCGTGCTGGTAGACGTCCAGGCGGTGGGGGATGGCCAGGTCCAGCGCGGCCAGGATGTCGTGGACGACGTCGGGGTCGGCGTTCTCGTTGACGGTCACGCCGGCGGTGGTGTGGGGGACGAAAACGGTCGCCGTCCCTTCCGCCACGCCAGCCTTGGCGATAGCGCCGCGGACCTGGTCGGTGATGTCGAGCATCTCGTCGCGGCTGTGCGTGCGGATATCGAATCGTTGCGTGTGCATGGCCGTATCCATAGCGGATTGGGGCGGTTCAGGCAAGCGCGCGGCCGCGGGCGGGGCGTCAACGCGATGGCGCCGAAGACGGCGCCGACTTGCGCGGGGCCAGGTACACCTCCGCCGCGGGGTAGCTTCGCCACAGTTCCATCGGCCCATAATTCTCAGCCAATTGCGGGCGGTGCTCCAGCACGCCGGCCAGGGTCTGCCCGGCAGGCACGACCACCAACACGCGGCGGCAGTCGGCCTCCAAGTATGGCATGAAGTGGCGCTCGGCGGTGCTGAGGGTGGCCAGGTAATACGCCAGCGGCGGCCAGTCGGGTACCTCATAGTTCCAGGCCATGCTGGTCCGCCCGTCGGCCATCGCCAGGCCGTCGGTGACGATGGTGCGGGCGTCGGGCAGGCAGCACTCCACCAGGACCGCTCGGCCAGGCCGGACCATGCGCCAGGCCGCCTGGGCCGAGGCCGCGGCCACGGCAAGCAGGAGCACAATCACAGCCGCCGTGCGCAGCCGCGCGGGACGGAACAGGCCGGCCAGCTCCACCAGGCCGCAGGCGGCCACGGCCATCAGCAGCGGCAGGGCGAACAGCCAGACGCGGGCGAACGGCACCACGCGCTGGGCCAGCGACAATCCCGCCCACAACGCCGGCAGCAACAGCGGCAGCAGATAAAGCAGCCGCCGGCGGCGCAGGCCCGCGACCGTCGCCGCCACGAGGCCGATAGCCGCCAGGCCCCAGGCAAGCGGCGATGTATCGCGAGTCCAGTCGCCGATTGCCTCCGCCCCCACGCGCGGCAGGCCCGCGGCGGCCTCGGCGAAGGACCGGGACGCCACGAACGGGTTGGCGGTCAAGGCGTACAGGCCGATGCCATACACAAACAGGGGAGATTGCCGGGCGGCGGCGTCCTCCTGCGTGGCCTCTAAGCCCGTGGCGCGGAAGACGGGCAGGTACAGGATGAATGCCATCGCGATGGCCGCAACCAGGGACGCCACTACCCGCCGCAGCGCCAATCGCCGCGCCGCCCAATCCGCCGGGCTGACGAGGGCCGCCAGGACAATGGCGACCGCCAGGACGAGCATCGGATAGAGCATAATCGGGATGGTGAATAGCCCTAGCGCCGCCAGCAGCGTCCAGAGGACCCATGGGCCGACGGCTTGGGCGTTGCGACAGATCCGCACGGTCTGCCAGGCCATCAGCACCGTAAGCAGACAGACCAGGCCGTAGCCGCGGGCGTTGACCGAATAGTCCACCAGCACGGTGGAGCAGGCTGCCAAGGCCGCGGCCATCCAGCCCGCCACCCGCCGGCCGCTGGCGACCACCGCCAGGTGCCCCGTGGCCGGAACCAGCGCCACGCCGATCAGGAACGCCGGCATCCGCAGCACGGCGGGTGAGTCTCCGCCGAGCCGCGAGGCCAGGGCCACCAGCAGCGTGTGCAGGACGTGGTTATTCGGCGCCGAATAGATCAGGCACGCCGAAATCTCCCGCGGCCAGATGTACTCCAGGAATCCGTAGCTCTCGTCGTACCGCATCGGATGGTTCAGCCAGGCCGCCCGAATCGCCGCCCCCCCGGCCGTCAGAATCGCCAACCCCAGCAGATAAACCCACCGAGGCATGTCGCCGCCGGCAGCCGGCGGCGCCTCCAACGCCCAAGAAGGCGGACCGGTGGAAGAATCAGCCGACGACGTGATGTGAGAGGAACGCTCTTGTCCCTGCGGCTCGGCCATGCCCGGCAGTTCTAACCCACCCGCTGCCGCCACGGCAAGCCCCGCCTGACGCCGTTAAAAAGTAGTAGGGCGGATAACTCATTATCCGCCCTACTACACTTTGCCGTTCGCACTCCGACCTGTCGTTTAGTACATGTCTTCCATTCCGCCGCCGGAGGGCATGGCGGATTTCTTCTTTTCGGGGATTTCGCTGACGACCGCGTCGGTGGTCAGCAGCAGCCCCGCGACCGAGGCGGCGTTCTGGAGGGCGCACCGCTCGACCTTGGTGGGCACGATGACGCCGGCCTTGACTAGGTCGCAATACTTTCCGGCCAGGGCGTCGTAGCCGAAGTTGACGTCATCGCTCTCGGTGACCTTGGCCGCGACGATGCTGCCGTCCAGCCCGCTGTTCTCGGCGATCTGCTTGATGGGGGCGACCAGGGCCCTCCGGACGATGTCCACGCCGGTCTTCTCGTCGTCGCTGTCGGTCTTGACCTTGTCCAGGGCCTTCATCGCCCGCAGGACGGCCACGCCGCCGCCCGGCAGGATGCCCTCCTGCACGGCCGCCCGGCAGGCGTGCAGGGCGTCCTCGACGCGGGCCTTCTTTTCCTTCATCTCCACCTCGGTGGCGGCCCCGACGTTGATCTGGGCGACGCCGCCGGCCAGCTTGGCCAGGCGCTCTTCCAGCTTCTCGCGGTCGTAGTCGCTGGTGGTGGTGTCGATCTCGTGCTTGATTTGCTCGATGCGCCCCTTGATGTCGGCCGAGGAGCCGGCGCCCTCGATGATCGTGGTGTTGTCCTTGTCGATGCGGACCGTCTTGGATGAGCCCAGGTCGGTCATCTGGATGTTCTCCAGGCTGATGCCCATGTCCTCCATAATGGCCTTGCCGCCGGTGAGGATGGCGATGTCGTGGAGCATTTCCTTACGGCGGTCGCCGAAGCCCGGGGCCTTCACCGCACAGCACTGGAGCGTGCCGCGGAGCTTGTTCACCACCAGCGTGGCCAGCGCCTCGCCCTCGACGTCCTCGGAGATAATGACCAGCGGCCGGCCCGACTGGGCGATCTTCTCCAGCAGAGGGACTAAATCTTTGATGGCGGAAATCTTCTTTTCGTGGATGAGGATCAAGGGTTTTTCCAGGTTGCACTCCATCGTCTCGATTTTGTTGACGAAGTGCGGGCTGATGTAGCCTTTGTCGAACTGCATGCCCTCCACCAGCTCCACGGCGGTTTCCAGGCCCTGGCCTTCCTCGACGGTGATGACACCGTCCTTGCCCACCTTGTCCATGGCCTGGGCGATCATCTTGCCGATCTCGGCGTCCTGATTGGCGGCGCAAGTGCCCACCTGGGCGATTTCCTTGGAGCTCTTGACGGGGTTGGACAGCTTCTTCAACTCGGCCACGATGGCCTCGACGGCCTTTTCGATGCCGCGCTTCAGCTGCATGGCCTTGGCGCCGGCGGCCAGGTTTTTCAGGCCTTCCTCAAAGATACTCTCGGCGTAGATGGTGGCCGTCGTCGTGCCGTCGCCGGCCACGGTGGAGGTCTTGGAGGCGACTTCCTTGACCATCTGGGCGCCCATGTTCTCGTTGGGGTCTTCCAGTTCGATCTCCTTGGCTACCGAAACGCCGTCCTTGGTGACGGTGGGGGCGCCGAAGGACTTCTCCAGCACCACCACGCGGCCGGTGGGGCCGAGCGTGACCTTGACCGCGGCGGCCAATTGCTTGACGCCGCGACGAATGCCCTCGCGGGCCTCGGTGTCGAACGTGATCTTCTTTTTTGCCATGGTTTATCTACTCCTGGGTAATGGGTTTTTTTCGGTTGGTTGGTTGAAGGTTGCCTGCTTTCGCCGTCCCGTGGAACGCAGGGGAGGGCGGATGATTTTTTTGTCAAAAAGAGTTCGGTCAGTCCAGGATGGCCAGGATTTCCGACTCGTCCATCAGGACGTATTCCTCGCCGTCGATTTTGATTTCGCTGCCGGCGTAGCTGGCGAACAGGACCTTGTCGCCTTTTTTGACCTGGAAGGCCGCCCGCTTGCCGTCTTTCAGCAGCTTGCCGTCGCCGACGGCCAGGACGACGCCCTTTTGGGGCTTTTCCTTGGCGGTGTCCGGCAGGACGATGCCGCCTTTGGTCTTTTCCTCGGCCTCCAGGCGCTTCAGGAGGACTTTTTCGCCCAGGGGACGGATCTTCGGTGCAGCCTTGGCCATGTTGCGACTCCTTTTTTTTCTTTCGCTTAGTGTTCTTTGCGGCTTGGTGATTTTTTGTGATTAAGGTTCCACGTCCCCCTGGCGCAGCATCTGGTCCAGGTGGATCATCATGCGGTGAATCTGCCGCAGCAATTCTTCCAGCGCCAGCGGGCGGGTGACCACGCTGAAGGCCGTCAGACGAAGCGCCTCTTGCAGCAATCGCCGGTCGCTGCGGCTGGTCACGACGACCACCGGCAGCACGGCGTTCACCCGCCGGATCATCCGCAGCAGGTGGATGACGTCCATCGACCAGCGGGCGGCCTCGTCCAGCACGGCGGCATCCGCCACGCCCGACTGCACGACCTGGAGCAACTGGCGGTCGCTGTCCACCGGGTAGGTCGTCAGGTACTCCGGCCCCACGATCTGGCGCAGCGACGGCAGCCACGTCTCGGCCTCGCCGCTGACCACGAGGTTGAACGGCCCTTTGGCCCTTTGTTGGTACGCCGTCGCTACCATCTGACTGCTCACATTTGCCTACCGGCAGGCAGGTCCCAGTGGCCTTACGTCATCTTGTCCGGCCCCCTCTGGGCCAGACCAAGATGGAGAGCCACCTGCTGGAAAAGAAAGCAAGCATGGTGCCAGGATTTATAATTGATTGTAAAATATATACTTATGAAATATCTCGGCCGTTATTTCTCGGCCTAAAAACTGCCGTAGCTGTCTTAACTCATTGCTAGGTCTGCTCTATTGGCAGTCATGCTCCCTTGTGATTTGGAGTAGATCGCATTGACAGTCCCCCGGATCATCGCGTATAGTTTCTTGCGAAGGCGATGGAGTCCGCCCTGCCTGGTAGGCAAAACCGCCGCGAAGATTCACGAAAAGATTCGCAAGGCTGATGGCTCCTGTTCGGTAGCGGACAGGGGCTGTTTTCTTTCCCGGCCACCTGCCGCTTGAAACACAACCGAAAGGAGCGGCGGCGATGGTCGAAACCCCTTGGCTTATTGCGGCGGTCTGGGTCGCCCTTGCGCTGGCGGCCAGTCTGATTTCCATTCGCATCGGCATCTCGGTGGCCCTGGTGGAGATCTGTATCGGGGCCATCGCCGGGAACGTCGTGGACCTTAGGTCCACCGGCTGGATCAGACTTTCTGGCCGGGTTCGGGAGCATCCTGCTGACCTTCCTGGCCGGCGCGGAGATCGAGCCGGCCGCCTTGCGGAAGCATTGGAAGCCCGCCTTGTCTATCGGATTCGTGAGCTTCCTGGCCCCGTTCGTGGGGGCCTGGGCTTTCGCGTACTTTGTGCTCCATTGGTCCGGCGATGCCAGCAAGATCGCCGGGATCGCCCTGTCCACGACTTCGGTCGCGGTGGTTTACGCCGTGATGGTGGAAACGGGGCTCAACAAGGAAGGCCTGGGCAAGCTCATTCTGGCGGCCTGCTTCGTCACGGACTTAGGGACGGTCCTGGCCCTGGGCGTGATGTTCGCCCACTACAACGGGTGGCTGGCGCTGTTCCTGGGAGTTTCCGCCGTAGTGTTGCTGGTGGCCTCGTCGCTGACGGAGCGATTCCTGAAGCGATTCGAGGGTCAGGTCAGCGAGCCGGAGATCAAGCTGCTCCTGCTGATGCTCTTCGGCCTGGGCGGTCTGGCGGCCCTGGCCAACAGCGAAGCGGTCCTGCCGGCGTATCTCCTGGGCCTTGCGGTGGCCGGCGCCTTCAGCCGGCACAAGGAGACCATGCGCCACATCCGAATCGCCACGTTTGCGCTGTTGACGCCGTTCTACTTCCTCAAGGCCGGGGCGTTGGTGCATTTCGGGGCGGTGACGGCTGGGATCGGAGTAATCGCGATGCTCCTGGGCGTCAAGCTGGTGGCGAAGTTCGTCGGCGTCTTCCCGCTGACCAAGCTGTTCCGCATGGACCGGCGCACCGGCGGGTACACCACGCTGCTGATGTCCACGGGCCTGACGTTCGGGACGATCTCGGCCATGTTCGGCCTGAGCCGCAACTTGGTAACGGCCTCGCAGTATTCCGCCTTGGTGACGGTGGTGATTGCCAGTGCGGTGGTCCCCACGCTGATTGCCCAGCGGCACTTCAGGCCCAAGATATCGGCCATGCAGTTCCAGGCCGAAGACGAGGCGATGACGCTGTCCGAGACCAACAATGGAACCAAGAACGCCGCCCACGCCGATAAGGAGTGACAGGCCATGCCGACTTCGCGAATGCGACTTCCACAGAATCACAAAAGGGCGATCATCGCAACATTGGGAATTCTCGACGAGATGCTCTGCCGCTTTGAGCAATGGGCCGGCGGCTACGAAGCCCGCGGCGTCATCTACCGGCAGTCCAACCGGCTGACCGCCGAACAGCGGACCGCGCTGCAAGACGCTATCCATGTGCTGCGTCAAGACCTGCGGACATGGAAGAAGGACCTCCGCTTGGAGGCGGAAGTCAGGGATATTTCGTCGGCCATCTGGTCGCAAAGCTCGGCGTTCTGGGATGCGATCATCGAACTTGGCCCCAAGTACCTGCGGCGATACGGGGAGCTGCCGGAACCCTCCGCGGCCTACCTCGATCAACGGGTCGGAGAGCTGGCCGACCATGTTCGAACGTTGACGGAGTGCCTGGGCAAGAAGCCAAAGTAGGAGGTCCTTTCTCCGGCGGCCTGAGCCGCGGCGAAATATGCGTCTTGTTTGATAAAGTTTGATAAACAGGGCCTTGACCGCTCTTGGCGGTGTTGGTAACTTACTTCGCTCGCGCAAATGGCCTGGAGAGCGTGTCTTCTCGCCGTCTTGCGCCGAAACCCCTAGAAAAGACTGTCGCCTCGTTGCCCGGATGCTCTTTGACAAGAGACATGAATCCGGGCCGAATGCGGAGGTGCACGTTTGGCAGAGCAATTGGTCAGGGACCTGATTGACGCGGGGATCCACTTTGGTCACCGCGTCAGCCGCTGGAATCCCAAGATGAAGCCGTACATCTTCGGCAAGCGGAACCTCATCCACGTTATCGACGTCAAGGAAACCCTCAAGGGCATCCTGCTGGCGAAGAAGTTTCTGACGCAGGTGGTCATGGGCGGCAAGGACGTGCTGCTGGTGGGCACGAAGCGCCAAGCCCGCAAGTCCATCGAGGAGCACGCCGCGGCCGTCGGCATGCACCACGTGACGGACCGCTGGCTGGGCGGCACGCTGACGAACTTCCGCGAGATTCGCAAGCGCGTCGGCCGGCTGGACCAGCTGGAGCAGCTCGAGGCCGACGGCATGCTGGACACGTACTCCAAGAAGGAAGGCGCCTCCCTTCGCCGCGAAATTCGCAAGATCCGTCGCAACCTGGGCGGCATCCGCAAAATGGAACGCATGCCCGGCGCGCTGATCATCATCGACCAGCGCCGCGAGATCAACGCCGTCCGCGAGGCGCGAAAGATGGGCGTGCCGGTCATCTGCCTGCTGGACACCGACAGCGATCCGGACCTGGTGGACATTCCCATCCCCGGCAACGACGACGCGATGCGGGCGATCGAGTTGGTCGTCAAGGAACTGTGCGAAAGCATCGCCGCCGGCCTGGGAACGCGCCAGAAGACCGGCGAGGAAGTCGAGCAGCCGGGCGGTCCGCGCCGCCGCAGTCGTCGGGCGACCGCGCGGGCGGGAGAGGCCGTCGCGGCTGAGGAATCGCAGGCCGCGCCGCCGCCGGCACCCCCGGCGGACGCCCCCAAGGCCTAGCGGGCCCGCGAGCTTCACTTCGGCGCGGAAGATTGTTCTCCCGCGGAACGTCATGTAGATCAGGAGTGGTTATGGCAGAGATATCCGCCGAGGCCGTCAGAGCCCTGCGCGAGGCCACCGGCCAGGGCATGATGGAGTGCAAGAAGGCGCTTCAGGAAACCAAGGGCGACATCGAGGCCGCCAAGGACCTGCTGCGCAAGAAGGGCCTGGTCACGGCCGAGAAAAAGGCCGGCCGGGCCACCGGCGAGGGGCTGATCGCCGTCAGCATGAACGCCGAGAAAACGTCCGCCGCCATGGTCGAGGTCCGCTGCGAGACGGACTTCTGCGCCCGCAACGAGGTATTCCGCGCGATGGTGAAAAAAGTGGCCGACCTGGCCGCTGCCGGCGCCTCGGGGGCCGTCGAGCCCACCGCGGCCATGAAACAGGCCGTGCAGGACGCCCTGGCCAAGATCGGGGAGAATATGTCCGTTGCCAAGGCGATCAAGATTTCCGCCCCGCGCGTGGGCGCCTATATTCACCACAACGGCAAGGTCGGCGTGCTGGTCGGCGTGGAGGGCGAGATCAGCGACGCGACGCTGGCCGACCTGTGCATGCACATCGCTTTC
>Ga0187885_10000192_pt1 | contig 74648 bp, 83 predicted proteins | sample June2016WEW_20_1_3_FD_132970 | JGI IMG/M metagenome (GOLD analysis project Ga0187885, IMG submission 132970) | Peatland microbial communities from SPRUCE experiment site at the Marcell Experimental Forest, Minnesota, USA - June2016WEW_20_100 | ecosystem: Environmental > Terrestrial > Soil >...
CATGATAGGAGATTTGGTGATTGAAACTAAAGGGCTTCGAAAGACTTTCATTTCTAAAGGGAGAGGCGGAAACAAAAAGGTAGAGGCCGTTAGGGGCATAGATCTGACTGTTAGGAGGGGGGAAATCTTCGGTTTCCTCGGCCCAAACGGCGCGGGCAAGTCTACAACTCAGAAAATGCTCTCAACTTTGCTATGTCCAACTGGTGGAGAAGCTAAGGTTCTTGGATATGACCTAGCAGAGCAGCAGGAACAGATTAGACAGAACGTTGGATGCGTCAGTCAAGCAGGAGGCGCAGACCTATCTTCCACAGGAATTGAAAATCTAGTCCTCATGGCTCAGCTTTATGGCGTGGATGCTTTGACTGCAAAGAAATACGCCTCCGAATTCGTGGAGCGTTTACAGATGAGTTCATTCATAGAACGACCCGCTCAATCCTATTCCGGCGGTCAAAAGCGCCGCCTAGACATTGCGCTTGGAATGATTCACCATCCACAACTACTTCTTCTCGACGAGCCGACAGCAGGTCTTGACCCGCAAAGCAGAGCCTACCTATGGGGCGAAATAAAAAAACTCAAAGCTGATGGTGTCACCATCTTTCTAACCACTCAATACATGGACGAGGCTGACAAGCTCTGTGACACAATAGCGATTATAGATAACGGGAATATTGTTGTGACAGGAACACCCGAGGAATTGAAAAGCTCCGTTGGCGGAGACACAATAGTTTTCAGTTTTCAATCAGAAGAAACCGCCCGTAAGGCTGAAACATTCTTGACCGAGAAGGTTCAGGGAGCGAGAATTCAAACTAAAGACAACACCGTCCGTTTAACCATCAAAGATGGAGAGAAGATGATGCCTGAGCTATTGCGTTCACTCGACGCACAAAACTTGGAGGCGCAAAGCGTAATGTTGTCCCGGCCAAGTCTTGATGATGTTTTCCTCAAGTACACAGGCCGTTCACTGAGGGAGGATGAAAGAAAATGAAAATTCTACACGACACAAGACTAATGTTCATACGCAACATGCAGCACACTCTCAGAAGCCCGGTTTTTGTTTTCGTGAGCATGTTTCAACCCCTTATGTACTTGATCTTGTTTATGCCGCTCCTGAACGGTCTTGGCGGTGTCCCTGGGTTGCCTGCTGGGAAAACGGTAGATGTTTTTATTCCAGGGCTTTTGGTTCTGCAAGCGCTCTTCGGCACAGCTTTTGTTGGGTTTTCACTTATTGACGATATCAGAACTGGAGTTATAGAACGATTTTTAGTGACTCCTGTGAACCGTTCTGCAATTCTTTTGGGTAGGGTTCTGAGAGATGCGATCATCCTTCTGTTCCAATGTATTTTGATTACGCTAGTTGCCATTCCTTTTGGGCTGAGCATAAACATTTATGGATTTTTGCTTTCTCTATTGCTATACGCTTTGATCGGGATTACCATGGCATCCCTTTCATACGGATTCGCTCTCATTTACAAAATTGAGGACCCGCTTGCTCCCACTTTGAACACGATAACACTGCCCGTTTCTCTGCTATCGGGCATAATTCTTCCTCTAGCACTTGCGCCCGTGTGGCTTCAAGACATTTCTAAGATTAACCCGTTCTCCTACGCAGTCTATGCCACTCGTGCTTTATTTGCTGGAAGCTTTAGTAGCATCGATATTGCAGAAGGATTCGTCGTTATCGGTGTACTCGCAATCCTTGTATTCTTATGGGGGTTAAACTCACTCAAGAAAATGGCATCATAATTATGAGGTTTCAAGTGCCTATCCCTTTTCCGAAATAGGCTGAAAATTGGTTTTTATTCCCAATCTGAGCCTGAGTTTAGCCTTGAAGTTACTATGAGAATATATGGCTTCAGGGCAAGAATCAAGCTCAAAGCCGATGAGGGCAAGCAGTTTGATGAGGGTTCACTTATCCATAAGCAGACCAAATGAAGTTTACACAAAAGCCTTTTATTCACTTCACTAGCTTACATTAAGGGTTGCGGATGGTGAAATCTTTGCAGGAACCATTAGTCTATATAGACGGGGAGTTCGTACCGAAGTCAAAGGCGGCAATATCAGTATTCGACCATGGCTTGCTTTACGGGGATGGAGTCTTTGAAGGGATAAGGGCATACAATGGCTCGATCTTCAAGTTCAAGGAGCACCTCGACAGGCTTTACGCCTCGGCGCACTCCCTACTGCTCAAGATCCCCCTCTCCAGGGATGAGATGAAGGCTGCAGTAATAGAGACGCTGAAGAGGAATTCCATGAAAGATGCCTACATCAGGCTGGTTGTCACGAGGGGTGTTGGCGACCTAGGGGTTGATCCCAAGAAATGCGCAAAGCCCACTGTCTTCATAATAGTCGGGAGCATATCGGTCGTGCCCAAGGAGGTCGCCGAGAAAGGGATCAAAACCATGATTACATGGGTCAGGCGGGACCCTGTGGACGGGACCTCGCACGAGGTAAAGTCGCTCAATTACCTCAATAGCATACTCGCGAAGCTAGAAGCTAACACCTACGGCATGGATGAAGCCATATTCCTCACTTCGCAGGGGTATTTATGCGAGGGTACTGCCGAAAACATCTTCGTTATCATGGGTAATGACATGTGGTCCCCACCGGCGTACACGGGGGCACTGCCAGGAATAACCAAGACAGCGGTCACCGAAGTTGCCAATAAACTAGGTCTGAAGGTGGAGGAACGGCTGATAACGGCACACGAATTGTTCAACGCCAACGAAGTCTTCTTCACAGGCACTGGCGCAGAGGTAATACCGGTGACCGAGGTAAACGGGAGGAAGATTGGAGACGGCAAGCCAGGCATGGTAACCCTCAAGATAGGCTCTGAGTTTCGGAAGTACGCAGCTGACCCTGCGAATGGCGAGAAGTACGCTTAGTCGCTATAGCCTCGGGGAAAGGGAAGAAGAAGCGTTTGTCAGCGCTCATATTTTCGACAGGATGGCGGAATACTTTGCCATCCTCATCATCTTTCCCTCGGGTTGCACGAGCCATGTCATCCAACATAAATCGATTGGTCTGTAACCGCAGATCTTCGCAAGATCTTCGACCCTCTCCACAAATGCAACATCCTCCTTCACTAAGTCAATTCCAGATTTGATCAGGATCTCATTTAGAACCCGTTTCACAATCTTGTCTGGCATGACCGTATCGACACCGCCCATCATCCTTAGATATTGGAAGGTGACAATGCCCACTCCGATAATCCTACCGACGGGGTCCAACCCCCACTCTCGAAGATTAGCATTCTTCGCCCAGGCCCTTAGGGCTTCCTTGTCGTTGCCCATATCCATCCTTAAAACAGAGGAGGCGGCACCCCTTGCCACTGCCCATGATCTTCTGTTCTTCCATACTTCCCTCAACTTATCCAAGTCTGCATTCGACAGCTTGTCTAGAGAATCTACGCTTCCCGTGTCTACGTATCTTCTGCCAAACTCCTCTACCTTTGGGATAACCGCTGTGAAGTAATTGAGCCCAATGGACGTGAAGGCAGCGTCTATGATCATCAAAACTACGCTCCCTCCCCACCTCTCTGTCCTGAGACAACGATTGGTTATGACATCAATCCCCGGAACCCTATGCATGTATTCGTCCACCACTTTTTTCAGCGAGGAGATTTCTCGGTAAGTCATGCCCTGTTCTTACCTTCAATTTCTTGGTGCATTCTTTTTTACATACAACTCGAAAAAAAGTTGATTTTTTGTCCTATTTTGGCAGCCTTATGCCTTCCACCACATGAACATGTAGTAAAGTACCTTTTTCTGCCCCTCGTCAATAGTCGCAAGGATGAACTTCTTCCTGACGGTGTGCGAGAGCCTGCCTGCTCTTACCATCTCGATGGGGTCAATGGCTGCTGAGCTCGGTAGGACATGGACTATGAAAGGCGCGTGGTCTATGCCTGGTCCGTACTGGTATACGGCGAAATCAGCTCCGAACTTCATTGCTGGCCTAACCACGTACCCCTTGCTTCGAAGGTCCTTGTAGACCGTGTAAAGCTCATCGAAGAGCTTGAAATGCTTCTTCGCCAAGCTTACCAGCTTCTTCTGCTGGATCGGTCTACCGCCCGAAGAGACGCGTATCGTGCCCTTCTCCAGCAGGTAGTTGGCTTCTAAGAGCGAAAGCTCCAAGTAGGCGGTTGCCTCGGTCTCGTCCTTCGGCTTGCTAACGTTAAGGGGCTTTCCAAAGAAGCCCGCCTTGTAGAGATGGGCCCCATCGTCCTTGGACCAGACCAGCACCCTTGATCCTATCACCGAGGCTACTATCGCAGTGTCTTCAGGCATCATAAAACCCCAAGCTATAAAAGGGGAATCTATTTCTAAAAACTAAAAGCCAGCCTGATTCATAAGCCTTATTCGAAAAGTGACACCATTTGAGGAAGCCTATCATAAGCCTCACCAGCATTATGCTCATCATAGGCATGGTAATCCTTGTTGCTTACCTGTACTTCGTGGGCTTTTGGAATGTTGTAAACATCATAAGAAGCCTCGACCCCTGGTTGGCGCTCAGCACGATAGCCATTAACCTGATATGTGTTGGTCTTTACACATACGCGTGGAAGATCCTAATCAGGAAGGGCATGAAGTTTAGGGACTGCTTCGAGATCGTTCTCGTAAGCATTTTCGCGGACCTCATGATACCCACTGGCTCAGTCTCCATGGAGGTCATGAGGATCTCCCTCACTCAGAAGAGGACGAAGATGTCGCTCGGTGAGATAACCGCAAGCATCCTGCTCCACAGGGTGTTGTTGGTGGTCTCTTTTGGCATAGTGCTAGCTTTCAGCCTTGCGGCATTGATAGTGACTGAGAAGATGCCCTTGGTCCAGCTTCTGATCTTTGCAGTCGTAGCTGCAGCCTGCCTCATTGGAGGTGCGATAGGGATGTATGCAGCATTCAACTCGAAGAGGTTCCGCGGGCTGATCGAAAGCTGGGCCAAGAGGATCGGCAGGGCAATAGTATTCTTCAGGCCGCATTACGACATTGGTAAGATCAGTGGGGAGATCCTGCAGGGAGCGGAGTCCTTTGATGAGTCCATCGCAGGGCTAAAGAGAAGCCGCATAGGGGCATCAGCCCTCATCTTGATACTGTGGTGGCTCCTGACAGCAACTATACCGTACCTCATGTTTGTGTCACTTCACTACCAGATCTCGTACATAGTTGTACTCACAGTAGCCATTTTCGTAAGTATGGTTGGGCTGATCCCAATTGGGATTCCGGGCATGGTTGGCGTAATAGAAATTTCGATGACAGCCTTCTTCGTGAGCTTTGGGGTGCCAGCTACCATCGCAGCTTCGGTCACCATCCTAACGAGGCTCGTGCTCTTCTGGTTCGAGCTGGCCCTGAGCGGCGTGGCTGCCTCCCTACAGGGCATAAGGGGGATGCTCACCGGAAAGAGCAGATCGATTGACTGAGAGAATCAGGCTACCCTTTGAAGCGCCAATACCCTCAGGTCGTCTGAAGCATCTTCGATATTATCAGCCATGTGCTCCAGCAGCCCTAACAGGTCGCGGAAGATTAGCAGCTTCTCTATCTGCTTAACCTCGGTCAGCGCCTTGAAGTCCAGATCGTGGTAGATCTCATCGACCTTCGCTTCGTACTCATGCACTTTTGGCACAAGCTGTATCGCGCGCCTCGGGTTCATAGGGAGCGCGAGGATGGCGTCGCGGAGCGCTTCGAAGGTGGAAAGCACCTCAAGGGACATCGTCTTAAAGCCCTCGGCGAACGAGGAATTCGGTATCCATTTGTTCTTGGCCATTCTGACCATCAGGCGCGATATTGACTGCGAGGATTCTGCGATCTCATCTACCATAACGACGAGCCTGAGGAAGTCTTCTCTGTACAGTAGGCTCGGGGCAACCTTTGTGAGCTGCTCGATTAGCTCCCTCTTGATCCTGTCAGCTTCCTCCTCTAGCACTGCGATCTTCTGGTAGTCGCTCTCCAAGTCAGAGAGTTGGGATCCGAGGAAACTGTCAAATGCGTTGACTAAAACCCTTACGGAGTCCTGAACTTTTCTTACGTGGTCCGATATGAGGTCGAGGGACTTCCGATACACATTGTTCTCGATTTCAGTTGTTTCTTCTTCTGATGGCAAGGTCAAAACAATGCCTCCAAGGTTTGCGTAACAAAAAACGGAGGCGTTTAATAAAGGTTTAGCGAAAAAATCTTAAGGAAATTTCGGATTCTTGGTGAGGAAATGATCATACGTCAAGTGCCCTTTTATCCTAAGTGCTCATCCTGCGTATTGAACGGATGATCAAGGTTTTTAGATTGAGAGACCAGTATCAAGGTGGGGTTTTTTATGGCAGAGAGCTATGATGTTGCGGTACTGGGCGCAGGCCCGGCCGGCCTTGCTGCAGCTATATACGCCTCCAGGGCAGGGGTCAGGACTGCAGTCTTTGAGGAGGCGGTGGTCGGCGGGAGGGCAACCTATGCTCACACCATAGACAACTACCCTGGCTTCCCTGAGGGGATCTCGGGCAACGAATTGACGTCAAGGCTTGTTAAGCAGGCGGAGAAGTTCGGAACGATCATGAGGAGCGGTGAGATGGTTATAGGCTTGGACCTCTCTGGGGAATTGAAAAAGATAACTACGCATTCGGGGGAGTACCTCGCAAGGTCGATCGTGATTGCCACCGGGCTGAAGCAGAAGAGGCTCAACCTGCCCGGCGAGGAGAGGCTGGTCGGCAGGGGGGTCTCGTACTGCGCAACCTGCGATGGCTTCTTCTTCAGGAGTAAGAAGGTGGTTGTGGTCGGCGCTGGCGACGACGCTGCTAGCGACCTGATTTACCTTGCATCGCTGGCGGCAAAGCTGATTTGGCTGCCCAATGCCGCAGAGATTACAGCTGAAGAGGGCTACCTGAGGGCGCTGAAAGAGAAGGGGATAGTGCCAATCTTGGGGCGCAGGGCTTCGGAAGTGGTCGGGGGCGAGAGGGTGCGCGGTCTGAAGGTGATTGACGAGACAGGCGCAGAAGACATCGTCGAATCGGACGGGATCTTCATCGCTGTCGGTACGGTGCCCACTGCAGAGATACTCAAGTCTGCGGGCATAAAGACCGACGAACGTGACTACGTAGTCGTTAACGACGAGATGAAAACAAACGTGGCTGGCGTGTATGCTGCGGGGGACTGCACCGGGAAGAGCCACCAGATCATAGTGGCAGTGGGCCAGGGATCCACAGCCGGCATCAATGCATCGGCATTCGTAAAAGGCTAGCGCTTTCCGAAGGAAAAAGGGAGCCTAAGCTTTCCTTACCGTTGCGATTGAGTTGTCGGATAGCCCCTGGACCTTCATCTCGTCAGAATTTATCCAGGTCTCATTCTCCGGGACGTCTGACAAGGACACCGCGTTGAGCACGAGCTTCTTCTTGCCCGCTACCACTATCTCTATCTTTCCGCCTACTTGTAGGAACTTCGACGTTTTAGAATTGAGCTTGCCGACGCCCTTGTCGATCTCGTCCCTTCTGCGCAGGCGAAGCCTCTTTTCTGGTGGTCTTTGCGACATGGTATCACTGCCTATGTTATCATTACTCCCTTTTTAAAAAATTACCGCTTATAATAGCCTTCAAGGTAGTCTCTTAGTCCATTCGAAGCGATGCGGAACTGCTGCCAGGTATCCCTGTCCCTTACGGTGACGGTTCCGTCCTTCAGGGTCTCGTAGTCAACGGTCACGGCAAGAGGGGAGCCTATCTCGTCTGACCTGGCGTACCTCCTCCCTATTGATCCACCATCGTCAAAGTCCGAGATGAAGCCTGCGGATCTGATGTCGTTGTGGATCTCCATAGATTTCTCCCAGATGCCGTCCTTGTTAACAAGCGGGAAGACCGACACGTGGACTGGTGCTATCGACCGTGGAAGGCTCAGGATTACCCTACCCTCCTTCTCGGTGTAAGCGGATTCCATGGCGAAGTAGGTGAGTCTGTCAGCGCCGAAGGATGGCTCGGCTACATGCGGGACAAAACGCTTCCCTGCAATGGACTGCTCCTCCTCAGCGAACCTGACGTACTCAGGCTTCACGTTCACGCCGTTCATCACTGCCGAACCGGACTTCAGTTTCTCCATCAGGCTTTTAGCATCGATGGACTTTATGGCGGCAAGAACCTTACCTGTGTCACTCTTGCACTCGCGGCTTATCACAGAAACGTCGGGGTGCGCGATAAGAATTCTCTCCTTAACCGGAAGATCGAACTTCTTGAAGACGCTGAGGTCCTGCCCACTATGCTGCTGGTGCCTCGAGACGTCATAGTCAGTCCTATATGCGTGCCCGGAGACCTCGACCCACCCCCACCTGTCCAACTGGACCATCTGGTCGAAGGTCTGGGCTGAGTAGTGGGCCCTCTCGGTCGCAAGCTTGGCCATGAACATCTGGGACTGGTGCGGCGCACCGAGCTCAGATATGAAGTCCGCGGAAAGCGCCATGAAGTATGCCATCCACTCGGACAGTATCATCTTCTCCTTGACAGCCTCCTCCACCGTGACCTCGATAGGGTCCATACTCCCCTTCTTCACGAGATCCTCGGTCAGGAGCCTTAGTTTCCTCCCCGCAACTTGGTCCAAGAGATCGGACCGGGGTGACTCGGGATCGAAGAAGAACTCGATCTCCATTATGGTGAATTCCCTGAGCCTTATGGGACCCTGGCGCGGGGAGATCTCGTTCCGCATCACCTTGCCAATCTGGGCCAGGCCAACAGGGAGCCGCTCCCTCATTGAGGTGTAGATATTCTTGAAGTTAGTGAACATACCCTGGGCTGCTTCAGGCCGCAAGTAGGCGACGTTCTCTGAATAAGGGCCAATGGAGGTCTTGAAGAGCAAGTTGAAGGTCTCAACCTTCCCTAGCTTTCTGCCGCATTCTGTGCACTTGACCCCCCTTTTGGCAATTACATCATCCAGCTCCTCGGTCGTCATGCCCTCAATCCCTTGCACCTCGCCCATCTGCTCCAGGATTATGTGATCCGCCCTGAAGCGTTTCCTGCAGCCGGTGCACTCAACAATCACGTCCGTGAAGTGGTCAACGTGGCCCGATGCTTCGAAGATCCTTGAGGGTGTAATGACTGGAGTCTCTATCTCGTAGACCAAACCGTGATGCCTGCGAATGAAGACCTCCCTCCACCTGCGCTCTATGTTCCTCTTGAGGAGGGTTCCCATAGGTCCAAAGTCCAAAAAGCCAGCCACTCCACCGTATATCTCGCTCGACGGCCAGAAGAAACCGCGTCTCTTTGCAAGATCGATTACCTTATCGTATTTGTCCATTCTGACACACCAATCAGATAAATTCAAGAGATTGAACGAGGCAGATATATCTTATTCTGGTGGTTGTGATGGTTAGAGAGTCGTTTTATATCGACAGCCTTTCAAAAGGTTTTGGCGGTTTCCAGACAGATTTCTCGAAGGCAGATTTTGTCTTCTTCGGGGTTCCATTCGACAGCTCCTCGAGCTTCAGGCCTGGGTCGAGGTTCGGTCCCAGGGCATTGAGGGAAGTTTCCGCGAACCTCGAGACGTGGTCTTGGCGCACGGGGATGGACTTCGAGGGGATCAAGCTCCATGACCTTGGTGATGTCGCGGTAGTCCATGGCGACTCCGCAGAGACCATAAGGAGAGTTAGCGAGACCGTGGAGGACATCATAGGATCAAAGAAAATACCAGTGATGGCGGGCGGCGAGCATTCCATGACGCTTGGCGCTGTGAAGGCGTTCAAGGACGTGACAGTTGTGTCGTTCGATGCCCACTTCGATTTGAGAGATGATTACCTGTCGAACAAGCTTTCGCATGCTTCAGTCATGAGAAGGTCCTCAGAGGAGGTAGGGCCCGGTAATATCGTAATAGTCGGTCCAAGGGGGACGTACAGGGATGAGGTCGATTTCGTAAGGAAGAAGGGGATCTGCTACCTTTCGTCGCTGGACATAATCCGCTCTGGTTCCCAGCCAGCGGGGAAGTGGCTTCGCGAGAAGCTGAAGGGAGCCAAGAAGCTCTACGTGTCAGTCGACATAGATGTGCTCGATCCTGCCTACGCCCCGGGAGTCGGCAATCCAGAGCCAGAGGGGATCTCTACCACCGCGTTGCTCGACCTACTGCACGAGGTGGTTGATGGCCGCGTTGTGGGGTTCGACCTCGTTGAGGTATCTCCCCCCTATGACAATGGGAGCACAGCTGCGGTCGGGTCAAAAATAATATTCGAGATATGTTCGATGATCAAGTCCTCGGGTGGCTAGTGGGATCGGATCTCATGGACTATCTGTGATCTTGCCTTGTACAGTATCCTGTGACCGCATGTTGGGCACCTTATGCCAGGCAGCCCGACGAGCTCGTTGCTCTCGATAACCTTCCCGCATTTTTCACATATATAGTGGGCCAAGAATTTTCACTGTCCGAGAGTCCCATCGCGCGGTTGCACTAATATATTTTGCGCTTTGGCCTTCTGAACTAGCAGAAAGATAATCTACAGCTTTGGAGAGATGTAGGGCTATGGCACCAGAATCGAAGGTATCGGGTTTCTACAAGATGGGCATTGACGAGAGGCTGCTCATCATTAAGGAAAAGGCAGGGCTATCGGACTCTGACCTACGGACTCTGAAGTGCGGGCTCGAACTGGGCACGGCCAACAGGATGGTAGAGAATGTCATCGGCATGACCCAGCTTCCAGTTGGAATTGCGATGAACTTCAGGATCAACGGCAGAGACTACCTCATCCCAATGGCGATTGAGGAGCCGTCGGTTGTGGCAGCGGCCAGCCATGCAGCCAAGCTTTCCCTGCCTGAGGGATTCACCGCCACGAGCACAAGGCCAGTGATGAGGGGACAGATGCAGGTTGTTGGGGTTAGGGATCTGGAGGAGGGCAAGAGGAAGGTCGGCGAAAATAGAAAAGACCTCGTGGAGAAGGCCAACAGCTTCGCGGATATGCTCCCATCAATCGGCGGGGGCGTGCTGGACGTCACGGCAAGGATCATTGGTCCCCCCAGGGAGGGGATGCTCGTAGTGGAGTTCTTCGTGGATTGCAGGGACGCAATGGGTGCCAATACCATAAACACCATAGTGGAGGGTATGGCCCCGGAGGTGGAGCAACTGGTGGGCGCGAAGGCGCTGCTCAAGATCATCTCGAATTTGGCGACGGAGAGATTGGCCAAGGCAAAGGTAGTCTACCGGAAGGAGGCCATTGGCGGCGAGGAGGTGGTCAGCAGGATAGTCGATGCGTACAAGTTCGCCTATTACGACCACTATAGGGCGACAACCCACAATAAAGGAATAATGAATGGGATTACAGCAGTCACACTGGCGCTCGGCAACGACACGAGGGCGATCGAGGCAGGCGCTCATTCATACGCGGCCTTATCCGGAAAATACATGCCCCTATCAAGATGGTCCAAGGACGAGGGTGGGAACCTCGTTGGCGAGCTGGAGCTGCCCTTGGCGTACGGGATAGTGGGCGGTGCGACAAAGACCCACCCAGTGGCGCAAGTCTGCCTCAAGATTATCGGGGTCAAAACTGCTTCCGAGCTCGCGGAAGTGGCTTGTTCGGTGGGGCTTGCCCAGAACTTCGCCGCGCTTAGGGCGCTTGTTACTGAGGGGATACAGAGAGGACACATGGAGCTCCACGCAAGGAACATTGCGATACTAGCAGGCGCAACTGGAGACCAGATAGACAAGATCGCAGAGATCCTCGCCAAAGAGAGAAATGTCAAGGTCACGAGGGCGAAAGAGCTCATTGAATTGCTCAATAAAAAGGAGAGGTAATGATAGAAATTCTAGAGGTTAGTTTAATGAAGAAAGTTGAAATCATCCTGTTTCAGGCAGGAATTTGCGACTCTTGCGACGTCACTTGGGCGATAATGCAGAGCTTGGCCGGCATAATAAATGGCTATGTTGGGGATGAGATTGTTAAGCTGAAGCATTACACCCTCGGCGACGAGGAGGGAAGGGAGGCAGCATTGGACATGGGAGTGGAGGTTGGGCCCACGTTCTTCATTAATGGCGAAAAACACGAAGGCAAGGAGACCGGCGAGGAGATCTTTGAAGCCATCTTAGCCAAGCTCGATATTGACAAGAGCAAGAAAGATGCGATAAGGAAGTCATTGCTGGATTGAGAATGGCTTCAAAGCAAATTAAGGAATGTCGTGGTTCGAGCTAGGATCGCGTAGCCCATCATTTTCATGATGAGGTTGAAAGTCCTGAAGTTGGTGCACTCCATTTCAGTATTGACTAATGCAAACTTGGGCTCCCCAGATCTCAAAGCCCGATGGTGGGGATGATTGAAATATGTAGAAAAATTATTGTTTTTTACTTTGCTAGAGTTCTCTGACCAGTCTTTGGATCCACATTGAACCATGTTTTGACATAGCTATCATAGACGCGCGTCGTGACAGGAGTCGCGGCAGGCATTGGGTGAGCTTGTTTCGTATGAGCGTCAAGTTCTTCTTTAGTCTTGAAAGAAGCACTGCAAGCTGAACATTTAAAATCTTTCTTACTTCCAAATGGCCATCGCATATATATCGCATTTATTGTTATCACTGATCCTTAATATAAGTAACTATGGTGCTGACAGTCACAGTTTCATTCTCCCAATAAAAAATCCAACTAGGCGCAATTATACTGTAAGCCTCAAAAGGTTGAATATAGAAGATGATCCCTTACAATTTCACAGTTTAAGCATTGTTATTGAACTTTAGGAATTGGCTTGGCTGGGTTTGACCCACGACCAGCAAGATAAAGCTGCAAACTATTGGAAAATCATCGAAGCTCTTGCATCTTCTTCAAAATTTCGTTGTATCCCAACAGCCTGCAGGATTCACAGTGCTTTTCAATGTGAACTGTCTTGTTGCTCTCGCACCACCAATAATCTTTGATCCTCCAATCGTCTCTTTTCAATTCTTTTCATTCTCCACTTTTTTCTGTTTTACTATTTCTTCTTTGATCCGATCCAGACCAATTCTTCCTTCTCAGGTTTCTGATAGATACTCTGAGATTCTTAGTTTCCTGGAAGATTACTGCTTCCAGTGTGAACTTGATTCTGGCATAAGTTCACCACAACTCCAGCTTCCTAGTAGGAGTCGATAATGATAAGGTCGACTGTTCGCTCATGGAGCAAGACGAAAGTAATATCCGGTGACTCACATGAAGTGACTCATTCTTAGTTTCGCAAAAAAATTACTGATGGATTTTGACGCATTACTCTATGCGTGGAAGGTAGGTGATCTACCACTGCAAAGTTCCTCCTTCTGCGAAATATGATAGCACGCCTTATTTTGAAGTTAACAAATAGTAATGTTTGGTGTGGTCAATGAACCCGAAAATTCTGACAGATAACGCCAGGATACTCAAGAATATACCCAGGACAGGCTGGCTTCAGCGCGGAATACCGCTCTCTGTAGCGGAGACCGTGGCTGAGCACTCATTCGAAGTGGCATCCATACTCGCGGTAATATCAATGGAAGCGGGGGGAGGTCTTGACAAGGAGAAGCTTCTGATAATGGGAACTATTCACGACTGGGGGGAGGCGGTGGCTGGGGATATACCCAGGTCACTCACCAAGAGGTTGGGAAAGGAAACAAAAAGCAAGGCAGAGATGAAGATAATGAAAGAACTCTCCGCTGCAAGCGGGTCCAAGAGGCTCGCGCAAATCTTCGAGGAGTATGAGGGAGGGAAGAGCGTTGAAGCAGTAGTGGCAAAGATAGCAGACGTGCTCTCCACCCTCAGGCAGGCAAAAGCATACTCGGATAGGGGTTACCATGTGGAGGACATAGTATCGGGATGCAAGGAAGAACTCAACGAGCTCCTGGAGCGGATCAGCAGCGAGGGATTAAGGAGAATAATAAGAAAGCTCCAATGAAAGACCAACAGGTTAAGCGCGGGTATAGGTATAAATCGAACTTCTCTCATTTCTGGATAATATGAGCAAACCCGATAAGAAAAAGGATGAGCCGGATAATGAAAAGTTCATTATGCCTATACCGGCTGGTGTCCCTTACTCCATCCTTGCCCAGGCGGTAAACAAGTTCGGCATAGAGTTGGTTGAGAAAGAAGTTGTTCTGCCAGGATCGGCGGGGGACGAGATTGTTCCCAAGGCATGGGTTCTTCGGGGCGATAAGGAAGGCCTTGGAAAGGCCAGGGAGTTCATCGCAAAGAAGATCTTGGAATCGATGAGAAGGTTCGAGTAGGATAGGAAAAAATCACTTTTTGGCCTTGAACTTCTCGGAGATCCTCTTGTCCTCTTCGACGATCTCAGCCTTGTAGTCCTCAATTATCCTGGAAAAAGAGCTCAAGAGCAGCTGCTCAATAGCCCTGCCAATGGACATCCCGTAGTTTTCGCACAGTGCGCTGATTTCTTGAGAATTGGCCTCGAGGAAGGGCACGATTGGTTCGCTCATGGCATCCGAAAGCATTTTGACGGTCTTTCTCTTCGGGTACCCCCCGAACCTCTCGAGGGATAACTCGAGTGCATAGAGATCGGAGCGGCTGTCGGTTGAGATTATTCTCCTTACCAACCCAAGCTCACGGAGCCTGTCAAGCCTCTTTATGAGGGCATCTTCCTTCACTTTTAGGATCTCAGCCATGCTTTCTTGCGTCATTGGCCCGTCTTGCAGAAAGAACATCACTTCCCTTAGTTCTTCGTCCATGTATGCATTTGCGAAGCCTAGCAGCTTCTCTTCAGGAATTACGAGTGTTACCATTTTTATCACCTAGAGTCTTGAGGAACGTTCTTATCTTTGAGAGCATTACCTTGGCCTCCTCCTCGTTGCCAGGATAGGGGACTTTGATGAACGGGATCTTCTTCTGTGTAATCAGGTATATGAGGAACTCGTTAGTCCTTGCACAACTGGCGCACCCGAACAGCGCCTCGGACTCCTCCACAATTATGGCGGCATCTGCCTCCTCGACCAGCGGGGCCATGAGCGCCAGTCGCCCCCTTACTCCTGATGGAACCTCTATGGCGACCCACTTGAGCCCCCGCCTCGGGAAGTCAGGGGTAATGTTCATAGGAGGCGAGTCGAGCTCGGGCTTGTTCAGGTTCTTTGACACCTCTTCACCGAGCCCCAATGGGGTATGACCCTCCCTCTTTACGAGATCGTAGAGTATTAGGCTATTGGGCGGGAATATGAATATCTTGGCCACTCGCATCTCCTCCTCTAGGCAGTTCTCCGCTTTCGATCTTGCCTAGCCAGAACTTGGTCTTTATCACTATCTCATTGAGCTTCTCCCTGGGCGCGCTGACCCCCCTCACAACGCCTGTAATGAGGTCGACTATTTCGCCAGCGCACTCGACCTTCCCAGGAGGGGGCCTTACCAGCCGCGTTATTATACCTACCCTTGCGAAATCCTCATAGTCGACGGGAGCTTCACAGACAATAATAATCGGAATGTCAACGAAGTGCAGGAAAGACTTCGCCTTGTGTACAACGTGCCCACCTATGCCACCCAGGTGGAACAGACCAAGTTTGAACCTTCTGATCTGCATTATCTCCTTCTCGTTTATTGTTGCCATGGAACCTCCGGGTGCACCACTATAGGGCGAATCTGCCGGGATGCCTGAGCCGGAATCCAGCACAAGGACACTGGTCCTTATTCCCTGTTCGCGGAGTCCATATGTGATCTCACAGACGGGTTTTGTGATGTGCCTCTTGCCCGGGGACATCGCGATCGCCACCACCTCGAACTTCTCGGACTCGGAGATAGTGCCTCGCTGCGCGAGGCCTCCACCCTCGCCCATACCTTGGGCTTCCCTGCAATCGACTATCTGGACGTTTCTACCCAGGGCATCCTGCAATCCGCTTACCTCGAGACAGTGTTAATAGCACAAACAGTCCTTTAACGCTTCTTTCGGGTATTCCTTTGGTACTCCCTTATGTAATCCTTGACCGTAGGTTTAGGTTTTGTGAAACGCCCGTAGCGTACGTCATAGCCATAGGGCATCATCTGATCCATGACAGGTTTCAGCTTTGCAACAATAGCTTCAGCGTCGGTGCCCTCTTTTAAGATAACTATGAAGTGACCGACGAGAAAACCACCGCCACGCCAGTTGTGTGTCTTTACGCCGACGTCGGAGACCTCCTCCATGTCCTTTATTATCTGGACAAATTCGTCGGATTTCTTCCGTTCCATGAGTCTTCGGGGCAAGATGTCAATATCAGGAGTTCCTGAATAATCAGGCATAAGATGTTACCTTGCGTATAGATTTAATTAACCTTTACTAAGCAACAGATAGCTATATATTATCAGTTTGGCTATACCTTCAGGCATGGCAGCACTCAACTATCTAAAGCTCTATCAGAGTGAGAAGACCGTAGCTCTATATAAATTTGGCTTAAAGCGTTTTTTCAAGTCCGTTTATCATGTCGAAGTGGATAATGGGAAACTGGAGAAGCTGGCTGATCGCTATCTCTCAGAGAAAGAAGAGAGAGACCATAAGGCAGATGTCGAGGCTTTCTTTATCACGATAAAAGACGCTCCTCCCCTGACCAGCAGGGTAAACCTGACCAGCGTTAAGATGTTCATGCTCCAGAATGGAATAGACCTTCAGGATCAGTTCTGGAAGTCGCTAAAGAAGAAAATTAAGGGATCTCGCTCCCTGACTATGGATAGACCCCCAACAGTCCCCGAATTAAAGAAGATAATTAACGAGCTGCCAACAAGGGGGAAGGCTTTCTATCTGCTGTTAGCCTCTTCAGGAATGAGGATCGGAGAAGTCCTCCAGCTGCAGCCTAATGATTTAGAGCTGGATAAGTCCCCTGCCAGAGTGAACTTAAGAGGCGAATATACGAAGACTGGCAACTCAAGATTAACCTTCATGTCTTCGGAAGCCAGAGAGAGCCTTGTGGAATGGCTGAAGCAGAGGGACACCTACATGAAGACAGCAATCTCTCGGAGCAGGGCCTACACGAAGGACCCCAGCGATACCAGGGTGTTCCCCTGGACTCCAACCGTAAGCTATTCCCTGTTTGACTCTGCATTAAAGAAGGCTGGCCTATGCGATAAGGACACTTCGACCAATAGAGAGAAGATCCACCCCCACACCTTCCGCAAGTTTTTCAGGACTCACCTAGGCGGGGTGATCCCCCCCGATGTAGTAGAGGCTTTAATGGGGCATGAAGAGGGGCTGACCGAGGTTTATCGGAGATATTCCACCGAAGATCTCGAGGAGTTTTACAAAAAAGGCGAGCACTCATTAATGGTGTTCAGCAACGGCCAGGACATTGCGAAGCTGAAAGGGGAGGTTGAAGAGAAGTCAAAGACGCTGAACGAGGGCATGGCAACTCTGGCCTTAAAGAATGCAGATCTCGAGAACAGGATGACGGCTTTAATATCGGAAAAGAAGACCAGCGAAGATGTCAATAAAAAATTCCTGGAAGGATTGAACGAGAGGATCGCCAGGCTTGAGAAAATAATCGAGCAGCTCAAGCCCTAATTTTTCGAAACTTCAGCGAGCTTCTTGTATATATCCTCTTTAACCGTGATAACCTTAAAACCAGAGTGGGACATTATTTTTTACCCTCTATTTTTTTTATATATTCGATATGCGATTGAATTTGCTCAATTTCATCAAGAAATTCCTGTATCAATTCTTTTCTCACCCCTGGTTCAAGCTTAAGTGCTTCCATTAACTTTTTCTTAGTTTGATATTCATCATCACCATCACTCAAAAGATATCTTTGAAATAACACATTAGGAACAGATCTAGGATAGCTCATGATGAGATATGGATCATTAACAATTATTTCTGGATAATTATCGCATAAATAACGGAGGCCGGGCTCATCGGCTTCACACATCTGTTCCAATCTGGGGACAATTTTCTCTATTTCTTTTTTACTTAAATCCGTATGAGGAAAAGGCCCACCTGAAGTATGAGAGATGAGATATCTTAACAAACCTTCATTTGTTAGTTTAAAGACCTTTTTTTTAACCCCTCGTTTTTTCGCATTCATTTCTTGAACTTCAATTACTCCTTTTTTTTCGAGCCTTTTAGAATAAAGAACGATTGAAGGCTGAGGTATTTTTCCTCCAGAGTCCTTCCAGATGCCATAAGCGGAATTGTCCCCATTTATTAATGCCTTGAGGATTGTGTCCTCTCTTTTAGAAAAATGCAATTCTGAGTGAGCCATCAAGTTTCTTGCTTCTATAATGTTCTCTTTTTCAAATTCCGAAACTTGTATTCTGGGCATATATTACCCCGCTCACCTATCAGGTGTATTGGATACTATTACTTCTGATTAATATATAATATTGTTCTTGCACGTTTCTATCTGAGGCAAAGAAAATGCCAATGCTTAGAAAGGTCGTTTTAATTGGCGGAAAGGCCCGGGGAGTGGTCCTCCCCTCCTCATGGCTTGCTTGCATAGAGAGGGAAATGGGCCACAAATTAAAAGAGGTTAAGCTGGAAGTTGACGGCAATATCACGATAATGCCCTGCAGGGAGTCCCCCCCTGGAGCATTAAGGAAGTTATTAGGAGCGAAAAAAGGAGCGTAAAAAATGACGAGCCAGGAAGCAGCTGCAGTTTTAGCGAAGTTTGACAAGCTCCTGGAGGCCCTCGAGAGATTAACCAAAAAAAATTGAAAAAACGGCATTAATCTAGGCGATTTTTTCCAATGAGCCCTCAGGACGAGGATAAATTCACAGACAAAAAAATAACTGATGAGATACTCCTTCATTATTGCCAGAGTTTAGAGGTAGATCCCACTGATCCTAATAGAGACCTTCAAGTCTGGGACTTTGATAATAAAAGATGGCTTGGAGGAATAGAGGCAGATAATGATATTTTAAAACTTCTCGATAGGCTGTTTTCCCCCGAAGAAAGCCACGCCAAATTTACTTTTGAGAGGATAAAACTTTTCATAATCGCCCACGTTCTGAATAAAGAATATCATGCTGAGGATCTGCCCCCTTACGTGATCCCTTTCAAGAACTGCCTTTTGCCTCTAAAACATTTTATAGTCTCAAATGAACTGCATTATTCGGAATTTTATCCAGCTCTAGAACCTATGGAGAAGAAACCAAAATTTATCTGGATAAATGAAATTACTGACGATTATGTCCCTGAGGCTAAATGCCCGAAATGGGATAAATTTCTGGGAGAAGTGCATAATGAGAAAGATCTGGATTTTATTCAAGAAGTATGGGGGTATTGTTTTTATCGTTCTTACCCAGTCTCGATCTTTACCTTTCTGCATGGTGTGGGAGCTAATGGGAAGACTGTTGAAATAACCGTAATTAAAGACATACTGGGGAGGAGAAATGTAACCGAGACCTCGATCCATAATCTGAATAATAATATTTTTTCCTCTGCCGAGCTCTATCATAAACTGGCTAACATTTGTGATGATCTAGGGAATTTTTCGTTAAGATCTATTGGTGAACTTAGAAAGGCCTCCTCTGGCACTGGAATAAACGCCCAAAGGAAGCATGGACACCCCTTCGATTTTGATAATTACGCTAAGATAATTTATAGTTGCAACGAGCTGCCAGAGTTTAAGGAAGACATAGAAGCAAATTGGGATCGCCTAAAAGTTGTAAAATTTGATCATAGGTTTGTCTCTAACCCAGATCCTACAAAAGGTGAACTGAAAGCCAGGGATAGGGAGGAGCTGATAAAGGAGCTCCTCGAAGAAAGATCTGGCATAATTAACTGGATGATTGAAGGACTAGTCAGGCTGATCAATAATGGTTTTAAATTTTCTTATAATCTTTCAACCGAAGAGGTAAGGCATTATTATCGGATAAACTCTAACAGTGTCCTCTCTTTCAAGGAGGAGGCTTTGGAGTACACTGGAGACGATAATGATTATATTTTCAAGGACGAAATACCAAAACTTTATAGAATATATTGTAAGGCAAATAGTATAAAGAAAATAGCTTCTGACACAGAACTCTTTAGAATATTAAGACTGGAAGGATTTGAGGCAGAGCAGCGGAGGGAGTTTAATCAGAAGAGAGCTTATTTTGGTTATAGATTTAGAAAGACTGACACAGTGAAACAGGGTATAGAGGCATATCAGTCTACAAATAATCTAGAATATACAGAATGTGCAGACAAAACAGATAGCAAACCCTGTGTCGCTGTGTCAGAAGGCTCACCCGCTTTGAGTGGGGATAAGGGAGCCTCCGGGGTCGCAGTTATGAGCTCCGATCCTAATTTTCTTTCGGCTCCTGATTCCCCTCCTATGATAAGCTGCGTCTTTCTGATGCAAGAGCCCTTTCATAATGAATGTGGGATCTGCCACGAAAAAACCCTCCTGACCCACTTCATAACGGATCGGACAGAGCCAAACAACCAAGCCATGCCAGTCTGCTCCAAATGTGCAGCCTTTAAAGAAAATCAGGAAAAGGAGGGGTCAAGATGAATAAGGCCCAGCTCATCAAGAAGCTCCGCAAGATTGCGGGGAAGGATCTAGCTGGTAGCCAGCACTTAGAGGCGTGTAACACGGAGCCGTATAACACAGAGGCGAGCCAGTTCATTTCCAAAGTCTATAGGGGCCAGCGCACTTATCTTTTAAGGATTCCAAAAGCCATCGTTGAGATCGAAGGGCTGAGGGGCGGAGAGCTGCTTAAAGTTACAGTCGAGAAGGAAAAAATAGGCAAAAAGAAGGGAAAATAGACTTAAAAAAAATAAAATTGATGTGATAGGTCAACCCCTCTTGGCTGGCTGGCTGCTGTGGCGAGCGGTGATGTGCTTGGCAGATAGAAGGGAGGGAGGGATTCTCGGGGGTTGACAGCTGCCAGTCTCCAGGAGGATCTTAATTCTCAAGCCAAATACCTCAAAGGGGAGATTCTAACCTGGGTACCACGTATTTCTTCAATAAGTTCTTTTATGTTGTAGAATTATAAGCAAAATACCAATAATAGCAATAACTCCAAAGGGATTCTAATTGTTGATTTGTTATGTAGATATGAGGACCATAATCGCGTCCAACAGTTGACCAATTATCGTAAGTCCAAGGGTCATTTATGAATACGCCATTAGAATTGTAGCCATAAGCCACGACAAAATGACCATTTGTTTCTCTTTCATCAAACCATATGTCTAGAATGACTGCATCCCCTTGACGCAAATATGACTTTACATCTATCAAAGTTGAATTGAAAGAGGTACCGTTATGACAAACATAAGAAGTCAGATTTCTTTGATTAAATGGGATAAGAATGTCTGACGCAGATCGAATTCCATGATATTCAACTTTACAATTCATATCAGCAGCTAACTGGGTTTGACTAGGGACTGGTGAATAGTGGATATACTCGAACACCATCCTAACTGATGCTGGCGCACAATAATATGTTGTTTCTTGACCATCATAATATTGTGATAATTGTGCATTGATGTATTGAGATGGCTGTCCACCATAGAAATATACAACAATCAATACAATAGCTACAACAATTGTTATTGAGGCTATTATAATTTTTTTACCAACCATCTATGAGCCTCGCGTTCTATTTTCTAATTACAGATAGATATTGCAGTGCTAATATGCCATGTGCGTGTTTTTGTGCGTAGAGAGAGTAAGAGATAGTGAGCGATTGAGATTGATAGAGTGAACGGTTTGGGTTTGGGGCTAAGATTTAACCCCCACACACCCACTTACTTTCTTACTCTCTTCTCTACTCTCCTACTCTACTATACTCTCTCTCCGTACACCACACAATTTCACCGCCACACGTATCACGTATCACGTGTAGCGTGTATCACACAATAACATACCAATAAATTATTTACATTTTTACAATAGGCTATAATACATTTTATTCTGTATATTAATTGGCGTTAAAAGTGAAAACAGAATCCGTTATTATTGCTGGAGTTGCCCTCATTGTATTAGTGCTTGGGGTATTCGCAATATACCAAACAATGACACTCACTCAACAATTAGACACAGCGAATAGTAAGATTGATTCATTAAATTCAAATCTAGCTTCAGCCATCAATAACATTACAGCTTTACAAGCTTCATATAATTCGTTACAGAATAACTATACGATTTTAAATACTCAACTAAGTTCCATTACGGACTTTCTTGTCACGCTTGGATATGGAGGGCAGCATACAAACACATCAAACCAACAGGGAGCAATGGCTATTGAAACAGGAGGCGTAAACAGCAACACGCAGATAACAGTCTATGTAAGAAATACAGGAATTCAGTCAGAGATTCTAGGCGCAGCATATGTAAATAATACTCTAATCTCTGGTCCAACAGGTGGTGTAACATTTGGTGGAGCCCCCGCTCCCTATACATTAGTTCCTGGTGCTGTCGTCACAGTGGTCATTACTGGCATCGGCACAACGTGGGCTGATGGCAATTCGCGCCTAGTAAAAATTGTTGCCACTGACGGAACACCTGCAGCGTATAGCGTACACAGTTAAACAATGGGATACGCAAAACAAAAAATTTTTCTATTTTTTTTAGTCGGGCACTGACATTACATCCTAACAATTCTCGGATTCCATCGTTCATTCTCATTTCTTAGATATTTGGCAAGAAGTAGTGCCTCTTCGTTAATCAGCGTCTCGATAGTCTGCCTCTCGCCCACCTTTATTCTTGGTATTTCGACCATCAACTCAAAGAAGTCATTGAGCCGATCCATCATGTCTCTTGTTTTCAGGTCTTATCTTTGGCCTCAAGCTCGCTGTTCTAGCCTCAATTAACCGAGAGAGCTAAACTTTATTTAGTCTAGACCTTCATTTGTTGCACCTTAGCAACATTGATGTATAGGAAGCTCCTGCTGTTGAAAAGATTATAATTGCATGACTTCATAGGGTCGCTTATTTTAATAATATATATATTTAACGTGGGCAATATCCACATATAACTCATCTAGTGTGTGGTACGAACAATGTATGCATTATCATATAGTACTCCTGCGCTAGCTCTGAGTTATGAAAATGAGAGATTATACTTTGATGAAGAGATTTTGGATCAATCAGAATTAATTGATAACCGAATCAGTCCTTTATTTGATGCAAAATCCTTCGAAGAATACGTACGCATGAAAAATGAGTTTTTAGTAAATTCTATTACTTCCCCTCCACACTTTGACAGGAAAAAAATAGTTGATCTTCTTACAAGTTATACCATAGACTCGGTTAAAAAGGATCCGAAATTATATAAATTTCTCAATATTGAAAAAAGAAAAGGACTAAATCGTATTCTTGAATTTGTAGAATCAATGTTACAAAATATGGAAAATGATGAGAAAGTTAGTATTAATACACAAGCAGAAAATTTCTTATCATCGGATTTTCCATTATCGTTCTTTACTAATTTTCTAGTTTTAGAGAAAGTAGAAGAAGCTTATTTGCATTATCTCAAAGCAGCAATCAAGCATTATAAAGTGCTTCTTTCTTTTCCTGAGATCAGAAATAACCAACGTCGTCGCTTACACATATTATCAGAAATAAAGCAGAATCTTTATCCTTTTTTTAGAAAATTTGAAGACTGTATGTTTTCCAAGGATTGCCTTTCATTGTTTATTTTTCTTTATAATTCAGATAGCTATGATGATTTATTCAAAAATAAAAGGGTTACTATTAAGAAATTGGATCAAACTGAATTGAAACGGCTTCAAGATAAATTTGAGAAAGATATAGATGATTTCAATCAAATAATCTCAAAAGTTGCTCCTGAACACCTTTACAAAGAGATGGACAATGATAGCCCAGTTGCTATTGCCTTTTCCAATGTGATGTCATCGATATAGGGATTTTCATGTATAGCTCTAGAAAAGTTTTCTTTTTAGACACCAATATAATAATATCAGAAATGTTCGGGCAAAATTCTAAGCGTATAAAAAAATTTAAAAATGACTGTTCATCCAAAGCTGTCCCCTGTTTTGTATCCAAGTCTGTTGTTGAGGAATCTGAAGATAAGATAAATAGTACGACAAGTTTTATCGGGAATGAAATCCCTACCAAGTTTAACGATTATTTGATGAATAAAGGGTTGAACAGCGCAATTGCTATTTCCAAAATTAATATAAATGAATTAGAGGATTTTTTCTTTATTCATACAGGATCGCGCCCAGCAAAAAAATACGTTTACGATATTGTGAAAGATATAGAACTTTTCATTATCATTACATTAGAACAATCTCGTGTCAATGAACCCAACTTATCATTAGCTAAGTTTATGGTTAGGATAATTGGCGAGTTACTAAAATATAGCAGAGATGTTGCAATCAAATATAACGAATTAATAAAAATTAAAGAAGCTTTTGCAAAAAAAGATGATTGCGCCATCGATGATCCAACATATCAGCGATTATTGATTGATAAATTGCAGGACCTTGACGCAAGACATATAGCAACAGCTTTTGCGCACCAACAAAAAACAGGCGATACTTGTATTTTTGTAACGCAAGATAGGAATTCACTTCTTGAAAAAAAACAAGTTATCTATAGAGAATCAAAAATTATTTGTTGCGACCCTCTTTATGCAATACATAATTAGATAGCATAAAGAAGGTTACCAAGTCTGGGCTAAACCTTATTTAGTTTCGGACGACATTTTATTAAAGGTGTTTAGCCTTGCAACGCTTCCATGATAAATTGATGGTGATTTCGGGAATGTCAAAATTCGAGGTTAAACTGTTAATTAGTAGTAATCTGCGAGTTAACCTTTATTAAATTAATGCTATGTCGGTGAGAGGTCGTTGAGGGTATCAATAGACGGCAAGCAGGTTGAGGTCGAGCCCAGCACAACCATAGGTTCTGTGGCGAAGACTCTAGGAATAGAACTTGCAACCGGTTGCATATTGGCAGTGAAGAAGGAAGTCGAAGGCGAGAAGGTCCAGACCAACCTGTACGAGGTTTACACATCAAAAGGGAAGATGGTAATCAGGATAGAGTGCGAAAAGATCCTCGACGGCTGGCGAAAGACATTCAAGAAGTTCGAAGGCACAGGCATAAGGTGGGTCACAAGGGATGCGGTAGTCTTTGGCCCCATCGTCAGCGACTTCGAGCCTTCTAGGGAATCAGTTGAGCTCAGGCAGTACGAGATCACCCTAAGCCTTGGTGGCTATAGCAGCGATAACACTCACCTTGTCTTCGGCCGCAGGCTACACAGTAGCTTATACGCGCCGCCCAAGGGGTGCGGGGTGCTAGGTAGAGTCGTATATGGTAGGCATCTAGTTGACGAGCTGAAGATGGGAGACAGGATTGTCAAGGTTGAGCCAGTCATAGAGATAAAGACCGGCGAAGGCGCGGTCTTCAAGGCTGACAGGGGTTATCAGATCAAGGAGCCGGTCCAGATCTTCACGAAGCTCGGGATCGAGCTAGATGGTGCATCGCCCTTGAGTGGGGAGCTCGTGTATAAGGTCACAGGCAACGACATGCTGACCATTGACAGGATAACAAGCAGGTTCGTAGCGTGCGACAGCATGAGCATGGGTGCCCTGGCTAGCGAGAGGCAGGAAAGGAGGTCCAGGGGGATCGTTACTGTGAGGAATTCGGGAGCCAATTCGGGCTCGGTTTACGTTTATTTGAAGGAGGCTGCTCTGACCCTTGCGCACAATATAGCTGGCAGGGTGATGGAAGGCATGGAGCTTGCCGACGTCACGGAGAACGGCGATAGGATATCAGTGAAGGTATCTCCTCAAATGCTTAGTCTACTGGGCAGGACGCAAAAAGACTCAGGGGAGTTGCTTAAGAGCCGCGGGATCAAGCAGAAAAGGAGCGGTGACTCTTCGGACAGTGCTATTGTGGTCGAGCAGGACCCGCCGACCACCCTGGAGCTTTTGGCAAAGGGCGAGGCCACGTGCTTTGGGGTAAAACCCTCGGAGCTGATCGGCATCCGCCTCTTTGGCAAGGAGGCTCCTAATTCCGTGAGGTATTTCAGGCGACTTACCGGGTTGGAACTGAGGAAGACGGGCAAGATGACGGTCTATTTTACGACGCCCAAGTCTGAGATGATACTCTTCAAGGGCGACGAGGTCATGGCAAAGGAACTCCTGCCAGAGAACGTGCCCGAAAGGAAGGTTGGCGCGAACATTCTGGGGGTGACAAACGCGGTGAAGAAGTTTGCGGGAATGGTGGGTGTGCGCTTCACTGAGAGTGCCGAGTTTGGCCCGACGGCAGAGAAGTTCGAGGGGACAAACATCATCGGGGAGGTCGTGGCTAACCTGGAGGGAGTGAAGAAGCTGGGCGGGAAGAAGACGGTATACATCGCGGAGGTAAAATGATGATCAAGACTTATCTGGCGATGCTCTCGACCGACTCGAACCTGACGCCTTCCATGCTGGCAGAGAAGGTAGCGACCATTGGAGGGGTGGAGTACAAGGAGACTTGCTATGGCCTGCTGCTGGAGGGGGAGGAGGAGACTCTCGAGAAGGTCATGGATGAGCTCAGGAGGATGGATCCCAACAGGATCTTCTTCAAGGTAAGGGGTTACAAGATAGGGGACGCAAGGATCTGTAGGGCCAAGAGGGGAGGTGGACCAAGGCCTGGATACCACATGCTTGGCGTCGAGAGGGAAGCCTTGAAGAACGTCTCCAAAGCGCTGGACAGCTCCGAACTGCCGACCTATGCCGAGAAGAAGAAGGGGAAGCTGAACGTGGATTCACTGAAGAAGATCATCGAGAAGGAAGAACCGAGAGAGGAAAAGGGAAAGATAGACGGAGGGAAGAAGGATTAGGATCGTTGCAGTTTCCACGGACAGCGTCGGTGGGCAGATGTACGAGTACATAGCCAAGAAGACTCTTGAGGATCTGGCGCTTGGGGGCAGCGTAACTGGACTCAAGATGTGCATGCGCTCCGAGATACCCCTCTTCATCATAAAGATCAAGTTCAGGGAGGCTATGGGTAAGAATACACTAGGCGGTCTCGCCAATATCGAGGAACGCGAGAACGGATCCAAGATAACCCTCGAAAGTGAGATCGATCTTGGCGATGCCCTCAAGACACTGTGGAGCACCTTCGGGAGAGACAAGGTCGAGCAGTCCGGGAGGACGGACATTATTGTGTCCGGCGTTGCGCCAAAGGACCTCCGGGATTTGAAGATAAGGGACAAGGCAATTGACGTCCCAGCTAGGATAAACGAACTCGCAGCAAGAATCATACCCGAGGGTCTGAGGGTCAGGAGCATAATCAGAGAGCCCGGGGTCATGACATTCGTCGCTGCGGAGGACCCAATGAGGGAGGAGTGGAAGGATATGGGGCGGAAGCTGGAGGTCGACGAGTAATGCTCAAGTACATAATATTTGAGGGGGGACTATACAAGCACGAGATCCTGGAGGAGTTCCTGGAGGACATAGGTGGCTTCATAGTGCAGAGGGTCTCCGTGAGCCTAGATCTCATACTGAACCTTGCGGTCCCTGAGGAGGAGGTACAGAGGCTGAACGATATCGCTGTAGGGTTGAAAGGCAAGCTTAAGGAAGCCCCACTCATAGGGACGGAGGTCGCTGTGGTCGCACCGACGCTCTCTCGCCACCACTTGCCACACCCGTCATGCGACGTAGCGGAGAACCTCAGGCGGTATGGGGCGAAGACCAATATCATCGGGCTGGCTAGGGGCGTCGGCCAGAAGATTGTCAATAGATCCACGAGAGAGAAGGAGCTCATAGAGGAACACGACCTGGCAGTCTTTACTCTTGGCAACTTCGAGCATTGCCTAAAAGAAGCAAAGCTTCCGCTCTTCAAGGACCTGTCGATACCTGTAATCGTCACTGGCGGCCCTTATTTCAACGGCCTGCCAGGAGCACAGGGCTATGTCGGGGGAATAGGCAGGTTCCCGGAGAGAGCGAGGACGGGCGATCTGATAGAGAGGCTGAATGCGGTCTCAGAGCTCTCCGGGAAGGTCGTGGAGCAGAGGAGGCGTGAGCTGGACCTCGATCCACTGATTGTTAACCCCATTGTCGTGAAGGAGGAAGTGGAGAGGCAGGTGCCGGAGGCTGAAGAGGGTCTCTCCCCCAACCCGATAACACTTAAGGTCGAGGGGGTTAGGATAAAGCTGCCATACGACGAGTACCATGAGAAGGTCGAGGGGATCAAGGTCGAGGGGAGAAGGCTTGGCGACATCGCAAATATCAGCAAGTCGCTCATGAGAGACTACATCCTTGTCCGCGTACTGCCGGAGTCAATGTTCAAGTGAGGTATTTGAGATGGTCTTAAGAGTGGAGTCACTTAGCAAACGGTACAGTTCGGATAATGTCACCGCCCTTGATTCGGTGAGCTTCAGTGTCAAGACGGGAGAGATAGTCGGCATCATCGGGGAGAGTGGGGCGGGCAAGACCACGCTCCTTAGGATCCTGAGGGGCGCGGAACCCTTCGACAGCGGCAGGATCTGCTTCGATAGGATGGTTATAGAACCATCGTCTCCCCAATCTGCCGTGATGGAATTCCAGAGGAAGACCGCGATACAGCTACAGCGTAGCTTCGGGCTCTGGCCTGAGAGCGCCCAGGACAATATTGTCAGGGCATTACGCTATGTTGACATCGGTGAGGAGAGCTTCCCCGACGACGAGGGTGAGGTGAGAGAATATCGAAAAAAGGCGATGGAGATACTGAAGGTCGTCGGTCTGGAGGGGAAGGCGAACCTATGGTCACAAGTCCTCAGCGGGGGCGAGAAGCAGAGGCTCATAGTGGCGAGGCAGATAGCGCGGAAGCCGAAGCTCCTGCTACTTGACGAGCCTGGGACCATGACAGACCCTGCCAGCAGGAAAGCGCTCGTGGAGACTCTGAGGCGCGTGAGGGACGAACTGAATACTAGCATCGTATTCGCATCGCACAACCCCCAGATGCATAGGGCTCTAGCGGACAGGATCCTGCTCCTCGAGAAGGGGAGGATCAAGGACGACGGGAAGACAGAGAAGGTCCTGAAAGAGTTCCTGTCGGGTCTGGAGAAGCCACTGGAGAAGGAGAAAATCCCCGGGCCCACAGTCATGAAGATGGTCCATGTCTCGAAGATTTATGACTTATTCTCCTATGGCAGAGTATTTGAGCTCCTGGACACGAACCTCGAGTTCAGGCGTGGGGAGATAGTTGGCATAGTTGGACCCTCCAGCGCTGGCAAGACAGTTATACTGAGGATGATGGCTGGGTTGGAGCTCCCGGACACTGGTGAGGTCAAACTTCTCCACAAGGGAGAGTGGGTGGCATTGGGTAAGTTTGGTAGGAAGAGCCTCCATGCCAGGACCCACATTGGCATGTTACACCAGGAGTTCGATCTGTCGTATTGGGCGAGAGTCCTTGACCTCTTCGCTGCCCGCCTCGGGATGAAGGACCCGAAGATGATGGAAGCTGCCCTCAGGAGGGGAGAGAAGGCTGGGATAAAAGATGAGGTAGTGGACGCACTCAGCAGGGCTGCCGAACTTCCGGAGAGCGAGATGGAGGAGAGGCTGAGGGAGATAGGCCTAGACCGTGAGGTCCTTAAGCAGCTCTTCAAGAGCAAGGATCCGGAGAAGGCGAAGGATGTGGCCCTGGCAGCGCTCCAAGAAATGGGGCTGGACAGGGGAATTCTAGATAGGTACGTCTATGAGCTCTCGGGAGGTGAGAAGATCAGAGTGGCTTTAGCGCTTTCCCTCGTATTCAACCCCGAGGTCCTGTTACTGGATGAGCCTTTTGGTGACTTGGATCCCCTTACGCTGCGCAAGGTCGCAAACTCCCTGAAGAGGGTCAAGAAATCCTTCAGGCCGGCGATAGTCATCGTCAGCCACCAGCTCGATTTCGTAGAGGAGGTGGCGGACAGGTGCATCCTAATAGCTGAAGGAAAAGTTATAATGGAGGGAGACCCCTCAAAAGTTATCAATCATTTCAACGGGAGTGCCTAGAATGGACTGCGAAGTCAGGTTCCTCCCCGAGGGCAAGAGGAGTACGGTGCCCGAGGGGTCGACAATAATGTTTGCAGCGATAGAGAGCGGGGTCGACCTTTCCAATATCTGCAGCGGCAAGGGATACTGCGGGAAGTGCATTGTGGAGGTACTGAATGGAGAGCTGTCACCGCTGACTGATCAGGAGAAGAAGAGGATCCCGCCTGAGAAGCTGGCCAAGGGCTATAGGCTCGCCTGCCAAGCCCATATCGCAGGTGACGTCGTGGTGAGGGTGCCAGACCAGAGCAGGGCGGGTAGGCAGCGCCTCGTCATAATGGGCAAGGAGCCGCCGGTGACGCTCAAACAGAATGTAGAGAAGGTATATGTGGAGCTGGTTGCACCAACCCTCCAAGATCCAATGGCGGATGACGAGCGCCTTCTCAGGGCACTTGCAGAAAAGGGGTACGGCGGGCTGAAGGCGGACTTCATAATAACCAAAGAGCTACCGAAGGTGCTGCGGAAGAGTGGCTGGAAAGCCACTGTAACGATCCTTGGGAAGAAAGAAATAGTTAACATTCAGGCAGGTGACACGAAGACCCAGAACTTTGGCGTGGCAGTAGATATTGGAACCACTAAGCTGGCCGTCTTCCTAGTTGATCTCACTGATGGCAACCTGATATTCGCAGATGGTATGATGAACCCTCAGATAAGGTACGGTGAGGACGTCATCTCTAGGATCAACTTCGCCACGCAGGGTGAGAAGGAGCTCAAGGAAATACAGAGCACGATCATCGGTGGCATCAACGAACTCATTTGCAAGGGAGTTGGAGAAACGGCGATAGATGCGCAGGACCTGTATGAGCTAGTTGCGGTCGGAAACACCGCAATGCACCACCTGTTTGTGGGGATGCAGATCAAGAGCCTAGGCCTCTGCCCATACCCTGCCGGCCTGGGAAGAGCCTATGACATCAAATCCAGGGAGATGAACATTGCGATCAACCCTTCAGGCAACGTTCACGTGCTCCCGAACCTGGCAGGCTTCGTCGGGGCGGACGCTATCGCTGATATCCTTGCGTCGAGGCTTCACGAGAAGGAGAAACTTACTCTGCTCATGGACGTCGGGACCAACACCGAGGTCATGCTTGGCAGCAGGGATGGCATCTGGTCCTGCTCCACGGCTTCTGGTCCGGCATTCGAGGGAGCACACATAAAGTGCGGCATGAGGGCAGCTACTGGCGCTGTGGAGAAGGTAAAGATAACGCCTGAGTTCGACGTGACCTACAAGACAATTGAGGATGAAAAAGCACGCGGCATCTGTGGCTCGGGTATAATCGACGCGGTGGCGGAAGCACTGAAAAGCGGTGTCATTGACACTTCTGGGAAGTTTATCCTTCAAGGCCACAAGAGGGTCAAAGGGGAGGGTGCTGCCAAGGAGTTCATCCTGATATACAAGGATGAGACCTCGACTGGGAAGGAGGATATTGTGCTAACACAGGATGATGTGAGGGAGATACAGAAGGCCAAGGCCGCAATGTACGGTGGCTACGCGACGCTTATGAGAAAGGCAGGTTTTAAGAAGGATGATCTAAACGAGATCGTGATCGCCGGAGCCTTCGGGAACTATATAGACCCGTCCAGCGCAAGGACCATCGGCATGATACCCGAGATACCACTGGAGAAGGTATCCTTCCTCGGCAACACAGCTGGCTCGGGCGCGAGGATGTGTCTAAAGTCGCTAGACAAGAGACGGGAAGCCCAAGAGATCAACGACAAGATGAAGTACATCGAGCTGGCAGTTGAACCGATATTCGAGGAGGAGTACATCAATGCAATGTATATGCCAAACAGCAGGCTCGAGGAGTACCCCGAGACCGTGAAGGGGATAAGAGGACCAATGAATGTAAGGCGCTACGTCCGAAGATCGGTTTAGGAAAGTGTTTTGAAAAATGGAAGGGCAAGATGCATGCGCGCGTGCGGAGGAAGCCATGAGGGCGCTCAAAGGGATCTTGAAGGTCCAGCTTCTCACCGACGAGGACAGGAAGGAGCTCTCGAGGCTGGAGCAGGAAGCGGAGGGCAAAGTGATGATGGGGCTCTGCCCCGGGACGAACGTTGGCATCGCTGAAGCCTTGAAGAAGAAGCATATCTTTGCCTGTATTACTGACAACACCATGGTCTGGCCCCGCAGCTCGTACATAAAGCTCGTCTGTGGCGAGGATGTGATCGGCCAGGACATATATGACGAGTCTGAACTCGAGAAGATGAAGAGCGAAGGCAATCTAGTTGCAGGCAACTTAGTTTTTTACAGGAACAAGATCAAGGTTCTGAAGGAGCGGAGGGAGGGAATGATGGTGCATATGCTGCCCATGCAAATACCAGAGCTAACCGCATGCGGCGCGGTTGTGGCCAGCCCGTCACCACCCACGGACCTATACCTGAAGAATAGGCTCGGGCAGAATACAGAGGACAGCCGTCTTGGTTCGATAATAGTGGGCGTGGACTAGCCCTCTCTTTACGCCTTTTTGATATTTTGAGTGAATAAACTGTAGTAATGGAATAAAATAATTTATTCAGCTTTACTTTTCTCTTTTGTGTAAGACAGTTGTTGGAATAAAGGGGATAGTACTTATATTCAAGAGTACAAACTATGTACTGTAATGAGAGGGATGGGGGTGAATTAATGAGTTTATTTGTATTTCTAGTTTGGCCTCTATTGATGTTCGTCTTCGGGTTCTTCCCGTTATCATTGGCGTTGTTAGGGAAGGCAGACATGGTGGCTTCGCTTAAGTTTGCTATTGTTCCAGGCATCTTCGGATTTATGATGGCTACATACTTCTTTACAACCGCAAACAACGTCCTATTACCAACGATTGTCCAAACACTATTAGGTGCAAACACCAGCCTTGCCGCTGTTGCCCAGAACCTATATGCTGTCCAGGTTGTCGCAATAATACTTGGCTTGGCATCTGCCGCATTCGTCTGCGTAGGGATTACTGGCTTCTACTTCAAGCCCGAAGCTGCGCCAGTCACGGCATGGGTTGTAAACTTCACCGGCATACTATTGATAATCCTAGGCATTTTCGTGGGATACTGGCATACCTACCTGGCATTTAATGAAGTGTACATTGCAGCCGCTATGGTATTCTTGTTTGGCGTCGCTTGCCTTGTTGCTGGGTTCTCAGTACTTGGCAAGATGAAGGGCGGCTATCCTCTGCTGGCTATTGTTGTCATCAATTTCCTACTAGCTTTCGTCATACTCTTCATGAACCTAACGACCATAGCATAAACAAATGGGGCACAAAACCCCCTTTTTATTCTTTTTTTGAAGTTTTTTAACTAGGAAAACCGTCTTTTATATGCATTCATGTACAGAGATATACTTGAATTGCCATGTGGACAGAGATCGTAAAGTTTTTTTCAGCCTCCCCTTCGAAACTTAAGGTTGCGAGGCTCATGGTGGAACTCGGTTTCAGCATAAATACTGAAGGCAAGATTAGCTGTGGAGAGGTGGAGATCCCTGATTCGAGCATAGCCCGTGCGACCAATGCGGATAGGCGGGTAGTAAGGGAAACCATAAAGGACATACTCGCAGATGCCAGGATGAAGAGGATATTTGTCGGTATTAAGCCCGCGGGGAGTTTTCTAATAGATGTTGCGCCAACGCTTGGCTATGCTGTTGTCGAAATTAGGGCGCGCCCAGATGCGGTTGGGGTGATAGCTAAGGCCACTGGGTTAATAGCTGAAGCTGGCCTTTCAATAAGGCAGATCCTCGCCGAAGACCCTGACCTGAACCCTGATCCAAAACTCCTTATAATCACCGAGAAAAGGGTTCCGGGAGAGGTAGTATCCAAGCTTCTCAACATTCCTACGGTGACAAAGGTTTCCATTAGTTGAGAGTTCAGGGCTGTCAGAGAAAAAGAATAGCAGGAAGGTGATTTAGGATCTAATCAAGGATCGAGTGGGGCTTATATTCGACCTATGGGGTCGCACCTTTTTCTATTTTTACAAAGGGATAAATAAAAAAAGGGAAGTTAGGCCAAAACACTAGATGCGAGCATTATAGGGCAGATCGTTCAGCGAAAGTTCCTTTGGTTCACTATTGTTCACAAGCCTTCCATCGAGGTATTCTCCATAACCGCCTAGATCGAGCAATCCGTGCCCGCTCAGGTTGAAGAGAAGGATCTTCTTCTCGTTTCTCTCCTTGCACTGCCTCGCGAGATCTATCACTGTGCAGATGGCGTGAGCGCTCTCGGGCGCGGGGACTATGCCTTCGCACTGGGCGAACATCCTCCCGGCGTCAAAGACCTCGCGTTGACCAACCGCAACTGGTGTAATCCTTTTATTTTTCACGAGGACACTCATCGTGGGAGCCTTTCCGTGATAGCGAAGACCGCCTGCATGGATGGGCGGGGTTACAAAGTTGTGGCCCACAGTGTACATTGGGAAAAGCGGCGTCATGCCAGCGGTATCACCGTAGTCGTAGGTGTAGACACCCCTCGTGAATGATGGAACGGCCTTGGGCTCGACGCATATGAACTCAGCATCGCACTTTTTGTTGAGCTTATCGTAGATGAAAGGATAGCAGAGACCGGCGTAGTTACTCCCTCCTCCGACGCATCCTATAACGTAGTCAGGCTTCTTATCTATGAGCTCCATCTGCTTCCTGGCTTCCTGGCCAATAACGGTCTGGTGGAGCAGAACGAAGTTTGTCACCGACCCCAGCGAATACTTTGAGTGCGGGTCGTTCTTCACCGTCTCGATAGCTTCGCTGATGGCAACCCCCAAGCTGCCAGGGTGATTCGGCATCTCTGCTCGGAGTTTCCTCCCGAATTCGGTATTCGTGCTGGGGGAAGCATGGACCTCAGCGCCATAGAGCTCCATCAGAGTGCGCCTGTACGGCTTCTGATCGTGAGACGCCCGGGTCATGAAGACGGTGCACTTCATATCGAAGAACGCACAGGCAAGGGCAAGGGCAGTACCCCATTGGCCTGCTCCAGTCTCTGTGCAGAGCCTCTCAACGCCCTCCCTCTTGTTGTAGAAGGCCTGGGCGATTGCAGTGTTCCCCTTATGGCTGCCTAGCGGGGAGATACCCTCATACTTGTAGTAGATCTCGGCAGGGGTCTTTAGGTGATCCTCGAGTCTCTTTGCCCTGAACAATGGGGTCGGGCGGGACATCTTTATGAATATCTCGCGGACCTCGTCTGGGATCTGAATGAAGCGCTCGGTAGACACCTCCTGCATGATGAGACCCTTTGGGAAGAACCATAGGTCCTCCAGGCCTGCTGGGGCTTTTGTTATCGGGTTTAGAGGCGGTGGGCAGGGCTCAGGCAGATCGGGTACTATGTTATACCAGAACTTTGGAATTTCATCGACCGGAAGGTCGACTCTCGTGTTCGTGCCAAAAACGGTCACCCATACAATTCACCATTGAACACAATAGGGTTGCAATATTCATATTTAAGCATTATTGTACATATATGTACAAGATATTTATTGAGGAAAAAAACTTAAATATGGATAGCTTGTGCAGCGAAGTCCCTGAGCACCGATTCAGGGTCTGTGGCTTTAATGACACCTGAAGCCACAAGTATTCCCTCGGCTCCCAGCTTCAGCGCAGTGGCCACGTCCTCGCCAGTTGTGACACCTGCGCCACAGAGGATGTGGATCTTCGGGTTTGCGCCCTTTATCATCCTTACAGAATCCCTTATGACCTCAGGTTTTGCCTTAGAGACGGATATCCCGCTTCCTATCAGTTCAGGAGGCTCCACGGCAACCATGTCCGGGTTAAGCGACGATAGTACCTTCCCTGCGTGAGCCGTCTTTGAGCACACGCAAGTGAGTAGCCCTACCGATCTGCACCTTCGGACTGCCTCTGCGAGGGTTGCGGTTCTGAGCCTGTGCTCAGAATGGTTGAGGATCGTCCCGCTTGCCCCGGCTTCTTTGATGGACTCGGGTGAAATGTAGCCCGTGTGTGGTCCAGGCATTTCAGGGTCAAGATGCTGAGAGAATACGGGGATTTCAGCACTCCCAACAACAGCGCGGATGTCTACTAACTGAGGTGCAACCGAGATGCAGATGCCATATTCGTGCGCAACTTTCTCTGCGGATTTTGCCAAAGCGACTGCCCTTTTCCCTTGGGATTCGGTATAGGTTTTGAAATTTACAAGTATGAGCGGGTAAGATATCCTCAATGCTTTCACCCAATTATAAGGCGTTGAATTTTTACGCTTAAACATAAATGGTAAGAGCGGAGTTTTTAGAGTTTGGCTTTCTTTTATTGTATAGCATCTTTGTTTGGTTATTTTTAAGCCGTACTATCAGTGTGAACCGCAGTTTCATTGCAAGTGCACTTGAAAGTTTTAAGAATATCTCTGACAGTATTCTCATAACCCTCCTTATCCTTGTTGATCTTGCAGTAAAGGTAAGCAATCCTGTTGGCATGGTTATCATACATCACGATCCCGATCACCCTTTGGGGGCTGCCCTTCCTGAGAAACTGCAGAATAGTGTACTTAAATTCATGCAGGAGCATCTCGTGATCGGCATATTTTACAAGCTCGCCTTTGTAGGTCTCGACATTAATGTAGGACTTGTTCTTCCGTAGGTTCTCAAAGTAGTTGTCGATGAAGGCCTCAACGGTTGCTCCCTGTAACCTGTGCATATCAAGGCTCTCCCAGACAAGATCCAAAGACATGCCCCCCTTTGGGGGCATAAAGGCGACCTGACCCTTTCCATGCTCAGATTTCTTCTCTGTTAGGAGTTTCCAGTCATCTGGGACAGTCAAATTGAAATTGTAATACGAGAATTTCATCCAACTCACCTGTTTTTCAATGGTAACGCAATAGGTCAGTTTAGTAACACAAGGATTTATATTTCTTATTGAATAGATCAAGCCGGGAACTATATGGAACTAGTGGCGGTTAGGGTCTCTGTTCCTAGGGATGCTAACCTTATCATTGGGCAGACGCATTTCATAAAAAGCGTGGAAGATATCTACGAAAATATAGTGACGACGGTGCCATGTGCCAAGTTCGGCTTCGCCTTCAACGAAGCCTCAGGGGAGTGCTTGGTGAGGCATGAGGGAAACGACAAGACACTCGAGGATGCTGCAGTTCAGGCCTGCCTCGACGTTGGCGCGGGGCACTCGTTCGTGATTTTATTGAGAGATGCATACCCGATAAACATCTTGAATGGACTTAAATCTGTGCAGGAGGTCTGCAGCATTTTCTGTGCAACGGCCAACCCAGTCGAAGTAATCGTAGCCCAGGGGAAAGATGGGCGGGGGATAATGGGCGTAATAGATGGAAGTTCTCCCAAAGGTGTGGAAAACGATAGGGCTAGATCTAAAAGGAAAGAGTTCCTCAGGAAGATCGGGTACAAACAGTAGATCATAAGGTTTATTTATTTCTTGCAAACAGTTTTTACTGATCTTTTGGACAATAGAAGGAGAATACAAAGTGCAATTGCCATAGGTGAGCTTCTATGATGAAAGGCAAACAACCATGCACTGCCACGTGTTCTTATTTCAGATGTGGACAAAGAGCGCTGTTTATTAGGTCTAGGAATCCGCCGCAGCAGCAACAGCAGCAGTACCAGCAGCAAGGCAATAAGACGGGAAATCCGTACGAACAGCGGACCTTCCGCGACGGTTCGGCATACTGCAACTGGGTAGGAGATTTCTGCGTAGTATCTAAGTGCAACTACGCATTCTGTGAGAGGCGAACGCTGCTACCCGATGGGTCGTGCGCACTTGAGGAGAGGGAAGGATTCCGACAGTCGAAATCTATCGAGGAAGAGGCAAGTGCAGAAGAGCCGCTAGTCGGGATAGCGAAAAATAAGCTGCTGAAGAAGAAAGGGATAGAATTCATCGAATGATTCCTGACCTCATTTAATTTTTTTTCTTGCAAAAACTATTTTTCACGTGCGTTTGGAGCCGCATACAGGGCATGCTTCATTTCTCCTGAGTGATACCTCTTGAAATGACATGCGCTCCCCGTCATATACTATCAAGCGCCCAACTGCGGGCCTGCCTATGCCCGTCAGCAATTTTATTGCCTCAGTCGCCTCAAGGCAACCCATAACGCCCGACGTTGTTCCCAAGACGGGAAATTCTTCGGGCATCGGGCATTCGCCAGGATAAATGCAGCGGAGGCACGGGCTCGATAGCGGGATTATGGTAGTCATGTAGCCCTCCATGCCATAAATCGCAGCATAGACGTAGGGGATCCTCCTCTTCATGCATTCCATGTTGATGAGCATCCTGGTCGCAATGTTGTCCTGGCCGTCGACGACGAGATCGATGCCGTCCAGAAGACTGGAGACAGTATCCTGCGTTATCCTCTCGTTAATAGGATCGACCTTGATCTCGGTGTTGAGCTGCATAAGCTTCATAGCAGCTGATTCCACCTTAGGCCTACCAAGATCTGTTGTGAAGTGGACAATCTGCCTGTTTAAGTTCGAAAGTTCAACAATATCGAAGTCTATGAGGCGGAGATAACCTACACCCGCTGCGGCAAGGTAAATGGAAGCAGGGCTGCCCAGGCCGCCTATCCCCGCAACTGCAACCCTTGCTTTCCTCAGCTTTTCCTGACCTTCGGCACCGAACCCCCTCAGCATCATCTGCCGTTTGTACCGGTCCTGCCCTCCAGAAGTAGTCATTCTATGTCCTCAGGGAACCATCTCTTGCTCGCAATATAAAAAACGATTCCGCAAAGAGAAGAAATAAATAGCGAGGAGAGGAAAACTTTGATGGTATGCTAGGGTGGCTGAGCGGTTTAGGCGACGGGCTGCAGACCCGTTACACTGGGGTTCGAATCCCTACCCTAGCTTCATGGTGATTTTAATGGCACTCGCGCAGGAAGTTGACGAAGTAATCAATCAGATGATTAAGATCGATCAGCAGTTAAGGGCAACCTCTCCCCTCCACAGAATGAGCGAAGAGCAGAAGAGGATGGTCCTCGATGCAATCTCCAAGTCGGAGGAGAGTCTCAAGGAAATGAGGGAGGAGGCTTGCAGGGCATGAAGATTCCGCAGGACCGGCTCAACCGCTATATAGGCTTGAAGAGGGACTTTGCCGAGGAGGAGTACATCAACCTCCAGCCAATCCAAAGGGGAGGGATTCTAACTGAAGAGGCGAGGAGGGCGATACTAGAGTTTGGGGACGGGTACTCGACCTGCGACTGGTGCCCGCCTAAGACTGCGAGGCTAGACATGATAACAGATCCGCCGATACAGCAGTTCTATCAGGACCTTGCTGAATTCTTGGGAATGGACATCGCAAGGGTTGTGACCAGATGCAGGGAGGCTAAGTTTATCGCGTTCAGGATGCTGGGAAGGCCGGGCGATTATGTTGTGCTGGACAGCACTGCGCACTATTCCAGCTATCTGGCAGCGGACCTTGCAGAGCTGAAGGTCAAGGAGGTCCCTAATGGTGGCGCCCCGGAGTTCAGGCTGAACCTTGATGCGTACGCAGAGAAGATCGAAGAGGTGAAAAGGGAGACAGGCAAACTTCCGGCAGCGCTGCTGCTGACCCACGTGGACTACCTCTACGGAAATTTGAATGAAGCGAAGGTCGTGGGCAAGATCGCGAAGGATTACGGCGTTCCGTTGATACTGAACTGCGCTTACACTGCTGGAGTTATGCCAGTTGACGGCAGGGAGGTTGGTGCCGACATCATCACCAGCAGCGGGCACAAGAGCTGGGCTGCCAGCGCTCCGACGGGAATACTGGCGCTTGAGAAATCCCTTGAGGAGAAGCTCTTGGCGAGGGCAAAGATAGAGGGGGACCTTACGAAAAGGAAGTTTGGGCAGAAGGAACTGGGAATGCTTGGGTGCACCGTGATGGGTGCGCCGCTAATCACGCTGATGGCGTCGTTCCCTGAGGTCGTGAGGCGTGTCGAGAGGTGGGGAGAGGAGGTTGAGAAGGTAAGGTACCTTGTCACCGAGCTAGAGAAGATCGAGGGCATAACGCAGAGGGGGATGAAGCCTAAGATGCACACTCTAACGCATATGGAGACAGATGGGTTCTATAAGGTCTCCGAGACCCATAAGAGGAAGGGATACTTCCTCTATGACGAGCTGAGGGCAAGGAAGATCGTAGGGATACAGCCCGGGCTTACGAAGCACTTCAAATTCAATACGTACGGGCTGACGTGGGAGCAGGTGAAATACGTAAAGGATGCCTTCTTCGAGATAGCAGGCAAGTACGGTATGAAGATCAGCTAGCCAGCTACCGGGTTTTTATCCGCTTCAGAAGCAGGTCGGGGTTCTCGAAGACGATCCTTTCAGACTCCGCTCCTGTAAGGCCCGAATCCTGCGCTACCCCAAGGGCGGCTCTAGGCGTAAGGTGATCGCCGATGTTGTGGGCATCTGAGTCGACGAGGAGTTGGGCACCACATTTCTTTGCGAGCTGTGCCACATGGCCGTTCCCTAAGCAGTGGCCACCCCTGTAGGACAATTCAAGGAATATTCCGTTCTCCTTTGCTTTCATGGCTGCCTCCTCTGTTATCATGCCAGGGTGTGCCAGGATATCCACATCAGCACAACTGCATGAGGCTAAGTTTGTGCCCTCCTGAACTGGCTCCACCGGAGTCTCGCCATGGATGACAACTACTTCTGCACCTAGCTTCTTTGCTTCCCTTGCAAGGTATGGTATGCTCTTTGGCGGGATGTGGGTCAGCTCCACACCCGGTATGAGCCTGAAGCCATCAACGTACTTCGAAGTGAAATCCGAGGCGCGGATGAGCGACTTTATGACGTGCTCCAGGTTTGAAGGGTCAGCGTGATCGGTTATGGCGATGACTCGGTTCCCGAGAACGTAGGTCCGCCTTACGATCTCTGCGGGCAGGAGGTCACCGTCGCTGAAAAGGGAGTGCATGTGGAAGTCGCAGATCTTGCGCGGCATGATGGAAATAGAAACGAGTTGACTTTATAGGTTTGTGGTAGAAATTAGCTAACGTACGGTGTCCTGAGATGGAGAAAGGCGAGAGCACGGTAACCCCATGGGAGGTAAAGGGCGAGGTCGATTATGACGCGCTCATCAAGCAGTTCGGCGTGGAGCCACTTGACGATGTGCTACTGGAAAGGCTGAAGAAGCAGGCTGGCTTCCTTCACATCCTGCTTAGAAGGAGAATGTTCTTCGCCCATAGGGAGCTCGGCGATTGGATCTCCTCCTACGATAAAGGGGTCAACGCCGCCTTGTACACGGGAAGGGGACCGTCAGGCAACACTCATTTGGGCCACCTCATACCGTGGATATTCACGAAGTACCTGCAGGACGCTTTCGGCTCAGAGCTCTACTTCCAGATCACCGACGATGAAAAGTTCTACGTCAACCCCGATCTAACTCTGGAAGAGATAGCCGGTTATACAAAGGACAACCTGCTGGACATAATAGCGGTGGGGTTCGACCCCAAGAAGACCAAGATATTCTGCGACATGGAGTACACCAAGGAACTCTATGGGATAGCGGCGAGGGTAGCGAAGCATGTTACTTTCTCGACTGCGAAGGCTGCCTTCGGGTTCACCGACAGCTCTAACATAGGGATAATATTCTTCCCCGCGATCCAGGCAGCGCCCTGCTTCCTGCCTCAGAGGCTTACCGGGAAGGACGCGCACATCCTGATTCCGTGTGCAATAGATCAGGAGCCATACTGGAGGGTGACGAGGGACGTGGCACCAAAGCTAGGTTTCAGGAAGCCAGCTGGGGTCTATAGCAAGTTCATCCCTGGGCTGGGCAGCGGTGGAAAGATGAGCGCAAGCCTTCCGGAGACCGCCATATTCTTGTCTGATTCGCCTGAGGCTGGTGCGAAGAAGATCAAAAACGCGTTTACTGGCGGGCAGCCTACCATAAAGGAGCAGAAGGAGAAGGGCGGCAACCCGGATGTCTGCGTGATATACTCCTACCTCTACAGCCTCTTTGATGAGGACGACAAGAACGTAATGGAGACCTACAACCAGTGCAAGTCGGGGGGGATCATGTGTGGCACCTGCAAGAACAGGCTCGCTGAGATGATCAAGATCTTCCTCACGGAGCACCAAAAGAAGAGGGCAGATGCAAAGGCAATGGTAAATGAGTTCATGCTTAAGGGATAGGCCCGCGCAGGTATTGTAGACGACCTGCCATTTGAAGAAGCAGTTAAGGGGAACCGACAAGCGTCGTCGTCTGTCTGACGCCAGGGATCCGCCTGATCTGGGTAACTATGTCGTCCATCATTGCCAGATCACCCACCTCGAACCTGAGGAAGACGTCGAACTCGCCATAGACCATCCTGCTCTCCGTGACGCTCTTCACATCCTTTATATGGTCTAGCACCTCGTACTCCTTGCCTGTCTCGGTTGTGAGAAGGATGTAGGCGATGACCACCGTCAAGACTGTTCCCAGTAGATCACTTGGTTGCAGGGCTTAATAATACTTAATCAACTCGTCCTGAACGGAATCGATATCAATCCGGGAGTCAATGATCAGGGTGTGGTCAAGATGAAGGTCGTAGTAGGGCTCACGGGGGCTAGCGGGGCAGTCTATGGCTACCGGTTGGTGGAGAGGCTCTACGGGACCAAGGTCGAGCTCCTGATAATTGTGTCGGACGTGGCCCTTGCCATATTAAAGGACGAGGTAGGGATCGGGAAGGAGAAACTTTCCAAGTGTGGGAGGGTATACGGGAATAGTGAGATGATGGCGCCAACTGCCAGTGGAAGCTTCCAGTTCGATGCCATGGTAGTAGCGCCCTGCAGCATGAAGACCCTAGCCTGCATCGCGAATGGCATCTCCTCTACGCTTATAGCCCGGACTGCGGAAGTGGCCCTGAAGGAGAAGAGGAAGCTGGTGCTGGTCACCCGGGAGACCCCTCTGAGCTTGGTAGATATCCGGAATATGGAGAAGGCAGCCGAGGCAGGGGCGGTGATTCTGCCGGCATGCCCGGGTTTCTACCATAAGCCAAAGACATTGGAGGAGCTGGTGGACCATGTTATCGGCAAAGTCTTCGATCAACTCGGGATTAAGCACAACCTGTTCAAGCGCTGGGAAGGGTCAAGCAGATAGTAGATCCTATGGATCGCCCTTTGTCAATGATTGAACCCATTCGCGCCTCGCCCAGAGTGCGCACCCGCCCCCAGTTTCATGGAGTTGAGAGTGGCTGTTACGGATTGTCTCCAAGAATTTTGACTGTAGTGCCTGCTTGAGCGTGGCGTGGTTCAGGTTGGTGTCAGAATAGGGGATGAACGGGCAAGGCTCTAGGTCCCCTTCAGCACTGATGTGGACAAAGCCCCTTCCTGCAGAGAGGCACCCGCCGATCTCTTCCTCGTCGGCCGGAAGGGTAATGAACATGGCGGAAAACTTGGAACGGAATGAATCTCTGAGCGTGTGGAGGCTGGCCCTCTGCTGCTCCGTGATGACCCAATCTTTGGTCCCTTCTTTTATGGGGGTGTATTCGACAAGCATGAAGAGCTTGCAGCCCAGATTCACTAACCCTTTGATGAACTTGTCATCAGTGGCCGTGGAAAAGTTTATCCTTGTCAAGGTGAGCGAGGTCCCCCAGAACACTCCGTTCGCCTTTAGGTCCGCGAGGGTCTTCTGCAGCTGCTTGTATACGCCAGCGCCCCTGCGCCCATCAGTCTCCCCCTGGAAGCCTTCCAAGCTGATCAGCGGGACGAAATTCTTTTGTTTCTTCAGCCGCTTGATCACCCCTTCATCGATCAGCAGGCCATTTGTGAACATCAGGAAGAGGATTTCTGGGTAATTCTCGGTTATGTCAAGTATCTCTTTACGCATTAGCGGCTCACCCCCGCCAAAGACAATGAACGAGATCCCAAGCTCCTTTGATTCGGCGACCAACTGGCACATCCGGTCGGCGCTTATTTCGGTAGACGGCGGATCGCGGAGGGCGCGGTGGTAGCAGCCTTGGCAGTGGAGGTTACACTGGTTCGTGACACTGAAGACGAGGATCGGCGGGACGTGGATCCCTTGCATCTTCCAGCGGGCTCTTATCTTTGCGGCCTTGTTTTGCCAGTTCAAGGTGCGGATGAAGAAACGAGCCTGGGAGGGATTAGTGAGAGCAGTACGCACAGCAGCCTTGTAGAAGATTCTCAGCGAATTATTAAGAAGTTTGGTAAAGTCAATGTCCGTCATAATATTCATACAGGTTACTTTCAGAAAGTCTATAGCTACTATAAATCTTTATGTTAGGAAGCAACTTGGAACTTTATTCCATTTAAGATGATTATTGTATCATAATTTATTTTAGTGATTCATCAAGTTTTAAGAGGATTGCGATATTCACGGAACCTCTCTAGATGCACCATTTTGTCATGCTTCTACCACTAGTTATGTCGAGTTTGCAACCTTTTTTTGAATAATTAAACACTCTAGACATTGCCAGACTTCTATTTCTTCCTCGCACCGACCCACATCATGGTTTTCCTTCGCGGTTTTTTGAATGGCCCGCCCGAGATCCTTCGTTTCCTGTCAAATTTCTTTTTCCAATGTCCTGCTGCTTCTGGCATAAAATCTCACCTTAGTACCACACCTTTAGTAACAGCCCATAGAGATAAGATCGATTGTTCTATGAACAGTTAGCGGCTTAATATGGGGTGTGTTATTACAATTTGTCGGGCATATAAAAAATAGAGCGCATTTTGTTCATGTTGCCAATCTAAACATTCCAAATTTTAGCCCACTAATATTATTCAAACCTTATCCAGAAGGATTTTTACGCACTTTGTGGAATTCTCCACGAGCGTCTTAATTTCACTCTTGGATGCGCTATTGACATGGATGCCTACTATCACTATGCATCTGCGTCCGGTTGCCTCCGTAATCCTTTCAGCAGCCTCATCTGAGACAATATGGTCTTCATGCCCGGGGATAGAGATCGTGAGTAGCTTGCCCCCTTTTTCGAAGATCGATGCAGAACCAATGTGAGGCTTGTCTCCACCGCCAACATACACTATAAGATCGTCCCCAGCACCGATGATGTCTGCCCAGATCCTGTATTTACCTTCGCCATACTCAGCAATGTGACCCAATTTCGCCCGCCCGTTCTTTTACTTTATCCATTCCTTGTTGCTTATCTTCTCCGGCAGGTACACATCGGAGAGAAAGCGAAAGCCCTTGGACGATTTCGCCTCTATCTCCGCCTTCACGCGTCTCGTGAGGAAGAGTTTGATCTCCTTCCGCCACTGTTTGGAGCTGTGGAACCAAGGGTATCTAGGCTGACCTGTCACCTCGTCCATTGCAAGCAGCTCCTTTGCCCTCTTGATGTCACTATCGTTGGCCTTGATCAGGTGATCCTTGGGGATCTCGTACTTCTCCAGGTCGGTCATGGTCATCCCCAAGAACTTCGCGGACGGGCATGCCAGCCTGAATGACTCGTATGAGAGTGAAATGCTACCCGCCCTATAGGTGGAGTAGATATACCACCCGAAGGGGTCTGCATCTGTCAGCACATAGATCGGGAGCTCCCACTCCTCGTTGAGCCTTCTAACCATACGCCTGGTCGCTCTGTCGGCCTGCCCTTTGCCGGTGATTAGGAGACACTTGTTCTTTCTCCAGAACTCATAATCGTTAAGCCTCTGAAATATAGCGTCTTTCTCCACGACCAAGACGTAATCAGCATCCACGTCGAGTATTGGTATTTGGTCGCAGAGCGATGGGATATTGAAGGCTCCAATGCCAAATTTGGAGCAGTCGATCTTGTTCCCCTTCGACTCGAGCACGACCTGCCCGACCATCGCACCCCTCGACTCTGCCACCACACCCATTTGCTCCCTTAGGAGTCCGGTCATGACTTCTATATCTTGGAAGATCGTGTTTGACTCGTCCTGGTTGTTAAAGGTCTCGACTTCGGTCCCCTCGATTGTGTGCAGCGTGTAGTAGTAGAGATCCCTTATCGTGGGGTGGTCGTCGTGCACTAATGCCTCATGGATCGCCCTGGCGAGGAGGCAAGTCTGCATGAAGGATCGCACACCCCCTATTTCGTTGAACTTGCGCTCACCCTCCCTCTCCCCTAGCGTCAGCATGTCGCGCTTCTCGTCGAATATTGTGTTGGAAGCGGTCCTGAGGGGGATGCGCATCACGGGAGGTTTCTCGTTGACGACGTTGTCGGCGAGGTCAACGAATATCTGCTTCAGCTTCTTTTCGGCACTGTCAAAGGTCTCGAGCTGCCGTGCCTTTGAGGGATCTCTGGATTTCTTCATGATCATCGCCCTAAATAAGAGTCGAGCGTATGCTGTGGCTTTTTCTCGGCCTTCTTCTGCGGAGCCACTTCCGCTTCTATCTGAATGGCAGGGGCGGCTTGCATTGCAGGAGGCTCAGAGATCGTTGGAACTGTCGGTGAAGGAGTCGTCGGCACAGCCAGTATTATTGGAGGTTTTGCAATCAGCTCTGCAGCTTTCTTGGGTTTCTTGTGTTTCACCGACTCCAGCAGCCTCTCCAGCAGAACCTGCTCGTCCCTCCCAGCTAGGATTGATAGGTCCTTGGCTACCTCCTTCGCATATATCTGGAAGATGCTCTGCCTGTGCATCTCGTGCTCCTGCCTCTGCCTGTGCGAAATAAACGCGTAGATCATTCGCCCTAAGGTCTGCAGGGCAAGTCTGAGCTGCTCCCTGATCTCTTCGTGATACGCAACCGCGAACTTTCCGGGGACAATATAGGGGACCTTGGTGGAGATGAGCGAAACCACCATAACGATCGGGGCGTATGGGAGGTTCCCCTCGTCCTGTGAAAGCTTGTAGTTTCTCCAATTGATCTCCTTGACCACCTTGTACAGCAGGCAGTCCTTAGAGTCGTAAATGAGTGGGCACTTGTTTCCTAGCCTTATGACCCTAGACTTGAAAACCCCCTCCCTCACACTGTCACAGTCGTTTATGACTGCCTGCCCGCCGTAGGCGCAGCCGACTTCGACCTGGAACGGCACCCCCCGGTAGGACCATGGTTCCCTGGCCGTTGCTCCTATGAACTCCGCGTCTGGAAAGATCCTTCGCAGTGATGCCTCCAGTGCTCCCTCTCCTATGGGGCTCAGCACATCGAGGGGCGGGCGCATGATGTCGCCTCCCCGGGCAGCCTTTAGCAAGGCCTCTACGTCAATCTCCTTTGGGGAAGCGTTCGGGGGCAACTTTGCAGTCTTCAGGAGCTGCAGGGCTTTACCATCGGATATCCTGACAAAGTGCTTCGTAAGGAATTGTTTCGCGCTCTTGCAACAGGCGTCGTTGGACTTCATCTCCAGCAGGGCACCGGGCTCCATTGAGAGAAGGTGGGGTTTGATCTCCCGTGGCGTGGGCGGGAGAACTTCAGTAGCTCTCTTCAGGTGAAGCGTCCTCTGGTCCTTCGTTGTCGAGGCCTTTACCTTGAACTTGAGGTCAGCGTGCGGATTGGCGAGCGAGACCTCTCTAAGGAAAGCTTCTACCTTATCAGTATAGGCACCCGCGACCATCAGCTCGATCCTCGTCCCATGGAGCCTCTCGAACGGGGCCTCCTCAGCGGAGACCACGACTGGTGCGTTCTTCTCGGTGTCGATCTTGAGGACGACCTTGTACCCCATCAGGTCAGTCTCTGTTTTTGTAACAATGGTGACAGGCTCCAGTGAGGTCAGCTGGGCGTAAATTATTGCGGCATGGACCCCCAGCCCCTGCTGACCGCGGGACTGCTTGAAGGAGAAGAACTTCGAGCCATACAGGACCTTTCCGAAGCACTTCGCAACCTTCCCCCTGACCACCCCGCACCCGTTATCCTCGACTGAGACCCTGAAGATCGGGAAGGTACGGACGCTCCCCTCCTTTGTCTTGTTCGTGACGACTTCATACTGCTTAGCCGTAGCGGTGAGCTTCACTGTAATTTCTGGGAGTACACCCATTAGCTCGCAGGCGTCGAGCGAGTTGTCCATCAGCTCCTTTATGGTCTGGACGAGGGCGTGCTCGGGGTCGCCGAATCCAAGCTGCCCGAGGTTCTGCCGGTAGTACTGGGCGGGGTTGACGGTGCGCATCTTCCGGGCTTCGGCCTCTGCGACAGTGGCAGGTTCCGCGTTCTCTGGCTTCGCGACTCTCCTCCGCCTGATCTTTCTTCTGTGCCTCTCTTTTACGGACTTGCCTTTTGCCACTACCTTTGGCGCCTCTGCCTCCTCTCTCTCGACCGCAGCGGTGGTTTCAGTCAACTACTTTCCCCATTAAAAAAGGTTTTCAATAATCAGGACTGCTGTTTTCTGCTTCCACTTATCCGCAAAAACTATTTATCATTATAGGGCGGTCCCGGGCGGATCAGTAGCCCGGTATCTCCTCTAGCAGCATCCCCTCTATGAGAAATGGTGGTTTTCTAGCGATAACTGCCTGCGCCTCTCTGAGGTCTGACTCCCTCTCGGCAAAGATCTCGATCACTGGGTCTCCCTTCTTAACCGCATAGCCCATCTTTGCGTAGAGCTTGACCCCTGCTCCCTTGCAACGTGGCGAGCCTGCAGCTTTCGCTATGGCGTTTATCGAGCTGTTGTTTATTGAACTGATGTAGCCATCGGCAGGCGAGGTTATTGTGTATCTCTTGTCGCCCACGGGTATCTCCTCTGGCTTGATGTTGGGTTTCCCGCCCTGCTGCTTAATTATCTCCTGCATCTTCTGATATGCCCTTCCGCTCCTCAAGATATCCTTCGCTAAGCGCTGCCCCTCTCCCTTGGCGCTCACCCCGTTCATCTCAAAGAGCATTCCCGCGAGCGCGGTGGACTTCTCTATGAGCGAGTTGGGACCGTTTCCCATCAGTGTCTCAAGCGCCTCCCTTGCCTCGAGCGCTGATCCTACGGTGTGGCCGATTGGCTGCCCTCCGTAGGTGATGCCACACCGCACCCTGATCCCGAGGCGGCTGCCCAGCTCGACGAACTCGTTGCCCAGCTTCCTGGCATCGTCAAAGCTCTCCACCTTGGTTCCTTTTCCGGTGGGCAGGTCCAATACCATAGCATTGGTCCCGACAGCTAGCTTCTTCGCCATTATAGAGGCGAGCATCTGGGACTTTGGATCGATTGACAGGGGATGCTCCACTTGTATGAACAGGTCATCGGCCGGCGCCAGGTTCAGGCTCCCTCCCCAGGTGATGTATCCGCCGACTTTCTGTAGGAGCTGCTTCAGCTCCTCCACGGAGAACTCAACCGGCGCCAAGACCTCCATTGTATCAGCCGTGCCAGATGGGCTGGTTATTGCCCGGCTGCTGGTCTTGGGAATTTTGAGCCCCCCAGCAGCGACGATCGGGACGATCAGCAGTGTGACCTTGTTTCCTGGCACCCCTCCGATGGAGTGCTTGTCAACGATCGGCTCGCCAAAATCAATTGTATTCCCGGTCTCGACCATCGCGCGGGTAAGGTCCTCCACCTCGTCCATGTTCATCCCGACGAACTCCTCGGACATCAGGAAGGCAGCTATCTCAAGCTCGCTTAGTGAATGCGAAATAGTGTCTTTTACTATGCTCAGTAACTCTGGCTTTTCCAAAGAACCGCCCTTCATCTTCTTCCTTATGAAGTCCACCGACGGCGGTGTGAGCGCAATCGAGAGGTCCACCAGCTCACCATCTTCGGCTGGGAACTCGGTTAGGAGATCTTTGTAGACGCCGAGTTGGCCCCTGCTAACCATCGAGTCCGAGATATCTACCATGGCTATCACATTATAGCCACCCTTCGTCAGCTTCACACGATCTCCTATTCTTAGCATGAGCTCATCGGCGTCAATTTCGCTGATAACGACGCTCTTATCGCCCGTTTTGATGTCAATTACCTTGGCGCTGTAAGTTGGCATAGTACCACTGTAGTTAGATAGGAACGGCTTATTAATAAAAATCTCGAAGCCCAATTTATTCGTTATTCTGTTTTTGCTCTTGTCAGCAGCTCACAGACTTCAATTTGATGAAAAAGCCAGTTAATCTGCCAAGGGCGCTTGCTTCTTCAATCCTCCGACAGCGGCTTCTCACCCCACTTGGCTAGTGCCTGCGCCAGCTCCTTGTGGGTCTTAGCATACTCGTCGAGGGTAACCCCTTCCATGCATGCCTCGATGGCCTGCTTCATCGCCGCAGCCCCAGCCCTTGTCCCCTGCGGGTGGCCATGTATTCCTCCGCCTGCGTTTATCACAAAGTCAATGCCGAACACTTTGAAGTTTGCCGGGACAAAGCCAGGGTGAATGCCTCCCGACGCGACGGGGAATGTTCTCCTGAGCCCGTACCACTCCTGCTTCAGGGACGCTAGGATTGGCCCAAGATCGTGGGTGCGCTCCTCGGTGCTCCCCATCTTCCCGGCGCCTGAGCCAGTGTGGAGCTGATCGCCGCCGAGCATCCTGGCTATCTTCGCTATCGGGAGCATGGATATGCCGTGCCTAGGGTTTCTGGTGAAGGCAGCATGCATCGCCCTATGCATGTGCCACGGGACTTTGAAGTCGTATTCCTTTATGAACCACTCCACGGTCGGAAGCCCAAGTATGAGTATATCGAGCATTAGTGTGTTGGCGCCATTCTTGATTGCGGTCTCCGCCAGCTTGACCATCCTGTTCGGAGCCCCTGTCACATTCACCGCAAAGAGGACCGGCCTCCCAGTCTCCGCCTTTGCCTTGTCCAGCGCGCTCATCACCTTCGACACTCGCGCCTCTAAGGGGCAGAATTTCTGGTTCACGAGGGTCTCGTCGTCCTTTATGAAATCAACGCCCCCCATCGCAGCCTCGTAGCATACTTTTGCGGTCTGTTCTGGGTCCAAGCCGACTTTGGGTTTCACTATTGTTCCCAGGTGCGGCCGTGGCCTCTTGTTGGTGCCTACAAGCTTCCTGACCCCGTCTATGCCGAATCGGGGACCGATGAACTGCTTTACAACCGCCTTGGGGAAGTTGACGTCCATGAGGCGGATGTTGGTTATGGCAGTCAGGCCGAAGAGGTTCCCTGCGACCATACTCAGGATATTCGCAATCCCGCTGGTCTCCACGTCAAAGAGGTCCAAAGGAAAGGCTATATACACAAAGCCAGTGTCCCCTTTGCCCTCGGTCTTGAATACCTTGGCAGGGAGCCTGCTGCGCACCCAGTCGTTTGTGGTGGTTATCTCTGTCCAGGTACCAATTGACTCCTCAGTTGCTATCGCTATCCCGGTTGACCTGAGCCCCATGGGGCTTTCCACGTAATACTTCGCGGTGATGTATTTTTCCGGGTCTATCGACTCGGGCTCAGCAACGAAGATCTCATCCATGTACAGGCCAGTTTTGGGGGTCTCTTTCTTGCTCACTCTCTATTCCTCCTCAACAAGCGTCTTTCCGATATGCTCCTCGCCGATCGTCCACCCATACTCTTCCATAAGGATAAGGATGGCTGCCTGCGGCGGGATCAGACCCTTCTCCGTAATGATCATGTCGATCAGCTCCGGCGGAGTCACGTCGAACGCGGGGTTAAGAATTTTAACACCGTTCATTTTCTTCATCTCCTCCTTAGGTACGATCTCCTCCGGTGAGCGCTCTTCGATCTCCACCAGCTCGCCCAAGACAGTACTCGGACTGAACTTGTAGGTCTCGGCGCAGACGAAGACTCTGACCCTTGCCTCCTTCGCGACCAAGGCGATCTGGGAAGTACCTATCTTGTTGACCACAGCGCCGTTTGCGGTGACCACGTCCGCTCCCACGAAGACCTTGTCGACCTTCGGCATGTAGTTCCTGGCTGCCGAATCGATTATCAGCGTGGTGGGTATCCCAGCGTCAGCGAGCGCTTTCGCCGTGAGCCTACCCTGGAACCTTGGCCGAGTCTCCGTTACCATTACGCTGAACTCCTTACCGGATCTCTTTGCCTGGATGAGCGTGGAGATCGCGACGGAACTGTTGCAGTGGGTCATAAGTAGGTCGCCGTCTTTGATCCTCTTGGAGCCCATCTCGCTAATCCTCTTCACGGCTTCTAGTGAGGATTTCTTGAAGTCTTCGGCTGCCCTCATCGTCAACGCCCGCAGCTCATCCGTGTCCATGCCCCTCTTGTAGGCCTGGTCGACGCGGTGCTTGACGTAGCGCAGTGCGTTTGGCAGCGAGACAGCAGTGGGGCGGGTCTCAAGAAGCAGCTGGTAGACCTCCTCGAACTGGTCCATGTAGGCCTGCGGCTTCACGGCTTTTGAGCTGGTTGCAAAGACTTCCAGCCCGTCAACAGCTGCCCGCCCGATCTCCGCTGCGCCCCTGATCCGCATGGTCTTGATGTCGTTCGCGAGTTTCGTAAGGTCTCTTGGAGCCAAGAATATCACCAAAATTGACTATTATGTCCTCGGCAAGATCGGCTAAAAAGGTTAGTGTTTTGGCAACCGTTTTCTCAGAGTCAAAGTAGGGCGTATATGTAGGCTGTCTCAACGGCAGCGGCAACGAAGAGCAGAATAACCGAGACTATTATCAGCTTTGCCGTGTTTTTCAGTTCGCGCCCAATTGTGCGGTTAGCAATGCCGTACGCAAGCCAGAGGCTGCTGGTGATGGCTATTGAATACGCAGCGAACTCAAGCCATGCGTATGGCCTCAGCAGAAGCTGGAAAAGAACGGATGAGGGGGAGAGATTGTGCGCAATTGCCTCGCCTGCTATAGCACGGCCGGTACCAAAAAAGGCATAGCCAGAGTACAATGGCCCCACGAATGGCAGAAAAGAGATGATTGTTATTGTGAGGTTATTCCAGAATATGCCGAGGAGGACCATGTTATTCTCTTTGAAGGATTGGACCAGCTGGTTCACCTGATTATTGAGTGCGATAGCAGTCTGCATATCCATTGGCTGGAGTGTTGCCAGCGCGGTCAGCACTAGAGCAGCTAGCAATACTATGAAGAATACAACTATCTTTCTCCAGCGGGAGGGCGTCACTTTCCAAGAGTGTGGGTCCATAAGCAACAGTCCTGCGTCACTTTTTCAGCGCTTCGGTGATCAGGGGGGAAACGGAAACTTTTGCCGCAGGGTTCGCCACGGTGTCTGTGGCAATCAGCTCAGAGAGCCCGGCGCGTTTCAGCTTTGGCAGGGCATTCTCCACAAGGAGTGCGTGAGTCACCAAGGCGTCTATCCTGCTGGCTCCCTCGGCTTTTAACCTCGAGATGACTTCCATCAAGGTCTTGCCAGTGCTGATAATATCGTCAACAAGGACTACACTCCGGCCTTTGACGCAGAGATCCCCAGAGACCTCCACATCCCTGTCGCCCAGCCGCTCCTTCTCGAGTATGGTGTAGTCGGTAGAGAGCTTCTCAGCCACCGACTCTGCCCACTGTTCTGACTCCTTATCCGGGCCGATGACCAAAGCATTCCTCGAGCTACGTCTCTTTCCATAATATTCAGCCAGCAGAGGCATAGCTGAGAGGTTGACTGCGGGGATTCTGAATACCTGACCTATTTCCTTAAAACGATGCAGGTGCATGTCCACCGTGATTACGCGGTCCGTGCCAGCATCCTCAATGAGCCTCGGGAAGAGCTTTGCACTGAGGGCTTCGCCACTCTGGAAACGGCGGTCCTGGCGAGTGTATGCGAGGTATGGTACAATAGCCGTCACGGATCCGCAGCCGGACCCTCTTGCAGCGTCGGCAATCAGGGCGTACTCCATGAACAATTGGTCAGGGTTCAGCCCGAAGGATTGGACAATGGCAACGTCCTCCCCAGATAATTCCCCCGTTATTTTGACATACTGCTCCCCGTCAGGGAAACGCCTACAGCTCGTCTTAGCAAGGGTCTGGCCAGTGATCTTGCTGATGGACTTCGCGAGGTCCTCGCCTGCTGACCCGTATGTGATGATCAATGGAGCCACCTAGTATCCTTCGAGCATATTTCTGTACAGGAAGAGGAGGTCTTCCCTAGACGGTTTTCTGGGGTTCTTTACAATGAAACGATTGTAATTCTTCAGCAGGTCGTCGACCATTGGTTCCAGGTCTTCCTCGCCCAGCTCAAGGTCTTCTAGGCTCATGGGGAGCCCCAGCGTCCCAGTTATGTCAAGCATCCTCATGGCTGCAGCCTCGCCAGCCTCGCTGCTCGTCAGGCCTTCTGTATCAATGCCAAGGCCAGCTGCTATGATCTTCATCTTCTCTGGGATCGCCGGCGCGTTGAACTCCACGGCGTATGGCTCCGCAACCGAGACGGAAGTGCCGTGCGGCAGGCCACACCTCATCGCATAGGTGTAGGCTATTCCGTGGGCGATGCAGAGCCCCGCATTGGCAAAGGCCATGCCAGCAAGGGCGGAGGCGAGTGCCAGCCCGTTCCTGGCTTCTATGTCCGAGCCGTTGCAGTACGCCTTCTCCAAGCACTCGTCGACGAGGTCTATCGCCTCGAAGGCAAGCGAACTGGTGATCGGGTTGGAGTCGACCGACATTATTGATTCAACCGCGTGGCAGAGCGCGTCCATCCCAGCAGAGGCGGTTGCCGTGGGCGGCGCGGTGACGGAGAGGGTAGGGTCGATGATCGCGAGAGAGGGGTAGAGCGCATGGTGGCGAAGGGCCAGCTTCGCGGTCTTCTCGACCAATATGGAGATTGGCGTCACTTCGGATCCGGTGCCTGAAATGGTGGGTATGGTGACGATTGGCGGGCCCTTTCTGGCAACGGGTTCACCCTTGAAGTACTTCAGTGGCTCCTTCTCATTGGCGGCCACGAGCGAAGCGACTTTCGCCATGTCCATTGTGCTCCCGCCTCCCAGGCCCACAACGATGTCGGGCGGGTTCCTCCTGACCTCCTCCGATAAATTTGCCAAAAGAGAAACGTCTGGTTCGGGCGATATGCTCGTAAACTCCACAGACTTGCCCAGCGAGGAGAGGGTCTCCCGGACAGCTGCGCAGGCTTCTGTGTGGCAGACTGTCCTCCCAGTGAGGAGGAGCGCCTGCTTGAATGCGAAGGGCTTTAGCTCTTCCTTAAGCCTGCTGATGGAATTCACTCCAAAGACAATTCTGGTTGGCATGAAATATGAATAATTCTTCAGAAGCGGGTAATAGACGCCTTCGTCCATAGTGCAACACCACCGTAAATATGCTTTTAATACTCTTAAAACCTTATCATGAGATGGGTTGAGATCTTTTGATCAGTAGGGATGACGTCCTTGGGATTCTAGGAACCTATGACAAGGAGCACCTGACCATCGGCACCCTTGGCAGCCACTCGGCCCTTGACATCGTCGACGGCGCCAAGGACGAGGGATTCAGGACCGTGGTCGTGTGCCAGGAGGGGAGGGAACTCCCATACAGGATGTATCGAAGGATCGTGGACGAGGCAATAGTCCTTGAGAAGTTCAGCCAGATAACTAAGGACGACGTCCAGTCTGCCCTGAGGGGGAAGAGCACGATCTTCGTCCCCCACAGGGCGTTCACGACATACGTCCCCTACGACGAGATAGAGGGGAAGTTTCTCATCCCATTGTTCGGGAATAGGCAGATCCTCAAATCGGAGGAGAGGACAGCAAGCAGGAACCAGTACTACCTACTTGAGAAGGCGGGGATCAGGCAGCCAAAGAAATTCAGATCACCTATTGATATTGACCGTCTTGCGATCGTGAAGGTTCAGGAAGCCAAGCGCAGGATCGAGAGAGCATTCTTCTACGCCACCGGCGAGAAGGACTTCTGGGAGAAGGCCGAGAAGAGGATAGCCTCTGGCCTGATCAGGAGGGAGGACTTAGAGAAGGCGGTGATCGAGGAGTTTGTCATTGGGACGTACTTCAACTTCAACTACTTCTACTCGCCACTGAGGAAGGAGGTGGAGTTCATGGGTATAGACAGGAGACTCCAGACTAACCTCCATGACTTTGTCGCGCTCCCCGCAAAGCAGCAACTCGAAGTGGACGTCGTGCTGCAGAACATTGAGATTGGCCACATGGGTGCGACTGTTAGGGAGTCAATGCTGGAGCAGGTTTTTGAGATCGGGATCAAGTTCGCCGATGTGGCGAAGAGGGAGTACTCACCGGGGATGATCGGTCCCTTCGCGCTGCAGGGGGCTGTCAACAAGGAGCAGGAGATCGTGATATTCGATGTGTCCCCGAGGGTGCCCGGTAGCCCAGTAATTGGGACGACGAGCCCTTACACGAAGTATTCGTACGGCAAGCAGATGAGCGTCGGGAGGAGGATCGCAGTTGAGGTCCGCGAGGCAGCAGAGACGGACAGCCTGAGGGAGGTAGTAACATGAGGGCGACGGTTGCCACGATAGGGTCGCATTCTGCCTTGCAGATACTCAAGGGTGCCAAGGATGAGGGCCTGCGGACGCTTCTTCTCTGCATCAAAGGGAGGGAGGAGCTCTACGAAAGGTTCGGGCTGGCTGATAGCATGATTACGATAAAAAATGTTGAAGACCTTCTCGATCCCAAGATCCAGGAGAAGCTTCTCGATGAAGACGCCATCATTGTCCCGCACGGCACGCTGATCTCGGGCGGGAAGCTGGATGAGTTCGAGAAGCATTTCAGGCCGAAGGTATTCGGGAACCGCTTCATATTCAAGTGGGAGTACGACCGGGAACTCAAGGATAGGATCCTGAAGGAAGCTGGGATAAGGATCCCGCAGAGGTTCTCACCCAGCGACAGTATTGACCGGCCCGTGATCGTAAAGCTCCCAGGCGCTGAGGGAGGCAGGGGTTACTTCGTTGCCAGGGACTCTAAGGACCTGGAGAGGAAGCTTAAGAGCTTCTCCCAGAAGGGGCTCCTGAAGAGAGGTGAGGATGAGGAGATCTTCGTCCAGGAGTACATAGTTGGGGTTACGGTTTACCCGCACTACTTCTACTCGCCTCTCAATAGCAAGGTAGAGCTGCTTGGATGCGACAGGCGGTACGAGACGAACGTTGACGGGATGGGCAGGATCGGAGCCAAGGATCAGCTAGAGCTTGATCTAGTGCCGACTTTCAGGGTAGTCGGGAACATCCCCATTGTCTTGAGGGAATCTATACTGATGGAGGTCTTTCAGGCGGGGGAGGGATTTGTCAAAGCCTCAAAGAAGCTTGTGAAGCCGGGGATAATCGGTCCGTTCTGCCTCGAGATGGTATGCGACGAGGAGGGCAGGCTCTTTACATTTGAGTTCTCTGGCAGGATAGTCGCGGGAACGAACCTCTTCGTCAATGGCTCGCCATACAGCGACCTACTGTACGCAGAGCCGATGAGCATGGGCAGGAGGATCGCGAGGGAGATAAGAGAAGCTGCACAGAATGGAAAGCTCACCGAGGTCACCACCTAGGTGCTCGAAAGTGTACCACCTTAAGTGCTCGAAGGATGATATCGCAAAGAGAGTCCTGACCTGTGGGGATCCAGGCAGGGTCTCCAAGATAGCAGGGATGCTCGAAGGGGCAAAGCTGGTGAACAGCAACCGAGGGCTCCTTGTGTACACCGGCCAGTACAAAGGCGAGGCAGTCACTGCAGCAACCACAGGAATGGGCGCACCCTCTGCAGCGATAGTCAGCGAGGAGCTTGCCATGCTGGGGGCGAAAGCCTTGATTAGGGTCGGGACGACGGGCGCGATAGCTAGTGGCATTATTCTTGGCGACATAATCATACCCACGGAAGCCATCCCTTTGGACGGGGCAACCCAGGCATACATGAAGATCGGGGGAGTACCTAGGGCAGACCCCGGAATAGTGCAAGCTTTGAAGGAGAGGCTTGGGAAAAGCGGTGCTAGGTTCCACGTGGGCAGAATTTGTACCAGCGACACGTTTTACTTAGAGGAGGAGAAGGATGCGCAGACCTGGGCGGCAAAAGGAGTGCTCAGCTTTGAGATGGAATGCTCAGTCACTTTCGCCATAGGTATCCTGCGCGGGTATAGGGCAGGCGCGATCCTCGCTGCAACTGGAAAGATCTATGGGGAGGATGATAGGGTCCTGGAGATCTCAAAGACACAGGAGAGCATAGATCTTTGCATAGCATCGGCCCTTGACGTTGCAACAGGTCTTACCATATGAGCCTCACTCATATACTAACTCGAAAATATTAGAGGAATCCCGAAAAATATTAGGTCTCTACAACAGTTTTTTGGCTTTTCAATAGACCATGAAAAGTTGATTCATAAATATCAACTAATTTGTTTAGAGGTTTCAGTTTATTAACGAACAGACAGAACTTTTCCCGCGTTTACATCAAGTACCATACCCAACAGCAACATGGGATTTTGATTCAAACGCGAATATGACAAGTTAAGTAAAGCCTCTGTCTATTATCTGATTGCCGCAGTTAAGGCGAAGAGGGCCTGCAACAGCAAATGGCGGGAAACTACGGGTGGAACAACCCTTAGCGGGGAAGGAAAGCCCGGAAGCACTGTCAGGCGCAAAGAGCAGGATGCGTGATGGGACGATCCAGGGCGTCAGGATAAAATCGGACGCCACGGCCAAAGGCAAGTCATAGCATGGGAACAACGGAAGATGGAGTCGACCCATGGACCGATTCCTGAACCGGGGTTCTCCCTGAGATTCGCACTTAACTGCGGTTTCTATTTTGGAACTACCATTTTCTCATGATTTTTATCCGATTTTCATATATACAATCAGATAAAACTGTATTAGCGCGGTGGTTTTCGGATGGCAAGGCCTAGGAAGGGGATCAAGTATTACCTGCAGCTCGAGGCAGAGCTGAAAGCGGCGATAGAAGAGATGAACTACGGAACTTCCCTAGTTGTGGTCGAGGGAAAGCACGACGAGGATGCATTAAGGAAGATCGGCCTAAAATCTCCGGTGGTTCAGTTCTGCAACTGTGGGCTACCTGTCTTCGCTTTTGTCGACGGGATAGTAGAGAGCTATCGAGGTTCAACAGTAGCAGTGCTTTTGGACTTTGACAAGGAGGGTACGAAGATGAGTGAGAGGCTGAGCAAGGAACTCGAAGAGAGAGAGGTTAAGATAGATCACTTCCACCGCAAGAGGTTGGCGGAGATTCTTACCAAGGAAGGAGTCTTCAGAATAGAGGAACTTGCGCAGATCATTTCCAGGGCGTCCTAATAAAGGAGCCATGGATAATTCACATCAAATAAGATTAATAATAGTTGATACAAACGCCTTTATGGGGAATTTTATTGGTACAGGTGGGCTTTGAACCCAAGCTTGCATTTATCTGCCCATTATGCAATAAGGAAGTGGAGCTGGTCTTCGATCGCTCCAAGGGCGAATGGGTGTCCGATCACGCAGGGTGCCTGAACTTCTCGGTGATCAGAAGGATGCCCAGATGGCTGGACCCTGCAGAGGGTCCCCTAGTATTTGCTGGGCTCGAATCCAACTTCTCTGTAAGGGAGACGGTGGAGGGGCTGCGAGCGCTGGTAAAGGAGGAGTCGGACCAGTCGAAGAGACAGAAGCTAGAGACAGGCGTGAGGAGACTCGAGTCAAAGCTGGGCTCCGCCGAGAAGAACCTGCCCCATCTCATGGACGTTCTCAAATCAGGAGCCTTCGGGCTTAAAGTCGTCTCAGGCAAAGGGATATCCGCCTTGGTCTGGAAATCCGGGGAGAGGTACTTCGGGGTGGCAGAGTCCGAGGGCTTCCCATTAAAGCAGCATGATGCCGTTTTGGCTGCAGATGGCGTGGAGGAGGCGGAGAAGTTCATTTCATACTGGCTTCGCTACTGGGAGCAGGGCAGGATAATCGTGTAAAGGGATAAAAAGCTCGAACTGAAAAACAAGAGTGTATAAAGAAGGGCTAAGCCTTGACAACAAGATTCGAAATAAGGGAGTTCAGGCCTGAGGATTTGGATACAGTGGCCCTGATTAATAGGGCATGCCTCCCCGAGAATTACTCCCCCTCCTTCTTCCTCGAGCACTATTATGAGAACCCGAAGATCTTCCTGGTGGCAGAGGCGGAGGGGAAGGTCGTTGGCTACAACATGTGCAGGATAGAGTTTGGCGTATCTAACGTGAGGACTGCCTTCGCGAAGAAGGGGCACGTTATCTCAGTAGCGGTCATGCCAGAGTACAGAGGACTGGGCATCGGGAAAGCGTTAATGGAGCGCGGGTTGGCAGGTGTAAAGGAAGGTGGGGCAGCTGAGATTTACCTGGAGGTCAGGGTCAGCAATACCATCGCGGTAGGGCTGTACAAGAAGCTTGGCTTCAAAATAAACAGGGTCTCGGATGCATATTACCGCGACGGGGAAAATGCCTACGTTATGGTGAAGGACTTTTCGATATAACTGCCGAGGATTTCCCTTTCCGCCACGTATAGAAGGAGTATCCGACAAGTAGGGCGAGCGGCAGGTAGAAGAGAAATGCCTCAAACTGAAGCTGGAAGAACGGCGTTCCCGCGAGCCTCAAGCCAACTGGCACTGCAGCTATTATTCCCATGAGCGCAGTTGCCGCAATGGCGCTTTTGAGCTCGCTGATTGCCATAGTCACAGACTTCACAACCCAATATAAAAGGGTGACCACGCTCAAATCATATATCGCACCGAAAGCAAATGACATGGATGGTACAGATGACCCGGATAATCTTGCTGCTTATGAGGTTACCCGCGTCCGAGGAGGAGGCGGAGAGGATCTTGAGCGTTACTTTCCGCGCCCTGGAGAGGGGGTCGGAGGCTGTGATTTACCTCCTTGGGGAGGGGGTCCTATGGTCGAAGGGTCTGATGCCAAGAAAGCACCTTGGCAAGGTTCTTGAGTCAGGGGGAAAAGTGAGGGCAAGTAAGAAGGATCTATTGGCTAGGGCGATCAGACTAGACCTGATGGAGAGCCGCATCGAAGTGGTAGGGGATCTGGAGGGTGAGCTCGTGGATGATGCAATGATGCCATCGACCCAGGTGATTTCATGGTAGCTGAAACTGGTTTGAAGCAAACGCTTGCACTAGTGCTCTTCTCTGCACCCTACGGAAACCAGTATGCGGATCACATGTGCCGCGTAGCGGAGAGAGCCCTTGGAAAGGGGTACTCCGTCGAAATCTTCCTCTACGGCGACGCGATCCATTCACATCTGATCGAGCAGAAGCCAAAGAACTTTTTCAACATTGGCGAGGCTCTTACGCGTCTAGGGGATAAGGGAGCCACCATTTACAGCTGTCTGATCTGCGCAATCGCTCGGGGCTATATGAGGGAGTTTGATGAAGCCAAGAAAGTTTACAATTCACCCATAACGTTGCCCTTCGTAAAATTCGTGACTGTGCAGGGGTTCGTAAGCATGATAAAGAGAGCGGACAGGCTCATGATGTTCGGGAGTTCTTGATCTATGAAGAGCGTTATAATGGAACTGACGCATCCCCCTTTCGGGCGAGAGAACACCTACGCGGCGCTCTTCGTCGGATCAGCGTCAGTATCATTGGGGGTTAAAGTGACTGTTGTCCTTGCAGGTGAGGGGGTGTACGTCGGTTTGAAGGGCCAAGTTGATCCCCAAGGCAACATAGATCTCCCGTCGACTGAGCAGCAGGTCCGGGACTTCATGGAGCTAGGCGGAAGGGTGGTTGTCGAAGAGCAGTCGTTGTCGTCACGGGGCATATTCAGCGCTGAGCTGATAGAGGGGCTTGAAGTTCTAGACTCTAAGAATGTGACTGATCTCCTATTGGACAAAGGGGATCAGATAATGGTTTTTTGAAGTGGCTGCTAAAGAAATGCAGTTTGCAACTGTGCAAGAAAGCTTTTCAATCAAAAAATTAAGGTATGGTTTTTTCTTCTTCCATTTTGTCGTCCTTCACAGCGAAGAACCGCAATGACTTGCCTGAGCCCTGGGATATATGGACTATGTCCATGGTCCCCGAACCCGAAACCTCACCTGTCCAGAAAGCCCACAGCTCATCGCTTTCCTCAACGACCCTCCTATTACGGCTGCTTATACCCAATGGCCCTGGAGGATTGAACTCCTCGAACTTGATCTGATGGCTTATCAGGTAATCCCTTATCCAGGAGTCCCTTGTCATTGGGCACCCTGCCAATATTACTTCGGTGCCAGGTTTCAGGTTCTCATCAAAGAATTTGTAGATGGTTTCAATGGCTTTTGGGTCAGTGAACTTGGTACGCCTGCTTCCTACGATAGCTAGCTTCATTCAAGTCCTCTCATTTTCCTAAATTCTTAATGGGAATATTTAAGGAAGCGGATCAGATAATGGTTTTTTGAAGTGGCTGCTGTGGCTGACGAGACCCTTGACTGCATGGGCATGGTCTGTCCAGAGCCCCTGCTGGAGACCTTTAAGAGGCTCAGAAGGATGGAAGTCGGCAAAACTCTTGAGGTCTTCGGAGACTTCCCCCTTTCTAAGGAAGAGATACCGGCTGGAATGAAGGAGGCTGGCCAGGATGTGGTATCGATAAGCGAGAAGGGAAACGTCTGGCACATAATAATCAGGAAAACAAAATGAGGCTTATTTGGCCTTTAAAAATTCAATCCATTGGAAGATAAAAATAAAGAAGGATTAAGCGGCCTGGTTCTTGATGAGCCACTTCAGCGGTATATCCTGGTGCCTGCCGTCCGGCAGCCTGCGCCTAATGGTGATAGGCAGTACGCCCTCCTTGAGCTCTTCGTCAGCTATCTCGAGAGGCGTAACAGCCTTGCTCTCGATCAGCGGCGGGGCACCCATGGATATCTGTAGAGCCCTTGCGCCGAGGATACGGGCTTTCTCAAACCTTGTCAGCACCGACGGGCCAAGGATCTGCCTGATTTCTTTTTCTTTCTCCTGGGTCAACTTACATGCCGCCCATGCCGCCCATACCACCCATACCCGGAGGCATGCCTTCGTGGCCGTGCTCTGGCGGACCTCCGCCCTTTGGCGCGGTAGCTGCTATGACATCGTCGATCTTCAGCAAGGTTATAGCAGCTTCAGTTGCAGATTTTATCGCCTGCTTCTTTACGCTTGCCGGCTCCAGCACACTTGTCTTGGACATGTCGCGAACCTTGCCTTCGGTTACATCGACGCCCACTGATTTCTGGCCCTTTGCATGGCTTGACCTCAGCTCGACTAGAATATCTACGGGGTCAAGGCCGGAGTTCTCTGCTAGCGTAAGTGGCACTTCCTCCATTGCCTCTGCGAACTTAAGGACCGCCAACTGTTCCCTTCCGCTGAAGGACCTTGCAAAGTCCCTCAGCTTGGATGCGACCTCCTCTTCGGGGGCGCCTCCGCCTGGAACAAGCCACGGGTCCTGCACAACGTTCCGGACGATGCATTTTGCATCGTGCAGTGAGCGCTCAGCCTCGTCGACCATCCTGTCGGTTCCACCCCTAATGAGTATGGTGACCGACTTGGGGTTCTTGCAGCCCTCGACGAAGACCATCTTGTCCTTGCCGATCCTCCTTTCCTCAACCAGCTTGGCGTAGCCGAGGTCTTTGGCACTGAGATCATCTACGGTTGTGATGATCCTTGCGCCGCTAGCCTTGGCCAGGTTTTCTATGTCCGACCTCTTCGCTCTCCTCATTGCCATCACACCCTTCTTTGCGAGGTAATGCTGGGCTATGTCGTCTACTCCCTTCTGGATCACCAAGACGTTGGCGCCAGAATTGACGATGTAGTCGACCATGCCCTTGAGCATTGAGGACTCTTCGTCGAGGAAGCTCTTCATCTGATCAGGCGATGTGATGTTGATCTTTGCGGTCATCTCGGTCTTCTCGATCTCGAGTGCGCAATCGAGTATGGCTATCTTGGCGTTCTCGACCCTTTTAGGCATTCCAGGGTGGACTACTTCCTTGTCAAGTACGACGCCCCTAACAAGCTGTGTGTCATCAAGGGTCTCGCCCTTCTTCTTTTCTAACTTGATGTTGTCGAGATCGACCACGTACTTGTCGCCAACCTTCTCTGCCACCTGCATCACAGCCTCGACGATGAGTCCTGCGAGCCTCTCGTAGTGGCCAGAAACGACGCTCTTTCCGCTCAGCGATGTGATTGCGGCTTCCTTGAGTTTCTTCTCGTCCATCGGGTCAACTTTAGTGGCCATCTTGTCGATTATCTCAATAGCCTTTTCCATGGACTTCTTGTAGCCCTCGATAATGACAGTAGGGTGGATGTCCTGATCAAGCAGGTCCTCCGCCTTCTTCAGCATAGAGCCGGCGAGGATCACTGCAGTGGTTGTTCCATCGCCCACCTCGGCGTCCTGTGTCTTAGCGACCTCGACCAGCATCTTTGCGGCGGGGTGCTGAACGTCCATCTCCTTGACGATGGTGGCGCCGTCGTTGCTTATAGTGACGTCGCCAAAGCTGCTGACAAGCATCTTGTCCATGCCTTTGGGACCTAGGGAAGATCTGATTGTCTCCGCAAGGGTCACAGCAGCCATTATATTGGCTTTCTGGGCATCCCTTCCTGTAGTTCGGGCGGTGCCCTCTTTCAAAACTAAAACCGGTAGACTTTGGGTCGCTGCCATGGTTCAAATCACCTAAAATGTAACACTATTATTGTCTTGCAAAAGACAAGATGCACTTCTATATATCATTTTTCCTTATCGGAGCTGCGCCGCGAAGGCATCTCCGGTTATTTTTTCGCCTCGACCCTCTTTGAAATCAACGCAGCCGCCACAGCTGCGCCAACGCCATTATCGATATTGACAACCACGAGGCCAGGGCTGCAGGACTGGAGCATGGATATGAGGGCACCTTCGCCTTTCCCTCCTGCGCCGTATCCTGAAGAAGACGGAACCCCAATCACGGGCATGGACACCAGTGCGCTTACTACCGATGGGAGAGCCCCTTCCATCCCCGCCACTACTATTATGCAGTCGACATCCTCCTCTAGGCATCTCTTGATAGCGGGGAAGAGCCGATGTATTCCAGCAATACCAATGTCATAGAATGTCAGGACGTGGCAACCCATCTCTGCCAGCACAGTCCTCGCCTCCTCTGCAACCATGACGTCAGCTGTGCCTGCCGTTATGATTGCCACTTTACCGTGCTTGAGCAATTCAGCCTTAGACTTAGTCTTCAAAACCATCGAACCCGCCTTCATGTTGCGGGTGATCTTGGCTTTGCCCTTGAGCATTTTCCCGAGAGCTGTGACCTGGGGTTCACTTATTCTGGTTATTATGACTCTTCCTTCCTCTTCGAGGAATGCCATGCTTATCCTCGAGAGCTCTTCGATAGACTTGCCCTCGGCGAATATTATTTCCGGGACACCCTTCCTCAGCTCGCGGGAGACATCGAGGCATGCATCCTCCACCTCTTTTACTGCCTGAAGCCTCAGCATCTTCACGGCTTCATCCACCGGTAATTTTCCATCCCGGACCGAATTGAGCAATTCCTTGAGGTCCAACAGAGACACCGCACGAGTAACTGATATATCAACAGCAGTAATAGTGGAATTTGGTGCAAGTATTTGAAGGTAGTGTTTATCGATGGCTCCATGGCAGGAGTATCTGGGGACAAGATGCTCTCGGCGTTTGTAGGGGCGGGAGCCAATGCAAGGAGAATTGAGGAGGATATCTCAAAGGTATTGCGCTCTATCGGCGTCAAGGCGGGAGGTGTGAAGTTCCAAAAAGCAGAGAGTTGTGGAATTCAAGGAACAAGGATGATTGCAGATCTAGGGACGAGGACAATGGGAGCGGAGGAGGTTGTGAAGGCTGTTGAAATCGCGAGCAGGGCAATCGGCTTGAGTGCATGGGGTAGGGAAGTCGCCAAAAAGGCTCTAGATGAGCTCGTTGGAGCGGAGATAGAGATCCATGGAAGCGCGCACCTCCACGAGCTGGGGGAGGTAGATACTGTGGTCGACTTGATCGGCACAGCGGATGCTGCAGAGCTCATGGGGTTGGAGAGAGCGGAGTTCTACACGACGCCCGTTGCGGTCGGCTGCGGCTCGGTGGTAAGCAGGCACGGGACACTGCCAGTGCCAGCCCCAGCTACCCTGAAGATACTCCAGAAGCACGGCATCGCAATAACCGCAACGAGCCAGTTAGGCGAGCTCACGACCCCCACCGGTGCCGCGCTTGTGGCAGCGTTCACAGGAGGGAAGCAGGACGCACCCCCTTTTGCGGTGGAGGGCGAGGGAACTGGAATCGGCAGCAGGGTCCTGAAGATACCAAACATTGCAAGGGTGCTGTTGGGCGATATACAGTATGGCTACGAGAGGGTAAAGGTCCTCGAGACGAATCTTGATGACGTGAGCGGCGAGGTATTAGGATGGTTCATTGAGAGGTTGCAGGGCAGTGTCGAGGACATAACGGTCTTCCCAATGACTACCAAGAAGAACAGGCCCGGATTTTCCGTCAGGGTCGTGGTCAAGCCAGAGGGGGTGGAGGAGGCAATAAAGGCGATGGTTAGGGAGACGGGCACTCTTGGGGTAAAGATCTTCGACTGCCAGAGGTACAGGGAAAAACGGGAAATGACGTCAGAAAATGTGAGAATCCGCGAGAGATACTACCCTGTCCGCATCAAGATGAGCGGGGAGGGGAGGAAGAGGATTAAGCCAGAGTATGAGGATCTCAAGGCAATAGCTCTCAGCGAAGAGATGAGCTTAAAGGATGTAGGCGACGAGGTAATCTTGCAGGTAAGGCAAAAATACGCAAAGGAGGGAAGGGATCATTGGTGAAAAGAGAAATGCAGGTTCCTGTAAACGTAGAGGTTGCTGAGATAAGGGACCTGGCTAGGTTAGTGGCTTCCACAGTTTCCATGGGACAGCCCATCTACGTAGTCAACTTCGAGCATAACAAGAAATTTTATTTTGGCGTCCTGGGAGTCTACAACCACTATTATGAAAAGCAGGGCATGCCCCTATTTTACTACTTCTCGACGGACCAGCCACGGATGGATAAGTATATCCTTGTAAAGATGGATGAAAGGGAAGAATTTGCCTTCGGCGATGGGATTAGGCCAGGCTGGATAGCGGTTCCGATAATACACCTAAAGAAGAAGCCGAGTTTCATCGAGTTTTAGTCAGCCAAGCTGACCTTGACGAACTCGCCCCGCTTAACCTTTTTGAGGGCTGTCCAATCGGAGGTAACTTTTCCTATGATGTTGACCGGGCTGTAGGGTTGGGTTTTGCCAAAGAATATACAGAAGGCCTTGCCTGGCGGCCAGTATGCTATGTCGCCTGTCCTAACATTGGCCTTTGGGCGTTCGGGACCAACTGAGACAGGTGTCTCAAAGTAGACCTCATCCTGCCACAGAAAAGTGCTTGATGAAAAAGGCAGCACCTTAACAAGGGACTCTATGGTGCGCGGTGATAGGATCCTTACGAACTCACCAGTCGCTTCGAGGCTCTGAAAAGTAATTTTTATGGAGAATTTTTCGAGCAGTGCATTACTCAAACAAATGCCTCGCGCTTATGCTGCAACGTAAACGTCGACGCGGCGCGTGCTCTTCATGAGCTTGAGGATTCCCTGCTTTGCAAGGGACTCGAGAATGTCCTTGGAGACGCTGTACCTAAGATTGTATTTGGAGTATAGCTGGTAGGGTGTTACATACTTCATCTTCGGGACATCTTTCTTTATCTGCTCGAGTACCTTCGGCTCAACGACTGAGGTTGCGATTGACTTCGTGATCTCCTTCTTTGGCTCCTCTTTCTTTGGAGCTTCCCTAAGGTCCCTTCTCTTCTTCGGCGCTGTCTTCTTTGCTCCTCCCATAATCAACACCTATAGCGAGATGGTAAAGACGGTCGAAATAAAAAGGTTGTGGTGTGGAAACTTAGAATCAATTGCAAAAAAAAGTTGGAGGAGTTATGGAGGGCACCCTCTGCTATGGGGTGCTCCACTCCCTTTACACGTTCTTGTCTTCCGATTTCTTCTTCTCGAGCATTTCGGGCTTCAGGATCACTGGAGTTACACCTGCGGCCTCCGAGAAGACATTAACCAGGGGGGCGCCCTCTGGAACTACGAGTTTCATCGTGCCGCTACCGAATGACGTCTCTGCTGCCTGGATCTTCCTCAGGTCCTGCGCGGCGCCGACAAAGTACTGCTGTGCAGCTTGGTTGACGAGTTTTATGGCTTGGGCATCGCCCTCGGCCTTGAGTATCTTTGCCTGCCGCTCTCCTTCAGCCGAGAGGATCGCGGCTGCTCTCTCTCCTTCAGCTTTCTTTATTGCCGCCCTCCTCATACCGTCGGCTTCGGTCTCCCTGGCGGTCGCGAAGTCTATTGCCGCAATCTTCGTGTTCTCTGCCTTTACGACTTCGTTCATTGTCTGCTGCACGTCCTTCGGAGGATCGATCTCCTTCAGCTCAGTCCTGACGACGTTGATGCCCCAATTCTTTGTCTCGGTGGCCAAAGTGTTCATGAGCTCAAGGTTGATCCTGTCCCTCTGCGAGTTTGCCTCGGTCAGGGTCAGCGTGCCAATGATGTTCCGGAGCGTCGTCCTCGCGAGCTGTACGATCTGTATGGTGTAGTTGAAGACGTTGTACTGCGATGCCTTGATTGATTCCTCGTCGTCTTTTACCTTGAAATATATCTGCGCATCGACTGTGGCGTTTAGTTTGTCCTTGGTGATTATCTGCTGGGGCTCGGCGGTGACCAGCTGTTCGGTGATGTTTACCCTGACGACTTTCTCCACAAGCGGTATGACGGGGTGGAAGCCCTGGCCGACTAGGCGGTTATACCTGCCCAGCCTCTCAACAAGGCCTCTGGAAGTCGGTCTGATGATCACGAAGCTTTTGTAAAGTGCTGCTAGTATAGCGACAACAATGATGAATATAATCAGAGTATCCAAAATATCCACTGTTCTCTACTCCCCTGAGTATATTTCCGACGTGTTATATTTGAAAGCTTGTTTTTTCTAATAGGGGACGGTTGCACAACTGCCGGATGAAAGAGAGAGGAAAAATATGGGTGGTAGGATTATGCGGGGCAACTGTAGATCTTCTCCAAGCTGGTCCTGTGTATGGAGTTCATTGTGCAGAAGGGTATGATCTTGCCATCTGGAAATGCGTAGTGTATAGTGCAGCGTTGTACCCGTTCAAGGTCGAAGTTGTACGGATCCATGAAGTGCATGCAACCTATCAGAATGACCTTCTTCATGAAGTCGCCAAGTGAGCTGTAGTCCCCTTTGAGGAGTACCGACGATACGAGTTCCCTCATGAGACCGAATTTCACATGCCTTGCAGTGCCCGCCAGATACATCTTTGCCTTCAGGGTAGAGCCTTTAGAGGCGGCGTCGTATACCTTGTCCATTGCGGACATGAACTTGTCTACATCGGCGTATCTCGTGATTGGCACCAGCTTGTCGCCTTCCGGAAAAATGATTGTAGCCATGCCGCAATGCTGGTGATTAGTGAACTCCTGATACCGCTTCCCCTTGAGGGCGCCGACGGCTTTCGATATAGGCACAACAATCGGTATGGGGTAGAAGTCGGTGGTCTTTATCTGCCCGTTTGTCTGCGCTTCAGCGAGCTTGAGGAAGTCGGGGATGGTGATCCTCATCTCCCTCAACTTCTGCTTGTCGATCCTTCCGGCCATTGAAACTGGCTGGAAATTGACGCCCCTCACCACGTCGAAGTTCTTGGCTGCGAACCTGATTATATCGCCAACCTGGTCGTCGTTGACGCCCCTCACAAGAGTCGGGACGAGGACAACGCCAAGGATACCGGCAGCCCTGCAGTTATCGAGAGCTTTAAGCTTCGTGTCCAAGAGGTCCAGACCCCTCGCAGCGATGTACGGTCCTGGCGTCAAGCCATCGAACTGCAGGTAGAGCGTGCTGATGCCGGAGTCAATGAGTTTCTTGAGGAAGGCAGGATCCTTCGCAATCCTGATGCCGTTCGTATTGACCTCCACATGGTCAAAGCCGGCTTTCTTCGCCATGGCGATCAGCTCAGGGAGATCGTCCCTTACCGTCGGCTCGCCACCAGAGAACTGGAGCGAGTTGGGCGGGACTGGCAAGTTCTCGCGCAGGTTCTTCAGCATCCCCTGTATCTGGTCCTGGGTCGGCTCGTAGGTGTAGCCTGCGGTGGCCGCATTCGCGAAGCAGATCGGGCAACGGAGGTTGCACCTATTGGTGACGTCAATAATTGAGAGAACGGTGTGCGACTTGTGCTGCGGGCATAAGCCGCAGTCATACGGGCACCCCTTTGCAGTCTGCGTTCTAGGATTGCTTATGCCATCTCCAATGCACTCGTACTGCTCTGCCCTCTTGAAGAGTTCATAGTCACTCCAGTAAACGTCATCAAACCTGCCATGCTCTTTGCAGGTCTTGCCAATGTAAACGACGCCGCCATCCTCATATATCTCGGCGTCAAGCACTTTCATGCATTCTGGGCACAGGCTTTTCGTCGTCTTCAGGGTCTGCATCATCACACCGACGCCTAATGAACACTCATTTATATTTGAATGTTTTCATACAATTCATACGGTGTGAAGTTTGTCAGAATCTGCTGCCGTGGAGAAGTTGAAGGCGCTCGGCCTTACGGAGACAGAGGCTAGGCTGTACATTGCCCTGCTTAGGGGAAGTTCAGACGCCAAGAGGCTAAGCCAAAAAACGGGGGTGCCGTACTCCAAAATCCATACTGTGTTGTCCAAGCTGATCCGCAAGTCCCTAGTAATGGAGAAGACAGGAAGACCTGCAACCTATGAGGCTAAGGGAGCTGCGGAGGGGCTCGCGGAGTACAGGCGGTCAATGGTGGAGAGGCTCGACGCTGACCTCAAGAGTGCGGAAGCAACGTTACTCGAGACGGTTGCGGAAGGCGAATCTGAGAAGTCGGACATCTGGATAATAAAGAATCAGGAGGACATACTTAGGAAAGCCTACCAATCCCTTAACGGTGCCAAGAATGAGGTGAAGGTGGCTCTGCCGGTAGCGCCAGACTGGGCAATCCCAGTTCTTGTTCCGATCGTGACGAGGCTCAGATCAGAGGAGGTCGCCCTCAAGCTACTTCTCTCCCATGACCTACAGGAGGGGAAGCTCGGGAAGCTAACAGCCCTCGCAGAGATAAGGTTCAGGGACAAGATGTTCGGGGGCGGGATAATCGTGGACGACAGGGAAGCGCTCCTATTCATAGGGAGCGATGGCAGCTCGATCAACATGGCCATATGGTCCAACAACGTCGGTCTCGTCCATGTATCCAGGACTTACTTTGACTACCTGTGGGGATCTGCGGTGGAGAGCCCAGTATCTTGATTTTTTCATGAAATATCGCTCTTGCACCATCTTTTCCCAGGGAGGATTCTTGAAAGAAAGGTATAATAACACCAATAGTTCTTTCAAAGTTATTGTTTTTGGAGGACAGTCCTATGGCAAAAAATGGGAAAAGGATTCTAGTTGCCTTGGGAGGCAACGCAATAAAGCAAGCTCACGAAAAAGGCACAGCCGACGAGCAGTTCAAGAACGTGGCTATAACAGCAGAGCACATTGTGCACATGATAGAGAAGCTTGGCAATGAAGACAGGCTGATAATTACGCATGGCAACGGACCGCAGTCTGGCAATCTTGCCCTGCAGCAAGATCTAGCAAAGGCAGAGATACCGGCGCAGCCGCTGGACGTCGTTGGCGCCATGACTCAAGGGCAGATAGGATACATGTTCCAGAACACAATGGAGAACATAATGAATGCCAAGGGAATGAAAACCCCAATTGTCTCCTTAGTGAACCAAGTACTAGTGGACAGGAAAGACCCAGAGTTTGTGGGCGAGAATGCTTCTAAGCCAGTCGGTAACTTCCTTACCGAGGAGGAAGCCATGAAGATGAAAGCGGAGAAGGGCTGGATAGTAAAGAAGGTTAAGCCCACAGCCCCCAAGCCCTGGAGAAGAGTCGTCCCGTCCCCTGATCCGATAGCCAACGTTGAGGCGCAGGCCATAAAGATCCTTGTCAATGCGGGAGCCGTAGTCGTCGCTTCTGGTGGAGGAGGGATACCCGTCGTGAACGACAATGGCAAGCTAGTTGGCGTTGAGGCAGTAATCGACAAGGACCTTGCGGGCGAGAGGCTTGCAGAAGTTGTTGAGGCAGACACCTTCCTCGTACTTACCGACATCGAGAAGGCAAAGCTCAACTTTGGCAAGCCGGACGAGAAGGCCATTGACAGGATGACGGTCACCGAAGCAAAGAAATACCTCGCAGAGGGGCACTTCCTGGCTGGCAGCATGGGACCAAAGGTCAAGGCATGTATTAGGTTCCTCGAGTGGGGAGGCCATGAGGCCATAATCACCTCGCTGGATAAGGCCGTAGATGCCCTAGAGGGAAGGACTGGCACAAGGATAGTGAAGGGTTAAACCTTCACCTTTTTTCCATTTCCTTATGTTAAGTTTTGGGCTCTGTTCTGATGTCACTCTTCATCCTTAGTAAATCCGTAATACCAGCATTCATCATAGCCCACTAACACTTCGCTTTGAGTTTTAATAAATTTGACGATTTTGTTAATCGCTATCGGTCAAGCATACTTCTCTATTGCTTTTGAGTAACGCTTGTAGAACCATCTTTTCATCAGTTCCACAAGGAACAAGTAGATGACTATGAAGCCTAGTAGGATGAGATAGAAACTTAGCGGCAGCAGTATCATTTGGAACCATTTGCCTATCAGCGTGAAGGGAATCAAGATAGCTAATGCAACCACCACTAAGCTGCTCAGGACCAAAGGCTTGCTCGGCCTGCTCTTCCAGAATGGCGTCTTCCTCGTCCTTATGACGAATATCACGAGAGTCTGTGTACAGAGCGACTCCGTGAACCATGCAGTCTGGAAGAGGGGGGGGTTGTTCCATGCGTTGAATATGAATAGCATTATGAAGAATGTGGCGAAGTCGAAGATCGAGCTGATTGGGCCGAAAAGGATCATGAAGCGCCTTATATAGGATATGTCCAGCCGTTTCGGCTTCTCAACGTACTCCTTGTCTACGTTGTCAGTCGTTATCGAAAGCTCGGACAGATCGTAAAGGAAGTTGTTCAGAAGGATCTGGATAGGAAGCATCGGAAGGAATGGCAGGAATAATGATGCACCAGCTGCACTGAACATGTTCCCGAAGTTGGAGCTGATTGCCATCAGGACATACTTCATCGTATTGCCAAAGGTCTTCCGCCCCTCAATTACACCCTCCCCAAGGACCGAGAGGTCTTTCTGAAGCAGGATGATGTCTGCAGATTCCTTCGCAACATCGACCGCATTGTTGACAGAGATGCTCACGTCAGCGACCTTCATGGAGGGTGCATCGTTGATGCCGTCGCCGAGGAAGCCCACAACATGCTTATTGCTTTTGAGTGCGTTTATGATCCTATTCTTCTGGGCGGGGTTCACCCTCGCAAAGATATTGGCAGATTCCACCACCCTGGCCAATGCATCATCATTCATTTGAAAGATCTGCTCCCCGAGAACGACTCCCTTCACCTCAAAGCCGAGCTGCTGACATACGTTCCTTGTTACCAGCTCGTTGTCGCCCGTGATTATCTTCATCTCTATGCCAGTGCTCTTCAGGAATTGGAGTGACTGCTTTGCAGTCTCCTTGGGAGGGTCTATGAACGCGACGAAGCCCAGGAAGACCATGTCTATTTCATCGCTAACCTTGTAAAGTGGCTTGGCTTCCTTGAGCTTCCTATATGATATTCCCAAGACTCTGAAACCCTGCTCGCTCAGCTCGAGATACTTCTGGTGGATCTTTTTTATTACCTCAGCATCCAAATCGAGGATCTGCCCGTCGTGATCATAATACGTGCAGACCTTGCTGATCTCTTCGGGAGCGCCCTTCGTAATAAAGAACCTCTCACCCTGTCTGTCCACAACAACAGAGACGCGCTTCCTAGTGAAGTCGAATGGAACCTCGTCGACCTTCTTGTACTCGGAAACGTCAAGCGTGCCGAATCCTAGGATCGCCTCGTCAAGAGGACTCTTGAGACCTGTCTGGTGGTAGCTATTGAGGTAGGAGTACAGTAGGACCTTCTGGCTGTCGTTGCCGTCCATGTCAATGTGGAGGATTAGAGAGACCTTGTTCTCGGTGAGAGTCCCGGTCTTGTCCGTGCAGAGCAAATCCATGTTGCCGAAGTTCTGGATTGATGACAGGCGCTTGACTATGACCTTCTTCTTGGACATGGCCTCGGCACCCCTGGAGAGATTGACCGTGAGTATCATCGGAAGGAGCTCGGGAGTCAAGCCTACTGCTAAGGCCACAGCGAAGAGCAATGACTCAAGGATACTGCGCTGGTAAAGGGCGAGCACGGCGAACACAACTACAACGAGCAGAAATGTCACCTCCATGAGCAGTAAACCGAACCTTTTGAGCCCACGCTCAAACTCCGTAGCAGGACCACTTTGGGTGATGCTCTTGGCGATCTTCCCATACTCGGTCGAACTGCCCGTCTTTACAACTACTGCTGATGCAGACCCGCTAACTATGGATGTGCCCATGAAGAGGTAATCTGTCCATTCCGTCACCGCAGGAACATCTACCCCTTTTAGGGGAGCAGCAGTCTTCTCCACGGGGAAGGATTCGCCGGTCAATGAAGACTGATCAACGAAGAAATCTTTGGCCATGAGTACCCTGGCATCAGCAGGAATTAGGTCTCCGCCAACGAGGAAGATTATGTCCCCCGGCACAACTTCTGAGAGCTTAATCTCCTGCTTGGTGCCGTCCCTCAGCACAGTTGCTGTTGTGGTTACCCGCTCTTTAAGCGCTTCCGCAGCATTCTCTGCCTTCGTCTCTTGATAGAAGGTGAGGACGATGCTCAGCGAGACGATCGCATAGATTATGACGGTGGCGTTAAAATCGCCGAGGAAGCCAGCAATCGTGCCAGCAAAAAGGAGTATTAGTATAAGCGGGTTGAGAAGTTGCGCGAGAAGGCGCTTGACTCTCCTTCCCCTTTCGCGCTTCACTATCTCATTTGGGCCATAGATCTCGAGGGCCTTTTTAGAAGTCTCGCATGTCAGGCCAGAAACCGAGGTGTTCAGTTTGGAGAGGAGCTCGTCTGTAGGAAGTTGTAGCAGTTCTTCGTTGCTTAAGCATTGCGATCTCCCGTTTGATTCGCTCTTACTGCGATCCTTCGAAGGTTGGGACATCGGCTCAATCCGACCTATTGCTGGGTGTTTCCTTGCACATTTCAGAATGAAGGCGTGGAGGAAGGGTCTTATACGCATTTCGCACTAGGAAGTAAAGCAAACTTTAAAAAAGCAGGATTATTTTATAATCATAAAATATAGTAAGGTGACGGATATGACCATCAAGGTAGCTATAGTGGGCGTCGGCAACTGTGCCTCTGCCCTCATTCAAGGCACTCGGTATTACAGAGATGCTAAGGAAGACGA
>Ga0187885_10000193_pt1 | contig 74640 bp, 76 predicted proteins | sample June2016WEW_20_1_3_FD_132970 | JGI IMG/M metagenome (GOLD analysis project Ga0187885, IMG submission 132970) | Peatland microbial communities from SPRUCE experiment site at the Marcell Experimental Forest, Minnesota, USA - June2016WEW_20_100 | ecosystem: Environmental > Terrestrial > Soil >...
GAATGTATAACCAGGGGGAGACCCATTGAGCGAGCCAAGCAGATAGTTGTCCTGAAAAAGGACTCCTGGAGCTCCCTTTCAACATGGTCTTTAATGTAATAATGATCAAGCCCGACCTCACCTATTCCTACCATTGTGAAGGAGCGCTGGTTAACAAGCCCGTAGAACATTTGGTACTCATAGGTGCTGAGTATGGTAGGGTCGAAGCCTACTGTTAATGAAATGCGATCAGGGTACAATCCGAGCAGTTCCAGCGCCCTGGCGAACTCCCCAAGACCAGTCGTGGATATGATGACCCTTTCCACGCCCTGTGACTTTGCACGATCGAGCACTTGATCGACGTCGGTGAAGGAAGAATCGGTCAGGTGGGCATGGACATCGATCAATGACATCACCAAGTTACTTTCTGCGAAGCCAATGATAAATTCTTTCTGAATGTAAAACTTAATATATAACACAGTTATATTATTGGATGGTGGAGTTTGTTGGAGAAGGAGCTTGATCTGACGGGATTGTACTGCCCCACGCCCATCATGAGAACGAGGGAAGAGATAGACAAGGTCCAATTGGGCGACGTGCTCAAGGTCAAAGCAGACGACCCGGCTGCTGAGGAGGACCTGAAAAGGTGGGCGAGCAGGTCAGGGCAGGAGATTGTAGGGATAATGAAGGAAGGGGAAGTTGTTACGGTAACGATAAGGAGAATGAGATAATGTCGAATATCGAGAAAGTTCAGAAGAAAAAAATACTGTATGTCCAGACTTCTGGAATCGACACGCCTGAGAGGCTCTATGCGCCTTTTATACTGGCCATGACTGCAAAGGCGATGGATCTGGAGCCAGCAATATACTTCCTGATAAAGGGAGTTACGGTCCTCAAGAAGGGAGCGGTAGACAGCATCAAACTAGGGAGCTTTCCCACGGTGAAGGAGGTAATGGATCAGGCGATCAAAGCGGGTGTCAAGATCTATGCCTGCACGCAGAGCTGCGAGATGATAGGTATGCCCAAAGGGGACCTTATTGAAGGCATCACTGTTGCGGGGGCAGCAACTGTGAACGATCTGGTTTTAGAGGCGGACGGCGTACTGTACTTCTAGGGAGATGTGGAAATGTCAGAAGTTGTTTATTTAGACTATGCGTCATCATCGCGTGTTGATCCGAGGGTGGCAGAGGCTATGCTACCCTACTTCAAGGAGCTCTACGGCAACCCTTCCTCGCCGCACGCGCTTGGGACAAGGATGAAGAGTGCACTGGAGGGGTCGAGGGCCAAGGTCGCTATGCTGATAAACGCCGAGAAGCTGTCTGAAGTCATATTCACTTCTGGCGCAACGGAGAGCACCAACATGCTGCTGAGAGGTGCAGCGTTCAGGAGCAGAGAGAAGGGGAACCACATTGTGGCTTCAAAGATAGAGCACATCTCGGTGCTTAACACGCTGAAGTACCTGAGCAAGAACGGCTTTGAGGTCACCTATCTTCCGGTTGACAGCACAGGCATCCTCGATCTGGAGGCGCTGAAGGCGTCGGTCACCGATAAGACCGTGCTGGTCACGGTAGGCTATGCGAACAACGAGGTCGGAACGATTCAACCGGTGAAGGAGATAGCTGAGATAGTCCATTCGAAGAGAGCCCTCTTCCACTCTGACGCCACTCCAGCTGTGGGGAAGATCCCGGTTGATGTGCAGAAGGACGGAATAGACATCATGACAATCTCGTCGTGGGACATGTATGGTCCGTACGGGATTGGAGCAGCCTACGTGAAGAAGGGAAGCAGGATGGAGCCTCTGATCCTAGGTGGCGGGCAGGAGTTTGGGATGAGGTCCGGGACAGAGAATGTGGTCGGAGCAGTTGGGATGGGAAAAGCCTCAGAGCTTGCAAAATCGGAGATGGCGGGCGACGCTGAAAGGATAGCAGCGATCAGGGACAAGATGGTAAGCAGGATACTCAGCGAAGTCCCCTACTCCTTCCTGAACGGCCACCCAACGAAGAGACTCCCCAACAACGCTAGCATAAGGTTCAACTACGTAGAGGGCGAGTCAATGGTGCTGACACTGGACATGGAAGGGATAATAGTTTCGAGCGGTTCAGCGTGCTCATCGAAGACGCTGGAGCCATCGCATGTGCTCATCGCGATGGGAATCCCGCATGTGGAAGCGCAGGGATCGCTTCTCATGGCGCTAGGCAGGTTCAGCAAGCCTGATGATGGAGACAGGGTGGCAGATGTGCTGCCAAGGATAGTTAAGGGACTGAGGCAGATGTCCCCCATCGCACCACCGGAGGTGAGATGAATGGGCATGTACTCGGAAAAGGTGATGGACCACTTCAGGCACCCGAGGAACGTCGGCGAGATACCTGACGCTGACGGCATAGGCAAGGTTGGCAACCCAGTCTGCGGCGACCTTATGTGGATCTACATAAAGGTCAAGGATGGCAGGCTTGAGGATGTCAAGTTCAAGACCTTCGGGTGCGGCGCTGCTATTGCAACGAGCAGCATGATAACGGAGATAGCGCGGGGAAAGACTATCGATGAGGCGCTTAAGATCTCACGGCAGGACGTCGCAGATTCGTTGGACGGACTGCCGCCGATCAAGATGCACTGCTCCAACTTGGCATCTGATGGCCTAAAAGCGGCGATTCTTGACTACATGAAGAAGAACAACATAAAGCCACCAGACTGGGTGAAGATCGAGTCCGAGACAGAGGAGGAGTGCGATACGTAACACTCCATTCCTCTTTTTTCAAATTGCACCGTGTAAAAAAAAAGGAAAATTTTAGCTTGGGTAGAGTTTCAGTGCCTCGTCCAGGCTCATCTTCTTAAATTTGGGCCCTTCCGCGATGCCTATCTCCACGGGGCTATCCTTCTCTTCTGCCTTGGAAAGCGCCTTCATGGCGAGGTCCAATGCCTGTCTTATGCTAAGGTCAAGCTTATACTCCGACCTGAGCATATCAGTTGCTTCTTGGCTGTTCTTGCCGATGGCCACCGCTTTGCCACTCAGTATGAGCCCCCTCGGGTCAAGAAGGAAGACGTGCCTGCCTGCTTTGTCGCTACCTATCAGGATGAGCGCAGCACCTAGTGGTCGAACACCACCGTACCTCGTGAACTCATACATGAACTTGCCGATGTGGTTGACTACAGATTTTACGTCTATTGGGTCTTCGAATACGAGCCTGTGCCTCTGTGCCTGTATTCTAGCCTGGTCTATCAGCAGATTGATGTCGCCTGTGAAGCCCGCGCCTGCAGCGCCGATGTTCTCGTCGATCATATGTATCTTCTCGATCGGGTCAAGGAGAGGATCCGTGTCCTTTGTTCGTGTCACGCAGACCGCAAAGTCCTTTCCCCGTATTGCAACGACCAAAGAGCCGTACTTGACTGCTTCCGAGGCATACTCCACCTGGAGCAGCCTGCCGTCAGGCGTGTACATCACTATTGCCCTGTCGTATCCCATCTCTCTTGAAGACATCATTACTGGGCACCCCCGAAATCGCGCCACTCGACGCCTTTTTCATCAATCATAAGCACCTGTATCCCGTTGCCTGAGTTTGGATCCCTCTCCATTGCTGCCTTGACTGCCTTGGCTGCCAAGTCCGCGGCTTCGGCCATGGAGAGTCCATCCTTGTAGCTTGCCTCCAAGACACCGAAAGCCATGGGGGATCCTGATCCTGAGGATGTGAACTTCTCTTCGGTGACTGCACCGCTTATGTCAGCCTCGAAGAGCTGCGGGCCTGTGTCGTCGACGCCAGCTACGAGCATCTCGGTTATGAACGGGGTATAGCTGCGCATGCCCGAGTACAAAATGTTGGAGAGCAGCTTTGCTGCTTCCTTGACGGAGAGAGGAAAGCTTCTCTCGAATTCCATCAGCTTTGCCTCCGCCTTAACGAGGTTTATGAGGTAGTTGGCGTCTGAAAGCTGTCCAGCGATCGCGACTGCTTTCGTGTCATCAAGCATGTAGATCTTCTTGACCGCTTTTGAGCCTATCATGCCGCCCTTGCTCGCCCTTCTGTCCGAGGCAAGGACGATGCCATTAGCGCACTTTATGCCGACTGTTGTTGTCATAATTTCCACTGATGTACAGTGCGCCGCCGTCAGTATTATTGACCAAGAAGAACTCTACCGAGTCACATCAGCTTAGCTGTCCTGGCCTAAGCGAGTGTAGAGGGCGTTCGCCACCTTCGCGTGGAGCCTCAGCGCAACCTCCCTTGCCCTGGACTCCTCTTCAGGCGGGAAGGAGATCAGCGATACTTCCAGCGTACGATCTTTGAACGATGCGCTAATCTGGATCTCGCCGTCGTCGGTAACCCACTTCAGATCACAACCTTGGGGCGTGGGCGAGCTTCCAAGCCAACGCATTCCGCTGAACCACTTGCCCTTGAGTGCGATTGGCGCCGTTGCCAGGTCCACGTCATTGGGCAGGTACGATGATCCAACAACCAGGGCTTGGTTTGCCAGTGAGGCGGCGCCGGTGACCTTTATGCCCTTCTTTGTGATAGTGTAGCCCTCGCCGGTCTTGCCTACCATCCCCGTGGTCACCAGCCGGTTAAGGCTGCGGGACAGCTTCTCCTGATGCACCTTGAGGCTCCTCTTCATTCCCTGGAAGCTGAAGCTCGTCTCAGAGCTAGATGACAAGAACTGCATCACCTTAGCGTCAACTTCACCAAAGTACTGGTAATCCCTCTGCAAGGCAAAGACCTTCCATATATTTCATAGCGATATAATCTAGAGCGTAATATATAGTTTTTGTTCCTGGAGAAGGGACTGGGAACGGATATATCTTCGGTCAGACTACTCAAGAGGGGGTCTCAAATGCAGGTAAGCGGATTTTCCGTGCCATTCCCGAGCGAGTGGGGGCGTGGCGAGTCCACCAACGCCTATATATTGAAGGGGAAGATGACGGCGCTTGTCGATGCTGGGCTGGACAGCCCCAACAACAGGGAGTACATCAAGGGGCAGCTGAAGAAGTTGAGCTCTTGGAAGTTAGACCTCCTGCTGATAACCCACGGGCACATCGACCACTTCGGGCTTGCATCCTACATACAGGGCGAAACCGGCGCGGAGATCTACATACACGAGGACGATTCCCCCGCGCTCAAGAATTACAGGAAGGCGCTGACCTGGCTGGACGAGGTCTACGCACTGGCCATAGAAGGAGGCTTCAGCGACATCGATCTCAGGGAGGCGAGGATCAGGCAGTCCGTGGCGCTGGATATCATGGGTGTGCCGAAGGACTTCAAGACCTTCAGGAAGCTGGAGCTAGACATGGGCGACCAGAAGCTGAGCACGATCCACCTGCCCGGGCACACGCCAGGTTCCGTCGGGTATGTGCTGGGCGAAATTGTATTTTCGGGGGATGTGGCGCTGGACGGATCCACCGTCGTTGGCGACCTCAGGGGCGAGCTGGAATCGATACAGAAGCTCAAGACCTTCAGGGAAGTCTACACTGGTCACAGGAGGACACCTATCAATGCGATGGCCCTCGAAGCGCTTGAGGCGCACATCGCACAGCGACTGGAGGAGGTGCTCAGGGTTACCAAGGAAGGGAAGACGCTGAGGGAAATCGTCAGCGCGATCTACCCCGCGAGCATGATGCTGGAGGAAAACTTCATCAGAAAGATCATTCCGATAAGGCAAGTAGTATCCTATCTGAGGTATCTTGAGGAAGAGGGGTACATCGTCAAGAATGGGGCTATATGGCGCTCTTTCAAGGAGCACCTCTAGATTGGAAAAAACGTGCGTTTATGCGCGCACGATTTTTATGAGAGCGGGGATCACCAGTGCTATTGCAAAGCACGCGCCCATCACGAAGGCTCCCCACGCGAAGATGAAGTAGCCACCTGAGACGCTGATCAAGGGGGTTAGCCAGAGGTAAAGGCCAATCGCGGTCACTGCGAGAACAAGGCCACCGATCCACATCCTGATCGCGAACCCAGCGAGGGCGACCAAGAGACCTATGAACAGGACATAGACGGGCAGCATATCGACAGCATATCTATCCCATAGTTGCATCAGGCTCATAGTAGCCCTACCGGGTATTTCGACCCAAGGTAATGTTATAGACATGGCAGCGACGAACCAGATTATTATCCCAAGCGCGAAGAGAATGGAACCTCTCACATCGCTGGATATGTAGGCGGATATATCCGCCCTCAAATTTGATGCTAGCACGATGATTACAAGGACGAGGAAGATTACGAGGATGAAGAAGTACGAAGAGATCGTCTGTATCTGGTAGACTGGCGATGTTGAGACAATCGTGCCGTTGACTTCTGCAGCAGTGTAGTACTCGATGTTGGTCGGGATCGGCAGGAGCGGAACGTTCTCGCCCCGGCTGAGGTTGGTCTCAGCCCAGAGGGCGCCAGGGACAGAATACCTGTAGAAGAGAGAGGTGCTGTAATTATCGCTTAGTGGCACTGAGACGTTAACTGACGTATAGAAGTTGATGACCTCTGCACTTGGGACTGTTTGGGCGGGCAGAGACTGGCCAGTGCCCTTGAGGTAGTGATCCAGCCACAAAACACTTGAATTAATCCAGTCCTGGGCAAATGCATGCCCTAGGTTGGGGATCAAGTCGAGGGCCTTCTCAGACGGGATGATCGAGTATGTCCTGTTGACTGCCTCCAAGAAGAAGAACTCGTCGTTGGTCCCTATGAGCATCAGGGTCGGTACCTTCAGCTCCCCTGCATAGGCCCTGCAGTCAAAGTACATCCCAAAGTCCTTGACCAGGGGGTCACTTATGCTCGCGTTAAGGGGTATCACAAAATTAGCGAAGCTTCCTTCCTGTACAATCTCATCGAAATAGCCAGCAGCTACCACGGGGATGGCGACCTTGACGCGGTTGTCGATCGCAGAGAGTATGAACGTCGTTACACCGCCCATGGAAGCACCTGTCACAGCTATTGCGCTTCCATTCACCCCATTGAGCTGGGAGAGAACGGTTATTGCCGTCGATGCAGCGATAACGTTTTGATAATAATAGGAGCTGTACGGGCCATTTGAGAAGTCAACATTGTTGGCGTCCGTGCATTCTGGACCAGTTGAATTGCCGCATCCGGGCGAGTCCATCGCCAGCACCGCGTATCCATTGGATGCCAGCTTCTCACCGTAGCCAAGCATATCTTCCGCAGAGCCATTTGTCCCGTGCAGGAGCAACACGCCAGGGATTTCTGCCGTCGGCAGCGCGTTCGGTGTGTAAGGCTCGACAAATATGGAATGGATCCGCGCTATGGAGCCGTTGTTGTATAGGGAGCTATCAAACCATATGTCGTAGATAGTAAGCAGGTTCCCGCCGATCGTGATGTTCCCCCTGTAACTAGATGTAAGGTTCAGAGGCGGATAGTTCTGGTTCAGGTCCCAGAATGTCGTATTGAAAGTTGTCAAAATTGGCTGGGGCGCGCTGTACCAGCCCCCGCTTAGTGAAACGTATGAGAAGAAGGCGGTCGCAATAAGGATGAGACCCGCAATTTCGATAAAGTGAAGCTTGTTCATATTGGCATCAAGCGATCTAGGTCTATCCCTTTCATAATATATAGTATTTTCGAAGCTAGATGCGCGTAGCCAGGCAATTAGTTTTAAAAGGCAGTGATTTTATTCCAAATACGAATGGTGTCATCTTTGGATATTGATGAGATCGACATAGCGATACTGAAAGAGGTTCAGAATGATTCCAAGACGAGCTACAGGGACATAGCCAAAAGGCTGGAACTGTCGGTGGGCACAGTTCACAATAGAGTGAAGAAGATGATGGACCTGGGCGTAATCAGGAGCTTTGCAGCGGTCCTAGACCCCGAGAAGCTGGGCTTCGATCTGACGGCCGTGATCCTCCTTCAAGTCGAGGGAATGCACATAGTGGACGTGGAGAAGGCGATATCCAAGTCCAGGTCAGTGATAGCGGTATACGATACAACAGGCGACTACGACATCGTGACAGTAGCGAAGTTCAGGACGAGAGAGGAGCTGAACGTGTTCATAAAAGAGACCCTGAAGATGCCGTACGTCAAGCGTTCGGTCACCAGCATAGCTCTCAACGTCGTGAAAGAAGACAACAGGCTCAACCTGTAGCCTAAAGCCGCTCCTTTCTTTTTTTGTACTCAGCGTATCGGACCATCTGGGCGGCAACATCAACTGCTGACCGGACTGTCTTAAAGACCGGGATCCCTGATCTCTCGAAAGCCCTTGCACTCTCGCTCTGGTCTGGGCCTAGCACGTCGACAACGTAAAGTGGCTTCCCGTACTTCTTCACGAGCGCGGCGATCTTCAGGGCGAAGCTAACATCACCCGTGTTCAGCGCGGGAATGGCTATCGAGGTTAAGACACCATAGCCTATGAGAAACGCCATGTCGAAATCCGGTGACGCTAGTAGCCAGTCAATCGCAAGGTAATATGCCTCGGAGTTTGAAGACGCGACCGTATCTATGGGATTCTTCCTCGACCAAAAGGATGGGAGGGCGCCGTCCAAAAGCTCCACTGCCAACGGCGGCAGGGGGGGCAGCGCCAACCCCTTGATCTCAATCAGGTCGGATGACTCGACAGCCCAACCACCGCCCGAGGCTACGACGGCTGCGGATCTCCCTTTGGGCAGAGGCAATGCGCTGAAGGAGGTGGCAAGCTCGAACAGCTCTTCGGTATCCCTCGCCCTGATCACGCAGAACTGCTTGAAAATTCCATCTATCACATTGTCCTCGACCGCCATGGCGCCAGTGTGGGAGAAGGCTGCCTTTGCACCAGAAGACGTGACTCCGACCTTCATCACGATGAGCGGCTTCTTCAAGGAGGCGGAACGCATTGAGGCAATAAGCACCTTCCCGTCCCTGACAGACTCCATGTAAACGGTGATGACTTTCGTTGATGCGTCGTCCGTGAGGTAATCGAGGAAATCCGTGAGCGAGAGATCAGCCTCGTTGCCTGCGCTAGCGAACTTGCTGAACCCTATACCCTCTTTTTTCGCCCATGCTAGCATCGTGGTCCCAACAGCGCCGCTCTGCGAGATGAATGAGACCCCGCCCCGCTTTGGGACGAGGGAGGTGAATGTTGCCGTCAGGTTGTTGCCAGAGTTGTAAATACCCATGCAGTTGGGTCCGAGAATCCTTATGCCGTTCTCCCTTGCGATCGCGAGGACCTTGCTCTCGAGTGCCTTGCCACTCTCGCCGGTCTCTCTGAAACCTGCGGTGATTATTATGGCAAACGGTATTCTCTTCGAGCCACACTCAGTCATGACAGAGGGCACTATGAGGGCAGGCACAACGATTATTGCAAGATCGACCTTTTCAGGTACTACCTTTACTGACGGATAACATGTAAGCCCAAGCAGGTTGCCGACCTTCGGGTTCACTGGAAATATTTTCCCTGTGTAACCGCCTTCAATAAGGTTCTTCAGCACGATGTGCCCAAGAGCCTCCTGATCCCTTGAAGCGCCTATGACGCAGACGGATTCAGGAAAGAACAGGCCATTCAAATCTGCTGCCATCTGCCAATTGCCCACCTATGACCGCGAGATAAGGCTTCTATCGTTCCAATAGGTACCTCAGCGCGTCATACGCTGTGGACTTGAACTCTTTCTCTATAAAGTCCTTTTTCTTCACTTCTTTTGAGAGCCTCACTGAGATGACTCGCGGGGTCGTGCGCTCTATCTCGATTGCAGGGCCAAAGGCATCCCCAATGCACTCAATAAAACTGTTTACTATGTCGCCTATGAGGATCGACTGGCGCTTCTTCACCCCAGACGAAAATTCACTCCCCAATACGGGTGCAACCTCGGATATGCTGTCGACAGTCTCCGTGAGTATCTGGCTGAACTTGGTTTCTATTTCCCAGAGGTCAATGACCCCGTCGGTGGAGTAGTCGGGCATTGCTGTAGAGAGTATGGTGGACGTCATCAATTCTGCGGCTGTAAAGAGCGCCTCCTCTACTTCAACATGAGTAAAAGTCTCACGTCTGTCATTAGATTGGGCTGTCGTCATACTCCCCCAAATTCCACGATATATATCGGGAGTACCGCTTTAAAGGCTTTCGAAAATTTCATGATCTGTTCGACAATTAAGGGTTAAACTGTTGTACAGTTAAAACCTATATGTGTAGAACACTCGGCGGATCCGTGCTCGCCATTTGGGCTAGAGAGATATGCTCCAAGGCACAAGTGCCATGACTATAAAGGGCAGAGATTGCAAGAATTTCAAGAAGGTGCAATGCTGTTGCCGAGGAAGATAACTTTCAAGGAGAAGAGATCTGGCAAGATGTTCTTCAACTCATCGACAATCACCAGCAACATGGGTCTGAAGGAGCTCATGGAGGTAGTGTTCACAAACGCCGATTCGTACAAGGAGATCGCCATAATACTCCTGGACTGGCTGAGGACGAAGAGCGATCAAGAGAGTAGGGGGAAGACGAGGTGGGTGACAACAAGCGAGCTCTCCCAGTACATAAACGAGAGGCTGATGAGCAGAAGGAGGAGCGCTGCCTACGCAGTGATAAAGGGCTATCTCGTGCCTATGGGAATCCTAGAGTACAGACCCTCCGAGTCGAAGTACTTGCTGAGCAGGGACTTCGCTGGCGCGCTGAAGCGGATGGCAGAGGCGTATATCAAGTGGTCGGGCTGAATAATCCTTATATAACGTTCTTATAAGTATAGTTATAAGAATGATCCCAAGGTGAGTATGATGTCGCAGAACCCGAAATGGGCAGGGGTCGGATCGAAGTTTGCACACCTTACAGCTGTGCACCCCTGTTTTGGCGTCAAAGCCCATTATAAGGTTGCGAGGATGCACCTGCCAGTTGCGCCTAGCTGCAACATACAGTGCAACTACTGCATTAGAAAGATCAACAAGTGCGAGAACCGCCCGGGCGTTGCTTCTTGTATATTGAGCCCAGCAAAGGCAATCGAGAGGCTGGAAGCCGAGATAAAGAGCAACCCCGACCTGAAGGTTGTCGGCATTGCTGGCCCGGGCGATAGCCTTGCGAACCCCGCCACTTTCAAAACGCTCGAGCTCGTAAAGAAAAAGTGGCCAGACCTGATTTCATGCCTGTCAACAAATGGTCTCCTTGCGGAGGAGAAGGCTGAGAAACTGAAGGAGCTGAATGTGAGAACTGTCACGATTACTGTCAACGCCATAGATCCGAAGGTCGGCGCGAAGATATATGATTGGGTTGTGTACAACAACAAGATCTGTCGAGGTGAGGAAGCGGCGAAGCTCCTCATTAAGAAGCAGCTCAGGGGGATTGAAGCTCTTACAGAAAGGGAGATAGTGGTCAAGATCAACACCGTGCTCATCCCATCGATAAACATGGATGAGATTCCCAAGATAGCGGAGGAGACCGCAAAAAGAGGAGCCAGCTTGATGAACATAGTGCCGTTGATACCGATCCACAAGTTCAGCGGCACCCAGGGGCCTTCGTGCGCTGACCTCGAGATGGCAAGGGGGGCAGCCGAGAGGTTCATACCACAGTTCAGGTTTTGCAGGCAGTGTCGAGCTGACGCGTGTGGCGTGCCCGGGCTGGAGGGCAAGACAGTTCGAAGCACCGAGTATTTCCATGGATAGGTCAATAGGCAGAATGATTAGCGTCAAACGAATATCCGGACCAGTTTTTCAAACCTGAGTTTAAGAGTTGCGAGCAGGGTCCATCTTATCCCACATTGAAGACGCCCAGCCTAAAGGAGAGAGGTTTGCCGTTTTCGCCCTTTTTTCATAGTCAAGCCCTCCTATAATCACAACCGGGATCCCTTCTGAGGTCTGGCCCATCATCAGGGCGGCTGCAGCCGCAAGCCCAAAATTTATTGCTACGGGGGTTGCATAGTTGAACTCGCATCTTGTAGGTGGGGCTATGATCAAGGGTGTCGTGACCGATGTTGACGGTACAATAACGGACTACTCCGACCAGCTTGGTCTTGAGGCATTGGGGGCAATAAGGAAGCTTGAGGCAAGGAGAATCAAGGTTATCCTGTGCTCGGGAAACGCGCTCTGCGTCCTCAAGGCATTGTCGAGGTACATAGGCTGCAGCGGTCCAGTGATCGCTGAGAATGGGGGGGTCATCGAACAAAAGGGCGGCTTCAGGATACTGAGCGAGAATAGGACTGCAAGGGATGCGCTCGCCGCTCTTAAGGAAGCTTACGGTTCTAAGATCAGCGAATCCTGGTCGAATAGGTACAGGTTCGCCGACATGGCAATACTCCGCACGCTAGATATAGGCGAGGTGGAGAACGTCGTGAAGAAGTTCGATGGTCTCAAGGTCATCGACAGCGGGTTCGCCTACCACATACTCGATAAGAAGGTGGACAAGGGGATTGGGGTCCAGAGGGTAGCGGGGATGCTGGGGCTAGAACTGGGTGAACTGGCGGGGATTGGCGACAGCATAACAGACTTGGAGATGCTGAAGGCTTGCGGCTTCAAGGGCGTAGTAGGCAACGGCGATCCTAGGATCAAGGAGATTGCGGACTATGTGGCAGAGGAATCATTCGGTAAAGGCTTTTCGGAGATTACCGAAGAGATTCTGAAAGTGTGAAGGGAAGCAGATGGACCAGAACCAAGTGCGGAGGGGGGTCATGGAAGCTTTCGATGAAATAGCGCCAGACGTCCAGCACACGCGTAGGAAGCCCTGGCTGAGCCTCAAAGAGCTCGAGGACTGCGGCAGCAAGAGGGTGCTTGACCTTGGTGCAGGGACTGGTAGGAACTCGCTGAAGATGGCAGAATGGGGAGCTACGCAGGTTGTCGCAGCTGATGTCTCCGTGGAGATGCTGAAGATCATCAGAGAAACTAGCAAAGCCGACTGGGATAAAATTGATGCTGTGAGATGCGATGCAATTCACGTGCCATTCAGGTCCAGCTCGTTCGACGCAGTCTCCTTCATCGCGGCGATACACCACATCCCTGGCGAAAAATGGAGAAGGGAAGCGATGGAGGAGGTAAAGCGTGTAACCGTGCCAGGCGGAAGAGTTCTGGTCACATCCTGGGCTATCACAACAAATGCAAAGGGGAAGCGGCCGCGTATGAGATCGATTGAAGGCGGCGAGGATGGTGATGTCTTCGTATCCTGGGGGGACGATGTCGACAGGTTTTACCACATTCTCTCTCTCGACGGGCTGAAAGACTTGGTAGAGTCAGCGGGTCTGAAGATCTTGAACGCCTATGAGGAGAGGACATCCCCGAGGGAGTCGGGAAGGAACTGGGTAGTCGTCGCAGTCAGACCGGAGGCGGGGCAGGATGGATGAGAAACGCCCAAAGTCCAGGGAAGACATCTGTTGCCGATTATGGTCTTGAGGAGGGACACTGTTGTCTGAGGAGAGAGCTGCGCGCAGGGTAATCGAAGAGATCAAAAAGAAGAGGCTCGACAAGCGTGAGTTCTCCAAGCTAAAGTACAAGTTCTCTGCAGAGGAAGGGCTCAGGCGTGTGCTAAAGGACCACGAGATAATAAAGTATCTAAAAGATGGCGAGAGCCACCTCGTTCCCCTCCTTAGGAGCAAGGAAGTGAGGGCAGCATCTGGCATATACACCGTTGCAGTGATGACCAAGCCCTGGAGGTGCCCCAAGGAGGAGCCGTGCGTGTACTGCCCTGGCGGGGTGAAGGACGGGACACCCCAGAGTTACCTAGGGAATGAGCCGGCGCTGATGAGGGGATTGCAGACGGGCTTTGATCCGTACCTCCAGGTACGGTATAGGTTGGACCAGTACAGGACGATCGGCCACAGGCCGTCCAAGGTGCAACTAATAATAATGGGGGGGACTTTCCCCTCCACAGACCTTGACTATCAAGAGTGGTTCGTCACAAGGTGCCTCCAAGCGATGAATCATTACCCAGAAGCAAAGCCATACGCCTGGGAGTACTTGGAGGACGCACAGGAGAGTAACTCGGAGAGCCAAGTGAGGTGCATCGGTATCACAATAGAGACAAGGCCAGATTGGGCCGGGATCCTACAGGTAGATAGGATGATCGGGCTCGGGGCAACCCTCGTGGAGATCGGGGTCCAATCGCTCGACGAAGCTGTCCTGAGGATTGTCAAGAGGGGACATACCACGGCTCAGGTCGTCATGGCAACGCGCATCCTGAGGGATAGCAGCCTGAAAGTCGGGTACCACATGATGCCAGGGCTGCCAGGCAGCGACATTGACAGAGACCTAGCAGACCTCAGGAGGATCTTCGAGGATGCGGACTTCAGGCCAGACTATTTGAAGATCTATCCCACGCTCGTGATGGAGGGGACCGAGTTGCATAGGATGTGGAAAGCAGGCTCCTACAGGGCACTGTCGAACGAGGATGCCATTGAGCTGCTCGCTAAAGCGCACAGTTTCCTTCCGAAGTGGGTCCGGGTTGCACGCATACAGAGGGACACACCCGCGTACATGATCGCCGATGGCGTCAAGAGGAGCAACCTCAGGGAGCTAGTGGACGAGAGGTTGAAGAGCCAAGGCGTAAAGTGCGCCTGCATAAGGTGTAGGGAGGTCGGGCTGGCGAGGATAAGACGCGGGGAAACCGAGGAATTGCAGCCAAGGCTTGCAAGGGAAACTTACAGTGCAGGAGAGGGGACCGAGGAGTTCCTCTCGGTGGAGGACGAAGAGAAGGACGTGCTTATTGGTTTCCTGCGCCTCAGATTCCCGTCAGGCGAGGCTCACAGGAGGGAAGTCGCCCGCTCGGGTGTGATAAGGGAGCTACACGTCTACGGCACCCAGACCGCGGTGGGGGAGAGGCTGGCGTCGGGCTACCAGCACAAGGGCTGGGGGGCGCTACTCCTCGAGGCTGCGGAGAGGATCACAAGGGATGAACAGGGGTTGAAGAGGATCACTGTGCTCCCAGGAGTCGGAGTTAGGGGATACTATGGCAAGAAGGGCTACAGCAGGTTCCCCTCATCGAACTTCATGTTCAAGGAGCTGTGACTCGAAAAGTGAGACGGATGCGATAGATCATATTTTTATATCAATCTTCATGGAGTTTAGAGCGAAGGTTTTGATGATGACAGCCGAGGAGGCAGTTCCTGATCTATCGTCAATAAAGTCAGGGTTTATGGCAGATATGGTCAGCGGGGGAAAGGTCACAAAGAAGGTCATACTCTCAGAGACGATCGTGAATGTGGTCAAGAAATCCTCCGAGGCAGGCGACATAATCGGGTTGGAGGAACTCAGCAAGCTAAAGAGCGCTGCAGACCAAGCAGGCGTCGAGATCGAGCTGAGAAAGCAGGAGTGGAGGGCCGAGGACCCGGACGAGGCAGTTCTGAGGCTTGCCCATGACGGCGGCTACACACTCGTCACATCAAACGAAAACTTTGCCAAGACTGCGGAAGCGATCGGCATAAAGGTCATCTCTGGTAGGACAAAGCTGTCCGCCCCACCGCTTTACATGAAGTACTTCGATCTCGATGTTGGGGGCGACATAATGTCGATCCACCTGAAGGAAGGGCTACCGCCAAGGGGCAAGATAGGGAAACCTGGCAGCTGGGTGCTCAGGGAGCTAGTGGCAAAGCCGCTCGAGAAGCTTGAGTTGGACAGGATCGTCAGGGATATCCTGGAGAGGGCGGAAGCGGGAGAAGGTTTCCTGGAGATAAAGAGGGAGGGGTCGAACATAGTGATGCTGCGGGACAACAGGATAATCATCACCTTCATACCCTTCTCCGACAAGCTTGAAGTCACGATAACTAGGAAGATCGTTGATTTGGAGATCGAGGACTATCGCCTCGACGAGAAGCTGTTGAGCAGGTTCAAGGAGAGAGCTGAGGGGATTCTCATTGCGGGAGCGCCGGGTATGGGTAAGACCACCTTCGCCCAGGCGCTTGCAAAGTTCTACCTACGGGAGAACAAGATCGTGAAGACAATAGAGTCGCCTAGGGACCTTCATCTGCCACCCCTCGCTACACAGTACTCGAAGACCAGATCAACTTCAGAGGAGCTCCACGACGTGCTGCTGCTGAGCAGGCCCGACTACACATTCTTCGACGAGATGAGGGACACGGAAGATTTCAGGATCTTCACCGATCTGAGGCTGTCGGGGGTAGGGATGGTCGGGGTGATACATGCCACCACGCCCATCGACGCAATCCAGAGGTTCATTGGAAGGGTCGAGCTCGGGGTTATCCCTTCCGTGATTGATACGGTGATCTTCATCGACAGGGGAGAGGTCAAGAAGGTCTACGAGCTGGAGACCAGCGTTAAGATACCGCACGGGCTCACAGAGGCGGATCTGACGCGTCCAGTGGTGCTGGTCAAGAATTATGCTACAGGCGAGGTAGAGTTCGAGATCTACGTCTTTGGCGAGAGAACCTTCGTCGTGCCAGTGAGACAACGCGGCGGTGGCGGCGAGAGGCCGAGGAATGCCATTATGAATTCCATGATAGCCAGGATCATCGGCAGGTACGTCTCCATGGATGATGTCCGCATAGATGTCGGGGATGGGGAGATCGTGGTGGGCGTCCCACCGCAGAGTGTCAACATAGTCATCAAGAGGTGCAGGAAGAAGCTCCAGAGGCTTGAGGAAAAGCTCAACCTCAGGATCTCAGTAAGGCCCCTCATCTGAGGTGCCCGCGTTGAGGAAGAAGGCAATCATTGAAGCATTGGGCGGCAGCTTCAGCGAAGAGGAGCTGAAGAAGTCTTTGAGCAGGATCGACATAATAGGCGATCTGGCGGTCGTCAAGCTCCCGAGGGTTTGGGAGGGAAGGAGACACGAGATCGGCGAACTCCTGCTGTCGAGAATGACGCGCGTTAAGGGGATCTTCAGGCAGACGACGGCGGCGTGCAGGGGGGAGAAGGTCAGGGGTCTGGAGTGGTTGGCTGGGAAGGAGGAGACAACCACAATTTATAAAGAACATGGCTGCCAGTTCCGCCTCGACATCGCGAAGGTGTACTTCTCCCCGAGGCTCTCTTACGAAAGGCTTAGGATTGCCAAGCTTGCGACGAGCGGCGAGGTCATAGTGAACATGTTTGCGGGTATCGGAACCTTCTCGATCGTTATCGCGAAAAAACGAGCAGGGGTCAGGGTATACTCTATCGACAAGAGCAAGGCTGCCTTCGATTTTATGGTGGAAAATGTTGCGCTGAACGGATTAAACGGCGTAGTGGTGCCGATCCATGGCGATGCAAAAGAGGTGGCAGCAGGTTTGAGAGGCATGGCGGACCGCGTCCTCATGCCGCTCCCCGAACTCGTCTACGAATACCTGCCCTACGGGGTTGCTTGTCTTAGAGAGGAGGGGTGGATCCATTTGTATACCCATCAGGAAGGCACTTCCAGGAAGCAGGCAGTTGAGGAGGCTAGGAGGAAGATCAGGAATAGGATCGAGGAGTTCACCGTAGTGAAAGAGATATCGGGGCGACCAGTAAGGAGCGTTGGAAGGAGAACTTACCAGATCGCTGTAGATGCCCGCATTGTGGGGGATCATGAGATGGATGCAGAAGAAGCTCTATTGAAGCTCACTGGCTGGTTTTTGGAGAACGGGGATAAAGGCGTTGTAGTGGCATTCTCGGGCGGGGTGGACAGCACTCTCATGGCAAAGGTGGCATGGAACGTCTTCGGGAACAAGGCAGCAGCGGTCACTGTCTCGATGGAATTCATTACCAAGAAGGAGCTGGAGGAAGCTCACAGGGCAGCAGCTGGGATTGGCATCAGGCACTGCATCGTAAAGCTGGATCTCCCAGAGAGGATCAAGGGGAACCCGCCGGATCGTTGCTACCAGTGCAAGAAGCTCGTCATGGATACAGTAAAGGAATTTGCAAGGGAAAGTGGCATAAAAATCATCGTGGATGGCACAAACTATGATGACCTTGGATCAGACAGGCCAGGGCTTAGGGCACTAAAGGAAGAGGGCATCAGGAGCCCCCTAGCGGAGCTGAAGATTGGCAAGGCTCTAGTCAGGGAGCTCTCGAGAGAGATTGGGCTAGACTACGACAAGCCATCAAACCCCTGCCTGGCCACCAGATTCCCCCCAAACCATAGGATAACCGTAGGGGAGCTCCAGATGGTAGGTGAGGCGGAGGGCTTCATCAGATCGCTTGGCTTTAAGGTGGTGCGCGTGAGGTCCTTGGATGGGCTCGCCAGCATCGAGCTGGGCAGGGACGAGATAGCCAAGATGTTAGATGGAAACAATTACGGAAAAACCGTTGAGAAATTGAAGAGCTTTGGATTCGAGAAGGTTGCCCTGGATCCCAAGGGATACAGAACGGGGAGCGTAAGCTGAGCTTCTGGCCAGCAATCGTATCTTAGGATTTGCCCAATACCAGTTCGCCGCCTGCGTTCCAGGTGAATTTGACCCTAGGGCGACCCTTATGAACGCCCTTCTGAAGGACGTAACCTACGATAAGGGGAAGAGCAAGCGTAGCCTCGGCATAGACAGTTGACCTAGTGGCCTTCTTTGCGACTTTGCCCCAAGACTTCGCCTCGTCGAGAGTGCTGCCTGTCAGGCCTCCCCAGTGCGGAGCGTCAGTGGTCACCTGGAAAACATAGGAATGCCCCTTTGTGTAGTCGAGCATCACGGCAGCGTCGTTGATGTAGTTCTTGGGGACGCCCCCTCCTATGTAGATCGAACCAGTCTTTTTGGACTTTAAGACGATCTGCGCTATCTCGTAGTTATCCCTCATAACGTCTATCGTGAACGTTGGCTTCCTGTTCTCCTTCGCCCACCTGAAGTAGCCTGCGAGCCCTATTCCTATTGAGCTGTCAGCGATTGCAGGGCAGAAGACGGGGATGCCAGCCTTGAATGCGTTGAAGAGTATCGAATCGCTGTCCCCGATGGTTGAGCCCAGCTGGTGCAGGAACTCACGCGTCGAATAATTTCGCGCCTCGAGCTTCGAGCTGAATTCAGATATCCTGTTGTCGCACTCCACGAACCCTATTTCGTCAACGTAAGCGTCGTAGATGCGATCGATATACAGATCGTGAAGAACCTCATCATCCGCTTTAGGTGTTCCTTTGTAGTGCCTGAAGCCCTGGGCGGCGTAATAATCCTGGTAGAGTATTGCGCCCGTAGAGACTACCGCATCGACGATCCCCTTAGCGATCATATCACTTATTACCTTCCGGAGGCCTCCGGCGATGAGGGCGCCTGACAGACCCAGCAAAACGGTGGGCCGGTCTTCATCCTTCAACATATTCTCATAGACCATGGCGCATTCCGCGAGGCTTCGCGACTGTATTCCGCCGTTCTTCCACGACTCAACCAGATCCATTATTGTTGTGGCCTTATCCAAATCGAGCTGTTCGACTGGGTCTTTGAGGAGTGCTTTCCGACCCTTCACAACATCCGAACTGAGGTTGATCTCATCCGATTTTTGTGTGAAGAATTTGAAGGTTGGCTTGTCCACTATTTTACACCTTTGCTAAAATCCCAAATCAGCGAGATTTAAATCTATTTATGTAAACTTGCAACTTGAAATTTAATCTGTTTTAAGAAAGTCGAGCGACCATGCGATAATTTATTCGACCTTTAGCATAGCAGCCCCATTAATTTTTTTGTCTGGCATCGGTAAACTTTGCGTCCTATCTTAAATCCGCCAAAAAGTCAGAGTTCGAGCGTCTAAAAAAGTACTATTCTTCCTCCTCTTCTTCGTCCTGATCATATCCTGGCTCTTTCTCCTCTGGTTTCTCGCCTAAATCTTCATCTTCGTCATCTTCGTCATAGTCATTATAACCCATGGTAGCCACCTATCAAACTTGTAATTCTAATTTCCTATAGTAGTGTATATAATTTCTGTTTTGTTGACTAGCTGAAGGAGGCGACGGTGGCGCTATTCTTGCAGTTTCAGTTCGATCTCGAAGAGGCTCGGCCACAACTTCCCGGTAACGAAGAGCCAATCATGGACATCGTCATAGGCTATCCCATTGAGCACATCCACTGGCTGGTGGGGCTCCGTAAGGTTTAAAAGCCCTGTTAAGTCGATCCACCCGACCACTTGGCCAGTCTGCGGAGAGATCTGGGCGATGCGATTGGTCTGCCAGATGTTGGCAAAGATCTCCCCATGTATGTACTCCAGTTCGTTGAGCTGGGTCACTGGGCCATGGTCGTCGTGAACTTCAATTTGGCCTAGGGTGGCAAAGGTAACCGGATCCAAGAAGCGGAGTGTGGCGGTTCCGTCACTCATAATAAGCCTGCTTCCGTCGTTGGTAAGACCCCAGCCCTCTGTAGAGTAGCTAAAGTTCTCTAGCAAAGTGAAATTGTCCAGGTCATAGACGAAGCCGATGCGAGAGCGCCAAGTAAGCTGGATGATCCGGGCGCCAATTATAGTTACGCCCTCGCCAAAGTATTCGTCCGCGAGTTGGTTGATCTTCAAGACGCTCCCGTTTTCCAATGCCACCTGGCGCAGGCTTGATTGGCCGTACAGGCCGGTTCCTTCGTATAAAAAGCCATTAGCAAACGCTAGACCTTCTGTGAAGGCGCTAGGGTCGTGTGGATAGGTCGCAACGATCCGGTACGTATAGGTGGTGATATTGCTTGACGAAGGGATGCTGTTGGCAGCATAATTGGCGAATAAAAGAAGACCACCCGATGCGAGAACAGTGAGAATTATCAGTGAGAAAGCAATTTTGATTTTTTTCAGCATACCCATCGGAGACTGCCACTTCACAGATTTAGAAAAGAAAGGTAGAACCACAGAAGGCGTTGCGTGTTTTTACTTGCCCTTCCTTCCCTTGGGCCCTCGCTTTCCCTTTTTTCCTTCATGTTTTTTTGGCATTTGCATCACTCCTACGAATGTCGCGCTAATCTGTTGACATTACTCGGGGTTCTGCAATTGCGCTACCCTTGCCGCCTCGATCTTTGCAATCTTTGCGTTTTGCCTGATCTTCCGGTTTTCATCATCGATTTTCCAAGAGTCTGTGAAGTTAGTCTGCCTGCATACGTTGCAACGGGTAACGATTCGTGGCGGGCTGAGGCTTGACCCTATGTAGCTCTGCTCTGTCTCAACGCCGCATTTTGTGCATAAAATCAACATCTTGATTTACTCCTTTTTTTCAATCCCGTTTTGAAGGGAAAACAAAAATATTTTTCCCAACCATCCATGAACACATCATTTACTTTTTCTTATTCGAGATCTTTATCTCGATGGTAGAGACGTTCCTTGCTGGTTCACCAAGGATCTCGGTGTCTATGGATACCTTCTTTGTAGCACTGTCGCCAAGGAACCTTCTGCATACAACTTCTGCCACATCGACAGCTGAAGAGATGGCTCTTCCTCTTGCCTTTATGGTTATGTCGCCATTGCTGAGCTGCATCAAGGCAGCCATAGCGTAGGTCATTATTGGTTTCTTTCCGATAAAAATAATATCTCTATGCGTAGATGTTGTTTCTGGAATTGGTGTATTTTCAGCCATAGTTATCCCCTTTAAGTTATTTGCAATTACATGCCGCACTTTAATACGCACGTTGCTATTTAAGCAGTTCTTTAGGGCCAAGACCAATTTACCGAAAAAGGGAATGTGGGGATAACACATTTCCTCATTCGCGTGCAACTTTGCGACTGAAAAAGAATCAACTGTTGTTACAAGCTTATTAGTCTGCAAACTCCTTATGGGGACATATAAATGGAATAAGAGGTGAAAGAAATATGGCAAGTCGCGAAATGCATAAGGCAACTTGCGCAGATTGTGGTAAGGAATGCGAAGTTCCATTCAAACCGGATGGAACTCGACCAGTATACTGCCGCGAGTGTTACTCAAAGAGAAGGCCACCACGCAGGTTCTAGGTGCGTAAGTGGAATTCATCGAATAACGCAAAAAGCATGATTTTTTTATTTTTTAGCCTCAACCAAGAAACAAATCCGCATACAGATTACTTGTTTTCCCAATTCAAGACTATTAATCATTTTTCATATCTTCCCACATATCATTGAAAATTCCAAAAAAATCGTTGCCAGAAGAAATACCGCAGCTGGGACCGGCTTTCAGGGACAGTGGCGTCTTCGGAAGTTCGGTCCATGGTCGAACTTCTTCTTTCATCACTCCCACGCAACGGCTTTCCTTGGCCGTGGCGTCCGATTTTATCCAGACGCCCTGGATCGTCCCGTCGTTGCGCCCTGCCCATCGCGCCTAACGATTCCTATGGGCTTTCCTTCCTTTCGGTCGTTCCGCCCAAGGTTTCAATTATTTGCTGTTGCAGGCCCTTTTCGGTCTCAACTGCGGCGAAAATACAATACGGCATGGTCGCTCTTATCCTAGTGCACTCATCCTTGATGCAACTAATCTTTAAAATTCAGTCTAAGTTGACATGGACGCCTAATAACATTGCTATCAAAACAGGGCTAATTGTGCTAGCTTAAGGGTTCGTTCCTGAATTAATTGATTTGTTTGAATCAATTTCGCATGATGGTCTGAAAAAGGGATGATAGGCAGAGGGCTAGTAGGCTTGCACCATAATAGGAAGCGAACCCGTGGAAGTTTTTATAGAGCATGGCAATCATTATAATAAAAGATAAAATCGTATTTTCCTGGAATCGCTTATGCAAAAAGCAATTGTTTTGATCTCGGGTGGCCTAGATTCAGCAACCGCACTCTGGTCGATAAAAGAGACTCATGAGATTTATGGGCTCTCGTTCAAATATGGAACTACAAATAAAAACGAGATGAGGGCAGCAAGGAGGTTGGCTAAAGCAGCTGACGTGAAGGAGCACATTGTTATAGAAGTCGGCTTTCTCAAGGAGCTCGGGGAGCTTCAGAGTGAGGGGAAACTTGAAAAGATAAACCTGTCAGACTGCTACATCCCGGGCAGGAATACAATCTTTTTTGGCATCGCTGCCTATTTCGCGGAGATCAAGGGTGCAGAGCTGATAGTCACGGGGCACAACTCGGAGGACAACTTCCCTGATTCGAGCAGGGAGTACTTCGATGCAATTAACAAAGCGCTCTCGATTGGCTCTGGGAGGGGGAAGAGAGGCGCCAAGGTTACAACCCCATTTCTGGAAATGGACAAGACCCAGATACTTCATATTGCCCACAGGCTGAAGGTTCCCTTGAGAATGACTTGGAGCTGCCATAAAGATGGCAGTTCGCCCTGCGGCATATGCACTGGCTGCATCGCCATGCGAAGGGCTTTGAGGGAAACAGGGGCAGAAACTCCATAATACCTCCAAAAGAATGTTCGCGAGAAAGGTGTATATTAGCGAACATATGCAAATCTAGAGCATGGAAGGCGACAGCCTCAGGGGAAAGGTGGCATTCGTCACGGGCGCGAGCGATGGCATGGGGAAAGCGACCTCTTTTTACCTATCGAGCTTGGGCGCAGATGTCGTCTTAGCAGCACGGAGGCTAGAAATCGTGGGCAGTTTTGCGGACGAGATCAGGGATCACTTCGGGACGAACCCTCTACCGCTTAAGGTAGATGTTTCCCAGGATGGCGACGTCGAAAGGGCAATTGCGGGCGCTACGGGGAGGTTTGGCAGGGTTGACCTTATTGTAAACTTTGCTGGCAACCCGATCGGCTACGCCAGCGGTGACCGCAGGAAGCCCATCTATGAGCTTAGCGTAGCTCATATGAAGGAGATAGCGGAGGTGGACCATTTCGGCTCAGTGAGAGTTCTCAAGTACGCCCTCCCGCAGATGATCAAGCAGGGGACAGGAATGATCGTGCTGATTTCAGCGATCACTTCCGTCTACGGCTACTCCGAGGACGTCGACTACATCCCTTACAAGAGAGCTAACGAGGGTCTGGCAACGTCTACTGCTCTGCGGTCGGAGAGGGATGGCTGGGGAGTACGCCTCTATACGCTGGCACCCGGAGATGTCTTCAACCCCTCTACTTGGAACGTCTACAGCGAGGAAGAGAGGCGCGAATCTGTTAAGTATGGCGTGATCGAATCGCTATCCGTTGCGAAGATAGTCAGTTGGCTATTCTCCGGCAGGCTCAAGGAGAGGTACGAAATGAGGATGAACATAGATACTGGCGAGGTTATAGACGAGGGGAGGTATGTCCCTATCAGCAATGGAGACGTCATTGTTGTCGATGCTAAGACAGTCCCGAAGCTCCTTGAATCGGTCGGGGAGAGTTACAGGGTTTTTGTCCCTGAAGGGTACTGAATCGGTGGGGTATGGTCCGGGATTTTGCCCGTTTGATCATTTGGCATATATTGGGGTTTGACAGTGAATAGTCTATTTATGGTGGAAAAAATGGCACAGTCTGAACTGATAGACAGGTATGGCAAGTTGATGTCGAAGTGTAAAGACTATACCATCTTCCAATCGATAGGGGGGTTGATCCAGTGGGACATGGAGACGAAGATGCCGCTAGGGGCCTTCGACCTTCGGAGCCAGCAGCTCGGCTTGTTCAGCGAGATTGAACACAAGATGGCAACGGATCCAGAAGTGGGGACCCTACTCGAGAAGATTGAGGCGGATCCGGATCACAATTCCTTGAGCGAATTGCAGAAGAGGAACGTCTATCTTGTCAGGAAGATATACAACGAGCAGACCAAGCTTCCAGAAAAATTGGTTTCTGAGACTGAGAAACAGAAAGTGATCTCCTATAACGTGTGGAAGAAGGCCAAGGCGATCAAAGATTTTGGCTTGTTCAAGCCTGAGCTGACAAAAGTCTTTGAACTGAAGAAGCAGGCTGCAGAGATTCTCATGGATGTCAAGGGAGTAAGAACGAAGTATGATGCGATGATCGATTACTATGAGCCCAAAATGACCGAGGACGTTATTGCGGAAACTTTCGGTGAGCTGAAGAGGGGCCTTATACCAATAATCGAAAAGTGCTTAAATGGAACTACCAAGCCGGACCGATCAATCCTGAAGCGGGCAGTTCCGGTAGCCGTCCAGCAGGAGATCTCAAAGTCCATCGCCAATTACATCGGCTACGATATTGCGTCGGAGAAAGCCAGGGGGAGGATAGACGAGACTGAGCACCCGTTCACCAATGGCTATTATGATGACGTAAGGATAACGACGCATTACTTTGAAGACGATTTTGCCTCCTCGATCTTCTCAGTTCTCCATGAAGGGGGTCACGCGATGTATGAGCAGAACCTTAATAGGGAATGGATGTACCAGCCCGTGGGTGCTGCCTGTTCATACGGCTTTCACGAGTCGCAATCTAGGTTTGTTGAGAATATTGTCGGGAGATCCGGCGAGTTCTGGTCATACTACTTGCCGGAGCTGAAGCGGATAACAGGCGCAGCTCTTTCAAACGTAGGGCTGGAACAGCTTTTCCGCGCGATCAATGTTGTTCAGCCCTCGAAGATCAGGATCGAGGCTGACGAGGCAACGTACTCTCTCCACATAATAATCCGCTTCGAACTCGAGAGGGATCTCTTCGCGGGGAAGATAACCGTGGGTGAACTCCCGCAGGCTTGGAACCAGAAGTACATGGACTACCTAGGCGTGGAGATCGAGAACGACTCCGAAGGTGTGATGCAGGATGTTCACTGGTCTCAGGGCTACTTCGGGTACTTCCCATCTTACGCGCTGGGGAATATCTATGGTGGCCAGATTGTCAACAAGCTGAACCAAGACATGCCACAGTGGCGAGAGTCTATAGCCAACGGGAGATTCCAAGTGATAAGGGAATGGCTTACCAAGAATGTTCACAGCTACGGTAACATATATGACCCGCTCGATCTGCTCTGCAGGATTACGGGAGACAGAATAAACTCTAGGCACTTTATCGAGTACCTCGACGAAAAATATGCAAAAGTCTATGGCTACTAGCGGGGAAAACCCCCTTTTTGCCATCTCTTTTGATTTCAGGCGTGGCGATTTTGTGTCATAGTTAACTTTTAGTATTGCCGTTAAGAGAGAATACCATCTAGTCTGAAAGAGTGAAGTTCAATGGGTTCTTTGGAGATCAAGGTTTCAGCACCTGCGACCATCGCCAACCTTGGACCGGGGTACGATCTCGTAGGTCTGGCGCTGGAAAAGCCAAGGGACACCCTTACCGTAAGCATGTCCAAGAGTGGCAAGGACAAGCTTAAGATATCAGGCGTCGGGAGCGAGACAATCTCACCGGCTTCAGGGAAGAACGCTTGTATGGTCGCAGGGAGAGCCGTCCTCGAGGCTACCGGCAAAGGTACTCGCTCGCTAGAGATGACGCTTTCCAAGGGCGTTCCGCCACGCATGGGAATGGGCAGTTCGGGGGCCTCTTCTGCGGCTGGAGCTTTCGCGGTCAACCTGCTTTTAGGAAAGCCCCTCAGCATCGAGGAATTGCTACGTTGCGCCATGGAGGGGGAGAGGGCTGCCTGTGGGGCTCCGCATGCCGACAATGTTGCTCCTGCGTTGCTCGGCGGGGTAACTGTGATCCTAGGCTTCGATCCCCTGAGGGTGATTAGACTTGACCCGCTCAAGGAGAGCGAGATCGTGATAATATCGCCTGAACTCGATTTGGGGGACGAGAAGACGAAGCTCGCCAGGGACGTTCTTCCTCCCGCCGTCCCGCTTTCAACCATGGTCAGGCAGATGGGGGCGTACTCGTCGCTCATCCTGGGGTTGATGATCAAGGATCCAAGGATGACCGGGCGTGGCATCTCCGGGGACGTGATCGTAGAACCCGCGAGAGCGAAGCTAATTCCGGGTTTCAGCGAGCTCAAGGTGGCTGCGCTTGAGGCAGGCGCATACGGATTCTCCATAAGCGGGGCAGGGCCATCTGTCTTTGCTCTGTGCCCCGTCGAAAAGGGGGAAGATGTGGGCAGGGTGGTGAAGGGACGGTTCGCGAAGGAAGGCGTAGCTTCGAAGTATGGAGTTTACAGGTGCGGCGAGGAGGGCGCGAAGGTTGTTCCCTAAGTCACTGATTAGGTGTATGGGTTGTGGCAGGGAGTACGGGAACAATGAGATTATTTACAAGTGCCAGAATTGCGGCTCGCTCCTCGAGGTCATAATCGAGCCCCCAAAAGCTACCCTGGCAGAGATGTCAAAGAGGCCCATTGGCGTCTGGCGCTATAGGGAGTTTCTCCCTGTCGATGAGGGTGCTGAGGTAGCCTCGCTGCAGGAGGGCGGCACCCCGCTGTACAGGTGTGAGAAGCTCGCGAAATGGGCTGGCGTCAGGAGCCTCTATATCAAGTTCGAGGGTGCAAACCCGACTGGGAGCTTCAAGGATCGTGGCATGACCCTGGGCGTGACAAAGGCGAAGAGCCTCGGCTCTAGAGCGGTCGCATGCGCGTCCACTGGCAACACTTCCGCCTCGCTCTCCGCGTACGCAGCCCGGGCGGGCCTGACATGTTACGTCATCCTCCCCGCGGGGAAGGTCGCCATGGGGAAGCTGGCACAGGCGCTTATGCACGGGGCGAAAGTCATAACAGTTAAGGGGAACTTCGACGATGCGCTGAAGCTCGTCGTCGACCTTTCAATCAAGATGGGGATCTACCTTCTCAACAGCATCAATCCTTGGAGGCTTGAGGGGCAGAAGACACTTGCCTTCGAGGTCGTCGACCAGCTGGGGCACGTGCCTGAGTTCCTGGCGGTGCCCATGGGCAACTGTGGCAACATCTCGGCGATCTGGAAGGGCTTCAGCGAATTCAAGGCTGCAGGGATTACAAAGGCTCTTCCCCAGATGTACGGCGTCCAAGCGGAAGGCGCCTCGCCAGTCGTGAACATGCTGAGGAAGGAGACTGGCGTTTTTGAGCCAGTTATGAATCCCGAGACTGTTGCCACAGCCATTAGGATAGGCAACCCAGTGAATTGGCCTAAAGCGGTCAGGGCGATAAAGGAATCAAAAGGGCTCTTCGATACGGTATCTGACGACGAGATCGTCGAGGCGCAAAAGGTGATCGCTTACGTGGAAGGCATAGGAGTCGAGCCAGCAAGCGCCGCGTCAGTTGCGGGAGTCAAGAAGGCAACTGCGAAAGGGCAGGTAGGCAAAGAGAGCGAGATCGTCTGCGTTTGCACCGGGCACCTGCTGAAAGATCCAGAAGAAGTCATCAAGGTCTGTGGCAGGCCTATTGAGATACCCCCAGATCTCAAGGCGGTCTCTGAGCTGCTCTTCTCCTCCTAACAGAAGATTAGGTGGAAGCAGCTTCCTTAAGGGACCTCTCCTCTACCATCTCGAATGGCTTCAGAATCCTTGTCAAGATGTCTGTGCGGGTGATCATGCCAACTGGCTTCCCCTGCGCATCAACAACGACAAGGCGCCCTATACTTGACCTCCTCATCCTCCCCATTGCTTCCAGGATGTCCTCTTCCGAGCTGATTATCACCGGCCTCCGGCTGGTAGCCTCTGAAACCGAGAGGTCTTCTCTTCCCTCACTCATGCACCTCGCAATATCGTAACTCGTGAGCACGCCTACTAGGGCGCCGTTATCCATAACCGGAACCGCCCTTATGAATTCTTTATAGATTATCCCTGCCGCCTCTCTGATGTTCGCCCTTGCCGGGATAGTGACGAGACGCTTTGACATGACGTTCTGGACCTTCTCCTTGGGTATGCTGATCAGGTTTATGACATCGAGCAGAATCTCGCCATGAAGGTCGTCTCGTCCAGTGACTTTCCCTTCGATGATCATCCTGCCCGATGGAGTCGGACCTACCACGAGGTCTCCGCCTGTGTTTATCATCGAGAGGCTACCTATGACCTTCAGCATCGCCTGGCAGAAGTCAGGGCTAAAGACGCTCTTGAAGAGGATGTCTGTGACCGTGATCCCAGTTTTTTCTCCATTCAGTGTGTAGACTGGCACAGATAGAGATCGGATATTTCGTGGGACGTTGAACCCCTCGTACGCCTTGCTGGTCGGGACATACCCCCCTTTGGGACCAGGCACAGCCTCGACGAGGCCGATCGCTCTTAGGACTGGCATCATATTCCTCACAGTCCCCTCGTTGCGCCCAGTCCTGTTGGCGATCTCCTTGCTCTTGACTAGGGACCGCTTCTTGTCATAGAGCTCAATGAGGGCAATCACTATCTCCTTCTGCGGGGTTGTTAGAGAGACCAAAATCCCACCTACTCGTCAATTATAAATAATTATAATTATTGTACCTCATAATCATATCTTTTTTAGACGCATGGTTGAGGTCTAGAGTTGATGATAACTCACAGTGAACTCTTCACTTGAAGCAAGATAAACTCAAAAACGGATGATCTCAGGATGATCCCTGAAGCAAAGACATGGCCAAAGACCTAAAAGAATGCTTATGACTGAATTTATCAAGTGTAACAAATGAAGCAGGACAGTCTGATTGTTTTCGTCATTGGTGCCATTTTCACATTGGTGATTTCTAACCTTGTAATCTATATTTTTTTCCCTGTGGGCGATCAAGCTTCAATTGGTGTAGGTGTTAGCATATTTATCGTAATAATATGGCTATACCCTTGGTTTTCTGCTAGACGCAAACAAAAGAAACCAACAGGTTAAAACTTCTTTCCTAGCTCTATCGCCCACTCCCTGACCTTATTCATGTCTCGATTGTCCCAGACGACTCTTCCTAGTATTTTCATGCGCCCTCCAAAGGCAACAACATCAATAGGCTTGAGAGACTTGTTCTTGGCCAGTACTTTTTTTGAGTTGTCTTCAGCACTTCGGTCACGCGTTTTCGGATCTCCGCCCCCGCCGCAACAGAAATAGAGTGCAACTTTCCTGTCTCCAAAGTCCCTTCCCAAAAAATCCACGGCTTCTTTGTAAACGTTCGTAGCTCTTATACCACTCCCGACTATGATGTTTTGGAATGGCGTTATGTCAGGGGAACCATTCTTAAGATCTGCGACGGTTATATCCATGCCATAGGTTGTTTTGAGTGCATCGGCTATGGCATTTGCCGCCTCAGAATTTGCTCCACTTTTTGAGGCATAGACTATTAGGGTTTTTCCTGCCATTGTTATTCACCTTTTTCCCATATTTAGAGCATATAATATAAAAAAAGAAAAAATTATTTTCCAAGCGCTTTGCCACATTTGTTGCAGTATATTGCATCTTTGGGGTTAGGTGCACCACAGGAAGTGCAGTATGTAGTTTCTTGTACAGAAGACGAAGGTTGCGATACAATAGGGAGCGTTGGGGGAACAGGTGGCTGGGGCTTTCCAAACGTTGTTCCTGCCATCGCGGTGTCATACATCAAGCTGATTGTTCTTGCGATGAAGATGGATAATAGCAATCCCAAGAAGGCGGTTATCAACCAGCCAATAACTGGTATCGCTGAAAATATGCTTACAATGAACCCAAGTATTGCTGCGACTATTATGAAGCCAAGGTATCTCAGCCAACCAATCTTGGAAATTATCGAAAGTATATCACCCAAGGCGAATGCCTTTGTGAAGGATCTGGTCTTGAACATGTGCACTATGCCAATTATGGAGAAGAGGCCAATGAACACAGCGAGCATAAAAATGATGATAGCAAAAGGGATTATAGCCAAGACAAACGCACTTGCAACTGCAGGGTTATTGCTCAAGGCGTCCCCCCAATTGGTCCAGTTAAAGTTCTGCCAATAGGTCGGGTTAGTGAAGTTGCCTCCAATTGAAGAAGTTGCAGTAATGGCTACTGGCATGAAGAGCAAGAAGCCTACAATTACAGTCACAACAACCATAGGAATGGCCCAGATTATCGCTGCGGCAAGGTATTTTAGACCATCCACAAACATATCGCTGTATTTTTCCATTTTTGGGGGATGCCTAGAGTCTGAACTATCAGACATGACCCTGCCAAGATATCCTAAGGTCAGGATATCGACTATTGGGATCAGGGTTAGGATGAACAGCAAAAGCAAATCGCCAGCTTTTTCGAAGAACCGACGGGTATAATCGGCCGCTGAGGAAAGATTTTCAGATAGACTCACAATTTATCACCAACTGAAACGCAGTCGGAGGTCTGGTTTAAAGCTCTCACTTTTCAAAATTATTTGTCCATTTTCAGAAAATTGAAAATGCTTTTCAGAAAGGTAATGAGGGCTTTAATGAAAAAATTAAGAGAACTTTTAAGGCCCGAGAATTTCAATCATAAATGGGTGCTGAGTCGGGTGGACGAAATTCTCAAGAACCCCATAAGACTGCGAATATTAGAGATTCTATATTCTCGGAAGGTCGCTACTCCAAAAGAGATAGCCAGAGAGCTAAAAATGAGGGTTCCAGCAGTATACTATCATCTCGATCTCATGAGAGGTCTAGTCACAAAGACATCGAGGGGGGAGTATGCGGCTACAGAGAAAGGAATTGGACTTTATAAAGAAGCCATAAAAGAGGAGGTTATTTCAAAAACATCAGTCGGGCAGATCAACCCCCATTTGGATTTCATCAACAGGCTCTTCTCACTTAAGGTACTTCTGCCTGCAGGTACCATCTCCGTGGCTTTAGAGTTTTTAGCGTGTTATCTTTATGGCTATAGACCCTATTTTTTCGGTTATGGATTGCACGTAGCGTCTGACCCAACGCCTATTTACATTTACTATGCGAGCAACCTGATCCTTCTTTTCTTGATTGTAGAATGTTTCGCCTATGTCTTGACCAGGAGGGTTGGGGGCGAACCATACTTGGCAGGGGGCATCGGACTTTCCCGGCTTCCACTATTGCTCATCCTTTTCCCAAAGATTTTAGGTTTCAATTTTTGGCTGACTTCAATCGTTGCATTCGCTGTTGGACCGCTACTCTCAGTAATTGCCCTTGCAATCTTTGCATCGCTTTCAAAGGGTATTAGGATTGAGCTAGCATTCATCATGAGCTTTGTCCTGTTGTATTTTGACCTGTTTGTATATTCTCTTATTTGAAAACTCTTGCAAAAGACAGTAGACTTTGGTTGATAAACTATTTAAAGCACACAAGCCACTCCAAATGACATCTTAGTGAAGACAAATGGTTCAGTACAAATGGGTTGCGCTTTCGAATACGACACTTGGCACTTTGATGGCATCAATTGACAGCACCATTGTCATGATTGCACTGCCTGCAATCTTTCGTGGAATCAACATTGATCCTTTTTCGTCCTTTCAATATATGCTGTGGATACTGTTCGGCTACAGCGTCGTTACCGCCACGTTGCTTGTTACTTTTGGCAGACTTTCAGACATGTTTGGGCGGGTAAGGCTCTACAACCTTGGATTTGCCATCTTCACAGTCGGCTCGATACTGTGTTCGATAACCCCAAATCAGGGCGACGCAGGAGCTATAGAGCTAATACTCTTCAGAATAATCCAAGGAATTGGCGGCGCATTCTTGTTCGCAAACAGCGCCGCAATAATAACTGACGTATTCCCAAGCAATGAACGTGGAAAAGCACTTGGAATAAACCAGATATCTTTCCTTGCTGGTTCTATGATAGGTCTGGTTCTGGGGGGAATTCTAGCGATTTATGATTGGAGGCTCGTGTTTCTGGTGAGCGTGCCAGTTGGGCTGGTAGGCACGGGCTGGTCGTACTTGAAACTGAAAGAGGTCGGCACCATTAGAAGAAACCAAAAAATTGACATATGGGGGAACATCGCCTTTGGCGGGGGATTGACATTAGTTCTAGCAGGCTTTATCTACGGCTTGGTACCGTATGGAAACTCGACTATGGGCTGGGGTGATCCATGGGTCATTGCCTCCCTGGTCGCAGGGGCGGGCCTTCTTGTCGCTTTTCCGTTTATCGAAAGGCATGTTCCTGAGCCAATGTTCAGGCTTGAGCTGTTTAAGATAAGAGCGTTTAGTACAGGTAACCTTGCTGGGCTTCTCAGTTCTATGTCAAGGGGCGGGGTGATGATAATGCTCATCATTTTGCTTCAAGGAATATGGCTTCCTCTTCATGGGTACAGCTTTGATTCCACACCATTCTGGGCTGGCATATTTATGATACCCATGTCAATAGGCTTTATCTTAACGGGACCTATCAGTGGCTGGCTGTCCGACAAGCATGGCGCAAGAATACTCGCCACTCTGGGTATGTTGATATCCGCAGTTGCTTTCGCGGGGTTCGCGCTGCTCCCAGCCAATTTCGACTACCTGTCCTTCGCGGCTATACTTTTCCTAATGGGAATCGGCGGTGGTATCTTTGCTTCTCCCAACATGGCATCTATAATGAACTCAGTACCCGCGGAACACAGAGGGGCAGCATCTGGAATGCGTGCAACCATACAGAACAGTGCTATGACGATAAGCATGGCGGTGTTCTTCACCATCATCATAGTGTCGCTCAGTGGGAGTCTTCCGGCTGCACTATCAGCTGCAGTTACGAGTGCTGGCGCGCCTGTGCAGCTTGCGCAGATCTTTAGTGCTACGCCAGCCACAGGAGCCCTCTTTGCCTCATTTCTAGGCTACAATCCAGTTGCAACGATGCTTCAAACCCTTCCTCAATCGCTAGTAAGTTCCATACCAAAGGCAACGCTTGATTTCCTCACAGGATCAACCTTCTTTCCTAATGCAATTTCATCTCCGTTCATGATTGCGCTAAGAGAAGCGTTCATAATCGGCGCGATAATGTGTGTTTTAGCTGCAGTTTGCTCCGCACTAAGAGGTGGAAAATACGTATACGAAGAACAAAAACGCACTGAAAAGGCGTAGAAGTCTTGTACCCCGAACCTTTTTATTTTGGGCCCATGTGCAAATAAAAGAAAGCAGTGGATTCCTTGTCTATACATTTAAATGTTGAAGTCATAACATTTGACCCAAAATTCTTATTTGGTGCGTTTTTATTAAGAGAGACTATGCCGACAGTCAAAGACATCATGACGAAGAACGTCATTTCAATCGGTGTTCATAATAGCGTTTTTGAAGCAGCGGAGCTCATGAGTTCTAACCAAGTAGGTTGCTTGGTGATCATGGATGGCGAAGTGCCTATTGGAATAGTTACCGAAAGAGACATTGTCAGAAGGGTCGTGGCGAAAAAAATACCGCTGGACACCAAGATCTCGGAGATTATGTCTAAGTCTCTCATTACAATTGATCCTGATGCTTCGCTTAAGGAGGCAGCTAGGCTAATGTCAAGCAATAAGATTAGAAGGCTTCCTGTATTGAAGCAGAACAGATTAGTAGGGATAGCCGTCGCTTCCGATTTTGTGCGAAATCTTGGAAAAAAGACAACCTCTGAAGAAATACTGGAGGACATGGGCCGCTATCCTCCCACTTTTCCATAAGGATGGTACATTTTTAGCGCGCGTGTATGAGAAGTGCTTTAGGCTTCCAGAAAGCTATGACCAGTCCGATCCAGACTCTTTTCGCTGCAGGGAAGGTTAGGCTGACTTCTGAAGTGATTTCTTTATGCGAAAGATAAGCTAAGTCTGGCTTGCCTTCCGAGTCCCCTTTGGAACGTAGTCGAAGAGCTTTTCAGTTGTATTCCCCTGGGGCCATTCTGCGCGTATTCTAGTCTTCTTCTCAAGCTTGCGTATCTCTGAGAGTAGCATACGGTTTAGAGCTCTAGCGCTTTCCCCATCGAGCTCCGCGTTCACGTCGAATCCTTCGCTTGTGGGCTTGATAATTCCATTATTGCCTATTATTCGTTCAAGTGCGGGTTTTATCGCCGGTGGATTATCACTATTTATGTGTGCAGATAATTTGAACCTCTTCTCAACCATAGCATATCCAGACCTTAAATATAGATGAGAGCTCATTTTTGCAGAGGATAGAACCGACCATCCAATAATCTGCAAGATCTCAATTCATCTAGGATATTATAAATAATTATAATTATCAATAATATTTATTAATTTTTTTACTCAGTATTTTCCCCAAGTGGGAGAATGACACTCGACCAGATCTTATCAAGTACGGCGAATAGACTTCAAAACAAGGTTGCCTTGAAGTGGGAGGAAAAGGAGTACACTTTTTTGGATCTCGACGGGATAACAAACAAGTTCGCTCGCGCACTGAAGAAACTCGGCGTGAAGAAGGGCGAAAGGATCTGCATATTCATGCAGAATTCCCCAGAGTTTATAATGGCGCATTTCGGCAGTTTGAAGGCTGGCGCCGTAACCGTTCCCCTCAATATGATGTACAGAAGACACGAACTTTGCCACATGGTCAACGACTGTGGTGCTGTTGCTATAGTGACATCGGAGGAGAACCTCCCCTTCGTCCTTGAGACGAGGAAGGAACTGAAGACACTCGTGCACATAATAGTAGTGTCCGATTCGCCTCCTACTGGATGCCTGTCGTTCTACAAGCTTATCGACGCTGAGAGCAGCGAGTCTTTGGAACCGCAGAACACCGATGAGGACCTTGCGGTTATTTGCTACACATCCGGCACAACGGGTCTTGCGAAGGGAGCTATGCTCACGCACGCAAATTTCATTTCTAATATAACGACCATAGCCAAGATGTGGGAGCTTTCCGACTCAGATAAGTTGCTCATGGCGCTCCCCATGTTCCATGTTCACGGGCTGGGCATTGCGATACACGGTCTGGCTTACTGCGGGTACACCATGGTTCTGCTCGAGAGGTTCGAGTCACAGACCGTGGTGAACGAGATCTCCAGGAACAGATGCACGGTCTTCATGGGTGTCCCAACCATGTACGTCAAGCTGCTCGAAGCGGACCTTGCGGAGCGCGATCTCTCATCCGTCAGGCTCTGGACCGTCGGCTCGGCGCCCATGCCAGTAGAGGTCCTCACCAAGTTCAAGCAGAAGTATGGTGTGGATATCCTAGAGAGATATGGCATGACAGAGGCTGCAGTCGTAATAACCTCCAACCCATATAAGGGGAACAGGAAGGCGGGTTCGGTTGGTCCTCCGATTCCAGGTGTCGAAATCACGATATTCGACGACGACCTGAACGAACTGCCAAGGAGGGAGGTTGGGGAGATAGCTGTCAGGGGACCCAACGTAATGAAAGGCTACTGGAACAAGTTGGCGGAGACCGATGAGGCTTTCAAGAAGGGCTGGTTCCACACGGGCGACCTGGGCTTCATAGACGAGGAGGGCTATCTACACATAGTGGGCAGGAAGAAGGAGATGATAATCGCCAGCGGCTTCAAGATCTTCCCACGCGAGGTGGAGGAGGTCATACATACCCACCCGAAGGTAAAAGAGGTGGCAGTGGTGGGCATACCTGACCCAGTGAGGGGGGAGAGCGTCAGGGCTTACGTAGTTACCAAGGATGGCAGCACCGTAACGCCTGAGGAGCTCGACGATTTTTGCAGAAAGAACTTGGCAGCATTCAAGGTCCCGCGTTCCTATGAATTCGTCCAAAACCTCCCTAAGACGCCCAGCGGCAAGATCCTTAACAGGATACTTTCGCGCGTCAAGGTAAAAGACTTGATGATAACCAACATAAAGACGATAGACAGGAGGTCGTCGGCGTTCGAAGCTGCGAAGATAATGAAGGAGTATGATGTGGGGAGCCTCATTGTAATGGACACCGATATCCCCATAGGCATAGTGACCACCAGGGACATCCTGTACAAGGTGATATCGCTCGGGAGCCTCGGCAAGGACATCTCGCTCAGCAACATCATGTCGGTCCCGCTGCTCCTAGTCGATCCAGAGGAAGACATCGCTAGGGCTGCGGCTTTCATGAGGCAGTGGAATGTCTGGAGACTTTCGGTGAAGGGCGAGAACGGTCAGATCGTCGGGCTGCTCAGCGGCACGGACATATTCAAGGCATTTGCTGGGAAGAAGATGGAGATAGAGAACGTCGACGTCAAGTGAGGTCCCCGCACGCGCAGAAGGACTCGCCGATTGCCTTGTAGAGGTCCTCCATCCCAGTGCCTTTCTTTGCCGACACAGGGATTGCGCGCCTCCTCTTGCTCAGACCGTTGACGATCGGGTACAGCTGATCGGCAAGCTCGGCAGAAAGGCCCCTGTCTTTAAACGCACCGCCAGCGATCTCCCGCTCCATTTTTTCGACAATCGAATCGCCATAGAGGTCTGTTTTGTTCATAACATCGATTGAGGGCACGCCAAGCCTCAGCTCCACGACAAGCCCGAGCAGCTTCAAGACCACAAGGTCAACGCCATTCTTCAGGAGACTCGGGTCTATAATGGAGAGGGCAGCTGCCCGCCCATGGAGCGCAGACGCAAGTTTTGGACCGAGCCCCCTGAAGATGAACACCTCCATCTGACCTGGGGTGTCTATTATGCGGAAGTCGGAATCACCGGACCGTCTCTCAAATTCAGCTATAATTTCAGGGACCACGCCTTCTAAGACATCCGCCGCCCTGATTAGCGCTCCATTTGGGCCGAGCCCCTCCTTCTTCATGAGGGATTCAACCGTGACTAGCTCACGGGCATCGAAGTCGGGCACATAAGGAAGATAATCTGCTCCCGGGTCCAAGTTCAGGTAAGCGACCCTGTGGCCAGCACTCTCCAGCCAATCGCCCATGGACCGGGAAAGGGTGCTCTTTCCAGATCCCGCGGGTCCGATTATTATTAGATTGTCGATCTTCAGCACCTCGATAGAGTTTTTTAGGGGATGTTTAGCTTTGGTTTGCCAGCATTGGAGAACAGCGTGTCGAGCAGATCATCCAGCATGTTTAGGGATGACACAACTTCCCCTCGCTGTAATACGTCGAAGCAAGAACCTAATCTACTTTATCAGAATTGTGATCAGAATTCAGCTTTCAGGATCTCGTCGGTTTGCTTTGAGACATTTCCGACGGCAGTTGACGCATGGGAGCGCCACGCCACTAGAAACATAGACTGTAGTGATGCTATTGCATATGGGACAGCGGGCTGTGCGAACCTCGGTGAATAGGTTGGCCAGGGTGTGCATCAGCGTGATGCCTCCTTAATTACGCTCTCGGTAAGATCCAAGCGCGAGGACTGCTGCAGAAGGAAGTGTCTAGGTTGGCTGATCTTGCACCTGTCATGGAGAAGGATGGGGACAAATGGAGAAATCAGGAGGTTTTTTTTCCCAACATCAGAGCCGTTCAGCATGTCGCTTGGTGGTTTGGTGGGATATTCAGCGACAGTAACCTCTTGGCGCAGATGTCGGTTGACTGTCCCCATCATTTTTTCACACTTCACAGACCTAACCCCATATTACGAGTTTTATCGCTGCAAAGTAGCTGGTTTTTCATCGCATTTAATCTATCCGCAGCGGGGCGACTGAGCGGAGCGTAAGCCTACCATATGAAGCGAAGGCCAAAATACTGGAAACAGGCATCCAAGAGGGGACAGTTTTAAATTTTAATAACAGCAGTATAGGTAGAGGGGAAGGCATTATGGTAAAAGTATCATTCAAGTATACGCCGGAGCTGGTAACCTGGATCAAGCAGTCGGGGTCAGGGAGCAGGTGGAACCCAGCAGAGAAGGTCTGGGAAGTGCCAGATCCTTTCCTGGAGGACTTGAGGGCGCGTGCTGAATCGATTGGGGTTGAGCTCAAGGTTGCAGCGGAGGACAGCAGCGCAGCGCGACCCGTCACTGGGACACCTCCACAGGCCATCGACAGGCAAAAGGCAGAGAGCATGGGGTACATGGAATGGGATGAACGGCCACAAGCGCAGGCTAGTAGGAGCAGCGGAGCTCAGCTTATGGAGGGAGATATACAGCTGAGGCGATCAAGGGACGGACGGTTCGTGCTGATAAACATGAACATTAGCATGAACATGATAGCGGACTCGAAGGATGTCGAGGATCTGATGGCGGGAATCAAGAACAGCGTCAAATTCAGAATACTTCCGCCCAGACCGAGAACCCAGCCAGACGCAAGTGAGTAGGAATTACTTCTTGCGTTTATACATCTGAGTAAGCTGCGGATTCTCTGTACACTGGTGCGCCTCTCCTGCGGCAGGGCGCCCGTAGTTGTCAAGCTCCACCCACTCGGCGCCGCAGACGCTGCAGATAAAATGGCGTTTATTGCCTCGCTTGATTCCATCGACATCCTCGCTGCAGCATTCAGGGCAATAGCTCATGCTTCAACACTCGGTAAACAACAGATGGTTTTTTTGGTGCTTATAAGTGTTTTACTGCGAAACAGTTATACATTAAGGAAGGCGACCAAGCGATCCATGAAAATCAGAGGCTACGGCTTGTGCGGTATGCATCACATACCCCCAAGCATAGGCGCTACGACCCGAGAAGAGCTGTCGGCCGCTGTCGAGAGGCCAAGCACAGTGCTTTCATAGAGAGCATGATAGTACAAAAGGGTTATAAATGTGGTTATTATGGAGTTCTATTGTAATAATTGCGGGGTGTAGGCAGAAATGAAGGTAATACAGATAGCAGGATTCCTTGGGAGCGGGAAGACAACCACGCTCATTTCGATGTCGAAGGCGATCGGCCAGAAGCTGAACAAGAAGGTCGCAGTAATAGTAAATGAGATAGGCAATGCGCCTGTGGATGCAAAGATCCTCGAGGAGTATGGCTTGAAAGTCTCAACGATAGGGGGAGGATGCATATGCTGCGAGGTTATGGTAGGACTAGCTGACACTCTGGTGCTCCTGAAAAAGGCAATTGACCCGGATCTCGTCCTGATCGAGCCAACGGGAGTCGCGATGCCAGGCCAGGTTAAGGACGCAATACTAATGAGCGGATCAAGGATAAGCGTCGAGGTAGGCCTCGCGGTTGTACTCATAGATCCCTTCATTGAGGATGATATGCTTGCCGGGGAAGCGGAAGACAACTTCATAGTTAGGCAGATCGCCAACGCAGACATAATAGCCATAAACAAGATCGATGTTGCTAGCGAAACGAGGATAAAACAGTGCGAGGACCGTGCAAGAGAGATAAATCCCAATGCAAAGCTTGTAAGGATCTCAGCCCTGAGGGGCGATGGTATGGATGAACTGATCGAGCTTATGGTGAAAGGAATCTCTTCTTGAAGGCCTCAAGCATGCACGAAGGTGATCATGTCCATAACGACCACAACGATGATATCGGTATCAGCATACCCCATCGCGATGGTAAGATTAAGGTTGAGGGGTACGGGGTCATTCTCAGACTGACAGGCAAGAAAGCAGCAGACGTTGAGAGGCTTAAGGCGATGCTCAAAGAGATCGTGACTGAGATCGCGCGGGATTGCATAGAGGGGGGCGCCATGGCAATAGGCCATGTCAAATCGCACCTCAAGACTCCATCCGGTTATGTAAAGGCAGATATCGTCCAGCTGAAGCAAGGAGCGTACGCCGAGGGCAACGTGGGAAAGAGCGAGAGATCAGGCACTCTAATTATAAACTCCATAGTTCTGGGGCTTGACAAGGACAGAATCGCCGAAACTACACTGGAAGGTACCCAGAAGGTTTTGAAGAAGTATAGTTTCTCTGCGAGCATTGAGGTCGAAAACCAGGATTTCCAATTAGATTCCAATGAGAATTCTAATAAGAAAATAGAAAAATAAAAAAAGGGTTAGGGGAAGATGCTCCTGACATGTTCTTCGTCGAGTTGCTTCCCGATTCTGCTCATTATCGCAGCAACCATGATTGACACTAGTACACCGACGAAGAAGGGATAGACCAGTGTGACTAGCGTTTGCTATAGCGTTTGTCGAGCTTGATGGCCTCTTCAATGAATCTTTCCCTTGCGCCTGGAGAAAATTTGTTTATCTTCTGGATCATTTCAATTGTCTTCATGTTCTTATTAAGAAGTTTAAGTGTGTTCATAGTCTTCATTATGTTATGAGTTAGGAATGGCTCGAGACCCTTATTCTTGGCGTAACCTTGCCGTACCATGGCATTCTCCATGGATAGTAGGGCAAAATGGTGGATCACCTGCACTGTCGCCATTGCCCTGTCATGCTCCTCGGCGCTGACCTCCGTAACTCGCATCCCGGATCTAGTTAAAAGGTCAGTCATGATGGGCAGCCAAGGTCCTGAGCGGACGGGTATTACCATTGTGTTCCTGATCTTTACCCTTGGTGATGAGAAGAGAGGATGGATGCTAATGTAAAAAATTTGGTCTGGTAGGATTCTGCCTATCTTATCAACAACGCCGCACTTTACAGAGGATACATCAACTAAGAGGGATCCAGGTCGCATCTGCTGAGAAGTCTGCCTAGAAATCGGTAGCAGCACCTCGGTGGGGATTGTTAGGATGACAATGTCCATCTCTGATAAGCCCTTTGCTCCGCAGCCTTTGATGCCCAATCTGTCTGCTATCTCATTCGCCCTGCTTGAGTCCCTGCTAGTTATAGTGAGGTCGCATGCACTCCTAAGGAGTGTAGCCATGCACCTCCCCATTCTTCCAGTCCCGACTATTGCAACTTTGAGTAGCTTCCGAGTATCCTCAGAAATCTTGTCTTCCTCCTTACCTCTTTCAGCGCCAATACAATATTCTTATCGCTGAGACTACCCTCGAAGTCGAGATAGAAGTAATATTCCCAGCTCCTGGTAGGCATTGGGCGCGACAAGACCATGGTAATGTTGACACTCTGCTTAGCGAACTCGCTTAATACGGCTGCGAGTGAACCGGGGACGTGCTCTAGGGCAAATATCGCTGAAGACTTTACGCCAACTTTAGGAGGCTCGCCCTTGTGGATCGTAACAAACCGCGTATAGTTGTTTGGGGTGTCCTCAATACCAGCCTCATATATCTTGAGCCCATTCAGCTCTGCTGCGGCCTTGCTGGCTACGGCAGCGCCCTTCATGTCCCTAAGGACGTGCTCAGCAGCCCTTGCAGTTGATTCAGTAACAACAATATTCTTGTCGCTCAGATATTTCGTGATGTATCCGTCACATTGCGCTAAGGCTTGGGGGTGCGAGTAGATGTTCTCTATCTCGCTGAGCGAATTCACCTGCGGGTTTACGATTAAGTTCAAAGTTATCCGGAGCTGGATCTCCCCTGTTATGGACACGGGATAGTCTATGAAGCAATCAAGAGTCTCGTTTACAGCGCCTTCTATGGTGTTCTCCAGGGGTACTACCCCAACGTCGCATCTTCCAATGTCCACCTCTATGAAAATCTTCTTTATTCGCCTGCATGGTGAGAACTTGGATGAGTTGCCGAAGGTAGAGTATGCTGCCTCATGCGAAAAGCTCCCAGCTGGTCCGAGGTATGCTACAGAGGTTGGCCGCTGGATGTTCCTGCACATGGATATGATCTCTCGGTAGACCTCCCTTATCCCCTCAGGCGGGGCTTCTTCGGAGGCCGAAGTCACCCTCTCTAAGACCTGGCTCTCCCTGGCCATGTCCAGCACTTCCATGTTAAGGGCAGACTTTATCTTCCCGATCTCCTTGCATGTTGCCACCCTTTCATTGAGCAGCCTCACAACCTCTTCATCTATCCTGTTTATTTTTTTCCTGGCATTATCGAGACTCAAATTCTTCTCCACATCTTTCCCTTTTTCACTCATATCTTTCCCTCAACTCTCCCAATTTTATGCACCCTAATCATTAAGTCAGCAAGGCATGTAGCTACCATTGCCTCGACAACTGGGACGGCCCTGACCGCTATGCATGGATCGTGCCTTCCTTCAACCCTGATTTCCTTCTTCTTCATCGTAGAAATATCAACGCTCCTCTGCTTCTTTCCTATGGATGGTGTAGGCTTGAAGGCTACACGTAGGACAATCGGCATTCCGTTTGTGATGCCACCTAGAATGCCCCCAGAATTGTTGGACTGCGTAACTATGCGCCCGCCTTCAATGGCAAACTCGTCATTCGCCTCCGAACCCCGCTTCGAAGAAAGACCGAACCCTCCTCCGAACTCGATCCCCTTAACCGCTGGTATACTGAATATGCCGTGAGATATTACACTCTCCACCGAGTCAAAAATGGGTTCGCCTACTCCTACTGGCAGGCCAAGGACCCTACACTCAACAGCCCCCCCAAGGGAATCATTCTCTGACTTCGCCTTCTCTAGCTCCTCGGACATCAGCGCAGAAACCTCCTTGTCAGCGCACCATATGGGGCTCTCCCTCACCTTCGCTTCAAGCTCAGCATCTGGGATTTCTCCCTTGGCACGTACATCACCGACCTGCACGAGGTGGGCTATTATCTTCACTCCCCTCCTGGATAACAGCTTCTTAGCGATTGCCCCCCCCATCACCATGCCTGCAGTTATCCTGCCAGAGAAGAAGCCTCCACCCCTCCAGTCGTTGAACCCACCATACTTGACGAACGCAGTGTAGTCTGCATGACTGGGGCGAGGCACCATCCTGTTCCGGTCATACCATGAGGAGTCAGTGTCTTCGTTGCTTATCATCATCATTATGGGGCCGCCGTTGGTTCTATTATTAGTCAGTCCGCTCTCTATTCTGACCAGATCTCTCTCTTTTCTCGAGCTTGTGGCCTCCCTGCCCGGCTTCCTCCTGTCGAGCTCCCACTGGATGTCGTCCACACCTATCTCGAGACCCGGTGGGCATCCCTCCACCACCACACCGATGCATCTTCCGTGTGACTCGCCAAAAACTGTCATCCTGAACTCACTACCAATTCCGAAGCTCATTTTATCATCTCCACTTTTCCACCCATCCTCACCAGGTCCTCGAAGAACGATGGATAGCTCTTCGAGACACATTCCGCATTCTTTATGATGGTCTCACCCTCGGAGAATAGGGCTAGAATGGAACAGGCCATGGCGATGCGGTGGTCGTTGCTTGGATCGATTATCGCGCCCTTGGTCATGCCGACTCCATTTATCACCATCTCATTCTCCCCAGTCTCTATCCTCCCACCCATTCTCATGGCTGTTTCTGCTATTGTAGCTATCCTGTCGCTTTCTTTATACCTCAATCGCTTAATCCCCGTTATTCTAGTCTCGCCCTCTGCCCTCGATGCGACTGCTGCCAGAATAGGCACAAGATCCGGTATCTGTCTAGCATCTATTTCGATCCCCCTCAGAACTGAGGTCTCGGCTGTGACTGTATTGCCAGAGCAAGAGATTTTAGCCCCCATTCTCTGGAGTATTTCTATCGCCGCGCTGTCCCCCTGCAATGATGGCAATTGAATCCCATCCACTAGGACCTTGCCACAAAGGATCCCCGCTGCCAGCATGAACGCAGCTGAGGAGAAGTCACCCTCCACGTGGTAGGAGAGAGGATGAAGGATCTGCCTTGATGGCACGCTGAACTCCCCCCTCCCAGGGTCAAATGCTACCTTAGCCCCAAACTTATGTAAGATTTCCATGGTCATGTCAATATAATTTTTCGACTCTAGCGCGCTACTCAGCCTGATTGCTGTGTCATTCCTTGCAAGAGTGCTCGAGACGAGCAGGGAAGAGATGAACTGGGAGCTGACGTCACCCGGGATTGCAGCTGTCCCGCCCTCCATTCCTCCTCCCATTACCACGACAGGCGGGAAGCCGTTGCTCTTTGTGGAGAAACACTTCGCTCCAAGGGAATTCATAGCCTTGAGGAGATCGCCCATCGGCCTCCTCCTCAGCTGATCGTCGCCAGTAAGTACTGTTGCTCCATCAGCATGGGACGAGACTGCTGTGAAGAACCTCAGGGCAGTAGCCGATCCCCCGCAATCAACAACATCCTCTGGCACCTCGATCCTGCCTCCTGAAATGCTAAATCGGTCATCAAAATCAGTAACCCGCGCCCCTAGCATTCTTGCAGCGCGCAGGGCAAACAGGGCGTCCTCAGATCTCGATGGATTGACGATCTCTGTCTTGCCATCTGCAATAAGGGCGCAGACCACTGCTCTCTGGGTATAGCTCTTTGATGGCGGGGCAACTACCCTGCCGCTCAGTTCTGACTTTCTTATCCTTGCATCCACCTAAACACCCATCCTAGCCTTGTTACTGTTGATCTCGGTCCGGATTATGCTGAACCCCAAACCCCCCCAGCCATCTACAATTTGCCCCTCGAATTCCTTTGTAGAAACTGCGCAAATTGTTGGCCCCTTCCCGCAGAGGCCTGCAGTGATTGCCCCATTCTTCATTGCAGCCACAATAGGAGCAGGGTTGATCTTGAAGGCATGAGCCATTGCTAGGCCGTTGAGAAGCATTGCCTGCCAGTGCCTCCCCGCGAGTGCCTCCTTCATGGCAATTTCCGTCACCTCTGCATATTGACTGATGAAGGTCTTGTTCACCTCGCCGGAGTAGCGCCTCTCTTCTGGGACTAGAAATATGGCGCTCATTGGCTCTAGGTTGCAGCTCATAATTATTATCCTCTTTTTATTATCAGTCATATGGAGCCCGCCCAGATAGCTAGCACAAGCGTCGTCAAAGGCGCCAGTGAGGCTTACCTTAGCTCTGAGGGAGGCAGCTACGCCTATTTTTATAATATCCATGTCATCCATTTTTTCGCCAATAGCATCCAGGGTTGCCAGAATTATGGCATTGGAGGCGGCGCTAGAACTCTTCATCCCACGTGCTATGGGGATCTCACTGCGGGTTCTGATCATCCCACCGTGTTTTAAGCCGAAGCTCTCAAGGGTCGCCCTGAAGGACTCGCTGGCAAGCTCTTTCCTCTCATTGATACCGCCTAAGATCTCCACTTCAATGGAAGGATCTTCTCTAACCTCGACCTCTGCGAAAGTCCTCAAGCCCACGCTGAAGGCTGCGCCTCTGCCGGAAGGCATCGCGTTCACTATTGTAGCCGCACCGAAGGCAATACCCTTCCCAATCCCTTTGCCTTTGTTTTTGCCTTCAATTTGAGACTCGCTGCTTACCTCCCGCTCCATGACATGTGTTGTCATTATGACAGCTTCCACCCTGGTTGCAATGCCGCATCCCCCGAAAGCGCACGCCTCATTACATCAATGGGCGCTGGCTCCCCGAGCCATATTTCAAAGGCTCTTGCCCCCTGCTGGACCAGCATCTCAAGACCGCTTATTATCTTGCAGCCCCTGAGTCTGGCTAGCCTCATCAGTTCGGTCTCGAGCGGGTTGTACACCAGATCCATCACTGTGCAGTTGGCGCCCAAGTCCTCAGCTTTAAGCAGACTCACATTTATCTTAGGCCACATTCCCACCGGTGTGCAATTGATTATGATATCTGCCCTTGCCTCCCTGCACCCGCTCAATGGTATCGCATGAGCAGGTGCGAGAGCAGAGACTTCGCGGGCAAGGCTCAGAGCCTTGGAGAGGGACCTCCCAGAAATGGCCAGTTCAGCGGGATTCCCCTTCTGGGCGATCTCGAAGGCGACTCCCCTGGCCGCCCCACCATAACCAAGGATGAGCACGTTTGCCCCCGATAACCTCCCTCCGCCAGCTTCAAGCGCTTTAAGCGCACCTGCCCCGTCCGTGTTGTAACCAATAAGCTCACCAGCACTGTTCGAGATAACATTCACCGCCCCTGAAAGCCTGGCGCTCTCGTCTATACTGTCGAGGTGCTCCTTCACGCTTACCTTATGCGGGATAGTCACGTTGCAGCCCAGGAAGCCGAGAGCTTTTAAGCCTTTTATCGTAATGCCGAGGTCTTCCTTCCTTACTCTAAAAGCCAGATAGACGCAATCCTTTCCCATCTCTCTAAAGGCGGCATTGATCATCTTTGGGCTCAAGGAGTGCTCTACCGGGTCCCCTATGAGGCAGAAGAGCTTAGTTTGGTTCCCTCTCATCCCAGAAACACCTCCTGAGTGCGCCTCATCGTTTGCAGGTCCACCTGCCCAGGGGCAGCCTCCTTGCCTTCCTTGAGCGATGCATAGGTCCACTCCGAGCCGAAGAATGGTGCAAGGACCCTTGAGATCTTGCCAAGTGGGCCATAGCAGAAGACGATTCTACGCCCTGTGATGGAATCACTGGCGCCCAATGCTACCAGGTTGTCCTCAAAACGGGTTGCGGGCATCACTACCTTGAAAACAAAATTGCCATTCATTGCTAATATGAAATCCCGCATGTCTTTTACCTTAAGTAACCTCTGACTGTGCCAAGAAATTACTGGTTGGGCGCCGCTGCTCTTTATTCTCCCCAGGCACTCCTCGAATAGGCCAGGATCCATCTCCTTATCGATGTCAACATACTCTGCAAACTTAGATGCCTCCGCAAGGAGCCTTGCCCGCTCCTTGTCATTCCCCTGGTAATGCCCAAAGATACTGTCTGGCATTATGGTTGCGACCTTCGGAATCTTGATGGATTCGAGCCTCCTGAAAAGGCCGCTTATTTTTTCTTCAGTTGGCCTTTCAAGGCAGTCCAGCCTTATCTCTATGAGGTCTGCCCCCTTCACTTGGGCTTCCATCGCTGCAGAGATCATCACTTCCTCGCTATTCTCAGCGAGGCTCACACAGATTTTTGGTCTAATCCTAAAGGCACCCCCTCATTGCATCCGTGGCAGTCTTCTTTGGCGGATCTGAGACGATCGTGCCGTTCCCGAGACCGTTTGGAAGGGCAAACCTCAACCTACCGGCTTCTGCCTTTTTGTCATGACCCATGAACCTGATGAGGTCTCTATGGTTGACGCCTTTGAGGCGAATGGGCAGGCCATAGCTGACTATCAGCGCTTCCAAACGCTCAACGTCCTTCTTGGAAACCATTCCAAGCGCCTCTGCCAGCCTGATCTCTCCTGCCATTCCAACTGCAATAGCCTCGCCATGGCTCAAGCCATGGTATTTCATAGCTGCCTCCACAGCATGGCCAAAGGTGTGCCCGAAATTCAGAAGCGCCCTTAAACCTGATTGATCCCGCTCGTCCCTAGCGACTATGCCCGATTTTAGCTCAGTTGCCCAAGAGACTGCCCTCACCATTGCCCCTTCTTCGAGCCCTAGGATCGACACCCTTTCCTTCTCAAGGAATTCCAGTAAGCGGAGGTCCATAATGGCTGCGTACTTGATAAGCTCAGCTACGCCGCATCTTACCTCCCTTGTCGGAAGCGTCTTTAGTAATGAAACATCGGAGAGGACGAGACTTGGTTGATGGAATGCCCCCACGATATTCTTTGCCTCTGGGAGGTTCAACGCTGCCTTACCGCCGATGCTGCTGTCTACTTGTGCCAAGAGCGTTGTTGGAATTTGGACGAGCCTCACCCCCCTCATGTATGTTGCAGCTACGAACCCGGCGAGGTCACCAACGCACCCTCCCCCCAGAGCAATTACGATGGTGCCCCTCCCAACCTTCATTCTCAAGAGCTGTTCCATTACATGCTGGTATGTTCTAATGGTCTTCGCGCCCTCGCGGTCAGGGACTAGTATGGTCTCTGAAGGGATCCCACTGCCAGCCAAGCTCTCCCTAACTGCCCGACCATATAGGTCATCCACTATTGCTACGGCAAGGGTCGCAACCTTATCTCCTAGGTAGAGGTGAGCAACTTGCCTTCCTAGGTCTTTGATGAGCTTCTTGCCAACTAGTATGGGATAGCTCCTCTCTCCAAGATCGACGGTAATGGACTGCGAGCTCATGATCTGCCGACTGCCTTCGCTATTCTAGATATATCCTTCATTGCTTGCCTGAACTCATCTGGAGTCAGTGACTGCGGTCCATCGCTTAGCGCCAACTCTGGCCTTGGATGAACCTCTATGAGGAGCCCATCGGCGCCAGCTGCAATGGCGGCCTTCGATGCGGCTATCACAAGGTCCCGCCTGCCAGTTGCGTGACTTGGATCGGCGATCACCGGAAGGTGGCTAATTAACTTGGCAAGTGCTATTCCTGGAGTATCTAGGATGTTTCTTGTCGCAGTCTCGAAGGTTCTCACACCCCTCTCGCAGAGTATGACATTCCAGTTGCCCTCTAGAAGAAGGTACTCAGCAGCCTGCATCCACTCATCGATGGTGGCTGATATGCCCCGCTTCAGGACTACGGGCAGACCAGATCTGCCTGCAGCCCGAAGGAGATCAAAGTTCTGCATGTTCCTTGCCCCTATTTGAATGGCATCTGCATACCTAGTGACCAGAGCGATTTGCTCAGGGTTGGTGGCTTCCGTGAGGACCGGGATCCCCAGTTCGTCAGAGGCATCCCTAAGGATCTTGAGACCCTCCTCACCGAGACCTTGGAATGAGTAGGGCGAAGTCCTGGGTTTGAATGCGCCTCCCCTCAACACACTGGCTCCAGCTGCCTTCACTAGCTTTGCAGTCTCCATAAGCTGCTGCCTAGTTTCGACGGCACATGGACCAGCGCAGACAACTATCTTCTTCCCTCCAAACTCTACCTTGCCTATCTTCACCTTTGATCCATTGGGTGCCATCTCCCGGCTAGCGAGCTGTGCATTCCCTTTGATCTCCAAGCAACTACCTTTCGGGAGCGTGAGCTGGATCCCATCAGGGAGTTTAGAGTTGACTACGTAGATTATCCCATCTCTTGCTTGGACTTTCCTGAATTTTCCGTTCAACGCCCTCTCCAATTCTTCTGATTTTCGTTGTAGCTTGATTATCATGCAGCCTTCCTCCCAACTATGTTCATCATTACATCACCTATGGACTCGGCGACCAGCCCGTGCTTCCTGAGGAGGTCCCTCTGGGGACCAGACTCACCAAATACATCCTTTACGCCTACGCGTGTTATTGGGACTGGATACTCGCTCGAGAGGAGCTCGGCTATGGCGCCCCCCAGACCGCCAATGACGCTGTGCTCCTCCACGCATACCACGAGTCCCGTCTCTCGTGCAGCTGCCACTATTGCCTCCTCGTCGAGTGGCTTGACAGTCGGGACGTGGACAACCTTTGCGCTCAATTTCGTTGCTTTGACGGCATCCAGAACCTCTGATGTCATTGCGCCGTTCGAGAAGACCGTGATGTCGTGGCCATCTGCAACGGTGGCAGCCTTGCCGAGCCGAAAGACACAATCGCCCTCAAGAAACTTCAGGGATTCGTCTCTCCCTAAGCGCATGTAGGCAGGTCCCTTCATCTGAACTATTGCTCTTGTTGCCTCCGCTATCTCCTGCCTGTCCCCTGGCACCACTACAGTCATGTTCGGGAGAACTCTCATCAAGCAGACATCCTCCAGAGACTGGTGAGACCCTCCCTCGTCTGAGGCAGAGAGACCCGCGTGTGTGCCCACCATCTTTACGTTGAGGTTTGCCCTGGCGATCGTACTCCTAATCTGTTCCCAAGCCCTCATGAGGAATGGCGCGAAGACAGCCACGACTGGGATGTCCCCGCTGAGGGCGAGCCCTGCAGCTATCCCTATCATGTCCTGCTCGCTTATGCCTACATTGAAGAAGCGACTGGGGTACGCTTCCGCGAACTTTGAGACGCCGGTGGGCTTTGCAACATCCGCTGTCAGGGCCATCAAGGTATGGTTCTCCTCGCCCAGTGAGACAAGGGTGTCGCCGAAGATCGCCCTCACTCAAGAAGCCTCCTCTAGCTCGGCCAGTGCCTCAAGGTACTCTTCGTTGCTGAAGCGCATCTTATGCCCCTTGTTCGTGCCTTCCATGAAGGTGACACCCTTCCCCTTCATGGTGTTAGCTATTATCGCCGCAGGGCCATCTGAGAGCTCACAGAGGTCCAATGCGTCGAGGATCTTTTCAGGATCATGCCCGTTCACAACGTACGTTTGCCACCCGAAGCTCTCTATCTTACTCTTAAGGGGCGCCTTCCGCTTCACCTCTTCGGTCCTGTCGTCGAGCTGCCAGCCATTCCTATCTATTATGAGGACCAGGTTATTCAGTCTCAAGTGCGCCGCTGTCATGAGCGCCTCCCAGACCTGCCCCTCGTCGCACTCGCCATCTCCCACAAGCACATAGATGCGGTTCTTGCTCCCCCGATGCCTTGCAGCTAAGGCCATGCCTATGCCAATGGAGAGGCCCTGCCCTAGTGAACCGGAGGGTGCGTCCACACCGGGTGTCCTTAGGTCAGGGTGCCCCTGAAGCCGCGAGTTGAGACTCTTAAGGGTCCCAAATTCCTCCTTCGGAAAGTATCCTGCCTCGGCGAGGACTGCATATAGGGCTGGTGCTGCGTGGCCTTTGCTCAAAATGAAACGGTCGCGGTCGCTCCAATCCGGCCTATAGGGGCAATGGCGCATCTTCATGAAGTAGAGCGTGGCGATGATGTCTATGCATGACAGAGAGGCTCCAACATGGATACCTGGTAAGGTGCTTGCTGTCATCTCCAGGACCGACTTCCGAATTTTCTTTATCTTTTCCTTCAGCATCTGTATCTCTACTAAGTACCTTTGATCCATTTCTTCCTGCAATGCCCTCATTGACAGAACCTCCTTTTGCACTTGGGGCTCGCGACAGTAATGAGCCAAAGGAGATTTTTTATTAAGATTTCTTTTTCGGATGATGTTTTATTTACTGAAATCCTACCATTGCCAATGTCGGGTTTTATAGATATTGGAATTGGCTCACTCTGACCACCCCTTGGATTAGCTCCAATTATTCTGAGGAGGCTGAGGTTGGAGACTTGCTGGACCAGGAAGACCAGATCGATCATTAGACCAGCCTCCTCATGTCCAGGACCCTCTTGGCCTTCCCCTCGGATCTGGGGAGGCTTCCCTGGGGCAAAACCACCACATTGGTCCGGAGGAGCGTGGAGTCCTTGATCTGTTCGAATATCTCGACCCTGAGGCGTTCCATGGTAGCTTGGTCCTTGGAAAAGCCATTGCTGACCTCCAGCTTCACAGCTATGTCGTCTATGCCCGTGAGCTCGATCAGGAAGTTGCCATTGGACTCCCTGTGCGAGGCGACGATCCTTTCTATGTTGGAAGGATAGACCCCGATGCCCCGTACCTTGATCATGTCATCGAGCCTCCCGGTGAACCAGTCGATACGCCGGTGGCTTCTGCCGCAGTCGCAGGGGCCGTCGACGATACGAGTCACGTCCCCTGTCCTGTAGCGGAGCAGGGGCATGGCCTCCCGGCTCAGGGGGGTCAGGACCAGCTCGCCCTCCTCCTCCTCACCGAGGGTCTCGCCTGTCTTCGGGTCTATAACCTCTGCGATGAAGTGGTCCTCCCAGACATGGAGACCCGATTTGGCGCTGCACTCGATGGCCACGCCCGGGCCGCCCATCTCGGCCAGCCCGTAGTTGTTGAAGGCCTCAATGCCCAGGCAGTCCTCGATCTTGCCTCGCATGGCTTTGGTCCAGGGCTCGGCGCCAAGAACCCCGATCCTGATCTTGAGCGACTCCCGCAGCCCAGGCTGACCTTCGAAGGCCTCAATCATGCGGATGGCAAAGGACGGGATTGCGTGGAATATGGTAACGCCGAAATCTCTCATCACCTCCAGCTGCTTCTCAGCATTGGCCGAGCCTAGTGGGATCACAGTGAGACCAAGCCGCTCTGCCCCTTGGATGAGACCCAAGCCCCCCGTGAAGAGCCCCTGGGAGGTGGTGTTCTGGAAAATATCCCCCCTAGCGGCTCCTGCGCATGCCAAGCCCCTTGCCATCAGCTCAGACCAAGTCCTCAGATCGCCATTGGTGTAAAAAGTCGTTATGGGCTTGCTGGTGGTGCCCGACGAGGTGTGAACTCTCACTACCCTTGATAGGGGGACTGCTAGGGCGCTGAATGGGAAGCTGTCAGCGATATCCTTCTTAGTTGTGAAGGGCAGCTTGGTCAGATCTTTTAGTCCATTGAAGTTTTTCAATTTCTTTTCTCTTAGCCTCTGCCTCAAGAACGGGACGTTTTGAGCCCTCTTCAAGGCAATAAGTAGTTTCTTGTTTTGCAGTTTTTCTATCTCTGCATGGTTTGCTTTTTCGAGTTGCGGTTGGAAGCATCCATTAAAAGGTGTAAACGCAACCCCTTCTTATGGTAGTCTGCACTATCCATGCACCTCAAGAATTCTTTGTTTTTCTGGAAGGTTATTTATGGGGTGACCTAGGGGCGCGTCAATAAACGCAATTCCTTCTTCGATTTTGCACCCTATTGTCCTCCAGATTACTCTCATCACAACGCGCTTTTCATATTTAAAGGTTGTGGGGCGGTATGCCCACCCTTTAGATTTTCAATGGCTCAGCTGAATCGTCATCTGGTTGGAGATGGAAAATTTGCTATTTATAGAGCCCCATTAATAAGGAAAAAGACCTATTTGGAGAATATGGAAGCTGTGGTCCAATGGATCTGAGAGAGATCATGAAGCTGCTCGAAAAGGAGAGCAAGCCAGAGAACAGGGAGGGGATGGCAAGGTTCGGAATTAACGTGGAGCGCGCCTATGGGGTTTCCATCCCCAGCCTGAGGAAGATGGCAAAGGAGCTTGGAAAGAGTCACGCGCTTGCCCAAGAGCTGTGGGGATCTGGCGTGCATGAGTCCAAGATACTTGCGTGCCTTGTCGACGATCCCCTAAAAGTTACCGAAGGGCAGATGGAGAAGTGGGTCATGGATTTTGACTCATGGGACATCTGTGACCTCTGCTGCAGCAACCTGTTCGATAGGACACCCTTTGCGTTCAGGAAGGCCTTCGAATGGAGCTCGAGGGATGAGGAATTCGTGAAACGGGCAGGGTTCGCCCTGATGGCTGCGCTCTCAGTGCACGATAAGAAGGCGGGTGACGAGAAGTTCCTGGAGTTTCTTCCCGTCATCAAAAGAGAGGCCACTGACCAAAGGAACTTCGCTAGGAAGGCTGTTAACTGGGCGCTGCGCCAGATAGGGAAGCGTAATGCTAAGCTTAACGAAGCCGCCATCCAGACTGCCAAGGAGATACAAGCAATAGACTCAAAGACCGCGAAGTGGATAGCGTCGGACGCGCTTCGCGAGCTGACGGGAAGGGCAGTGAGGTCTAGGATCTATGAGTAGGATTTATTTTTGTCCCCGCGTAAAATCTAACAGAATGGTCTGCTATGCCACGCTTCCTATCGCTTCTGGATAGGGTAAAGGAACAACTAAAAGGTGAGAAGTCAGGTTCAGGCTTCACACGCGAGGGTTCGCTACTCATCCTCGATGCGTCCCCTCTGATTGTTGTCGGGGACCTCCATGGCGACCTAATCTCCCTAGAGACGATTCTGAACGAAGGCAGGATAAACGAGAGGCTCAAATCCGGCTGGAAGGTGGTGTTCCTGGGAGACTATGCGGACAGGGGGCCCGATCCGCTTAGAGTATACGGAGCGCTCTTCGAGCTCAAGCTCGCTCACCCAGAAAGCGTATTCCTTCTAAAGGGCAACCATGAAGGGATGGAGGTCGTGAAGTTCCTTCCCCATGACCTGCCTTGGCATGTGAGGAATAACTATCCAGACGATCACGAGGAGGTATACAGATCACTTCTCGAGCTCCATTCCCTGCTGCCCCTGGCAGCTGTCGTCGATTCCTGGCTTCTCTTGATGCATGGCGGCGTGACGCTGGGAATGACAAGGAGGACGCTTTCGTACCCTTCCCAGGAGGAGCTGAAACTCATGCTCTGGAGCGATCCGTACGAGCAGGCGGAGAGGACGTCCGTCTCGCCGAGGGGGGCAGGAGTGCGATTTGGGCCAGAAGTGTCCAAAGAAGCGCTTAAGGAGCTTGGGGTCAAGTACCTGGTGAGAAGCCATTCGGCGGTGCCAGCAGGCTACCGGTTCAACCACCAGGGGATGGTTCTAACGGTCTTCTCTGCCAAGCACGTCTACGCCCTCAAGAAAGGAGCCTACCTTGCACTGGAGCCTTTCCAGAGGCTCGAGTCAGGCATCCACCTTTTTTAATTTGCTGCTACCTGGTTTGATGATCGTGCTGATGCCTGTCGGTCTAACCTTTATTAAACAGGTGGAAAAAAGTTCCGAGCATGAGCGATCCTGAGAGGACCCGGTCGGAGCTTAAGGGTACCACTTTGAGAGTGTACTGGGTTCTACTCAGGAAAGGGGCAGAAGGGACTGGCCCCAGGGAGGTAATGAGGGAGCTCGGGCTCAGCAGCCCTAGCGTAGCTGTCTACCACCTGGAGAAGCTCAGGAACCTCGGGCTGGCAGGCAAGACGGAATCGGGAAGCTACTCAGTGAGGGAGGAGGTTAAGGTTGAGGTCTTCTCGGACTACGTCAGGGTCGTTGGGCTAATGCTGCCGAGGTACTTCTTCTACTCAGTACTCTTTACAACCATGCTCGCGACCTTCCTAATCCTATACGGGATACAGCTGTCACCGCAGTCGCTCATAACGCTTATTTTTGGCATTACTGCTTGCGCAGTGACCTGGGCGGAGACCTTGAGGGCGTGGTCGAGGAGGCCGTTCTAATGCGTGTTCTAAAATGTAGATTTATACCCTATGGAAGGCTTCTATTATTTTGGAGTGTGTGAAAATGAAGCTAGCCCCCCTTGCCATATTCGCTGCAATAGTCGGTTTCGCACTCATATTTACGCCAGTTTTTCTGCTGAGCGGCGGAACGGTTGCCACGGGGCAATCAACGAGCTTTTCACCAGTATTCGGAAATGGCTTGATCAACGTCTCTCAAAATACTAATGCGACGTACAATATCCTCGTCGCCGGTGCACTGACGACAAGTGCCAATGAAAGCGGAGGACAGACACAGGGGCTTTCGAACGGTTGGTCGCTCTTCGGTCCCTCGCTTGTTGTTGTGGTCGGGGTAGCAGTGGCTGGAATCGCTTATTTTATTGTGAGGAAGGGCCTCATGGGCCTCTGATTTCCTTCTTACTGCAATGCTCATGGATAGTCTTTAAGGGTCTTTGCAGTTATCCCGTCGAGGTAGCTTGCGAGTTTCCCAGCCCTCTCGCCGACCTGCTTGATGCCAATGAATTCTGACATGCCCTTGAATTGCTTGGTCACAGATGGAGCAGTGATCACAACCAGTTTTGAGGACATCTCCGTAAGATCGAAACCCTTCCTTGGATCGTGCACAAGCAGCAAGTCACTCTTGTTTGCAACAAGTATGCAGATGTCTGGCGACGCCCTCAAGAATTCCTTCACAAGTTCCTTGGTTTTCAGCCTTTCGGAGAGGTCCTTGATGAATTTCTTTGGCTTGCCAGTCAGCTTGACGTTGTAGGGAAGGAGCAATTCATCTTCGGGTACAATGCCATACCTCGCAGTCATGAGCATGAAATCAACCTTTATTCCCTGGCTCCTTGCGTCCTCAATGCTCTTTACGATCTTCTGGAAAGAGCCTTGGAATAGGTCCTTTGCCCTTTTAACATAGCCTCCAGCTGCCTTAAGGTAGAGGGACTCGTTCTCGATGTCGAATGAAGGTACGTGGAGATCGGCTTTCTTGAGCGCCTTGACATAGTTGGAGTTCTTGGGGGAGGGAGACATGTAAACGGGCGTGCTTGCTATTACCAGAATCCGCATAGAGAAACCTCGCAATCTCCCTGATGCTAGCTTGTCTGCATAGAGTTATTATCAATTTCTGTCAGCAGGCGAGGGCAAACGTGGAAACAAAGTTCCATAATTATATTGTAGCGAACCCCGATGTGGCATGGTTGTCGAGCGTGGGCCTGTAGCCTTTCAGATTCTCATCTAGGTACTCAACAACCCAGCCGTTCAGGTAGCCAGTTACAATCCCTATGATCACTTTTATCGAGAGCTTCGCAAGAGGGTTCTTGTTATACTTGAGGTAATCCTCAGCAAGATCATTAATCCAGTGCATGTCATGCCGCCATATAGCCCGGTACAGCTCGAGGTGGTAGGTCTTTGCGTCCTCCTTCAGCCGCATGGGCTTGCTGCCACTCCCATCGAACGCTGTGAACAGTAGCGGAACAATGAAGCTCCTGCAGTCGTAGAGGTCCTCGACCAATTCAGCCGTCTTCAGAACATCATCTTCAGTTTCGCCGGGCAAGTTGATGACAAGCGTCCCGCACGGCACCCAGTTATTGTCGTGGCAGAGGCCGAATGCGTTCTTTACCACGATTTGCCAGTCAGCAGGCTTGAACGGCGCAGCTTTCATGCTCATAAGCTTGCAGATGAGTTCTGGGCTTGCTGTTTCTATCCCAGTCTGGAAGCCCATCCAGTTGTGCTTGTCCAGTGCCAGGATCTCCGATATCTCCTTGATGGTCTTCGGGGTAGTGACTATTGATGCCAAGGCAACATGGCTCGGGGCTACACCCGTGACTCCCTTAACGCCTTTAACTGCCTTGAAGAGCTCGATCACTTTCTCCGGTTGGGGAATGATGCTCGTCGTTCCGTATCTCAGGATGTCTTCAGCGTGTAAGCAGGGATAGGTCTGGCCGCTTTTAATGTTTAACTTAACCTCCTCAACTATAACTGGCACAGACCGGTGCCTTATCCTCCTCAGGGTCGGCATGCAGAACCTGCACCCCCTCCCGCAGCCTCTTGAGACCTCGACTATTCCGCCCACTGTTCCTCCCAGCAGGGGTGGGATCTGAGATGCATCAGGGACATGAGTCTGATCTGTCTTTATTATGACAGGCGTCTGGAGTTCTCCATTCAGGAGCTTCTTTGCCACATCGGGGAACATTAGGTCGGCCTCTCCATCGACAACAACATCGATGCCGTACCTGGCCATTAGGTCAAGGTTGAACTGGTAGGCGCCTGGCCCTCCCACGACTACTTTGGTTCCCCTCTTTCTAGTATCCTGCACGACTCTAGATAAGACCAAGTTCCTGAAGTGCACAGCATTGTATGGCTCTTCGTGTATCCAGCCGAATTCCCCAGAGAAGGTCGAGGAAGACGGACCTTTTCCCAAGGGGTCGATCGCGGATATTCCGATTATCCTTGTTGACTCCGATAGGAAGCCCTTTATATTTCTCGGATCCGCAACCACAACTTCCTCCCTGCTAAAACCGCCATAATTTACCAGTGCAGACTCTACCCTCCGCATTCCTTGGGAGGCAATGACAGCACGCCCTTCGCTATCCGATTTGACATTGTCAAAGATTGACCTAAGGAGCGGTGCTGTCGGGAAATATTTCAACACACGTGTCGGGGTAGAAGCCAAGAATCCATAGAATATGCTGTTGCCATAATTGCTCATCATCGTCCTATCTGCCGTGAGGAGTATCCGGCACGACGATTGATGCTCCAATACAAACACCCCTCATATTCGTGACTGGTTGAGGATATAAGTATTCTCAATTGATCGAATATATCGAGTGGTGGGACGCATGGAGGATCTACTGGCAGCAATTTCAGCAATTCTCATTGCGCTATTGCCATGTCTTGTCGCGGCTGTCTATTTTGCCAGAGAAAACAAGCATGCTTGGATATGCTTCCTCGTTGGCGGAACTGGTTGGCTTGGCGCTCTGATCTTAAGGCTTCTGCCACTTCAGCTCCCTATCCTAATTGTTGGTCAATCCATTGCAACGACCCTCTTCTACTTGGCATATTCCTCCATATTGGCTGGAATCTTTGAAGAAGGCATCCGGTACTTGTTCCTGAGCAGAATACGTTACATTCAAAAGAGCTTGAAGTATGGCCTGAGCTTCGGCCTGGGCTGGGGTTTCGTCGAAGCGGTTGTGGTATGTGCGGTCAGCATTCTGGCTGCAAGCATGATGGGGTCCGGCTATCATTTCGCAGGGCATCTGCCGGGCGCTCTGGAGAGAATATCGCCATAGTCGCGCACGTTTCCTATACACTGATAGTGCTCAAGGCGCTGAAGTCCAAAAAGTTCCTGCTCGTGGCTATAGTTTTCCATGCCGTTGTCGATTTCTTCGCGTCGGTAATGACCTACTCATTGCAATTGTCTGTCTGGTCGGTTGAGGGTGTGATTGCTGCAATTACTATGGGCATCTTCATTTACGCCTACTTATATGATGAAAAAGAAAGGCTAGCGAAGGCGATTGGAACTGCTTGGGCTTTTCCTTCTCACATCCCGCAGTGGGCTGGTTTCATCATATTTGCGCAGCCCTTTTCATCACAAAAGCTACCTTGTCTCTTGTTATACAGCCTGCAATGCCGAGGAAGAAAAGATTAAGTGCCATCTACGCAACCTTATGTCTAGGTGGGAATTTTGACCAAAGTTGAGATCATGAAGGATATTTACTGGGTGGGCGCTGTTGACTGGAACGCAAGGCATTTTCACGGCTACACCTACACCACACACCGCGGGACGACCTACAACTCTTACCTAATCATGGACGAGAAGTCAACCCTCGTCGACACCGTCTATGCCCCTTTTGCGGGCGAGATGATCGGCAGGATAAGGGAGGTTGTCGACCCTTCCAGGATAGAATACATAATCGCCAACCACGTCGAGCCAGATCACTCCAGCTCCATAGCTGAGATCCTAAAACTGGCGCCTAATGCGAAGCTATACGGGACTGCAAGGTGCAAGCAGGGCCTCCAGAAGTACTACAATGGCAACTGGGACTTCACGGTAGTCAAGACAGGCGACGAGATAAGCCTAGGCAGGAGGAAGCTTAGGTTCATCGAGGCGCCAATGCTGCACTGGCCGGACAGCATGTTCACCTACAGCGAGTCGGATGAACTCCTGATGCCAAACGATGCCTTTGGCCAGCACATTGCGTCGTCCTTCCGCTATGAGGACGAGGTGAACGAGTTCGAGCTGATGGAGGAGGCTGCCAAATACTATGCGAACATACTCCTGCCACTCAGCGGGCTGGTGACTAAGAAGATAGAAGAGATAGTTAAGATGGGGCTCAAGATCAGGATGATAGCCCCGAGCCACGGCGTCATCTGGAGAAAGGACCCGATGAAGATAGTCAACGCCTATATGAGTTGGGCGAAGGCCGAATCGAAGAAGAAAGTGCTAATTGTCTACGACACCATGTGGCTGAGCACCGAGAAGATGGCGAAGGCGATCCTTGAGGGGATCAGGGGCGAAGGTGTAGAGGCGAAGCTGTACCGCCTGCCAGACTCTGACGAGAGCGACATATTTGGCGAGCTGCTCGTATCTAAGGGGCTTCTTTTAGGATCTTCCACAATAAACAATGGAGTGCTGCCGACGCTCGGCGCGTTCCTGGTGGATGCTAAGGGGCTGAAGCCGAAAGGCAAAGTTGCGGCGGTCTTCGGATCATATGGCTGGGCCGGTGGCGCTACGAAGGTTCTTGAGTATACCCTGAAGGAAGCTGGGATGGAAGTGGTTATGCCACCCCTGACAATTAACTGGGCACCCACTGCGGAAGAGCTGCAAAAATGCTCGGAGTTTGGAAGAGATTTCGCGAGAAAGTTGTAATTTTTTCCCTTTTTTCCTTACCCTTTTTTTGGCTATGCCTACAGTGTGAAGCCAATTCAGCGATGGAAGATAAAGGGTAGAGCACTGAATATGATAGGATTCTGACTGGAGGCACCAAGCCATTGGCATATATGCGGATGATTCTTTTTGCCCCTTTTGGATTATCTTTTCCAAATTGGATCTCAATAGAATGCTGGGTGGGAGGGTCATCCTCACTTGCCACTTAGTGACTCGATGAACCCGTTGACGCAACCCTTTACGGCCTCAATGAAAGTATGGTGCTTCTTTGAGGTGTCGTAGTTTTCAAGCGTCCGTATCCGGTAGTAGAGAGGTGGATGGGTGTCAAAGTTTACCCATTCCCCGGCATGAATGAGCTCGAAGGCGTGGGATTGGTACTTGTAGAGACCTAGCTTCCTGAGGGATTCTGCTAGCACCCGGGGCTGATCCGTTATGACCGCGGCGTCCAGGTCAGCCCGGGCTTCGAGGAACTTTGCCACAAAGAAAAGAAGCGTGAGTGAGAGGAAGAGGTAAGCCAAGTAAAAGAAGAAATTGTCGGCTAATAGAGGAAGGATGAAGTAAACGCCGCCAAGGTACTGGATGGTGACGAGCGCCATCAGAACCAAGGGGTCCCTAGCGCGCACGTGGCTGAATTCATGTGCAAGCACTGTCTTGATCTCATCCTCTGACATTGTGGCGATGAGGCCACTTGTCACCAGCACCGTCGCCCTGCTAGGCATGATTCCGGTCGCAGCAGCGTTAGGGGCTAGAACGTTCAGCAGCGTTATGCTCGGCATCTTAAACTTGAATTTCGAGACCAGATCCTTTACGAGCGCCCAGACGTTCACGCTCTTTATCCTCACAAGCTCGGGGTTACAGACCGAGCCGTAATCGTTGAGCGCCTTGACTATTGTGCCCTGGTCCAGATCCTTCCCGACAGCCAGGGTGGAGTCGTAGATGTGCTTCTTGATCTCACCCATCTTCGGGACGCAAGTCCTGACTACCTGATCGAACTCCGGCTTCTTCATCCTCAGCTCAGCTATGTGAATGGTCTGGTTATCAGCGGTTATTTCGAACTCGCCCCGGAACTTGATCAGGTTCCCAGCGAAGAAGACGATTACGAACTGGAAAGCCACCAGAACCAGTGGGGTGTAATTCCCTAAGTACGGCAGGATGAAGAGACCCAACAGAACTATCAGGACAAAGAACCAGAGGAAGTTGCCGAAGATTATAGCCCCAAGGGCTTTCTTGATGGCGCTCTCCCTCTTTTTGGGCAGCAGATTCATCTTTGGCGAGAAGACCAGGAAGAGGGAAGCTTTGCCCTGATCTGCGAAGTACGACCTGATGATCGTCTCCAGCTCCAAGTTCAGGCCGATGAACTCGTTGTCCTTTACAGAACCCTGAGGGTAGGGGGCGTAATAAACCTCGATGTTGTCAGCCAGAAACTTGACCGCGATGTCCAGCACGCTACCGTCCTTCCCCGTAAGGCGGTACTGTAGTATTGGTACGCCGTCCTTAGTGGATTTTGTCAAGCTCGAGAGAAACTTGTTCCGCTCCAGGATACCTATCACGTAGTTCAGGATGGACTCCTGCTGCTCCGGCGGCACCCTAACGTCGATTACGAACGGCTTCTTCCAATCGTGCGCTGCCTGCGTGGCTTGGGCATCACTACCCATAGAAGTTCCCACAAGAATCCTCCTAAGGATATAATATATTGACTGAGTATGACGGGTATTGTTTTACAATCCGTTTAATTAAGGTTAGCGGTGATTTCGTTCACTTTTTAAGGGTTAAGGTCAGATAATTAGACGGGGTCGAGCACTTGAAAGTAATGGATAATGTCGACAGGAAACTGATCGCTGCCCTCAAACAGAACTCAAGGGTGCCCTTCACAAAGATAGCAGAGGAGGTGGGCCTCTCCGAAGCTGCAGTCAGGAAGAGGGTGGAGAGGCTCCAGTCTGGGGGAGTAATAAAGAGATTCACGCTGGAGGTCGAGACCGGTGAGAGTGTCAAGGCAGCGGTGCTGGTTTCAGTGCAACCGTCGCACCCCAACCCATCTGTCGCGCAGGCGGTAAAGAAGGTGCAGGGGGTCGAACTCGTCTATGAGGTTGCTGGGGAGGTTGACATAATCGCTATAGCCTCAGGGGGCAGCATTCAAGAAGTAAATAAGTACATTGACGAGATCAGGCGTATCGATGGCGTAGCGAAGACAAACTCCATGATAGTACTCCGCTCGTGGGTTTGAATGTCGAACCAAATAATCCTTATATCGAACCTTTTTAGTGCACTTTTTGCATAGAAATGCTTAAATAACTTCGTTATTCGAATCTATCTATTTGAAAATAGGGGTTGCAGGAACATGCCGAAGCTCAACATATTGTTTGATCATATGAGGTGGGAGGAGAAGGCTATCTACAGCGCCTGCGAGAAGCGTGGAGTGGACTTTTCCCTCGTTGACGCCGAGAAGATATTCTTTGATCTTACTTCAGATAGCAAACCGAAGGGGATTGGCGACGTCGTGCTACAGAGGTGCGTCGGGCACTTCAGGGGGCTTCATGCCACAGCAGCCCTTGAGAGCTACGGGGTGACGGTCGTCAATAGGTACAGCGTCTCGGAGCTCTGCGGCAACAAGGTCTTGAGCACCCTGTTGTTCAAGAAGAGCAGAATACCCACCCCAAGGACTTACATGTCGTTTGCGGTTGAGTCGACGCTCAACGCGCTTCAGGAGCTTGGCTACCCCGCCATACTGAAGCCTGTAGTGGGGAGCTGGGGAAGGCTTGTCTCGCTCGTACAGGACCCAACCGCTGCGGTCGTTGCGCTCGAGCACCGGGAGATGATGTTTCCTCTCTACCAGATCTACTATGCGCAGGAGATGGTCAAGAGGCCCCCAAGGGACCTGAGGGTCTTCGTGATCGGCGACGATGTGCCTGTTGCGATCTACAGAGTCAACGAGACTGGTGACTGGAGAACCAACACAGCAAGGGGAGGCAAGGTGGAGAACTGCCCCGTAACGGCTGAGATAAGGGAGCTTGCGCTCAAGGCAGCAGCAGCCGTAGGTGGCGGGGTCTTCGGGGTTGACATGATGGAGTGCAACGGCGGGCTCACGGTCCATGAGATCAACAGCACCGTTGAGTTTAAGAATACAGTGCCGGCAACAGGTGTTGACATACCAGGCATGATAGTCGAGTATGCGCTAGGGGAGGCAAAGAGGTAAAATGAAAAATGTTGGCATAATAGGCGCTTCAGGATACACTGGAGGCGAACTTCTTAGGATCTTGATCAACCACCCTGATGCAGATGTAAAGGTCGCAACATCAAGGGAGAACGCAGGGGAGCCAGTGTTCAGGATCCATCCGCAGCTGAGGAAGCTTACCGAGCTAGAGTTCGTGGAGCCGGATGTTGAGAAGATAGTCCAGACCTGCGAGTTCGTCTTCCTCGGACTCCCGCACGGCAGCTCTGCCCCCGTGGCCAAGAGGCTGCTGGAAGGGGGCGTGAGGGTAATAGACCTGAGCGCTGATTTCAGGCTCAAGAATAAGGACGATTACCCCAAGTGGTACGGCTGGGAGCACCCTTGCCCCGAGCTCCTTCAGGTCGCTGTATTCGGTCTCCCTGAATTTCACAGGGAGGAGATCAAGGGTGCGAAGCTTGTGGCGAACCCGGGCTGCATAGCAACTGCCAGTATACTGAGCCTCGCACCTGCGGTGAAGACGGGGGCGGTCGAGAAGAACAGGATCGTGGCAGATGCCAAGATCGGTTCATCTGGCGCGGGTACCTCGGTGAGCATGTCCAGCCACCATCCTGAGCACTCCAACCTGGTGAGGGCGTACAAGCCGGTGATGCACAGACACACTGCAGAGGTGGAGCAGGAATTGTCGCTCAAGGCGAACGGCGAAAAGGTAATCATAGCCATGACGGCGCACGCGGTGGACATGGTCAGGGGGATAATGGTCACGGGCCATTCATTCTTGACTAGGGAGGTGAAGTCACCCGAGCTCTGGAAGATCTACAGGGAACTCTACCAGAAAGAGCCATTTGTGAGGATAGTGAAGGAGCAGAAGGGTCTGCACCTTCTCCCAGATCCCAAAAATGTTGTTGGCTCAAACTTCTGTGACGTCGGCTTTGAGATTGACCCGCACGCGAGCCGCCTCGTGACGTTTGGCGCTATAGATAACCTGCTGAAAGGCGCGGCTGGCCAGGCAGTGCAGAACTTCAATCTGATGATTGGAGTGGACGAGAGGACTGCCATAGGCTTCGCAGGAGTGCGCCCCATATGAGAATCGCCATTAAGATGGGAGGGGACCTCCTCAAGGGCGAGAGCCTGAACACACCCCTGCTTGAGGACCTCAAGTCCGTAGCGAAGGAGCACAGCATCATAATAGTGCACGGCGGTGGCGACCTTGTCACAGAGATGGCTAAGAGGCTGGGCAAGGAGCAGGTCTTCGTTATTTCCCCAGAGGGGTTCAAGAGCAGGTTCACGGACAGGGAGACCGCTGATATTTACGCGATGGTCATGGCCGGCGAGATCAGCACAAAGATCGTCGGGACGCTCCAGTCGTTCGGGATAAACGCCGTTGGGCTATCTGGCTTCGATGGCGGCCTCCTGAGGGCGGAGAGGAAGAAGCGCCTCGTGGTAGTGGGCGATCAGGGAAGAAAGATGGCGATTGATGGAGGCTATACAGGCAAAATTGTCTCGGTAAATGGCAGGTTGCTGGAAGCATTGATGAAGGAGGGCTACACGCCTGTGGTCTCGCCACTTGCTATGGGCTTGGAAAATGAGCCACTAAATGTAGATGGCGACAGGACGACAGCTGCCGTGGCGGCTGCGGTAAAGACCGATGTAATACTGTACCTGACCGATGTCTCGGGTGTGCTCAAGGATGGCAAGGTAATAGGGAAGATAAGCGCGCTCGATGTGGAGGGTCTGCTCAAGGAGATCGGCCCAGGGATGAGCACAAAGATCCATGCGGCGGTAGAGGGGATACGGGGAGGGGTAGGCAAGGCAATAATAACCTCAGGACTCACAGAGAGACCCCTCACAGGCGCGCTTGAGGGGAGATGTGGCACGGTGATTTCACTATGAGCAGATTGGAAGACACTTTCTTGGCGGACACATTCTGGAAGCGCCCGATTACCCTTACGAGGGGCATGGGCGACAGGGTCTGGGATTCCGATGGCAAGGAGTACATAGACTGCAGCTGCGGGTATGGTGTCGCTTTGTTAGGTCACTGCAACCCGAGGGTCGTGGAGGCGATGAGGAGGCAAAGTGAAAAGCTCCTGACGTGCCACGGATCCTTCTACAGCGACGCAAGGGAAGAGTGCCTCTCAAGGCTCTCGAAGATCAAGCCCGAGGGGACTGACAAGGTATTCTTGAGCAACTCGGGAACTGAATCTGTGGAATCCGCAATGAAGCTTGTGCGCAGGTTCACGAAGAAGAAGAGCTTCATTGCGACTGTCGGGGGTTACCATGGCAAGACAATGGGTGCCCTCTCTCTAACATGGGCGGCCAAATACAGGGAGCCATTCATGCCGCTCCTTGAAGGCGTGAAGTTTGCCCCATATGGCAAGGCTGATAAGATCAGGGAGCTTGTCGATGAGAATACAGGAGCGGTCTTCGTCGAGCCGGTGCAGGGAGAAGGAGGGATAATTACACCGCCTCCGGACTACCTGAAGGCTGTGAGGGAGGTGTGCGATGAGAAGGGCGTGCTGCTCGTGCTCGACGAGGTCCAGTGCGGCTTCGGTAGGACAGGCAAAGTGTGGGCGCACCAGCACTTTGGTGTAAAGCCAGACATTCTCTGTTCTAGTAAGGCGTTGGGAGGGGGCATGCCGATAGCAGCCACATTCGCTAGGGCGGACATAATGGATTCGATCAAGAGGGGGGAGCACTCCAACACGTTCGGAGGGAACCCTCTGGCCTGCGCAGCCTGCACCGGGGCAGTTGACGCCCTGCTTGGGGACGGGCTTCTACAGAACGCCACCGAGATGGGCGCGCTGTTCAAGAGGGGCTTCGAAGCTGTCGACAGCAGGATGATCCGCGAGGTGAGGGGCCTCGGGCTGATGCTGGGCATTGACATGCGCTTCGAGGTAATGAACATCATACTCAGCTCTCTCGAAAGGGGGGTGATCGTGCTCGAGGCCGGGAAGACTGTCCTGAGGCTGCTCCCGCCACTTATAATAACGAAGCAGGACGTCGAGAGGGTAGTTGAAGTCGTGAGCATTGCGATAAAGGTAGAGGAGAAGAAGAGAGCACCTGGTGCATGATCGTATGGATGTTGGATACCCCGAGAGCCTTCTTCTCAGGATGCTTGAGATCTACAGCCCAAGCGGGGGGGAGGGGAAGATCTCGAAAGTTCTGGCTAAGGAGATAGTGGGCCTTGGGTTCGACGTAAGTGTGGACGGAGTGGGCAATGTGCTGGGCAAAGCTGGGGAGGGTTCGCCCAAGGTGCTACTGTGCGGCCACATGGACACCATCGAGGGAGCACTTGAGGTGAAGAAGAGGGGAAGAGTGATATTCGGTAGGGGGGCAGTGGACGCGAAGTCACCGCTTGCTGCTCTGATCTGCGGCGCTGCAAAGCACATAGAGGAGGGAAGGAAGGGGACTGTCCACGTGCTTGCGGTCATTGACGAAGAGGGCAAGAGCAGGGGGATGAAGCATTTTCTCTCCAACTGCAAGGAAAGTTATGATTACGCGATATTCGGTGAGCCCAGCGGAGCCTATGCGGTCACTGTAGGCTACAAGGGCAGGCTTGTATTGAAAGCCATGGTTAAGACAACGCCCGGCCACGCAAGCGCTCCGCAGCTTTTTGAGAATGCGGTCTACGTTGCAATGAGGCTTGTAGGAAGGCTCAGGCTGCTTGAGGCGGTGTGGACAGGTGATGGTAAGAAGAGCCTTTTCGAGGTGCCTACGCTCTGCGTCACGTGCTTTAGGGGAGGGGCACAGGACAATACGGTTCCATCAGAATGCGAGGTCACAGTTGATGTGAGGGTGCCTCCTTCGCAGAGCCTGAATGAGATCAAGGGAAAGCTGATTGAGACCATAGAAGATTTCAGGGACGGAGAGAAGAGAGCTGAGATCGAGGTCGCCTTCGCTGACGAGAACGAGCCATATCTTGAGAATTCAAGATCGAAACTCGTCAAGGCATTCGTAAAGTCAATCAACGGAGTGAGCGGAAGGGAAGGGCGGCTCTCGCATAAGACAGGAACAGGGGACGTTAACGACTTTGTGAAAAAGTTCAAAACCTCAGCCGTAGTTTACGGGCCTGGAAATTCTAAGCTTGACCACACACCCCTGGAGAATATCTCGCTGACAGAGTACCTTGACAGCATAAGCATCGTCGAAGCTGTGCTTAAGCGGATTTCAGCAGATGCCACGAAGAAACAAGCATAATGTTAACACCTCGCGAACAAGGTTATGGTAGAAAATCAGAAGCGTGCCTTAGCTAGGTGAATGAGCTTGGTGAGATCATCTATGACCATATCGGCATCGCATTTTGATAGCTCGTCAAGCGAGTAGAAGCCACCTGTGTATGCAACAGTCATCATGCCAGCTGCCTTGCCTGCAGCAAGATCCTCTGGAGAGTCGCCCACAACAATGCACTCCTTGACCTTACTTTTTAGCTTCTTTGCCGCAAGGAGGAAGGGCTCTGGGGACGGCTTTGAGGCCGAAACGTCCTTGGATGTGACTACAAGGTCAATCATGTCACCTATGCCACAGTTTTTCAGTAGTGGGATGATGTAGTCGGCGAATGCCAGGCGAGATGAGACCACACCGATCTTCAGGTTCAATGACCTCAAGCGCCGGATTGTTTCTCTTGAGTGTGGGCAGAGCTTCACGTTCGAAAGGTACAGCTCGCTGTAGGCTTCCTTAAGGTCTTCAACGAATGACTCGACAAATGCTGCATCACCGTACTTTCCCTCCCCCATAAGCCTCGGAAAGATCTCCTCCATAGGCCTTCTCAGGATACGGATGGCCTTGTATTCATCCGAGGGTAGTGGCGGAAGGTTATGCTTAACCAGCACGCGGTTGTAGGCGATTACGAAGGGTTTTCTTGAATCAACTATGGTGCCGTCTAGGTCCATTAGGAATGCCGAGAACATGGTGCATCATCCAATATAGGAATTGCTAGTTGTAAAAAAACATATTGTACCAAATATGGCGCAAGACAACGGTAAAAAGTGCACTCCCCTATGCACCATCAGGGTCAAGCTACTCTTGTGGCTCCCACTCTTCAAGTGGGCTCTTCCAAAGAGCTCCCTCACGGGTCTCAACAGGTAAAGATCTAAACCTTCTCACTCTTCGGACGACCTTTTTAACCTGCAGTAGGGACATTAGCAATCGCCACATAATAGATAGCTGTCGAAGTATATAATGCTAATGCTCGGCGATTATCGTTATTAAATTCGACTATTGTCTAACTCCTTTCCCCCTATTTCCGCTTCTTGCCGCGCCTTTGATACTCCGTTCAGGATTTGATTTTCTATGTCGATCTAATCTGAACGATCTATACATATGTAAAGCAATATCTTTTTTAATGTAATACTCCACTTTACTGATTTCGTTGGGTGCAGATATTGCTGAAGGTCGTTGACACCACCATACGGGATGGGCAGCAGTCGCTTTTCGCGACTAGGATGAGGACAGAGGACATGTTGCCCATACTGGAGAAGATGGATGAGATCGGCTTCTACGGCATGGAAGCCTGGGGAGGAGCGACCTTCGATTCATGCATGCGCTACCTGAACGAGGACCCTTGGGAGAGACTCAGGAAAATAAAGAGGATCCTGAAGAAGACTAAGGTCGTGATGCTCCTCCGCGGAAAGAATCTGGTGGGGTACAGGCACTACGCTGACGATGTCATCGAGGCCTTTGTGAAGCTGTCCTACGAAAACGGAGTTGATGTCTTCAGGATATTCGATGCCTTGAACGATGTCAGCAACCTGAAGCTTGCGGTGAAAGTAGCAAAAGACTGCGGTGCCGAGGTCCACGGGGACGTTGTCTACACGACCAGTCCCATCCATACGGTCGATCACTTCATAAATGTGGCGAAGGGGATTGCCGAGCTAGGCGTGGACGCGATCAGGATCAAGGACATGGCGGGGCTGCTGGCGCCACGCAATGCGTACGACATTGTGAGGGGGATAAAGAAGGAGACCGGGTTGCCAGTGGGGCTGCATTGTCATTACACGTGCGGCCTCGCCTCGCTATCTTACCTGAAGGGCATCGAAGCAGGGGCAGAGTTCATAGACACCGCCCTCTTCCCGTTCGCCTTTGGGGCTTCCCAGCCGGCGATAGAGACTATATACGAGGCGCTGAGGGGAACAGGGCTGCTAGCCCACCTCAACTTGGAGAACATTAACGACGCCGCGGATTTCTTCGAGAGCGTCAGGGACAAATACAGGGGCTATGCCTCAGAGGCAACGGAGAGGATAGACCCTCGGGCACTGCGCCACCAGATTCCAGGCGGGATGCTGTCTAACCTCGTCGTCCAGCTCAAGGAGTACAACGCGCTATCCAAGATGGATGAGGTCCTGAAGGAGGTTCCGGATGTGAGGAGGGACCTCGGATACCCACCGCTCGTGACGCCCATGAGCCAGATTGTCGGCACCCAGGCGGTAATGACTGTTATAACGGGGAAGAAGTACGGCATGCTCACCAAGGAGTTCGAGAACTACGTCAGGGGGGACTACGGCATGCCGCCAGGGGAGATAAGCAGGGAACTCCTGGAGAGGGTCCCCAAGACCGAAGCGCCCAAGCTGCCGACGATGGAGAGCATCCCCAAGGATGCCAGGGTGTCCTTCAGGAAGGATGAGGACGCCGTGACCTACATGATGTTCCCGCAGCTCGCAATGTCTTTCCTTAAGGGGGAAATTAGACCCGCCAACGAAAATGGCGGCGAGAAGAGGAAGAACGTGAAGTGGTTCAAGGTCAACATAGGTGGCGAGGAGCTGGAGGTAAAGATAGAAGGAGAGGAATAGCTGCCTGCGTTTTTTTACAAAATCAGAGGGTATAAAAGGCGAAAGCAATAACTTCAGAAGTTAGTTAATGGTTAGGCAGCGGAGGAATTGCGATGAATCTTAATCTCTTGAAAGCGATAAGCGAGGCGCCTGGTGTCTCCGGCTTCGAATACGGGGTGCCGACACTCATAAGGAAGGAACTTGGTGGTCACACAGACGGGATGAGGGAGGACAGGTTCGGAAACCTGTACGTCAGCAAGGGGAATGGCAAGAGGACGCTGATGGTTGCCGCTCACACCGATGAAATAGGGCTAATAGTGAAGCACATCGACGACAAGGGATTTATCCGCTTCGCAAAGCTGGGTGGGGTCCCCGATCACATCCTGCTGGCACAGAGGGTTTCTGTCCACGGCATGAAAGAGAGGGTGCGCGGCGTCATAGGCTGCAAGGCAATACATGTAATGAAGGACGAGGAGAAGAAGCAGCTTGTGACATATGACAAGATGTTCATAGACACCGGCGCCACGAAGGATCAGCTCTCCAAGATGGGTGTCAGTGTCGGAACACCCATAACGATGGAGAGAGGGTTGACCGAACTGAAAGGCGACTTGGTAGTCGCGAAGGCAATGGACGACAGGGCGGGATGCTACATGCTGATCGAGGCGCTCAAGATCGCAAAACCTGCAAACAAGGTTGTCGGCGTCTTCACAGTCCAAGAGGAGGTTGGGTTGAGGGGAGCGACCATGAGTGCATTCGCTGTCAAGCCTGACATCGGCATCGCGATCGACACAACCATAGCCGGGGATCACCCCGAGATTGGGGAGAGCGAGGCCCCGGTGAAGCTTGGCTACGGCCCCGTCATACTGGCTGCAGACGGCAGGAGGGACTCTCTTGGCGGTGGGCTGATAGCAAATCCCATAATCAGGGGCTGGATAATGGATCTTGCAGACAAGTCAAAGATACCTTACCAGCTCGAGGTCCTCGAGGGCGGGACCACCGACGCGACAGCAATGCAGCTTGCCCATGAGGGAGTCCCAGCAGGATGCATCTCGATCCCGTCCAGATACGTCCACAGCTTCAGCGAGGTTGTGTCCAAGAAGGACCTTGACAGCGGAGTGAAGCTGCTCGCAAAGATGATGGAGAGCAAATTACCATTCTAGAGTGTCCCAAATGTCCCTAATGCGAAACCTGTACATGGAGAGGATTAACGAGTCGCACGAAAAGGGGAGGATAAGCGATGAGATCCTCAAGAGCTTCTACGACAGGCTGCCATTGCTTGAGAGGGCAGTGACCGCGGTCGAGAATGCCTCCGGGCTCCCCTACCCTATGATAGTCTTCGATCCAACGCTTATGTTGCTGAAGTATCCAACGACGTTCTCGGAGACTATCATCTACGCCTCCACCGGTATAGAGAAGCTGGATGGGACTTACCAGCTGTATGTGCAGGTGTCGCTGCCTTTCCTTCTTTATGCTGGCGAGGACACTCTCAAAGCGTGCCTAGCGCACGAGTTCCTCCATTATGTCTTCATCACAATAATCCTGAGCAAGAAGGCTTTTAGCACCCTCTCTGGCGAAAGGCTTGACTCGCCAGAGGTCCACATGGCTTATGACGACACGCATATAGTGGTACCAGAGGAGTGGTTAACGGACGCAGGGCTCGTGAACCTGATCAAGGTGAACTTCAACCCAGTTATCTCCGACAAGGCGCTGGAAGCTGACGTGAAGAGCAGGTGGATAGACGCACAGCTTCCGGTGAGGCAGATCTCGGCTGACGAGAGCGGAATAAGCATTCCAATCCTCGAGGTCTCCAAGATTCCGCTGGATCAAAGCATAATACGTTTGAGCAAAGCCAAGAGCAAATGATACGATGGATCTAACTATGCTGGCCATCGAAACAGACTCGCTTACAAAAAAGTTCAGCAACATCACAGCTGTGGACAAGCTGAGCTTTTCTGTCGAGGAGGGTGAGATCTTCGGTCTACTTGGACCGAATGGTGCTGGCAAGACGACCACCATAAGGATGCTTGCCTGCGTCATCAGTCCAACCTCTGGCACTGCCAACGTGGGAGGGCATGACTTGCTGAAGGAGCCTCAGCAGATCCGCAGGAATGTCGGCATCCTCACGGAGAACCCAAGCCTGTACGAGAAGATGACAGCGGTGGAGAACCTCGATTTCTTTGCCAGGGCCTACGGAATGAGGGATCAAGTGGCCATCTCAGACAGGATCAAAGAGCTGCTGGAATTCTTCCAGCTCTGGGACAGGAGGAGAGAGAGGGTTGCTGTCTACTCGAAGGGAATGAAGCAGAAGCTTGCCATAGCCAGGGCGCTGGTTCACGACCCGCCTCTGCTGTTCCTGGATGAGCCGACCTCGGGATTGGACCCTGAGTCTTCAAAGCTGATACGCGAGCTCGTAGAGAAGCTCGGCAGGTATGAGAGACGCACGATCCTGCTTTCAACGCATCGCCTTGAGGACGCGCAGAAGCTTTGTAATAGGGTAATGATCATCAATAGAGGGTCCAGCAAGGTAATCGGGACCGTTAACGAGCTACGCAGCCGGATGGCTGGGCACCCCAAACTGGAGATCGTCATGACGAAGATTGCCCCCGAAGGCGTGGTGAAGGTCCGCAGCATTAAATCCGTTGAGAGCGTTGAGGTGGACGATGTTACGGGGCGCATGGTGGTCGAGGCAGAGGGCGTTCAGGCGGTCGCGCCATACATTGTGAAGGTGCTTGTGGATTCAGGTTCGATGATAGTGGATGTGCACACAGTCCTACCTTCGCTTGAAGACGCCTATCTGGCCCTGGTGAATGGAGGGATCAAGGTATGAGCCTTGAGAATGCGATGCTTGTCTTCAGGAAAGATTGGCGTGAGATGAGCAGGAACATGCAGATTGTGGCGCCGATCGTGATCGTGCCTCTGGTGATCTCTGTTGTGCTGCCGCTGATAGTCATATTGGTACCCACCATGCTCTCAATCCCTGGCTCGAGCTTTAGCAACTCTGCTGCGCTCCTGCAGAGCTTACCCGCGGACGTGCAGGCCCAGGTGGTAGGCATGAGCACCGTGCAGAGCCTCACCTACGTCTTTGCGGTGTACTTCTTCGCTCCTTTCTTCCTCATAATTCCGGTGATGGCTTCCAGCGTCCTCGCGGCGGACAGTTTTGCGGGGGAGAAGGACCGGAAGACCCTTGAAGCGTTGCTGGCTACACCGCTTACGGATGGTGACCTCCTCCTTGGCAAGATACTCGTATCATTCATACCGGCGATGCTAGTTACCCTCCTAGCGTTTGTCGTCTACACCGTAGTAGTCGATTTTGGTGCGCTGGGTCTCTTCGGCAGGTTCATCCTACCGAACGGTCTTTGGCTCGCGTTCATATTGCTGGTGACACCCGCTGTGGCCCTGGCGGGTATAGGCGTGACGGTAATAGTCTCATTGAGGGTAAAAGGATTCAGAGAAGCACAGCAGCTGAGCGCCTTGCTGGTCCTCCCGATACTGGCCATAATATTAGCCCAGGTTGGTGGCGCGCTCTTCTTCGGACTTACCATGCTGATCCTGATGTTAGTAGGTTTCGCCCTGCTCGATGTCGCCGTCTTCTACATCGGCATCAGGCTCTTCAAGCGCGAGGACATACTGGTCAAGTCTGTCTGATCGTTCATCGGGGGGACGGCAGCAGAATATGTTTTTAAATTGCATGCAAGATATTCGAGAGTGTTTTGGGGAAGTTTCCATGGATTACAAAGTTAAGGATGTTGAGCTTGCTGGGAAGGGAACGTATCTTATGAGGTGGGCGGAGGATCACATGCCGGTCCTCATCACCATTAGGAGCCGTTTTACCAAGGAGAAGCCCCTGAAGGGAGTCCAGATCGTGGCGTGCCTGCATGTGACCAAGGAGACAGGCATCCTGATCAGGACTCTCATGGCGGGAGGGGCGAAGGTAGCGCTTGCGGCTTCCAACCCGCTCTCCACACAGGATGAGGTGGCGGCAGCTCTGGCGGAGGAAGGGGCGAATGTCTATGCCTGGAAGGGGCAGACCAAGGGCGAGTATTACGACTGCATAAAGATGGCCCTGGAGCATGGGCCGAGCATAACCATGGATGATGGCGCAGATGTGGTCTCGGAGCTCCATTCCGGCAAAGGGGATGTATCGAAGGTTCTTGGCGGGACGGAGGAGACGACCACGGGAGTCGTGAGGCTCAAGGCGATGGCTGAGAGAGGGGTTCTGAAATATCCAATAATAGCAGTGAACAACGCTGAGACGAAGTGGGACTTCGACAATGTCTACGGCACGGGGCAGAGCACGCTGGACGGGATAATGAGGGCAACAAACATCCTTCTCGCAGGCAAGGAGTTCGTGGTGGCGGGGTACGGACACTGCGGGAGGGGGCTCGCGAACAGGGCAAGGGGGATGGGCGCGCACGTGATTGTTACGGAAGTGGATCCCATGAAAGCTCTGAAGGCAGTGATGGATGGCTTCGAGGTGATGCCGATGCTGAAAGCTGCCGAGGTCGGGGACATATTTGTGACCGCGACGGGGAACAAGAGCGTGATACGCGGTGACCATTACAAGAGGATGAAGAATGGCGCCATCCTTGCCAATACTGGGCACTTCAACGTTGAGGTCGACATCAAGGATCTCGAGTCGATGTCAAAGGGAAAGGTCAAGATAAGGGACTCGGTCGACGAATATACATTGAAGGACGGGAGGAAGGCGTATCTCCTTGCGGACGGCAGGCTTGTGAACCTTGCAGCTGCCGAGGGGCACCCAAGCGAGGTGATGGACATGAGCTTTGCCAACCAAGCTCTGGCAGCGGAGTACATCCAGAAATTCGGGAGGGAGCTTGAACCAAAGGTCTACGATGTACCAAAGGAGATCGATACCGCAATCGCGCAACTGAAACTGGAAACTATGGGCATCAGGATTGACAGCATGACAAAAGAGCAGGAGAAGTACGTTAGAGGATGGTCTGAGGGAACCGAGTAAATGCAAGCCACGTCAGCTAAAAAATAGCGGCCAAATACCAAGAATAAAAGTTGGCGAGAGGCAGACCATCGAGACCTTGATCAATGAAGAGGCGTTGATGTTTGCTAAATACCTCAGGGGCGAGATTCCAAATTGGATACCGCGTATTCCTTGGGTGACTCTACATGATAGGAGATTTGGTGATTGAAACTAAAGGGCTTCGAAAGACTTTCATTTCTAAAGGGAGAGGCGGAAACAAAAAGGTAGAGGCCGTTAGGGGCATAGATCTGACTGTTAGGAGGGGGGA